>SAMEA104315435__coassemble_989_pt1 | contig 14609 bp, 7 predicted proteins | sample SAMEA104315435__metabat2_high_PE_041 | metagenome-assembled genome bin SAMEA104315435 (sample SAMEA104315435) | gut metagenome | biome: Monkey gut; feature: monkey-associated habitat; material: faeces | place: China | collected 2013
ATATTCATACCCTCGGCAAAATCTTTGGCGATAGCGTCGAAGTGCATCGTATTGTCGGCTGTTGTGATATAGGTCATCACATCACGCGTCTGCGGTTGGGGAACAATCCCGCCGGTAGAATCCGTGGAATCGCCTTTATCCGGCGGGGTAACCACCGGTGTATTGCACGCCGCCAGCACAAGGGCAGTCAGTAAGATTGAAATCATTTTCATTGTCTTTGAATGTTAATTATCGTTAATTCTTTCAGAAAAACATATAATTGAACCATTAATTCATGGTAAAAACATTGATGAGTAATTCGTGAATAATTATATGTTCTTTAAATGTTAATTTCAGTATAGGATGCGCTCCGGATAGGGAATAGTATCGGGAATTACCTATCAATCACCTATACATATTAGCATTATCTAAGCACTTTGTTGCCTGCTTGGATAACAATACCGCGGTAATCGGCATTGACGGTGCGACCAAGGACATCGAAAGACTCGGCACGGAGATAATCGTTGTCGGTGTTCTCGAGCGAAGAAGGTGTACCTTTGCGGGTAATTGTATTAGTGGATTGTGCCACATTGGTCAGGTCATCGTTGTTGAGCGGGCAATAGATCTCAAGCGATGAGCGGAGCAGTTTGCCTGTCTCGATAGCCTCCACCTCGTCGACATTGAGGGCAGAGCGATAGAACATCAAGTCGTTGACCTGCATATCAATACCGCCGAGTACCACCTCACCGAGAATTGACTTGTCCTCCTGCTTGTCCATCTGCTTGCCATCGAGGTAGGTATAGGTCTGACCGGCAGCCTGATAGTGGGAGATGACCAACGTATGCCAGTTGCCGTCGGCCGCAGCAGCGGGAAGGGCAAAAGGTTTAGCCGTTCCATCAAGACGCAGTTTTGCCACCATACCTGCCGTAGTAGTTTTCACACGCACTACAAGGGTATAGGAACCGACAGCCGCTTCGGGTGAGAACTCCAATGTCTCGGTAGGGGTAAGGTGCAAGCCCTCGCCGTTTTGACGAGTAGGCATTGGCTTTCCTGCAGCCAGAGCATCGAAAAGCGATGGCACAAAAGTATGCATAAATTCGGTATGACCGGTCTCATTGGGGTGGTAGATGTCCTCACCGTTTTGGTAGCCGTCCGCCCATTGACCATTGCCTTGACAGTTGTCCAATGCACCGAGGAAATTGACGGTAGGGATATTCCACTCGTGCATTTCGAGGTTCATATTCTTCACATAGTCATAGTCGGTAGCATTGTAGTCGCCGCGGGGGTAGTTGTTGGTAGCGATGACGTACTTGCCTTCCGCCTCAAAGAGATCAATGAGAGTCTGCATATTGGTCTTCCACTGGTTATAAATTGCCTGCGGGTTAGTCGCACCATGAATACCCTCGTTGCCAAGACCAAGACCAATGACCACATATCTGCCGCAGTCGGCAAGCAGGTGCCCCTTGTAGCGGGAGAGCAGATTAGTTGTATTGTTGCCATTGATAGACGCGTTGGAATACTCATAGCCTGTGAGCAGTTGCCCGAGTTGCCAAGCATAACCGTGTTTCACGTTGCCAACCTCGGAAGCACCCTGTCCGTTGCAGACCGAGGAACCGAAGAACGTAATCTTGTTGTCCGCAATATCCACGCACTCCAATGAGTAGGTGAAATGCTGCATATCAAGGATAACGATTTTCTTTCCGTGGCGCATAGGGATGTCGCCCAAAGAAATAGAAGCCAGCGACTCATCGGGTTTGTAGCCGACAATACCTTCAACGTTATTACGTGTCTTGACCGTTAAGTCCCACGATGAATTGAAACAGAACTGTCCACGCTCGGCATCGCTACCCGTATAGGGTACAAGGTCTAGTGTATCACGCCAAACGCCATTACCACGGTAGGTCATCGCCACGCCTGCGGCATTCCACATGGCAGTGGTAACGTTGCCCACCAAGCCGCAGCGGGTGATTTTGACGAACTCGGGTTCGGCACCTTGAGTGTTGAAACGGACATTGTAGATACCTGTTTCCTCTGAAACTGTGCCGCTATAAAGGGCTTTACCTTCAGCGGTCTCGAAAGCGATAGTACCGCCATTGGTGAGCATACAGAATGTCTCAAAGTTCTGACTTTCGGTCTCGCCGTCTTTGGCAATCCTATACATATCAATGGTGTTGCCCTCTACACCCGTGCCTTTGAGCGTCAGACTCTCATATTTAACTACAACAGGCGGCGTAACGTCCGAGAACTCCTGCATACGCATACAGTTGATAGGCAGATATTGTCCGCTTGTACCTTTGGAAACGTAAATAGTGATTTTACCGTCTTTGTCGGGAAAAATCATCTCGGAGAGGTAAACACGGCTATTGTTCTGGTTAACACCGGAACCACCGAGGTCTTTGCCTGCGGCTTGGAGTTGCCCCGTAGTGTTGGTCAGCCCCTCGATGTCGTATTTCGATACACGATTATCCTTTGCCGCACGGCTGCCAAAAATTTTGAATTGGTATGCCTTGGTTGCGTCCAACCCGCTGATTACAAAGCCACAACGCTCGGCATTGGAGGCAAAAAGATAGTCGCGCGTAGCGTTCACCACTGCCAAGTCGCCCAGTTTCTCTGCATCGGGCGTGGATAGCCCGCCGGCACCATTACCGAGGAACAAGTCGCCTGTGTAAGTAAGGTGCATAGCCGTTGTTTGGTTGTCGGCAGTGATAAGCAAATAGTCAGCATCTTTACTTACTCGCCACGGTTTTGCTGTAACCTCTGCACCAATGTTGTTCCAGTAGTGGCCGTTGCCATCGGGATTGACCACAGCCTCAGCCTTTTCGCGTCCCGTAACACCAAAATCGAAATAAAAGGAACGCTGCAGTGTTTCTGCCGAAACACTCAAAAGGGTCAGCGCAGCGAGTCCTGTCAGAAAAGTTTTTTTCATATCTGTTTTTATTGCCATACGGTATGTTTCCACACCGTATGGCAGGTAAGTTATTATTTAATTTTCTCGTAAGTGGTCGTTTTTTGCTTGGTATCAAGCGTGATACGATAGATACCTTCAAAAGGTTCGTTGGTGGCGATCCAGTTGCCTTTCTCGTTGCCCTCGGAGCCATCGCCTTTTTCGCCGTCCTTGACGATACCCGTAGTGCTATTGATACCCTTGATATTCAGGCCGTTTTGGGTGTATGTACCACCATCTTCTTCGCCACCCCAACCGTGTTGGTGGAAGAACTTGAAGTTGAGTGAACCATAGTTGGCATAGTCGGTGCTCTGCTCATTCTTCATATAGACGGTGAATTGATACACGTTGTTACCCAACGGACGTGCCACAAAGTTCTGGTTCGGGCTGTCAAAGCCCCAGCCCGATGTAGCGGAAGGATTGGCAGAAGGCTGCCCCATACCTACACCGCAGAGGTACATCACATCGGGTGCGGTAAGTTCGTAGAGCGGCTCAACCACGAGGTAGTCATTAGCAATGTCGTAGGACACATAGTACTGATCCTTCTTACCGAGGAACTTCACCTTGTTGCCACCGAGGTATTCCATCCAATCGAGGTTGTATGCCTTTGAGAGGTCTGCGCAGCCCGTGATTTCCACTTCGCTGTTCTCGTCGAAGAAGATTTTTGCGCCACGGTAGAGTTTGGCAACGCTGCTCGAACTGATGTAGGTCGGAGTCTCAATGAGGTCGGTTTGTACATCGAGAGTAGTAACAGGTTGTGCTACTTTGCCGCCGTAGGTCAGTTCAAAAGTAAGCGGATTGAAAGTGATGGTATCGATACCCTCTATGGCGTCATCGCTCAGGGTGATCGAAGTTGCTTCGCCAGCATTGAACTGTGCCTCGGTAATCATAGTCAGTTTGCCGTTGAGCATACCGAAGACGGGTTTCGACCAGTCAATACGCCCGAACTTAGTGCCGACGGTAGCAAGAAGGAACTCGATAGACTTCGGATATGTAAGATCGTATGCCACAAAGCGGTCGTTGTCGAGGGTCATCTGTTTGCCCTTACCGAGAGGCTTATAGTCGATAGTAGGCGGCATAACGTACATGGTTTCGAGAGCAGGACGATGACCTGTGCAACCGCCAAGGATCATATCTTTGGTAGTTCCTTCCACATTGGTAGCAGTAAGATAGACCTTGACCTGCTCACCCTCCGGCATATTCGCGCCAAAAGGTACTGCGTACTTATAAGTACCCTCGAAAGCGTAGTCGGGTGTGCGCACCACCTCGTTGGCCAGCACGTTCATACCCGCGATAACTTTGACAGAGAGCGTAGAGAGCGGGGTTTGCGTCTCTGTAACTTTCACGTTGAAAGCGATACTATCAGTGCCGAACTGCACATCGGTAGTCAGCAGTGTTGCCTCTATTTGCGGGTCGCCCGCAGGATAGACCTTGCGGAATTCCTTTTGCTGGCAGCCGATAGCGAGAGCGGCTACAGCCAACATCATCAATGATCGATATATTTTTTTCATTGTCGTATTCCTTTCATTTGATTAGTAGCCCGGGTTCTGTTGGAGATTGGAGTTCTTGTCCAATGCAGTCTGCGGGATAGGCATCAGGCGATGTGCCTCCACAAACGGACGCGACTGCGGCAGGCGTCCCTCATCACGGGTGTTGATGGTGTTCATCACATCCATCAGTTTGCCGAAACGAATGAGGTCGAACAGACGCTGCCCCTCGAGTGCCAGTTCCAAGCGGCGCTCATGCAGAATAGCATCCAACATAGCATCTGTGCTTGCGAGAGCATCGGTCTTCACGTCACCGAGTTTTGCACGGTGGCGCACATTATTCACAAGGTCAGCCGCACCGCTCATATCGCCTTGATGAGCCAACGCCTCTGCCTTAAGCAGCATCAAGTCGGCGCCACGCAACTTGATAATGCTGTTGAATGCCGAGCGGCACTTGTACATAAACGGATAGTGGTCAGCAGGATAGTAGTTGCTCCATGCACAATCGTAGTAAACGATGGTCTGGTTGCGACGCAGGGTGTCTCCCTCGACATCGAAAGCAGCGATGAGGTCGCGGCTCGGGGTAATCCATTTTGCCCACGAGAAACTATTGTCCCAATTAGACAGGTCGCGTCCGAACATCCATGTGCACCAGTTGCCGCTACCTGCGGGATATTGCACCTCGAGGATCGTCTCGCGCGAGTTGCGCAAGGTGGCATCTCCACCGGCTCCGTTATCGCCTGTGCCCGGCGTATAGCCCCAAAGATCAGCAAAATTCGGTTCGAGCGTGATACCGTCAGCAAAAACCAAGTCACAGTATTTCACCACATTCTCCCAATCGCTTTTCTCGGCATATAGTTTGGCAAGCAGTGCATAGGCAACAGTCTTGCTCAGACGGGTCTTGTCCGCATTGTCGATAGCCGGGGCATACGGGATAGCCTCTGTGAGGTCGTTGATAACCTGCTGGTAAGCCGAATCCTGTGTTACCGGTTTCGGGAAATAGATAGGATATACCTCCTCGATATTGTCCGCAGTGATGTCGGGTGCTTCGGTAAGGTTGAGCGGGATATTGCCGAACCAATGTGCGAGGTCGAAGAGCATCATTCCACGGAAAATCTTTGCCTCGGCTTTCCATTGGTTGCGCTCCTCCTGCGTAAACGAGGGGTCTTCCACCTTGTCTATATTGGTGATGACCACATTCGCCTGTGCGATGTCTTCGAGGTAACGATCCCAGTCGCGGGCAATATCGCTATTGGACGCATCAAGGGCGTTGGTCTCCACAGGTACCACCTCGGCACCTGTTGTACCGGCATACGCATTATCGGTACGGGCTTCGCCGAAAAGCAGGTAGTCGACATACCAATGCTCCTGACGATCGCGCATCAACTGGTAGAGGTTCTGATATACCGCTTGGATAGCCGCACGGTCTTTGAATTTCACACGTGTGGTGTCAGCATTCGACGAACCGAGGTTCAACTCCGACTGGTCGGAGATTGGTTCGATATTGAGGTCGCAACCTGCCATAGTCAGCGCTGCGAGGGCTACACCTATTATATATATGTACTTTTTCATATTGTGGGTCTCCTAATTAGAATTCGATGTTAATACCGAGTACGAAACTGCGGGTTTGCGGGTAGGTACCGTAGTCAAGCCCTTGTACCGTACCCGAATTGCCGTTTTGGTTCACTTCGGGGTCCATACCGAGATAGCGGGTGAGCGTGAGCAGGTTTTGTGCCGAGAAATAGGGTTGCAAGCGGCTCATACCTATTTTCTGCATCCATTTGCCCGAGAACTCATAGCCGATCGTGAGGTCTTTGAGACGGATATACGAACCGTCCTCTACAAAGTAATCGCTCACCTTCATATCGAAACCTGCCTTCGGAATAGAGGTTTCCATACCCGGACGACGCCAGCGATCGAGTACGCGAACCGACTGGTTCTTTGCATCATACATACCCTCTGTCTCAATACGCCCGGCATTGAAGATGTCGTTACCATACGAACCTTGGAGCAGGAAACTAATGGTTACGCCATAGAAACGGAACGTGTTGGTCATACCAAAAGTAAAATCGGGATTCGGGTCTCCAATATATGTACGGTCGGCAGCCGTTACCTCCCCATCGCCGTTCACGTCCAAGTAAATAAGTTCGCCCGTCTCGGGGTCCACTCCACCTGTCTTGTAGCCATAGAACGATCCGAGCGGCATCCCAGGCGTATTGCGCACGCAGTAGTCAGCCAGCACATCGGTCACCTTGGCATCGTAATAGACCTGACTGGTAGCCAGTTTGTCAAGACGGTTCTTGTTGTGCGAGATATTGAACTGGGTATCCCATTGGAAATTCTTGCGCACGAAGTTGTGCGAAGTGATAGAAAATTCCACACCCGTGTTGGTCATTTCACCCTCGTTGCGCTGTATCGATGATACGGCAGCCGAACCGGCAGGCAGGCTTACCCACATCAGCATATTAGTGGTTTTCTTGTAGTACCAATCAAAATTGAATGTCAAGCGGTTGTGCAACAGCGTCCAATCCAAGCCAACGTTGGTCTGCGAGGTAGTTTCCCACGTGAGGTCAGTATTGCGGAGCGAAGCCTGACTGTAAGTAGGAACGGCGTGTTCCTTACCTGTCTCCCACCAGTTCTGGCGGTTGATGTTATAGCGTTCAAGATATGCATAGTCGCCGATACCTGCCTGGTTACCGGTCTGTCCCCAGCCACCGCGGATCTTCAAGTCGTCGATCCATGTAACATCTTTCATAAACTCCTCGCCCGATATACGCCATGCGGCACTGGCAGACGGGAAATAGCCCCAGCGGTGCCCCGGTGCGAGTTTGGAAGAACCGTCCGCACGGAAATTCACAGACAACAGGTAACGCGAGTCATAGTTGTAACTTACACGCGCGAAAGCCGACATAATCGCCCACTCGCTAGCAGTGGTAGTAGTGGCACTCGGGTCAATCTTGTTGGCTGCATTCAATGTCTCAATAGTACCATCGGCATAGTGGCTTCCTTGGATATTGGAGTAGGTGTACATCGAATGGGTGTACGATGAACCAAGCATCACATCGAGGTTATTCTTACCGAGTTGTGTATTGTAACTCAGCACGTTATCCCATACCGTTACGAGGTCGGACGTGCGGCGGTCAGTACCTTCGCCGTATTGATTACGCCCCCACGAAGTCTTGTCCGGGTCAAGGAACGAAGTAAAATTCACCATCTTCAGGTCCTCCGTGAAGGTGGTTGTGAATTTCAGCGAATGATTATAGTTGTCGGAACGATTGAACTTTTTGGTATCATACAGAGTAAAGATACCCTTGCCGCTGGCTACCATACGGTGCTGCTTATCGTGCTGATTCTTATATCGTTCGATATTCTCCAGCGGGTGCGTAATGTTGCTCACGCCGTAGAAATTGGTATAGTAATGGTTCGGGTTCTCGGGATCGTAAATCGGCGCGTAGGTCGGCGTGTTGATAACCGACAATACCAGTCCGCCGCGGTTGGCACCCGTACCCGAGGAAATGGTGCCTTCGTTGTCGCTGTAGGCGTAGGCTACGTTGCCGCCTACGTTCAGCCACTTGGTGATTTCCGCATCAAGCGCGGTGCGGAAGTTGTAACGTGCGAATTTGGTTGTCTGAATTACCCCCCCCTCATTCGCATATCCGCCCGACATATAGTAGTTCACTTTGTCGGTGCTACCATTGACGGATACCTGATAGTTCTGCGTAGAACCGGTCTTATAGGTCTCATCAAACCAATTGGTTTCGTCTTTCAAACCGTCGGGTAGCACTACCGTCGAACCGAGGTCGGCAAGGTACTCCTTATATTGCTCATAGTTAAGACTCTCCATACGATTGGTTACCTGTGTCCAACCTCCATACATAGAGAATGCCACGTGCATTTTCTCTTTACTCTTGCTGCCGGCTTTGGTGGTAATCATAATCACACCATTAGCCGCACGCGAACCATAGATGGCTGCGGAAGAAGCATCTTTGAGAATCTGCATTGACTCAATGTCATTGGGTGCGAGGAAATCGATATTGGTCATCGGCACTCCGTCCACCACATAGAGCGGGTCGTTGCTGGCATTCATAGATGTTGTACCGCGCACGCGTACGACCATACCGGCACCCGGCTGACCGTTTGGTTTCACTACGGTAACACCAGCAGCCTTCCCATGCATTGCCTGTGCGGCACTTGTGATAGGAAGTTTCTCAATGTCTTCAGTTGAAACCGACGAAATAGCGGTTGTTACATCGCGTTTCTTTTGCGTACCGTAACCAATAACCACCACCTCATCCAAAGCCTCGGTATCATCTTGCAATACAATTGATACGGGACTCTTGGCATGTGCAGAGACCTCGGTGGATTTCATACCCACATAACTGATAACGAGCGTGGCTTGCTCGCTGCTCACGCTGAGCGTAAACCGACCATCAAAGTCGGTTACAGTACCATTTCCTGTACCTTTTTCCAATACGCTGGCACCAATCACAGGCTCTTGCTGTCGGTCGGTAACTACACCGCTGACCACCACATCTGCCATCGCTGCCATGTTGGCAAATAATAGCGCGGAAAAGAGAAGTAGTTTGTGTTTCATGTTAGTTATAATAATTAGTTATAATCCGAGACATTCCAAAAATACGAACAAAATGTGCTTTCTGGCTTTCCGTTGCAAAATTACTACAATAAAACTCTATGAACAAACCATTTTGCATAGATGTGGGCTGGAAGTGGTATGTTTTATAACATGTTTTCCATAACATGCTGATTTTCAAGCAACATATTCAGATGCGCACATACCAAAAAGTGGACCTTCAAGAGATTGGCAAATGGTGTTTTCCTCGCCGAATACGCCTTTCCGCACCAGAAAAATCCACATCTACCCGACTCTGCGCCAGAGAATAATGGTACAAAAAACAAACAGCACATTACGCAAAACCGTAACGTGCTATTTGTCCTAAACCAGTCGGGATAGCGAGATTCGAACTCACGACCTCCTGCTCCCAAAGCAGGCATTCTAACCGGGCTGAACTATATCCCGAATGCTCTATATCTCAAAAGCGAGTGCAAAGGTACTGCTTTTTTTTGAAATATGCAAACGGAAAGGGCAATTAACAATTAATAATTAACAATTAACATGCCTATCGGGAATTTCTATCCACCTTATATCCTCCTTATATCCACCTTACTTTTCAATGCAGAATGCGTAATGGAAGGCTATCCTCAGGGTATCCACAGGGAAAGAACAGGGAAATCAGAAATTGTGAATTAGTCGAGCATATCGCCGAAGTTGTTACTCAATTGCACCATCTGATCATATTCTTCCGGCGAGAGGTCGTAGAAATAGAAATTGCGCGGGTCAACAGGTTTGTCTTGGTAGCGTACCTCATAGTGGAGGTGCGGGCCTGTAGATTTCCCCGTATTGCCGACAAGAGCGATGACATCACTGCGTTTCACTTTCTGCCCCGGACGAACCAACGACTTATACAAGTGTGCATAAAGCGTAGTATATCCAAACCCGTGATTTACAATAACCGTGTTGCCATAACCTTGTTTCCATCCCACAAATTCCACCTGCCCGTTGCCCGTAGCATAGACATCCGTACCGACCGGAGCGGTAAAGTCCATCCCAGAATGGAAACGGCGCACATGATAAACAGGGTCTATACGCACCCCATAGCCCGAAGCCACACGCTTGAGATCTTGGTTGAGAACGGGTTGAATAGCAGGGATATTCTCCATACGCACCTCTTGTGTTTTTGCTAATTCAAGCAGTTCATCATAGGAGCGTGCTTGCGTATAGATTTCGCGTTCCAACACATCTATTTTTCGTGTCAAGTCGCTCACTAATTGTGAGTTAGTCATCTTGGCGATAGAGTCATAATAAGCAATACGATGAGTAGCCCCCGTGCGCACATTAAGGGGAATCGGTTCGGCTCCAAATAGGACACGATAAAGATTCTCATCGCGTTGTCCGAGGTCTTGCATTACCACCTGCATTTGTTCTACCTGCTTACCAAGCAGTTCCACTTGCGCCTCGAGGTTCTTGTTTTTCTGTTGCAGTTGTGCCTCGCGCGGAGAAGGGAAGAAATAGAAATATATCAAGAAAAAGACGAATCCCAAACAGATACCGCCGATCAGATACCATCCAGATCGCCGCAACCAATAGAGCAGACCATGCTCTATACGCTCCAAAGCAAGGGTTTCAGGATTTATGTGATACTTTTTTTTCATTTTTCCACCAGAAGAAGTATTGGTTTTGTTGCTTTTTCTCTTGCTCAGTACGCGCCACATAGACAGGTTTCATTGTGTAGGGGTTGAGTCCCGTGTAGAACATCGTAGTCGAAAGCGTCATCGGTGTGGGGGTAAAATCCTGCACCTGCTCGGGGTGGTAATGCATTCGCTTTGTCCATTCGGCAAGGTTTGCCATATCGCGGTTGGTGCAACCGGGGTGAGAAGATATAAAATAAGGAATAAGTTGCTGTCGCATCCCCGCCTTCTCGTTGATACGCAAAAAGAAATCACGGAATTGGAGGAAATGCTCCCACGAGGGTTTGCGCATCAAGTGCAACACATCGGGCGCGGTATGCTCCGGAGCCACCTTGAGCCGCCCACTCACATGGCGTGTAATAAGTTGCCACCCATATTCCTCTGACATCAGGTCGTAGCGCACGCCCGACCCCACAAAGGCGTGGCGGATATAAGGCAGTTTATCCACCGTGCGATAAATATCCAAGAGCGGTCGGAAGTCTTGATTGAGGTTCTTGCAAATCTGCGGTTGCAGGCAACTCGGTCGGGCGCATTTCTCGCACAGAGAGCGGTCTTTCCCCTGCATTCCGTACATATTCGCCGAAGGTCCGCCGAGATCGCTCAATACACCTCTCCATTCGGGCAGCGTCTGCAAATGTTCTATCTGACGCAAGATGGACGCTTTGGAACGGGAAGTAATCTGCTTGCCCTGGTGCGCAGAGATAGTGCAGAACGAACAGCCGCCGAAACAACCGCGGTGCATACAGACCGAGAAACGGATCATCTCGTAGGCGGGTATGCGCTTATCCTTGTATTTGGGGTGCGGGAGATATTGGAACGGCAGATCATAAATACTGTCCAGTTCCTCGGTGGTTATCGGTTCGTAGGACGGATTGACCACCACGAAGCGTTTGCCTACCGGTTGCACAAGTGTCTGCTGGTATATCTTGTTGCTCTCGGTCTCGATGAGACGGAAGTTCTCCGCATGGCAACGCTTGTCGCGCACCGCCTCCTCGTGGCTGTGCAGCAAAATGGTATGTTCGTCGATAACCGGCTGCCGGTCAGTCAGATAGGCAGTCTGCGGGATGTCGTGTTGTATGCCACGGCGGGCAATGTCGAGTATCGCCTGTTCGCCCATACCATAGACCAGCAGGTCGGCTTGCGAATCCACCAGGATAGAGGGCATCAGGCGATCCGACCAGTAGTCGTAGTGCGTCAAGCGGCGCATAGAAGCCTCGATACCGCCGATCACCACCGGCACATCAGGGAAATGCTGCTTGAGTATCTTGCCGTAGGTAATAGTACAATAGTCGGGACGCATACCCGCCTTGCCATCGGGGGTATAGGCATCATCGGAGCGGCGGCGACGGGCGGCGGTATAGTGGTTCACCATCGAGTCCATCGAACCCGCCGTGATACCGAAGAACAGACGCGGGCGTCCGAGTTTGGTAAAATCGCGATGGTCGCCGCGCCAGTCTGGTTGCGGCACGACAGCCACACGATAGCCCGCCGCCTCCAGCACACGTCCGAGGACGGCGGCACCGAACTGCGGGTGGTCGATATACGCATCACCGCTGAACAAAATCACGTCCACTTCGTCCCAACCGCGCAAATCCAATTCCTTGCGGGTGGTGGGCAGGTATTTCTTCAGGTCGTACTGCATCAATCCAATTGCAAATCAAGGGCGGCTTTCAGTTGCCCGAGCGCGGCATTTTCCTCCAACATCACTTTGTATTTCTCCTCGTCGGTAAACGCCATCTGTGTGTGCGTATATTGCGCGAGAGTCAAATCTATATGTATTGTATCGTTCTGCAAGCGGTTACGCAACAGACGATATATAGCAGGGAGGTTGCGTTTCAGTTCCTCCAACTGCCACGGGTTGGGCATCTCCAAACGGATATGCTCAGGGTCGGTAAATACAGGTCGATAGTCCGTAATCAGGCTATGCAGACGCGGTTCCTCTGCGAAATGAGTACCCAGACCAATCCACGCGTCATTGAATTGGTCAGCCGTAAAAGGGTTGGTACGGTTCGTTTGAGGAGCAGCCTGCTGCTGCGGTTGTGCCGCCTGCGGCTGTACGGGTGCTCCGCCCGTTGCCGGTACTTGCGGGATAGTGGGTATCTGCGGGATATTCGGCATCGACGGCATCTGCGGAGCGGCTTTGGGTGCAGGCTTCGGTGCCGGTTGCGTTGCGGGAGCAGGACGGGGAGCCTGTACCTGCGAGGCAGGTTGCGCTGCGGGACGAACCGCCTGCGGCTGGGCAGGTACGGGCTGTGGTTGTACTGCCACAACGGGCGCCGCGAGTTTGACCAATGCCAACTCCACCGTCAGACGTTTGTTGCGTGCCGTGCGGTAGTTGATATCACAGGTGTTGATGATCTCCAATGCACGGAAAATCCATTGCGGGCTGCATTGCTGTGCCTGCTGCGCATAATGCCGGCGGATGGTGTCTGATGTCTCGAGGAGTTGCACTGTCTGCGGGTCTTTCGAGACGAGTACATCGCGCAGGTGTTGCGCAAAACCCGTAATAAAATTGCCCGCATCGAAGCCTTTTTGCAGCACCTCGTTGAGCAGTAACAAAGCCCCGCTCACATCGTTGCGCAAGGCGCAGTCTGTCAAGCGGAAATAGTACTCAGTATCCAGGACGTTCAACACCTCGATGGTGCGCTCGTAGGTAATCTCTTTGCCGCAGAACGACACCAATTGGTCGAAGATACTCAGTGCATCGCGCATACCGCCATCGGCTTTTTGCGCCACCACATTGAGTGCTTCTTCGCTCACGGTGATGCCCTCTTTCTCAGCCACATTCTGCAAGTGTGCCACCGTATCGGCAATCGTAATACGTGAGAAATCATACACTTGGCAGCGGCTTAAGATGGTTGGCAATACCTTGTGTTTCTCGGTGGTCGCCAAAATAAATATTGCATACGAGGGCGGTTCCTCCAAAGTTTTGAGCAACGCATTGAATGCCCCTGCCGAGAGCATGTGTACCTCGTCGATGATATAGACCGAGTACTTACCTATCTGCGGCGGGATACGCACTTCGGCTATCAGCGCACGGATATCCTCCACCGAGTTGTTGCTCGCGGCATCCAACTCATGGATATTAAACGACCGCTGTTCGTTGAACGCACGGCACGATTCGCACTCGTTGCAGGCATCATATTCGGCAGTCGGGTGGAGACAGTTGATGGTCTTTGCAAAGATACGCGCACAAGTGGTTTTTCCCACACCGCGCGGTCCACAAAACAGATACGCATGCGCCAAATGGTTCTGCCGGATGGCGTTTTGCAGAGTGGATGTCAGGGCTTTCTGCCCCACGACGGTCTCGAACGTCATCGGGCGATACTTACGCGCTGAAACAATATAATTCTCCATACAATATAAATTAGCGCACAAAGTTACGAAAAAAAAAGCAGACACACAAACGAAAAGCGTTTGTGTGTCTGCAAACCTTGCAGCAGAAGTATTTTCTTATTTCTTTACGGGTGTCTTGGGGAAGATAATCCAGAACGATACGGCTACCAGCAATGCGAAAGCGGCAAAAATATACCACGCTGTTTGCCAGCCTTGCCAAATAGTCAGAGCCCCTGCGGCTTGTACGCTATCGGCATAAACAAAATGGTTCACGATGGCTTGTGCGGAAAGCGTACCGATGGTAGCACCGAGTCCGTTGGTCATCATCATAAACAGACCTTGTGCGCTGCTGCGCTCAGCTACATTCACTTCTTGATCTACATACATACCGCCCGAGATATTGAAGAAATCGAACGCAAAACCATAGACCACACAACTAAGTACAAACAGGATAATACCAGGGAAACCAGGGTTGCCCGCACCAAACAAGCCGAAACGCAATACCCAGGCAAACATCGCCATAAGCATCACATTCTTAATACCATAGCGTTTCAAGAAGAACGGAATAGCAAGAATACAGAGTGCCTCACAGATCT
>SAMEA104315435__coassemble_1018_pt1 | contig 14141 bp, 15 predicted proteins | sample SAMEA104315435__metabat2_high_PE_041 | metagenome-assembled genome bin SAMEA104315435 (sample SAMEA104315435) | gut metagenome | biome: Monkey gut; feature: monkey-associated habitat; material: faeces | place: China | collected 2013
AACCGCTTTCTCTGTTCACCGCCGTGTCCGTCATCGAAAGCCACCGCGTGGGTCTTTGCATTTGCTGACCATTTTTATCGTCCGTCAGCAAGGACGAGTATTTCAATCCCCAATCTCCCAAAACAAGAGAGATTGGGATTATTTTTATAACTTTTTATTCTTTAATTCACGCTGCAGGTCGTCATAAACATAGCCTATGCTCTGATAATACAAACCGGAAGCAGTGTTCTGAAGATTGCGGAAAGTGGCGGAATTATACACCATATCCAAGGCTTGCTCCATAGAACAATGCTGTTCCTCAATGAGGATTTGTGCCAAAGCCGCCGTCATATCCTCTTTCATACATTGTATTTGACCTTCTGTCAGCATATAAATGTCAGTGTTTGAAGTGCTTTATCGCTCCCGATTTGTAAGGTCGTCCTTTCTCGATTTCGGGGTTGGTAACCAATATGTCTGAACCGTGGTACAACCTCATCGCAATGTCCCTCCATGATTGGCACACACTTGAATCAGATTGTCCACGTTGTCATCAAAAGACAAGGTGTGAAGGATATTGTAGTGCCGGAAATAATAGTCCAAGCCCTTGTATCGGCGGATATAGTTGTATGCTGCGCTTTGCGGTATATCAAAACGAGCAGCAAACTCCGCCACCAATGCCACCAAGAAATCCAATATGTTTTTATCTAAAACTGACATTTTGCCCTCAATACATTTTGCTGTATACCCGCCGCAAAGATACGATAATTTTGGGAGATATGCAAATAAAAAAGAGAAAGGAGCCGAGCTGTATTAAATTAAAAAGCCTGAAACAGCCAACCCGAGTTCGGGCAGGCTGTTTCAGGTATGTCTCTTGTCTTGCGTCAAAAAACAAACGCAGACCGGAGACCATCTATGTATATCACTTATACAAGAATCGCTTTATCGACTTTTTCGGAGTCTTCTCAAAGGGTTCTTTCTTTATCTCCACATCGCTCACACGGCTGTAACCGGGAATCAGTTTGTTGAGTTTCTTGATGTTCTCGCGCATCAGTTGTTGCAATTCCTCCACCGACAGGCGTTTACTCATCTGCTCGTCGGGGAAAATCAATGCCACCAAACGTCCTTCGCGCTCCACGATGATAGACTCGCTTACGCCTTCTTGCACATTCAGTTTGTCCTCAATTTCCTCAGGATAGATATTCTGTCCGGAAGCACCTAAGATCATCGTCTTGTTGCGCCCGCGAATATAGATATTCTTGTGCTTGTCGATATAGCCAAGGTCGCCTGTACGCATCCAACCGTCTTCGGTAAACGCCGCACGCGTGGCCTCTTCGTTCTTATAATAGCCGAGCATCACGTTCTCGCCACGTACCAGTATCTCGCCCTCACCTTTGGCATCAGGGTTGTCTATCTTGGCCTCCATATTCGGCACAGGTACACCACAACTGCGACGCTTGAAATATTTAGGCGGATTGCCGGCCACCAATGGTCCGCACTCGGTCATTCCGTACCCGATAGAGAGCGGGAAATGTACATCCATCAGACACTTCTCCACTAAGGGGTTCATCGCTGCACCGCCACAGAGGAAATAGCGCACTTGCCCGCCAAACGCTTTCACGAGTGCTTTCTTGACGTGGTTGCGAACAATATTCATCACCCCCGGAGTATACCAACATACTTTGAGTATTTTCTTGCTCAACAGCGGGTCGAGTTTCTGCTTGTGAATTTTCTCTATCACCAACGGAACAGTCGCCACCATATAGGGTTTCACTTCCGCCATGGCTTTGAGTAGCAGACTCGGCGTGGGCGATTTGGTCAAATAGTAGATGTGTGTTCCGACGCAGAGCGGATACAAGAAATCCGCCAACTGACCGAACATGTGTGCCAGCGGAAGCATCGAAACCAATCGTTGCCCGGGTTCAACAGGCAATATCTGTATAGCCGCTTCTACATTGTTGCTCAGTGAACGCCCGTTCAGCATTACGCCCTTGGGCGAACCCGTACTGCCACTGGTGTAGTTGATAAGTGCCAAATCGTCCGGATTGACATCATAATGCACGTCCGATGGTTGCATGCCATACGGATAACGGGTTTTCATCTCGGCATCTATCTGTTCTGCAGTTGGCACAAGTATGCCCTCCTTAGCACGTACGACAGAGAAATTCTCTATCGAAATCACTGCCGACAACTGCTCTAACGGTTGCTGCTGCAACTCACGCCATACATAAGGTCCCACAAAGAGAGCCTTGGCATCGGAATGTACCAGAAGTTTGGCTATATCTTCCGACTTAAAGTCCTGCAAGATACTGACTACTACACCCCGATAGGACGCTACCGCCAGATATGCCACTACCCAGTTGGCGCAGTTGCGCCCCGCAATAGCCACTTTATCACCCTCCTTAATTCCCAACTGACGAAACAACACATGCAGACGCTCCATCTCCACTGCCAGATCCCCGAATGTATACGTCTTTTCCTCCCCGTAATCCGTCAACGCTGCATCATTCCACTGATGCGTCATCACCTCACTGAGGTAATGCAAATAATGATTTTTCATTCCTATAAATTATGTATTTCTTAGAATTATCACTCCCCATACATCCTCAAAATTAAGACAAAGGTAGTGCTTTTTTTGCATATACACAAAAAAAGCAGTAATTTTGCCGTCCGAATGAGCGGCACTTTCCCCGAGATATTACTGCATTACATCTGGCAAAACCGCTTGTGGGAACCATTCCCGCAAACTACCACCGACGGCAAACCGATAGAGATTCTCTCCGTCGGACGGCACAACACGGATGCCGGTCCCGACTTCACCGATGTACACCTGCGTATAGGCGGACAAGAGTGGTTTGGCAACGTGGAGATGCACCTCGCTTCCTCCGATTGGTACAAACATCGACACCATTTGGACAAGGCGTATGACTCTGTTATTCTGCACGTAGTTCGCCAAGCCGATAAGCTGGTCTATAACTCGCAAAGCGAAGCCATCTGCCAATGCGAACTACGCTATCCCGACAACCAAGACTATCTGACCGAACTCATCCATGCGGCACAACGTATGGATTCCGCCGAAAGCGTGATTGAGTGTGGCAAGCGGTTGCTTCAAGAGCCGTCTATGCTCACCGATGGGTGGCGCAAAGCATTGTTGCATAAGCGACTAAACTGCAAACAGCAATCCATACAGCGACTTTTGAACATCACGCACAACAATTGGGAACATGCGTTCTACATCACCCTTGCCCACAATTTCGGTTTCCACACCAACGGTATTCCATTTGAGACTTTAGCCATACAGACGCCGCTTGCTTACCTGCAGAAACACCGCAACAGCCTTTTTCAACTGACCGCCATTCTGCTCGGACAGTCGGGTCTGCTGACCGCAGAAACGGCACAGACCGACGAGGAGCAACGCCTCTTGTGCGAGTATCTCTTCTTGCAAAAGAAGTTCTCCCTCGTTCCTATCGACGGCTTCCTCTGGAAGAAAGCCCGAATGCGCCCGCAAACATTTCCGGAAGTACGCATTCGGCAGTTTGCACAACTGATACACCAATCGGAATTTTTATTTTCCCGCTTGATGGAAGAAACCGATTTGGAGCAATTGGTCTCTATCCTTACGCTCCACCCCACGGACGAAGATATATCTAAAGGGCTTACCCTGCCTGTTTCATTAGGGCGCAATTCAATAGACATCCTGCTTATCAATAGTGTAATACCCTATAGGTATGCGTATGCACTCGCACACATGGACACCGCCGCTATCAACAAAGCCCTGTCGCTGATGGAGCAGATCGCACCTGAAAACAACAGCATTATTCGTCAATGGCGCTTGCTTGGACAAACGGTACACTCTGCTGCTGACACCCAGGCATTGATACACCTATATCAGAACTATTGTCAGTCAAGCCGCTGTCTCAACTGCGAAGTCGGCTATCAGATATTTCTCAATCATAATTCCTAATTCTTTATTTTTTCATTTCTTTGTAGCAAAATGTGGGTGATTCTCGCCATATTGTCTGCCCTGTGTTTGGGTTTCTACGACATCAGTAAGAAACGTTCTTTGCGCGACAATAGCGTGATGGACGTGCTGACAATCAGTCTGTTAATCTCTTCTGCCATCCTCGCGATACCCCTGTTGTTGTCGTATCTCACGCCGGACACCATAGCCGGTAGTCTCTTCTATGTACCGTCTGTCTCGCTGACCGCGCACCTGTTTATCTTCCTCAAATCGTGCATTGTCCTAAGTTCGTGGGTATGCGCCTATATCGCCATCAAGTATCTGCCCATTTCGGTCGTTTCGCCCATGCAGGCAACCCGCCCGATGTGGACGCTGATAGGGGCATTGCTTATCTTCGGCGAGCGTCTCAACGGGTGGCAATGGGCAGGCGTGGTGTGTGCTTTGGGCAGTATCTTTGCATTCTCGTTGGCGGAACACCACACAGAGAAAGGTGATATTCATACTCCCCAAGACCAACGAAAGTATTATATTTGTCTGCTGTTAGCAATACTTATCGGCTCCGCCAGCGGACTATACGACAAATATATGATGCGCCGATTTGATCATAATGCGGTTCAGGTGTATTATACTTTCTATCAAGCACTTATGATGGGTATTGTTACACTCATCGCTAACCGCAAACGCTCTTTGAGTCGCTCGACCGCACAATCCGCAATCTCGTTTCATTGGACATGGGCTATCGCGGGTATATCCGTATTCTTGGTACTGAGCGACTATGTCTACATGCTCGCTCTGAGCGACACACACTCGCTCATCTCCGTGGTCTCCACCATTCGACGCGGCGGCACAATCATTCCGTTCCTATATGGTATTCTGGTTCTCAAAGAGAAAGACCCATGGAAAAAAGTGCTGTGCCTGATCGGCATTGTCATCGGTCTCCTGTTCCTTGCTGCCGGCAGTTATGCGTAAGTTTGTAGGTCTCCTGCGACGTACGCCGCGCAACATTGGCACGCACAAGGCATATGCAGAAAATATACAAAATATACACTTTGTGTACTTCATAGTACCAATTACGTAGAAAAGACGAAGAAAGGACGTAGAAAGAAGCAGAGTTTAGTAGGGTTTGAAGCCCCGTTTTTATACAGAATATGCACTATCTTTATGCATAAACTATCCACTTTCTGTCTGTCACCTGTTCCCCAACAGTGGCATTCTTTATGAAAAAAGGTACAAATGTTTGTGCCTGTTTGTATATTTTGAAAAAAAATCGTAACTTTGTCGGCAAATTGGTTCATCGGGACAACGTATGAAAATCATTGGTTTTGCATATATTGACGGACAGACGGAGATGGTGCTGAAAGGCGATTCTTCGTTGCTCAACAACCGTAAACCGATGTTTGTCCCCGATTGGACGCACGACCTGCGTGTTACTCCCTGTATCGTTCTGCGTGTCTGCCGCTTGGGCAAGAACATCGCCGCGCGGTTCGGAAACCGGTACTATGATGCCATCGCACCTGGGGCGGACTTTGTAGCATACGATGTATTGGCGGAAGCCCGCAACGGCGGACATAGTTGGTTGCGCGCCACGGCTTTCGATTTCTCTTTGTCGGTGGGCGAGTTCGGCACCGGTACGGAATATACATGGAGTCTGGTGCATACCTGCGAAACGGAAGAACCAATCCATACTGCTGAATGGATCATCAGCCCCGATGAGGCTGTACATCGCGTCAGCGAGGTGATGACTATTCGCCAAGGCGACTTGATTTATATACAACAAAAAATAGACGCACGTACTGTCAGCACCGATGAAATTCTACGTGCGGTAGTCAACCGGGAAGAAAAACTCTATTGCAAAATCAAATGAAAAAACTCTTATCCATATTCAGTCTGTCAGTCATCGCTGTTTACGCTCTTGCCATCACACATACCTATCAGGAATCGTCCGTATTGAGCAGCGGTTCGTGGGTAAAAATCCGTGTTGGCGAAAGCGGTGTTTACCGTATGACCTATGAGGAACTGCAAGCCGCCGGACTAAGCAACCCCGCCAGTGTACGTGTGTACGGCTATGGCGGCGCTATGCTGACGCAGAACTTCAACAAAGCCAAGATTGACGACCTGCCTGCTGTCGGTTTCTATATGGAAAAAGGAGCCGACGGGGTCTTCGGTGCGGGCGACTATATCCTGTTCTATGCACAAGGTGCCACCTCGTGGGAATACAACGGCACGCAATTCATCCACACCTGCAATCCGTATTCCGATTACGGCTACTATTTCCTTACCGACAACGGAGGTACACAAAGCAGTATGCCTGTTGCAACCGTCATTGACGGCACCGACGGTACCAAAGTGGATACCTATATCAACTATCAGATTCACGAGCAGGACTTGATCAACCTGCTTGACCGCGAAAGCGGCGTGGATGGCGGCGGACGGGAGTTCTATGGCGAACTGTTCTCCGCAACCACTCCTAATCGTACTTTTTCGTTTACAACTCCCAATGTTGTTACCTCCTCCCCTGTACGTATCCGCAGCGAGGTAGCAGCATTCTCGTCCCGCGCTTCGCGTTTCACTCTGAGTATCAACGGCTCAAGCAATACGGTCAAGTTGGATTCTATTCCTGTCAGCGATTTCTACACCAAGGGGACATTGGCTACCTTCAACCGCGATTATACCGTCTCCGGCAATACCCATAATGTAATGCTGGGTTTCTCTAACCCTGCAGCAGGTGCGTCCGGCTATCTGAACTATATCGAGTTATCCGCTACGTGTCGTTTGGCTATGGTGGGCAGTTATATGCCTTTCCGTACACCTGCTAACTATGGTTCGGCCACACCCGTCATCTATTCTCTGACCAATGCCACTACACAAACACAGGTTTGGAACATCACCGACCGTGCCAACATCACGCGCGTGCCTGTTACTTTGTCGGGCAACACACTCTCCTTTGTCGGCAGCAACGAGACAGCGGTACAGGAGTATGTAGCGGTTAACACAAATGGCTCTAATTGGCTGACCACCACTGTGATAGGCTCTGTCGGAAACCAGAACCTACATCAACTGAAGAATATTGACTATGTGATTATATGCCCGACAGAATTTGTGAGTGAGGCAACCCGTCTCGCACAAGCCCACGAGCGCAAACAAGGTATTACATGGGCTGTGGTCACCGACCAGCAGGTATATAACGAGTTCTCTAGCGGCACACCCGATGCCACGGCATACCGCTGGTTGATGAAGATGCTCTACGATCGTGGTATAGGCAGCAGCAAAAAGCCCAGTTGGCTGTTGCTCATGGGCGATGGCACGTTTGACAATCGCAAACTGCTTACCACATCCGGACAAAACACCTTACTAACCTACCAGGCCAAAAACTCCACTGTAGAAACCAAGGCATACGCCTCCGACGACTATTTCGGCTTTCTCGACAACAACGAGGGGGAAAGCGACACACAAGGACGTATGGATATTGGTGTCGGTCGTCTGCCCGTGAACACGGTTGCCGAAACGCAACAGATGGTGGACAAGTTAGTCGCTTATATAGAGAACAACAGTTTCGGGAAGTGGAAGAACCAACTGATTTTCCTTGCCGATGACGGCGATAACAATCTCCATACACGTGTAGCGGAAGAAGGTGCAGAGCGTGTACGCCGGAAAAACCCGAACTTTGTGGTCAATAAAATTTACCTCGACGCTTATCCGCAAGAAGTGGATGCTTCGGGCGAGAGTTACCCGCTGGCAAAAAACAAATTGGATAATTTGCTCAAGAATGGTGCGCTATATATGAACTATTCAGGGCATGGCGGATACAATGCCATCACCAATGAGGGTATGATGAACCTGAAGAGCATACAGAGTATGACCAACTCCAACCAAGCACTTTGGATGTTGGCAACTTGTAGTTTCGCCCATTTCGACTCGGGCAAACGTTGTGCAGCAGAAGAGGCCGTTCTCAATCCAAACGGAGGTGCTATTGGCGTTATATCAGCAGGTCGTACCGTCTATGCCACACAAAACACCAATATCAACCGCTTTTTCTGCGACACCCTTTTCGGGCATAAGGACCCGTATTCTTATGAGATGACCATCGGCAAAGCCCTTGCTGTGGCAAAGAATATGACAGGTACAGATGAAAACAAGATGTCGTACGTTCTCTTGGGCGACCCTGCTATACGATTGGCATACCCGACAGACTATCAGGTTATCACAACCACACAAGTAGATACGCTCCATGCCCTGGATGTACAGCATGTCGAGGGACATATTGAGGACTCGGATGCCCAAACGGCAGAATGGTTCAATGGGAAAGTAAACATCACCATCTATGACAAGATGCAGCGTGTTACCACTCGCGACAACGACGAGAAAAATGAAGCCAAGAAACAAACCGTTACCTACAATGACTATCCGAACACTCTGTTCAGTGGCGTGGCAGACGTTGAAAACGGACGTTTCTCCTATACGTTTATGACTCCGAAAGACATTCGCTACAACTATGGTAAAGGTCGTATTGTCTATTACGCGTATGACCCTACTGAGAAGGTAGAGGGTGTCGGACACTTTGAAAACTTCGTTATCGGCGGTACGGGGTCTATCTTCACCAAAGATACTGTTGGGCCAAAGGTTTCTCTTTATCTCAACACTCCCGCTTTCGTGGATGGGGGCACAACCTATGAGACACCGCGTTTCTTCGCCGACATAGAGGACGAGAACGGTATCAACACCGTTGGCACTGGTATCGGTCACGACCTGATGTTGGTGGTGGACAATAGTGCCTCGCATACGTATGTACTCAACGAATTCTTTACCTCTTCTGACGGTAGTTACCAAAAGGGACAGGTCAGTTACCTGATGCAGGAACTTGCCGAAGGCGCACATAGTCTCACTTTCCGTGCATGGGACTTGCTCAACAACAGCACTACCGCCTCGCTCAATTTTATTGTAGAGAAAGGGGCTGACCCGAATATCTACTCTGTGGTTACCTACCCCAACCCCGTGCAGGCCTCCGGTGTCCTTAATATGGTGGTCAATTACGACCAACCCGATATGGTGGTACAGACAGAAATATATGTGTATGATATGTCAGGTCGCCTAATGTGGCAACAATCACAAAAGAACCCCGACCAAGTACAACTCAACCTGTCGGAAATGGGGCTTTATTCCGGACTCTATATGTATAATATTCGTATCAAAACTGAAAACAGCGGCTACTCGTCCAAATCGGGCAAAATCGTAGTCGTACAATAGTGTTTTCATGCCGCAACTGACAAAAAAATGATAACAACAAATATACTCTACATTATATAGACACAGCCTATGAAGCATATTTCTTGATGTATTTATCAAAAAATCAACAAGTATACAATTACATTTAATAAACAACAATGAAAAAAGTTCTTTTATCCCTCGCAGCCGTTGCTTTTCTTGCTGTCAGCGCACAAGCAGCGAAGACTGTCGATGAAACAATGAACCCGCTTATTACCGCAATGCCCTCGTTGAGCATTGCACCCGATGCACGTTCCGCAGGTATGGGTGATATCGGTGTAGCCACCGATGCCGACCTCAACTCGCTCCACTGGAACCCCGCTAAATACTCCTATATGCAGAGTGCCGGTGGTATCACAGCCAACTATACTCCTTGGTTACGCAAACTTGTTTCGGACATCGATCTTGCGCATATTGCCGGTTACTATAATTTCGGAGACCTTGCCGGTGGTATTGCGGCTTCGTTCACCTATTTCTCGCTTGGTAATGTATCGCTCACCGACGCCAATGGTACTGTGCTGCAAGATGTACGCCCCAATGAGTGGTCGCTTGACCTTTCGTATTACCGCAAGTTGCACGAGTACGTGAGTATGGCGGTAGCGTTACGTTTTATGTACTCCGACCTCAACAACGGCTACAACAGCTCCACCACTACAGCCGGTGAGATGTATCCTGCATGGACAATGGCGGCGGATGTTTCGCTCTACTACCACCAACCTATTGAACTGCCGATGGGAACCAGTTATTTCTCGCTCGGTTTTGCGCTCCAAAACCTCGGTGGTAAGATGACCTACGACAAGATTACCCAAAACTTTATCCCTGCCACAATGCGTATCGGTGTCAACTACGAGTTGCCTTTTGATAAATATAACAGCCTTACTTTCGGTGTACAAGCAGATAAGTTGATGGTACCTTCGCGCAAATCCAAATTTGCGGACGACGAGAGTGGCACATGGACTCAGGAGGGCTACTCCGCGCTGTCTTCTGTCAAGGGTATTTTCCAATCGTTTGCCGATGCTCCCGGTGGTGCCAAAGAAGAGTTTAATGAGGTTCGCTGGGGGGCTGGTTTGGAATACTCCTACAACAAGCAGTTCTTTGCGCGTTTCGGTTATAGTTATGAGAACTACTACAAAGGCAACCGCAACTACCTCACAGCAGGTGCCGGTTTCCACCTCAGTATATTCTCGCTGGATGTAGCCTACTGCATCGGCTTGTCATCCTCCAACCCGCTCGATCAAACCATGCGTTTCACTCTTGGTTTCGACCTCGCCGGTATCAAAGACCTCGTGAACAACCGCAAGTAAGGACAATGAACAAAGGACAAAGAACAAAGGACAAAGAATGTAACGGCTGATAATAGCTGTACATTTTAGTCTTTGGTTCTTTAGCGAATGTAGTGAGCGGTCTTTTGTCCTTTAGCGAAGCGATCCATAGAAATGAGAATCGGTTTTGGATATGATGTACATCAGTTTGCCCCCAATCGCAAATTGTGGTTGGGGGGAATTGATATACCCTCGGAACGTGGTTTGCTCGGACATTCAGACGCCGATGTATTGATTCATGCCCTATGCGATGCTCTGCTCGGTGCGGCCAATATGCGGGACATCGGTTACCATTTTCCGGACACAAAGGGCAACGAATATGAAGATATAGACTCCAAGATACTGCTTCGCCGCACCATGGAAATGATACGCACCAACGGGTACGAGTTAGGAAATTGCGATTGTACCATCTGCGCACAGGCACCGAAACTCAATCCGTATATTCCCGCTATGCAGCAATGTCTTGCTCAGGTAATGGAGGTAGAGGCAGGTGCCGTCTCTATCAAAGCCACCACTACCGAGCATCTCGGTTTTGTGGGGCGTGAGGAAGGTATCGCCGCCTATGTGGTGGTGTTGCTACAATAAGGCTATGAAAAAAATTCTTTTTGCTATACTATGCTGTTGGGCTGCCTTGTTCGCACAAGCGGAAACCGACCTTGTCAAACAATGGATTGCTGATGCCACAGCATTGGGAGGAAACCCTGTTGTGGAGGAAGAATCTGCCCGCTACAGCCGTATCCGTATGGCGGATAGTTGCTATATCGAGGTGCAGAACTATGGCGACAGCATTCTTGTAGTGCAAACCGTCTGTGCACCGGTCTGCTCCTCGTGCGTACGTATATATAATAAGGAGTGGCAACTGCTTCGTGAGGTTCGTCCTGCTAAAGAGTGTACATTCCCTCTTGCCACTATCCGAAACGGGCAACTCTTTTGGCAAGACAACACCATCGAAATCCTCGACGAAGAGGAAAAAAGGCGGTTATAATGCGTCTTGGTATGAAAAAATTAATGGTTAATTGATGGATAATTATAGGTTCAATTAACGTCTAATTATACGATTATTAACGTTTCTAACACAAATGGAACTTCCCGTTTATCTGATAGGTTACATGGGTGCGGGCAAGACCACTGCCGGCCGTTTGCTTGCTGATAAATTAGGTTGGCATTTTGTCAATTTGGACGATGCGTTTAAGGAATTCTACGGACTCAGTACAGCCGACTATATCCGGACGTATGGGATGGACGATTTCCGCCGCAAGGAAAAAGACGTGGTGGAAGAACTCGCCGAACTGCCTATGGACAGAGTTATTTATGCCACGGGAGGAGGCTACCCGTGCTGGGAAGACAATATGGATTGTCTGCACGAACTCGGCACCAGTATTTATATCCGTTGGCAACCCGAACACTTGGCTAAACGATTGGCACTCACCGACTTAAGCGAACGCCCCGTGCTGCAGGGACATACCGAAGAAGAGTTGCTGCAATTCATCACGCCTCATCTCGAATCGCGCGAACCATACTATTCGCAAGCCGATTATATCATCGATGCCCCATTGGGCGAGTGCGATGAGGAGGCAGACGAACGCATTGCCGAACATCTCTACCATCTTATTCAATCCCTGCGCGGAAAAGAGTAGGTGTTAAAATAACCACAAAAACAATTCCCTACCCTGCACATGGTTTTGTCAGGTGGATGCTATGTGGATGGTTATAGGATAGTAGGAGGTTGCGTTCCCCTAAATACGATTATTTTTTAACAAATTATATACAAACATTCCTATTATGACTATCAACGATATACAAGACGAGATTATCGACGAGTTCTCCGCTTTTGATGATTGGATGGACCGTTATTCGCTTCTCATCGAATATGGAAATGGCCTTGACCCGTTTCCTGAGTCTGACCGTACGGAGCAGAATCTGATTGACGGTTGCCAATCGAAAGTGTGGTTTACTGCCGAAATGAAAGATGGAAAAATCATCTACCACGGCGACTCAGACGCTATCTTGGTAAAAGGTATCGTGGCATTGCTCATTCATGTGCTGAGCGACCACACTCCGCAGGAGATTGTAGATGCCGATTTGTATTTCATCGACCGTATCAACCTCCGCGAGCACCTCTCCCCCACCCGCAGCAATGGTCTTGTCGCCATGCTCAAGCAGATGCGTCTCTACGCCCTTGCTTTTGCCGCCAAGAAATAACATACAACTACATACAAAAAAGCAGTCTGCCACAACTAAACAGACTGTTTTTTTTGTACCTTATCTTCCGTCCCGCTAATAGACTATATTTTGATAAACGCCGTTTAATAGCAAGCAAAATAAGACAATTCCCCACACGATATTAAGTGCCGTTCTTTGTCGGAAGCAGTATAAAATCGGTGTAAGGCATACGCCCTGCATCAAAGGGAACAAGGGCGGAAACATCAGAACGGAAGCCCACACTTCTCCCTTGCACAGCAGCAAAACGGCTCTTTGGAACCCGCAAAACGGGCAACTGATACCCAAGAGTTGTTTCCACGCGCAAGGGAGAAGTTGCATACCGGATTAGAATAGGTTGCCGCTAAACATATCCAACAAACTGAAGCCGACAGCACCGCTATTAGGGATGTACTCCGGCGACCTATTTATACCCCATTCAGGTAAGTACAACAGCGGTACAACGCAAAGCTTAGAGTCCGATAAAAACTTTGAAGTGAGTGGATTTAGGGGTACGCGCGATAGTTTGGCAGGCTTATGCGTTCTGGGCTGCGTACTACAACCGAGACATTCAGAATATGTACCAGTCCGGCGAAAACACGATTGTGAATAATATCGCCTCCTTCAAGACCTTGTTTAGAACTATCGACTTTGAACATATAATTGACCATGTAATTTAATCATTAATTTTTTCTGCACCAAATATCGAACTGACGTCAAGTAGTCTTCAACCTGATACATACATATAAGATACACATAAGGTAATGCCATTCCTATCGATTTGTTCTCTCGAAAGCCGGTACAAAGATAATACATGAACGGTCGTTTTGCAACGATTCAAATCCATAAAATGCAAGCATAATATCGATTCAAATCGATAAAACAGGTATAATCACCTGATAATGAGAAGTATATCATCTTATGTTTTGCACTATGAAAATGCCTAAAAAGAGCCTTTGGGTGGAATCATTTACGCAATTGTGTTACTCGTCGATTGATTTCGTCTTTGAATTTTTCGATTTTGTTCATTGTTCTCCACAGACTATTAGGGGAGACTATCCACCCGACAATGGGTGTAAGCATGTCGGCGAGCATTGGCATACTGTGCCATTTCCCTGGCCATAGTTCTCCAAGTAGTTCTCTTGCTTTGATTTCGACCACAATACGCACATAATCGTCTTTGACAAAGAAATCATGGCTGTGTGTGGCTGTTTGTTGCGAATAGCGGAGCAAGTCGGTAAAGATACGCTCTTGCTGCTCCAATAGATTGTTCAGTTGCTGTTTGTTCTCTTGCCATTGGGCTTGAAGTGAATCGGATACATTTTTCATACGATTAGAATTTATGAGGTTTCATTAGTGTCCCATTAAAAAAGGCTGTATTAAAAATTAATAAATAATTGCCCATTAGGGTCATTTTGTTC
>SAMEA104315435__coassemble_1055_pt1 | contig 13590 bp, 13 predicted proteins | sample SAMEA104315435__metabat2_high_PE_041 | metagenome-assembled genome bin SAMEA104315435 (sample SAMEA104315435) | gut metagenome | biome: Monkey gut; feature: monkey-associated habitat; material: faeces | place: China | collected 2013
CCAAGACTGGTTGGACAACATCACCTCCGGCGACTATCAAAATTACTACCAATCCATGTACGCCAACCGATAAAACGGAGTGTATAGAAACAGAAGGAATGGATCTTTCTAAAGATCCGAATGTACGAAAATTCATCAAAAATAAACAAAAAAGGCTGCCTGATGTATGTTGGGCAGCCTTTTTATTTCTGTGTTATCGGGTTAGTAGTTTTTGTATCTGTTTGGCATCGGAGCGGGTGAAACCGTTGGCGACGGTTACTTGTCCGCCGTTTGTCTCGATGATGATGTCCGCAAAGAGCAAGCCCGCTTTAAGCGAGACACTGCCAATGCTACTGCGCTGGATAACCATGGTGGCATAGCCAATGAGACCTGCCTTATAAAATGTAACTTTCTCATCGTCAATCTCCAATTTGTCGGGGAAAACCACATTGCCGCCTCTGATATGGCTGGCTGAAAAATTGTAGGTCATAGTTTTATTGTGTGATTGCGGGTTGGAGTATAAGTCGTATGGTTGTCGCATCGCAACCCATCTGCAACCCTAATTGGTTGATATACATTTGTTCTACGGGTGATATGCCGCCTATGGCGGCTATCTGTGCGAGCGCACATAGCGTAGAAGACGATAGCATTAGGTCTTCCTTGAACGGCTCCATATCCACCACAAATTTCTTCGGGTGTTCAATATCGTTTAGGAGTAATGACTTCGCCTTGTCTGAGATGTTCAGTTCGTCGGCAATGGTGCGGATAACCATTTTCTCATCTTCGGTGTAGTCGTTATCAATTCGTGCGAGATTGATAAGCAGATGTACCTTAGCAATTTCCAACAGCTCCTGTTTTTCGACCTCGATGATATCGTCTAAGAACAGGGCTTTTGCCGCTTTGGCAATGGCGTATGTGGAGAAAGCATCTACGCTACCGCCGATGAGACCGCCTAATACGGGAATGGCTTTGTGAAGATTGACAAGTCCTTTTTCACCAAACTTTGTAAAAAGACGGAACCCTACTTGTTGATTGATTTTTGTCAGCATAGAACCAGGCAGTTTTTTGAGAGATGCGGTGGCGAACTTGATGGCAAATTGTGAGGTGGTCTGTGCCAATACATCGCCTGCCTTACTGCCCAATAAGCAGAGGTACATCCCTGTCTTTTTCTCCTCGCTGTTCTCGTGGAAGCCGCCTAATTCGGCGATAGCCCCAATCATACGCAACTGAATAGCCATTACGCCCGCTACGTTAGTAGGGAGTGTGAGGGGCATTGTGGCAAGTCCGCCGAGGTTGGTTACAAAACCTGCCGTGGCAGCAGAGGTGATCTGCCAATTTACAAGGTGGTCGATGGCAGCATTTACGCTACCGTATTTGTCAAGGTATTTCTGTGCCATTTCTTGGCTGGTGCCGAATCCTGGAATGTTGCCGTTGGCTTTGTCGAAAGCCCAATCCATGATTTGCAGCATCTTACTGCCTTTGTCTTCCTGTTCCGCCAATGCGGTTTCACTTTTCGCTGTTTCCTGCTCGACCTCTTCGACTTCTATTTCTTCTATTATTGGCTCTTTCTTGGATGCTTTTTGTGTAGTGAGAGTGGTTAGCGTTGACGAGATGGCATTTTTGACAGAGGTAGTGTCTATGCCATTTAGTGCCTCGGTGGCTTTCTCTGTTACTTCGGAAACATTCAGCAACAATCCTGTTGCTTGTTTTTTGAATTTACTGAAATCCATTGGCTGTATGATTTTGCTGATTATAAAGTGTGATTATCTTTATCTAACTGATACAATACCCTATCTGCTTCCTCGAAGGCTATCCATAGTTCAGTAGCCTTTTCTCGAATATCCGTGAGATAGGTCAGATAGAATTCAATTTGTTCATCAATACTTTTTGTGGCTATTTTGTTCAGTAGGTTTATATCGTTGTAGAGATAGCGGCACACCCGTTTATCAATAATTTGATAGATATGCGGATTGCGAAAACGCAGATACGTGGAAGCCATTGGCAGACGTATCCCTCTAATATGCAATAAAGCCTGCAGCAATTCTTGTGTCTTGATTTTATCCAGAACTTGGTCTCCTTTTACGGCATTGAGCATCTGCAATATATTGATGTCGCTATTTTGCAGGTATGGATACCTATCTACTTTCCAAAGCGTCAGTCGGTAGATGTCATCGAGTGTAAAGTCTCGCTTGCCGATGGCATCATATTCCTGTGTAACAGGCATATTGTACGAATAGACAATGGGTTTACTATCTACCCAATAGATAATATAATCTATGTTGTGGGCTTTCATATAAAATTAGAGGTATTCGCATTACCTTTGTACTCAAATAAACAACAGGAAACCTACGCTGATATGACGAAACACTACACTCTGAAAAAGAAGAGTGTAATGCGACTTGAACGTCACACCCATAGGCATCTACTGCTACTTTGTACTTGAGTAAAAATCTGAAAGTTGCGAAGTTTCTGATTACAAGTGCCAAAGCGTCAATAAACGCTATTCAATATGTCGAATCCACCGCTGTACAAGGACATACTCCTTCCAGCGTAGATTCGCCTGCAAAGATACGACAATTATTGTAAAGGTGCAAGGGTTTTTGTATAAAAAATGTTGCAATATACATTATGCCCCGTGTATGTGGTAGGACATATACACGGGGCTAATGGTTTAATATCTAACTGACTGATTATTTGCTTGTAATGATTTTGGCAGCTGTTAGTGCGGCGGGACTTGAACCCAGAATGGAACGGATACGGGTGTAGCCGTCAAGCATACGACGGCGATACACTTCGTCGGTCAGCAGCCGATAGAGTTCGTTTTCCACATTTTCCTCTGTGAAACGAGAGGCAATAAGTTCTTCGATAATTGCTTGCCCCTCTCTCCTTTCTCCTTTCTCTTTTGTCCATTGTCCATTGTCCACCAAGATATTTACCAACGTAAAATGCGGAATACGGAACAAAATAGGGCGCAAAAGCCACTCCAACCATCGGCTGCAAGCAATATAATATACTGCCGTCTGAGGGCAATGGAGTAGGGCGGTTTCCAAAGTCGCCGTACCCGAATTTACCACCGCTGCGCGTGCATGGGCTACTACCCAATACGTATCCCGAGTGAGCGTTTCCCCCTCCAAATACCCCATATAGAAACTATCCTCTATCCCCGGTGCGGCGGTTACCACTATTCGGTAATTGTTGCCCAAACGCTGATTCACACATCTCGCTGCTGCCAGCATCGTCGGCAGACAATGAGTAATCTCGCTCCGTCGAGAACCGGGCAAGATAGCAATGATATTCTCGCGCGGCTCTTCATCCGACACGATATTTTGCTCTTCGCACCACTCGCGAATACTATCATTGGTGGGGTTTCCCGTATATATACAGGCGTATCCGTATTTCGCATAAAACGCTGGTTCAAAAGGAAAAATCCCCAATACTTGATCGCACAGGCGGGCAATCTTATGCACACGCCACGTCTTCCATGCCCATATTTTGGGCGGAATATAGTAGTATATTTTTGTGTCGGGCAGGTGCTTACGGCAGAAAGCGGCTATCTTTAGATTAAAACTTGGATAATCAACAAGTATCAGTATATCAGGACGATACGCGAGCAGACTCTCGTGCGTGATACGGAAGTTACGACGTATCTCCGGCAGGTGTGCCAGCACGGCAAACACCCCCATATATGCCATCTCGCGGTAGTGCTGACGAAGTTCACACCCCGCTGCACACATCTTATCCCCGCCCAATCCGACAAACTCGGCAGACGGGTCTTGCAGACGAATCTGCTTGATGAGATTGGAGGCGTGTAGGTCGCCCGACGCTTCGCCCGCGATGATGAAATACTTCATATTGAGACGGCTATGGCAGCAAGGATATAGGGCAGAGAACCGATAAGCAGTCCTTTGCTGAGTTTCCAAGTGTCGGTGGTGTAAAAGACAAAAATCAAGGCAAGGTTCGGAAATACGCTGACCAACAGCAATTTACTCATTACTCCGCCCGCATGAAACTGAAGCGTGCGCAGCGGATACCATAGGTTCATCACGTCGATATAAGTCAGCCCGAACACCGCAGGGATAATCAGTCCCAACGTGATACCAATCCAGTATTTGTCAAAGCGACTCATGGGCAGTCAGGTCAATGCTGACAGGTTGAATACTGATATATCCGTGTTCAATAGCCCGGATGTCGGTCGTCTCGTCTTCCGGCTCGTGGTTGATATATTCGCCGATAAGCGTGTAGTAGGTGTTGCCCTGCTCGTCGGTATGGGCTTCCAGTTCGTCCGCCCAATGCCCCTGACACTGACGCGTCCATTTGATGCCGGCTATCTCACCCTTTGGGGCATTCACATTATAGCACTCGTTTGTCTTGAACCCCTTGTCAATCAACATCTTGGTAATCTCAGTCAGATAAGGCTGCATACGACTGAAATCAGCGTCCATCGAGTGGTCGTCCAGCGAGAAACCGATAGCGGGAATACCATGTTCGGTTGCTACAAAGCACGCACCCATCGTCCCCGAATAGATCAGGTTGATAGAGCAGTTGTTACCATGGTTGATACCGCTTGCCACAAGGTCAATCTTGCGGTCTTTGAACACTATGTTGGTGGCAAACTTTATGCAATCGGCGGGGGTTCCATTGGTGGTATATACGTCCACACTTTCAGTACATTCGTTCTCTAACTTGTTGAGAAACATTGGTTTAGCCACACTTATGCACGCTGCGTTTCCGCTGCGTGGACCATCGGGAGCAATAACGGTTACATGCCCCAGTTTGCTCATCTCGGCAACTAATGTGCGTATGCCTTTTGTCCCCCAACCGTCATCGTTGGTTACTACTATTTCCATTGGAGTATTGTTCTTGTAAATAATGTTAATAAAAAGAGCATTTTTGCTTGCTCAAAACAAGCCTATCCACAGGGTATCCTCCCGACATCCACCTGACTTTTATATAAAGGTAATACGTTAAGGAATAATAAACTATCCCTGTATGGTTTTTATCACTTTTTGTGCCAGTGCGTTTGCCTCTTCCATCGTGGCAGCCTCCGAATAGACGCGAATGATAGGTTCAGTATTGCTCTTGCGGAGGTGTACCCAACCATCGGCGAAGTCAATCTTCACACCGTCTTTGTCGTTCAGACGTTCATTTTTGAATACTTCTTTCGCGTGTGCGAGTACCTTATCCACATCAATATCCGGCGTCAGTTCAATACGGTTCTTCGAGATAAAATAGTTCGGGAAAGTCTTGCGCAGTTCGCTCACGGTGCAACCCTTGTGTGCTAAACTACTGAGAAACAATGCGATACCTACAAGTGCATCGCGCCCATAGTGGCTTTCCGGATAGATGACACCGCCATTACCCTCGCCGCCGATAACTGCCCGGGTGGCTTTCATCTCCGTCGTTACATTCACTTCGCCCACCGCCGACGCACTGTAACTGCCTCCGTGTGAGCGCGTTACATCGCTCAGCGCACGAGTGGACGACATATTGCTGACCGTGTTGCCCGGCGTATGACTCAGCACATAATCCGCCACGCTGACCAAGGTGTATTCCTCGCCGAACATATTGCCATTCTCGCAGACGATAGCCAGACGGTCCACATCGGGGTCCACCACAAATCCCACATCGGCTTTGCCACTGCGAAGCAGGTCGCTAATCTCGGTCAGGTGTTGTGGGAGAGGTTCCGGATTGTGTGGGAACTGACCATTTGGAGTACAGTTCAGTTCGATGATGTTTTTTACCCCCAAAGCGCGCAGAATAGCCGGTATGGCAATGCCGCCAACCGAGTTTACACAATCAATCGCCACGGTGAAATTCTTTGTCTCAATAGCCTGTCTATCAACCAATTTCAGCCCCAAGACATTCTGAATATGGTAGGGCAGATAGTCTTTTTGCGAGATGTGTCCGAGCTGGTCCACTTCGGCGAAACAGAAGTCCTCTGCCTCTGCGATAGCGAGCACACCTTTCCCCTCTTCGTCGTTCAGAAACTCGCCTTTCTCGTTGAGCAGTTTGAGCGCATTCCATTGTTTCGGGTTGTGGCTGGCAGTGAGAATGATACCGCCCGCCGCCTTTTCGCCTATCACCGCCAACTCCGTTGTAGGGGTGCTGGCAAGACCTATATTCACTACATCATAGCCCATACCCATCAGCGTTCCGCTCACAAGTTGATATACCATTTCGCCCGATATGCGTGCGTCTCTACCTACTACAATCGTCTGGTTATCAGGCATTGCCGCGCGACGTTGCGTAGCGTATGCTGCCGTGAAACGAACTATATCCACAGGATTCAATCCATCACCTACGCGTCCGCCTATCGTACCGCGTATTCCCGAAATACTTTTTACTAAACTCATAATCTGTCTATATTCTATTTGTCTAACTTCTAATAGCGAACACAAGCGAGCGGTCTTGCATTCGACAGCCCGTAGGGCGGTCTATCGTTTTACCTTGATGTTCAGTATATATCCGTATGGCGTAACGCTTGAGTTGTCGGCATCAAAACCCTGCTTGCTCGGACAGATCAGCACACACTCCGAGTTGGGATATTTCATGAGCCGCACTGCCTCCTGCCAACCCGTGCAGGCGTTGGTCAGGTCGCTGCCGTACTTAAACTCAAGAGGGTAGGCATTGTCGAGCGTACTCCAATAACTGGTCGTGTCCGCATTCTCTGTCAGCGCATAGCGTTTGTAGCGCACCACGATAGTCTCGTTACGCAGTATCTGGTTGTCAATGGTGTCCCCGTCGGCTACCGTTTGGGCTGCACCCCGTTTGTTGAGGTGAAAATAGAGGTTGTCGTATCCCTCCACTTTGTAGTAGTCTTTCTCCTTCCAAACGACACTATCCGCAGGCAGTTCGCTGATGATATTCAGCCCGTTGCGCGAGATGTAGTTCGCTATCAGTTTGTCTTCTGCTTTCCGTTTGTCGGAGTAGGTGTTGGAGTTGCAACTTGCCATCAATATGACAAGACCGGTGCACCAAAAGAGTATTTTTTTCATTTTATGTCGATGTCTATGATTACATTAGTATAGGGAGGTATGGCTTCGTTGCCGTGCATTCCGTAGGCGGAATACCATGGGGCAAGCAGGATGATATGGTCTCCGTGGTGCCATTCTCCGCAGTGTATGTCGGCGCATATAGGCAGTTCGTTCCGCCCGATGCGATATTCGCGCTCCTCGTCCAGCAGAAGCCTGCCATCCAGGTCTTTCGTGCGGATATGCATACACCATAATTCGTCCTCTTTGGGCGATGGACCATCGCTGTCGCCGTGTCCGGCAATACGCATCCATGCATTGCTGATAGCCATTAGGGCGTACTGCTCCTCTTGTCCCTCTACATAGCGTAGCAGGGCTTGGTCAGCCTCTTTGGCCATACGCTGGTTCATCTCCATCAGTGCTATCGCAGCGGTGTCCTCTTGGGGCGCCTGACCGCTCTTGTAAGTCGGACGCTGCGGACCTTTGCCTCCGCAACCTACCAACAAACTGCATACCAAAACAACGATTGCCTGTATTTTTTTCATTCTGGTGTATCTTTTATAGTCTCCTGCTCGCTATGCTCTCGAGAAATAAAAGAAATTAAACGAAAGTTTTTCTGCTTTTCTTTTTATTTCCTTTATTTCTCTCGCACAGCGCAAGCGTGTGTGTAGGACAACTATTTCTCTCCGTCAATATCCTTCAGCCGCTCCCTGCGATACTCCGAAGGTGTCATTCCGTATGTGGCTTTGAAGCACTTCGCAAAGTAGCGCGAGTCGTTCATTCCTACCATATAAGTTACTTCGGTGATGTTATATTGCTTCTGTTCAAGCAGTTGTGCCGCACGTTTGATACGCATCTCGCGGATAAACTCCACGGGACTCAGACCCGTCAGACTCTTCAGTTTGTTGAAGAACACCGTGCGTCCCATACCCATGTCTTCTACCAGTTCGTCCACGGTCAGCGTGTTGTTTTCCATCTGCTTGTCCATAATGTCCAATAACTTCGCGAGGAACGTATCGCCCTGTACACCCTCGTCGTTCTTTTGTGGCTCAAGGCGCATCAGCCGCTTGCGGTAGTTCGCCTCCAGTTGGACACGCTGGCTGATCAGGTTCCTTACCCTTGCACGCAGATATTCGGGTTCAAAAGGTTTGGTCACATAGTCGTCCGCTCCCTCTTTCATTGCCTCCAACCGGCTCTCTATCGCCGATTTGGCGGTCAGCAGTATCACCGGTATATGGCTCAGGTCCTGCGAGCGTTTGATATGGGCAGTCAGTTCCAGTCCGTCCATGTTGGGCATCATCAGGTCGGTAATCACCACATCGGGCATATCTTTCTCGATGGTCGCCAATGCCTCTTTGCCGTCGGCGGCTTTTATTATGCGGTAGTCGCCACCGAGGATATTGCTGAGGAACGAACGCATATCTTCGTTGTCGTCCACCACCATGATTGTCCGTTTGTTATCTTTGGTGTCTATCTGTGCCAGTCTGTTTTCGAGGGTCTCTTGCGGGAGCGATGTGGTCTGCGTGCTGCTCTTGTCGTCCACCACTATATCTACCTCGCTGCCGAAATGCTCTTTGCCCGTGCGGAACATCACGGTGAAAGTCGTGCCTTTGCCCACTTCGCTCTCTACTTCTATATACCCGTGGTGCAAATCCACCAGTTCTTTTACAAGGTTCATACCGATACCCGTTCCGGTGTTGTTCTGTCCGCTCAGTTCGTTGTTGCTCGAGAAACGCTCAAATAGCATACCGCGTTTCTCCATTGGAATGCCGATACCTTCGTCTTTGACAATCAGCAACACATATCCCGGTTTCTCATCCACTGTCACTGTGATACTCTTGCCCGCAGGAGTGAACTTAAATGCATTGCTCAGCAGGTTGAATAGGATTGTATCCACGCGGCTTCTGTCCACCCATACCGTGCTGTCTCCTGCTTTGTTCTCTATGTTCAGGTTGATATGTTTGTCGTATGCCTCTTTCTTGAAGTTCGCGCACGTCTCGTTTACAATGTCGCTCAATAGCGATTTCTGCACTTTGAGCCGCATCTTCTTGTTCTGTATCTTGCGAAAATCGAGCAACTGGTTCACCATTCGCAGCATACGATGGCTGTTGCTCTGTACTATCTCCAACTGTCCACGCACACTGTTCGATATGCGCTCCGTCTGTAGGATATTCTCCACAGGACCGATGATTAGTGTCAGCGGGGTACGCAACTCATGGCTGATGTTGGTGAAGAAGCGCAACTTGATATCCGTAACTTGCTGTTCCACTTGTACTTTCCTGCGCAATGCCTCATACGTATATAGGATATAACCCACCAATATCACTACCCCGATAAACAGCAATGCATATAGGCACATCGCCCACCAACTCGCCCACATAGGCGCTTCTACTATCACGCATAGTGCTATCTCGTTGTCTGCTTCGCCGCCTTCGCGGTTGGTGGAACGCACGCGGAACATATATTTGCCGTGATGGAGGTTCGTATAGGTTACTCGCCGTTGGTCGTAGGCAAACACCCATTCGTCCGACAGCCCTTCCAGCATATACGAATAGGCTATCTTCTTGGCGTTTACGTATTCCAATGCCGCATATTCAATCGTGAGGTTCGCATCATGTTCCACCACCACCGTGTCCGAGAAGGGCAATATCTGTCCTTCCGAACTGCAACGCACAATATGCATCGGCGGTGTGGATTGTGTGTGGGTAACTTTGCTCGGATTAAAGGTGCAGTAGCCGTTCGAGTAACCGAAAAGGATACTCCCCGTATGGGTGCGCAAGGCATGGGCTTCCGTAAAACAGGTATTGCGTTGGGCGTCTAGAGCATCGTAGTAATAATATTCACCTGTCTCTATGTTCAGTTGCGTGATGTCGCTTTCAGAACTGAACCACAGGTTCTGGCCGTCGCCTACTATACTCAGTACAATGTCTTGTTGCGTCTGTACCCGTTTGATTTCGTTCTTCGGGTCCTTCGGGTCAAGCATGTTCAGCCCCCCGCCGAAGGTGCCCAGCCATAGTTTGTCCCCGCTATAGTATATCGCACGGATGTCATAACTCGGTATCATCTCGCTGCTCAGATTCTGCAGGTTTACCTTGAATAAGCCCGTCGTCGTACCGCACCATACCGTATTGTCCACTATCGCAATATCGCGTATCTTCAGACCGTTGCCTATTACTTTCGGCTCTCTGAAATGGTGTGCACTGCTGTCGTAGGTGAGGATGTTCAGACCGCCGCCGTAGGTGCCTACGTATAGCGTCCCGTCGCTGCCTTCAGCAATATCGTAGATGTCTGCACTCCCGGTCGGGATAGTCTTCCCTGTTGCCGCGTAGCGCAATCCGTAACCCTTTGTTCCGTATAGCAACCCGTAGCGGCTGTCTATGGCGCAATAGATACGCCGCTTGTCTTTTACAATCTTCTGTATCTCGCCGTTTTTCAGTTGTACAAATGCACGCACTTCGCCTTTCTCTGTCGCCGACTTCCGCATATCGGTCAGTTCGTAGGGCTGAGGCTCCATATTGATACAATCTACACCACCGTCATAAGTGGAGAGCCACATCTGTCCATCCTTGTCCACATACGCTGTGTGAATCATATTCGTTAGTTCCAGCGGATTGACCAATTCGTCTTTCTCATAGTCGTAGTACGACCAACCGCCGCCAGTCGGGTTTACCCATACACGTCCTTGGCAGTCTTCGAGAATAAAGAAATGTTCGCGCAGTTGTCCCGCATAACGGTTGTCTAATTTCGGCGTAAAACGTTTCCATACATTGTATCGGTAGCGCAATACCCCCTCTTCCGAGTCCACACGCCAGATGATGCCGTTTTTATCTACCTTCATTTCCTCGTCATCCTGCGCAATCTGTTTCAGCATACCCATCGGTGCTTCGTCTGCATTCTTCGGCGTGATATGCCGGCGGTCCTTGTCCAGCATATAGTAGTGCCCGTCATAGGTCATCCACCATAACTGCTCTTCTTCGTCCTCATAGATAATATCCACACGGTTGTTCACTTTTGCTTCTTCGCCGTTTTCCATCGCTTTGAATGTCTGGAAGTTATACCCGTCGAAGCGGTTCAATCCGTCCCATGTGCCAAACCACATATAACCCTGTTTGTCTTGTAGGATAGACATCACGGTGTTCTGACTCATTCCGTTTTCTATCGAGTAGTGGCTCACCAAATAGTGTTCTTCGGCGCGTAGTCCTGTGTTGCACACCCATCCCAACAGAGCAACTGCCCCGATCACTAAATATTTCCTACATTCTTTCATACCTGTATGTGTTTTTCAATAATATTATTTGAATAATTTTGGGTTATATTTGGAGCAAAGAAAATAAATGGCTGATTAGTGCCAATTAACGGATCCTCTGTCTTTAATGGTCTTTTAATGGCAATTATATTGAGCAGTAAATCATAGCCTTTCCAGATACCTCCCGTAGGCGGTTTTCATCTCTTTCCCGAGTGCGTGTACTGCTTCTGTGCTAATCCACCCGTTCCGCCATGCTATCTCTTCTATGCAACTCACATAGAACCCTTGTCGGTTCTGTATGGTGGCGATGAAGTTCCCTGCATCGAGCAGACTGTCGCAGTTGCCTGTGTCCAACCATGCAAAACCGCGACCGAAAAGTTTTACTTTCAGCGTTCCTTCCTCAAGATACATCTTGTTCAGATCGGTTATCTCATATTCGCCACGCTTGCTGGGCTGCAGTACGGCGGCTTTCTCGCAAACAGTCTCGTCGTAGAAGTACAAACCGGGAACGGCGTATTTGCTTTTCGGCTCTGCCGGTTTCTCCTCCAAACTCAGCACTCTGCCATCTTTGTCAAACTCCACTACGCCGTATGCACGAGGGTCTTGTACCTCATAGCCGAAGATGCAAGCACCCTTTTGACCGTTACCTACCATTGCAGCCGCCTCGCGCAACATACCGCTGAAACCTTGCCCATAGAACATGTTGTCGCCCAATATCAGGCAACCTGCCTCGCCGTTGAGAAACTCTCGCCCTAATACAAACGCCTGTGCCAAACCATTCGGCACCTCCTGTATCTTGTATTCCAAGCGCATACCGATACGGCTGCCGTCACCTAATAGTTCGCGAAACATGGGCAGATCGCGCGGTGTCGAGATAACCAGCACCTCCCGTATCCCCGCCAACATTAGGGTGGATAGCGGATAGTATATCATCGGCTTGTCATACACAGGCATGATCTGTTTGCTGATGGCTTTGCTCAGCGGGTACAACCTTGTTGCGCTTCCCCCCGCAAGAATAATTCCTTTCATGGCTAATTACAAAAGTTTAATTTTAATTGCGAATACCGTATTACTTAATTACAAATACCGTATTACACTTTTCCCGCCGACAAAATTACTAATTATTTTTCATATATACAACCGCCCCGCAAAAAATGCCGCGAATGCCGCTATTGTTTCTTGGCGTGGCAATACCATTGCCCGTCTTTCCCCAAATCGTAAATAATCTCCACTTTCCCGCCAACCTCCCGCCGACCTCACGCCGACAACTACGATATTTTTACGGTTGATACACGGTAGATATACGGTTGATACACGGTAGATAAACGGTTCATTCAGCAACTCCTATAATACTCTTACAATAGTCTGACAAGGTGTTTACCCGGCAGTTGTCGCCAATTCGTTCTGCGCACCGGGCACCGCAAAATCTACGGGCAACTATGGGCATACGCTCGCGCATGTATTCTCCGTTCTCTCCAATCCTAACCTGATATCTCGCGCGCGTACATAATTAATATATCTTGTAAGATAATGCTCGGACTGAAATGCGCAACGCGCTGCGTTGGGGGCTATGGGCAACCATGCATCTTAGTCCCCGCTTTGATAGATATTAGCAGAAATATGAATGTTCCTGTTTATATGACTGATTATAGGTCCCTTGAAATTAATGGGTAATTAATGGCAATTAATGGAGCTGAAAAGTAATAGGTGGTCATTGTTGGAGCCCCCCAAAAAGTAATTGGCTAATTATTATGTAGCCCCCAAAGTCATAGAATTACTATAGGAGAGAAATTAATGGCTAATTACACGATAATTAATGTTATTCCAATATAAAAATACGCATGCTGATAATCAGCACGTTACGAAGAAACTGCAAAAAATCGTTCGCAATATTTGGTCGGTTCAGAAAAAAGCAGTAATTTTGCACCCGCTTTTGAGAAACAAGCGAGTTTCCCTTTTCCGCCAAGAAGGTGTATAAAATTCAGAGTCTCTTTCGAGGTTCTAATTTTTTTGCCCTTTTCTTGAGAAAATCAATTGAAAGACTTATTTCTGAGTAATGCTGAAAATCAGCCTATTACAAAGAAAATTCAAAAAAGTTACTTTGAAATTTGGTCAGTTCAAATTTTTGTAGTAATTTTGCGGTCGATTTCGCGCTCGACTTAAATGAGCCTTACGAAATTCAAGATGAAATAAGTCTTGTGTTCTTTGAAATTTTGAAGCAATTAGTGTAGTACAAGAATAGAGTATTTTGCACGAAAGTGTAAAGAATACTTAGGGAAAACAAAGTTCCCGTCAAAAGTACACGATAGATTGAGGTGCGTTCTGAACTAGGATATAGATTTTAATTACAACGAAGAGTTTGATCCTGGCTCAGGATGAACGCTAGCGACAGGC
>SAMEA104315435__coassemble_1078_pt1 | contig 13278 bp, 6 predicted proteins | sample SAMEA104315435__metabat2_high_PE_041 | metagenome-assembled genome bin SAMEA104315435 (sample SAMEA104315435) | gut metagenome | biome: Monkey gut; feature: monkey-associated habitat; material: faeces | place: China | collected 2013
TGTACCGTTCAGCCCGCGCATCATATTGCGCTTGGGCTTGATATTGATAATACCACCCTGCCCCGAAGCATCGTATTTGGCAGACGGGTTGGAGATAATCTCTATCTTTTCGATGGTGCTGCCGTCGGTTCCCTCAAGCATTGCCTTGAGTTGCTGCCCGCTGAGGTAGGAGGGACGCCCGTCGATATATACCTCTACGGATTTACCGTTGACCGTAACGTTGCCGTCTTTGTCCACGTTCACGCCCGGGGCTTTCTTGAGCAGGTCTTTGCCGTTGCTGCCCATCGCAAAGGGCGAGTTGCTGACGTTGAGTACTATCTTGTCGAACTGACGCTCAATGAGTTGCTTCTTGGCTTTCACTTCCACCTCGCCGAGTTGCTTGCTCTCTTCGCTAAGCGTCAGCAAAAGATTTTCATCGCCGGACTGCACCTTGCGGCAGATGGTCCGGTAGCCTATATAAGAGACCTTGAGAAGATATTTGCCCGCGGGGGCAGAAAGCATGAAATCGCCCTGTTCGTCGGTGATAGCACCGGTGATGAGCGTGCTGTCGGTTTGCAAAAGGCTGACGGTAGCATAAGCGATGGGGCGGGTTTGCGGGTCTTGCACCTTGCCTGAGACAAACTTTTGGGCGGAGGCAGAAAAAGAACACAGAAAGGCAAGGATAAGGGTGAATGAATGTTTCATTGTAGTAATTACGAATTGTGAATTAAAGGTTATGAATTAAAGGACGGGCATATCCTCTATGTTGTGTTTGCCGGATTTATAGTAGGCGAGTGTGGCGGAGAATTGGTCAAGCAGAATCTTCTCCACTTGCTCTTTGGTAAAATGGCGTACATCGTTGGTAATCAGCGAGCAAAGACCCATATTGAATATCATCATGTGGTCGAAAAACGATTTGGCATCTTCGTCAGACAACTGATAATCCGTCTGATATTGCGTAGCCATGATATGGGAGAGTTCTTCCACATCGAACATTTTTCTTCCCGTCCAGTGAATGAATTTATACAGATTGGGGTTCGTCTGTGCATAACGAACAATGCACATTCCCATGCGTTTGGCTGCGGGACCGGCACTTTTCGCATCGCGGGCAGCACGCACACAATCGAGAAAACGCGCGGAGGCTTCCATACGCACGGCATCTATGAGTTCGTCCATGTTGCGAAAAGCGGTGAAGAGAGGTCGGGAGGAGCAGCCCATATAGTCGCCCAAGTCGCGCGCATTGATACACTCGGGACCTTTCTCCCGCACCATTTCAATAGCCGAATCAATAATCATCTCACGGCTGTATTGTACTTTACGAGGCATAGTTCTAATTAAGAATTACGAGTTAATACGTTGTTTATTTGTTAGTTATCAAGAAAAACACTTGTTATACAACTACCGTTATGCAACAAACGTTGTGCAAAAGTACTGTTTATTTTTGATATACGCAAGAAGGAGGCATATTTTTACGAAAAAAGCCCCTGATGGCTAACGGGGGCTTATGGGTCCATAGGACGAATAGGGATAATATGGATCCTGTCGGTTATGCGTAGGCGTGCAAGCCGCCGAGGAGGAAATTGACGCCGAAATAGGTGAACAATACAGACAAGAACGCCAACAGGCAATATACATGGAACACGCGCGGGCGACGGAAAAAAGGCAGCGAGCGGGCATGCAACGGCGCAGCATAGACGAGCAACGTAATCAAAGCCCACACCTCCTTCGGGTCCCACCCCCAATAGCGTCCCCACGACACATTTGCCCATACCGCGCCGAGGAAGATACCTACTGCCAGGCAGCACACAGCAGGACGCAAGAGAGTACGGGAGAAAAACATCAACCGTTGCTGCTGCTCCGCCTTGCCGCACAATGCCACCACACTATTGAGCATCACAAACGCCAAGAGGGCATAACTGAACATAATAACACTGACGTGGAGACTCAGCAGCGGCGACTGTAAGACAGGCGTGAGATGGGTAATCTGCGGATTGGAGGCAGACATCATACTCACAAGAAGAGGCATACCCGCGAGCAGAAGAGCGAAGGGAGGGAATAAGTTGAGAGTGGAAGGTTGGGGGTTGAGTGAAGCGGAGGATTGAGAGTGGAGTGCGGAGAGAAGTCCCGGCAGCAGGATGAACCATGCAAGCGACTGCATGGTCTCGTGTCCGTTGGAGAGGGGTATATGCCCGCTGATGTACCAACGCCAAACAAGCATAGCCGTCAAAAACAGCCATATTGCCGCCAAACATAGCGTATTCAGTATCTGCCACCAACGGGGCAGCACCTTTCCGCGCCCCTGCGCAATACAATAAACCAAGAAAAACAACAATCCCAGAGTGATAGCCGCCATTGCCAGAGGCTTGGTATAGGGAAATGACGCCCAGCGTTGCTCTGCCCGGAAATGCGTCTCCGTGGGCAGGTTGTCCGTACCAACGTATTTCTGCTGGTAAAGACGTATCTTCTTCAGCGTTTCGTCGGCTTCGATATTCCGCCCCTGCATAAGGTCGTAAGCCACATACTGTATGGCATACATACGGAAATTCCATTCGTCGTGCGACAAGCTGTCCGCCGCCCCCGCCGAATTGATGTCGCACCAGCCGTGTTCAGTGGGCCATATCTTTAGCAGCGAGCCGCCCGCTACCATACGGAAGACAGCCTCGCGTTCATTGTTCTGCTGCGGTTTGCGCGACCGGCGCAGCGGCACCTGCGTCCAATCGTCGTAGTAGAACAATATACCCGTCAGCACCTGCTCCGCCGTGTAGCGTGTACCGTCTTCGGCACGGTAATAGTTATGCCCGTAGAGTTTGGTACAGACATCGTTTGCCAGCACCGACATCGGGCATACACGCCCGTTGTATTCCACATACAGATTGCCAAACGTCTCCGCCACGGGTCGTTGCAACGTCTTCGGCGTCGCCGAAGACGACAGCGGGAGCAAGAGCAGAACCGCTACAGCCCATCCCTTATGCAGCCTGTCCGGCACAAACAAATACAGCAGAAGCCCCACCAACAGCAGTATATAGCCCGTATAGGTAACTGCTATACCGGCAGGGTCGTGCGTCAGGAGAAGCGTACACCCGCCCGCATCTTCGTCGTAAGACGCCTGACAGAACCGCCAACCATGATAGCGGAAGATATGATTCATAGATAGTTCCGCAGTAGCGGTCTCGTCCGCCGACTGTACGGAGATACGGCTCAGGTAGTCCTCCGGCGTAGCGGTACCGGCATAGTAGCGAACCCGGAAATCGTCTAACGTAACGGAGAACGGCAGTTCTTTCTCCGTCCCCTCGCGCGTGAAACAGGTACGGCTGCTACCGCCTATGCGGAGGGGTACCGCCCCCTCTATGGCAAGCGTATGCGTGAGCATAGCCCCGAGCAGAATCACCACAAAAGCCAAATGAACAGCCAACACCGACCAACGCATTGCGCCCTGACGGAAAGCCGTAACGACATACCACCCGCCGAACAACACCGCCAACGCCCACAGCGCAACCGTCCACGGCGCAGTATAAAACCATCGCACCGCCACCTCCGTGCCGCATAGTTTCTCCACAATGGTAGCACTCACGAGCAATACCGCTATCACGCCCATCAACGAAAAAGCGATGTTCTTGATGTATCTCTGCATAAGTTATTCCTATAAAAACCGACAGAGAAGTGCAAGAATTATACCGTTTTACACCGGTTAACCATACCTTAAAATAGGTATTTTGCACCTGCTCTATGGGAATAAATGCTGAAAACAGACTGAAAATTTGTATATATTGGAAAAATACACTATCTTTGCGGCGTTTTTAATTATTTTATACATTAACCTTAGATTTATTTCTCGAATGAAAAAAGTTTACCTGTTCTTTTCGGCGATAGCCCTGAGTATGTCTGTTTGGGCGGAACCGTTCTTTGTGCGCGTAAACGGCACTACCGACTATCCCGCCACCGCTATGAGCGAGACGGATCTCGCAGGGCGCAGCCAGTACAAAGCCGCCTGCATAACCCTTCAGGAGAACGATGTACTCACCTGCTACGACGAGAAGGCCGCCGCGGCATGGTCGATTGCCGCCATAGACCCCTACGGGGCATACAGCCGTTTTATCGCCTCCGACATAGGGTTGATCTGCAACACCGCCGGCACATACAACATCTACATCAAGACGAGATACAATGATGATATGTGGTATATCGAGGAGGGAAAAGACTGCGGCAGTACGCCGGAAAACCCGGACCCTGACCCGGACCCGGACCCCGAAGGACCGATTACCTACGCCACTTCCGTCCCCTCGCAATGTACGGACGTGATGCTACAGGCTTTCTATTGGGATTCCTACAAGACAAGCGGGCTGAAGCACGGAAGTACACGCTGGCAGGACCTGTTGGCAGAGTCGGGGGAGATAGCCGCTTATTTCGACCTTGTATGGCTTCCGCCTTCGGCAAAGTCCGAGGGGGTTGGCTACCACCCTGCGCAATACTGCAACCAGAACTCCGCATGGGGCAGCCGTACCAACCTCGAGACACTCATCAGCAACCTGCACGCAGGGGGAGCGAAAGTGATAGCCGACATTGTGATTAACCACAGCGGCAACAAATCGAGTTGGTGCGATTTCTATACGGAGGACTTCGGCAAATACGGTTCATTTGCCCCCGATGCATCGTGGATATGCAAGACCGACGAGATGAACAGCGATCCCGGCGCCAAGAGTTGCAAGGGCAAAGCCACGGGGGCAGCCGACGACGGATACGGCAGCGAAGCCAACTACGTCTCCGCACGCGACTGGGACCACCGGAACGCCGAAGTGCGCAAGATGTTCTGCGCTTACCTCAAATGGATGAAAAACGAGATGAAGTATGACGGCTGGCGATATGACTACTGCAAGGGATTCCATAACTCACACATCAACGAATACAACCAAGCGGCAGGCAACTATTTCTCGGTAATGGAATACTGGGACGGCAACAAGAATACCCTCTGGAGCCGCATACAGGACGCGGGCTGCAACACGCTGACATTCGATTTCGGTACGAAATACGATGCCTTCAACAACTCGCTCGCAGCGGGCAACTACTCCGGCTGCAAAGCACCGGGATTATTGGGCATAGGCAAGGGCAAGTATGCCGTAACTTTTGTGGATAGCCACGATACCTACCAACGCGACAACAATGAGTTCGGAGGAAAAGGCAACTCGATGACGGCGGGCATGAAAACGAAAGTACTGCAAGCCAATGCGTTCATCCTCTCAATGCCGGGTGTGCCGTGCATATTCTACCCGCACTGGAAAGCGTACAAAGACGCTATTGCCCCGATGGTGCTCGCCCGCAAGACGGCAGGCGTCCACTCGGAGAGCAGCGTTTCCGACGAGGGCGACGCCGGTGGCTACCGCGCGACCGTAACAGGCAAGAACGGTACGCTGATTCTCGAACTCGGCAACCGCGTATCGGCTTCGCAAGCAGGCTATACCAAAGCCGCAGCGGGCACAGGTTATGCAATATGGATAAAGACGACGCAGGCAGTGGCACCCAAGTTGCTCGTTACGCCCGGTAGCACCACCTTCAAGACCGACACCCTTCGTATCGAGATGAAGACCGTGGGCGGAACCGAGACCGCGGAGATTTTCTACACCACCGACGGTACCGACCCGAAGACATCCGACACCCGTATCGCCGCAGGCAACGAGGTTTCATTCACCATCAACAACACCATCACCCTGATGGCATACGCCAAGACGGCAAACACCGAGACGGCCGTGCAAACCTACACCTATACCCGCAAGGATCCGCAGACAACACCGATTATCGTCTCTTTCTACAAACCCGCTTCGTGGGCAAAAGTGTATCTCTATTCCTGGGTAAGCAGCGGTACGACCGAAACGAAATATACGGGCAAATGGCCTGGTACAGAACTGACACAGCAGAACGCAAACGGGTTCTATTTCTATCAGTTTGACGCCGCCATAAAAGAAGTAAACTTTATCTTCAACGGCGGCAGCGGCAAGGAGCAGACCTCCGACCTGTGGACTGACGAAGACGTATGCTATGTATGGTCGGCAGGCGCGGAGAAACTGCAGCCCGACTGTATCTATACCGCCATAGAGGAGGTTGAAGAAAGTCCCGCTGTGCTCGACCTAAGCGCACCCATGTATAACATATTAGGGATGCCCGTGGACGCAACGTACCGCGGAATCGTGATACAAGGCGGACATAAGTTCCTGCTGCAATAGTATATCTTCAGGCGACGCATCTTGCGTCGCCTGACAACATAACCAACTAACTATTAACCATCTAAAACAAACCGTATGAAAAAATCTATCTCATTATTGTGCACCGCACTCGTGTGTACATTCTCGCTGAACGCCAAAACCATCTACCTTGTTCCCAACGGCAACTGGAAACAGGCTGATGCCAAATTTTCGGCAAACTATTTCGGAGGAGAGGGGATCACCCAATCCTTTACGGACTTTATGACCACAACCGATGGTATTCACTATGAAACAACCGTTCCCGATGCGGCACAAACAATCATTTTTGTCCGCCACAATCCTGCTGCCACTACTCCTGATTGGGACAACAAATGGAACCAGACATCGGATTTAGCCGTTTCCGCGGACAACAACTGCTACACCATAGCGGAAGGCGCATGGGACAAAGGCGACGGCACATGGTCAACCTACACACCGAGCGTAGAGACGCCTACCTACTACATCACGGGTAATGACAAACTCGTCGGGGCGGAACAGGCATGGAAATCAGATGCTATCGAACTCGGCAAAGCCACTGCAGAAACCCCTGCCACACACAGGTTCACCAACCTTGCCGCCGGCGACACCCTGCGTATGAAAATAACCAACGGAACCTGGGACCTCAATTTCGGTTACACGGCTCTGGACAAGGACTGCTCGTCGGATAATATCCTGAACGACAACGACAACAATGTCGTATTTGTCCTCACCGCCCCGGGCGATGTACTGCTTACCTTCGACGGCAGCCGCATCTGCTTGACAGGTTCCTTCGCCGCACCTTGCACCGACGACTATGGTATTATGGTCGGCACAACCTATATCGCAGCCGTTATCAACACGGCGGACACCGAGGAGTATATGCTGCTTGGCGTTGACCTCAAGCAAGGCGACACATTCACCCTATACAACAACTGCGCACAGCAGGCGTGGGTAATGGAGACCATCAAGGACGGAAGCACTGCCAACATCACCATTGCAGAAGGCAAATACCTTGTGGGCGAAACCGGCAAATATGATTTCTATTTCACCCTCAACCCCGATGCAATCTATATGGCTTACACCATTCCCTCCGGAGTCTGCAATACCTACACACCCGCTACCGACGCACCGCTCTACAACCTGCTCGGTGTACAGGTAGATAATACGTACCGCGGAATCGTGATACAAAGCGGACATAAGTTCCTGCTGCAATAAACCGGTATTCTTAATGCTAAAAGCGGCTGTCCGAGTTCATCGGGCAGCCGCTTTTATTTAGGTCAAGGCCGGATATTCGGTTCATGGCAGCAAACCCAATCCAGACCCCGACTCTACGTACAACTCTATTGTTTGATGAAACGGAGTACGTTTCCGTTCACGGCAATCAGATAGGTGCCTTGCGGCAGAGCGTTTACATCGAGTGTCTCTGCATCGGCGGCGAGCATGGTGCGGTACATCAGTTGCCCCTGCAGGTTCAATATACGCACCTCTGCATCGGCGGCACCATAGATATGAAGCATATCGCAAGTGATGGTCGGGAATATGCGGATACTACCGGCCTCAGCGGGACGGCAGCCCGTACCTATCTGATCCTTCCACTCATACGCACCTATCGTAGGCACGGCAGCACGTTTGAGACCGGTGAAGTCGGTGGTAACAAAATCAAGCACTTGCGCACTCACAAGGTTGCCCTTGTTGGTCGGGCGAAGCACCTCTTCGGACTCGAATTGTACAGACTCACTGATGTCGGTAGTGCTATTTACTTTCGTTTTCCAAGTCTCAATATCCGAAATCTCGTCCGTTCCGATCTTCGCAAATTTTTCGCTATCAGAATGGAGGTTGTTGTGGGCAAACTCTGTTACATAGTTAGCCGACGGCAACCACACTGCCAATGCTTCGCTTTGGAAAATGTTGTTGAGTACGCGGAAGTTGGTTCCCGTCTTTTTTACATACAAAGCATACGTATTTGTACCAGTAGTACGTATGGTATTATTAGCAATCACCAAATTCTTCGTATTGTTGGTGATATTGATAGCATACGAATAAGAATCAGACGTATTGTTATGGTCAATCACATTGTTATAAACGTAAATCGGAGCATCCTCCTCAGCCACCAACTGACGGATATAAAGTCCATTGTAATTGACATCCAATTTGCTGTAGATGTAGTTGTTGCAGATATGACTACTCTCAATACGCGATACATCAATGGCACGTGTACCGGTCTTTGTGGTTGCCGTGCTGCTGATGCGGGTGCCATCAATACGTACTTGTTTGGCGTTTGCCATATAGACAGCGCCTCCGCCACCTTGACCTTGTATAGTATTGCCGACAATCTGTGCGCCGACCTCCTGCGGAATAGATACAGAACTCGGTCCGGTAAGATGGACACCGTAGTAACCGCCTTCGATCAGAGAGTTGCTTACCGTGAGATAATCGTTGTTGGTATTCTCGGTGCTGCCGCCCTTGCTTGCCACCAAACCAATGCTACCTGTATTGCGCTCGGTACTCATCGGAGCCACGAGGTGGCAACTATCTACGGTATTGTGCTGTGCGATATTGCAAAGATAAACCAAACCGTTGTATGCCACATCGGTGGTCTTGATGGTCAAGTTGCTCAATGTAACATAGTCTGCGCCGTCCAAAGTGAATACACCGCACTCCACGCCATACGCACCATTGTGCGAGTTATGCTCAATAACCACATCATCGCGGTTGCCCGTCAGCGAACGGAAGGTGATGGTATTGTTAGCCGATGCACCGGTAATCTCCTTCATAGCGATACGCTCGGTGTAAGTACCCGATTCGATAAGGAACGTAACAGGACCGTCAATACCGATAGCCAACGCATCAATAGCCGACTGAATGGTATTGAACTTCGCTGCTGCACTTGTACCTATACGGTAGGTGCCGTGCATGCCGCTGATGACGTTGGTGGTAGCCGTTACGGTGTTTTTCGGAGCAGTAGCCGTCTTATTCACGTCCACAGAAGCAAGGGTCATCGTGATGTCTTTCTCCACCTCTGCCGTAGCGGGAATATCCATTGTCGCCCAATAATAGTACGTACCGCCGAAACGGATGGTATCGGTGTTGGCAAACGGCGTCGTAGTGGCAAAAGCCGCAGCCGTACCGGTCTGATAGAGATGGATAGTACCCGCATCGCCTGTGGTCTGCAGGTTGAAGTTCTCTACAGGCATTGCGCCGCGGTCGCCCGATACGTGTACTGCCATACGGAGCATCTGTACATCGGTGCTACCCGTAGTAACCACGCCCGGAGCGATAGAGGCAACCACTACGGAATCCAACGCAAGCGGTTGCAACTTGTGGCAACTGACTTCTATCTCGAAGCCGTCGGAAGCACTGTAAGAGGTAGTATATTTGATGTTCAGCACACCGTTTTCTGCAGTAGAAACAAGCACCAACTTATCGATCTCTTTGGTGTAGTAGGAAACAGTGGCATCGGCTTTGGTCTGCACGGTGTCGGCATAATAGATATACATATTGTCGGCACCGTTGACAGACCATTGACGGAAACGGATTTGAATGGCACTATTCGGTACGGTCGGCACAAACGTAACATCACCCGTGAAATAGGAGGATGTCTTGCCCTCGGCACCGCCGTCGTCATAGAAAGAGAGCGGCGATGCACCTACTTCCACGCGCTGGTGCCCTTTCTTCAAACTATAGATATTGCGTACCACACGTTTGTTCTCGGGTGTGGTCGGTACGAAAGACAGGTTGCTGACTTTAATACCCTTGACGAGTGCGGATACCTCGGTATCAAACGGTGCCTCGGCAGCGATATTCAGTGCCAGTGTATAGTCGTTTGCACCTTCTGCCAATGTGGTATTTACTGCAAGGACGACATCTGCGCTTTCCACCTTGACGGTAGCAACAGTCTTAGTACCCTGTAGCAGAACCACGGATTCTACAGCCTCATAACCGGTAAGTTGCAGTTGTATCTCCTGCAAAGCCAGCGGAGTCAGGTCGCCCGTAGTGGTCAGATTGATACCTAACAACTCCGCCCCTTGCTGCCCGCGCGTCAGCGCAGCATCCGACAGAGCCGTTACCTCGGTGCTCTCCATTTGCATCGGTACGGGTTTATACTCCGTAACGGTAGCATGCCAACCTTTGTCGGAATAGTACGACGAACTCTCGTTCGGATTAAACAATATAGTCAAGGCTCCGTCTTCTGCGGTAGAGCGCACCAGCCCCGGACATACTTGGCAGTTGGTAGCATTGGCTTCCCACAGCAAGTCGCCCGATGTGCCTTGCCCTGCATACACCTTAAAGACTGCCTTTGCACCATAGGAACTTGAAGAATAATATACAGCAAAATCCTTAAAGTCCATTTGGATAATGTTCCCCTCCGTGGTCGGACGGAAGATGGTCGTTTGATTACAATTTTCCACATGATAATTTGTGCTGTAATCATTGTACTTGTCGGTCGTATGCGTAAACTGCCATTCGCCATACACGTCAATGGTCTTTTCGCCGCAGTCCGAATGCCATACATTGTTGATGGTCAGCGCATCCTCCGAATTGCTGAAATCTTTGTATTCCGTGCCGTTGGAGAAATCCGCCTGTGTCAGATTGGCAACCACCTTCTGGTCGTTCTGTGCCGTAGCGGCAATATCATACAGCAGAAAGAAATAATTCTCGCCCTCGCGCAGCGAGATACCGCTTGCGGGAATTGTAAACTCGTTGTCCGTTACGGTTACTTCGCCTACCTTGTTGGCGGTACTGAATGTAGAGGATGTGCTTGTATAATAGAGCATTGCTTTCTCTATAACGGCTTGCGTATTGCCCGTATTGAAATGGAACAACGTAGGCTGCAAAGCAGGTTCGGTATTCTCGGTCGTCAGGCAGAAATGCAACATCTCCACATCGGTTGTCCCTGCTGCCACATTGCCGATGGCTTTGGTTACCGTTGTCGAATTTATCACCATTTGAACAGGAGTAAACTCGCTTACTACCGCCTCGAAGCCGCTGCCTTGGTAATCATCGGACGGGGTTTTGCTGCGCAGATACACGGTAAGCGCCCCATTTGCAGCACTACTCTTCAAAGTAAGGTTGTCCACCCTACCCTTCTCTACCTCCAACACATACAGGATACTATCCTTGCTGCCCGTAGAGCCGTTGCAGATAACCAGACTGTCCTGATTACCAAAGTTAGCAGCCGATTTGGTATAAAAAATGTGGATGTCGTGCATATCCAATTGTATTTTCTGCCCCTCGTGAGCGGGCAAAAATGTTACCGAACCGCAGAAACCTTTGCTAATCTTGCCATCCACACCGCCATCATCGTAGAAAGGCGTTTCACGGTCGATAGTAACCGTCAAATGTTCATTGTTCACCATCAGTACCATCGGAATTACGGTCTGTTGCACGGGTGTCGTCGTGGTTAGCGCGGTGTAACCCTTGAAAGTGGAAATACCCGTAATAGTGAGCGTGGAAGTGGCATCCACTTTGGCGGTACCCAATACATCGGCGCATACAAAGAACGTATTATCGCCGGTAGCAAGGGCTTGGTTGAACGAGAAAGTATAGGTATCTCCGTTCTGCGAGAGAGTTGCCTCTACCGCAGTCTTGGTTGTGGCATCGCCCTTATACAAGCGCAGTTGGGTGGCATCATACACCCCATTTTGCGCCAATGTAAAGGAGATTGTTTTCAGCGTATCAGCAGACAAGAGCCCCTCGGTAGCGATATTTACCGCACCCAAAACGTTGTTGGGTTTGCCTGCATATACTTGTTCTTCTACATTGCTGTAATCCGCTGTGACAGAAAGAATGGTCATCGGATCCAACTTAACAACACTAACCGTGGCTTTCCACCCCTCGCTGTCTTGCGGATATTTGAAATAGAAGCAGCAGGACAATGCACCCGTTGCATCCGTAGAGGTGTAGATTTTATCGGAATAGGTGCCGTCCAATGTTTCCAACAGATTATCGGTTGTCGGGAATAGTGTCTTTACTTCACTTGCTATTGTCGGATAGGTAACACTTGTCGTATCAAACACACCATTATAGACATTCAATTTAGCAACGAAATTATTAAAATCCGACTGCAAATCCACAGACTCAAAATGTATCGTTACCGCATAGCCTTCTTCTGCAGGTTTGAAAATCGTAGTAGCAAAGGAGTTGTTCGTGGAACTGGCATAGATTGTTCCCGTTCCTTTATAGTCGTAATAGGTAATAGGGTTGTCTTTTTCGACCAAGACCACCTGTTTACCAAACTGAGGCATCAGCACGTCTTCCGCACTTGCCCCAAGCGGGATGAGGGTCAGCAGACCCAGCAACCCTAATAAAAAGAATCTCTTTTTCATGTTTATTTTAGTTAGTTTATTTTATATACTTGCCCACAAAGAAAGCCGCCTGACTTTCATCAAACGGCTCTATAATCAACAGGGAACATGCCATTCCCTGGTTTATGCATTGTGCATCGACTTTGTCCTTTGCTCTTGACCACGAGAGCCGTTTCAGACTACGATACGGCAGGTCTTCTGACTCGTTTTCTCCGTTGCGCCTTCCCGTCGGTAGAACCTGACAGTGGCTATTATGCCACGGAGTACAAATTACGCATTGTGCTTTTGTAGTAAAACTTACAGCAGCGGGACTGTCCGGGATTTGCACCCGATTCCCTTTTAATCTCAACTCTGCCACAGCAAATTGAGAACCAATATCGCAAAAATATGTATGCCTTCCGGCATATCCGTTCACCAACGGACGCACAAAGGTACAACAACTTTTTGGATTGTACAAAGATTTAGCCCTAAACAAGTAAAAAAATCGACAAATAGCAGTCGGAATGGCGTGGCGCGTTACGCATACAATGGTATTGTGCGCCACTGTCCGCCGAAGGCTTATTCTATCGGGATTGACGGCTGAATCACCCAAGTATCACCCAAGAATCACCCAAGAATCACCCAAGTTTAACCTATGCTTTTCGGCACGAAACCAAACGGAAACCAAACGGAAGCATATGCTTTATAATCCAATACAAAGGTACACCCATATTCCGAAGCATACAATCCCAAATTATCAGTAGGATCCGTCCCTATTTTTGATGAGATTTTGGTAGCGCAAG
>SAMEA104315435__coassemble_1099_pt1 | contig 13097 bp, 13 predicted proteins | sample SAMEA104315435__metabat2_high_PE_041 | metagenome-assembled genome bin SAMEA104315435 (sample SAMEA104315435) | gut metagenome | biome: Monkey gut; feature: monkey-associated habitat; material: faeces | place: China | collected 2013
CATCGTGATAGCATTCGTACCCGCTTTAGTACTGGTACAGTTCTGCGATGATGAAGTATATGGGTTTTGGGATAGTATTTTTTTAGACAATGCCGGCATATTGATGAGTGTATCATTTTTGCCGGTGTAGGTACGCGTATAGACATCTATGGCGTAGTCCGTTTGCAAGTTCTGCCATACGGCGGTAAAACCATTTTGGCTCACATCGGTTGCCTCATAAGCACGAAAACTACTAAAGTCCGGACGCGGCACATAGTCGGGCGTTGCAGTACATATAAGTCGCTCAAAATCAACCGCCTGTCCTCTTTTATTTCCCCAAATATACTCCACCAATTCGGGGTAATCGATATATGGATTGCGGTTGTGCTGTATGTTGCTCACAGCGTCCGCACGTTCTATCTCTTTCATACTTACAGGGTCTGACCTGTGCCAGTCGAGCAGCACTTCCGTTAACCACGGCTTGAATTCCAAATACGAATTGTTATCCAAATAATCGGAAGAGTTGCTTGCCCAAATCAGATTCTCATAGGCGGTGGCAATATAGAAGTACGCACGCGCGAAGTCGCCTCGATATTCGGGGGCAGGCTCAAAGCACGCCCAACCATATTCCGAAGCCGACTTTGAATCCATCCTGAACGACCCGTTATCCAACTTGTCACCTTTCTTTACATGCCCTGGCGGAAAGTTGCTTTTGTTGTTATTTGCCTGAGCATCAGCGGGATTCAGGTGGTACAGATCCCTGTATGCCCGATAGCCGACAGAATCTGTCTTTCCATTGCTGTCTTTCGTCCATCCCCACCACGATTTCGGAAAGCAATGCTCTATCTCTAATCCGCAAGCCGAACCTCCATCGTGTGTGAAATAGCGCCGGCTGTTGGAATACATATCCCATATCGTTCCATCTGCCCGCCGGTCGGTCTGTGGGAAAAAATTCCACGTTGCCGGATAATACACGTTGTCGGGATAGGTGTACCCCTGTGTTCCGTATGACACCCGCACACCTTTGCATATACTATCATGCAATGCTGATTTCAATACCGAGTCTTTCAACCCTTGCACACCATCATAATACCCGCTTGGTATTGCTTCCGCCATAACACCCACTGTTATGCCTGCTAGCATACCTGCCAAACAAATATATTTTACCCCTTTTCTCACAACTATAGAATATTGTTTCTTTAATTTCTTTTATTTCTCTCGCACATACGTAGTAGGTGCGTAGGATACCCCGATTAATGGTTTAATTGTATGTTTCCAACAGAGGAATCCTACGATAATTAACGTTCTGTTTTTGGCGCAGGCAGACAGAACAACAGCAGGTTTAACGCTACATACCATAGTACGCACGCAGCCCCCGCGAACACTATCAATTTCACGTGTTTGCATAGGCAGGCTTTCACCACGCAGAACGCAATCAGCACTACCGCTCCGATAAGGAATAAGTATTGTGTGGAGTGCTCTTTCCAGCCGAATCCGTGAAACTTGAACGAGAAGAACGGTATCTCCGCATTCAGCAGATAGCAACTCAGCAGGCTTATTGCCAGCAATGCCCACGGAATCCAGTCTGCCGACAACATCGCGTATGGCATACACGTTAGTGACCCCCAGAAGATGGCATTCGGCGGGGTGGAAAGTCCGACAAACGAAGTCTTTTGCCGCTCATCCACATTGAATTTTGCTAATCGCAATGCGGAGAATGCGGCCATTAGGAATGCTGCAAGGCACCACCAACCGATCAGCGGACGCAAGTAGCAGCAGAGCATCATCGATGGTGCCAAGCCAAAAGTAATGTCATCGGCAAGTGAGTCCAATTGTACGCCTAACGCACTTGGCACTTTCAGCAGACGGGCAGACATCCCGTCGAAAAAATCGAAAAAAGCACCACCTAATATAAACAGGAACGCATACAAAAACGCATTTTGCGTTGCCATAAACACTGCCATACACCCGCAAAGCAGGTTGCAACAGGTAATACTGTCAGGAATGATTCGTTTGATATTCATATTCTTATAATTCTAAATGGTTCTTTCTGAGTTCACAATTTCTTGCACACCACGTATGCCACGATGATACTCGGTATGCAGCAAAGCATCACTACCCAAAAGAAATTCAAGTAGCCGAGCGGCTCCTCAATATATCCTGCCACCATTCCGGGGAGCATCAGTCCGAGGAACATCACCGCCGTGCAGAGTGAGAAATGCGCCGTCCGATGTACGCCCTCCGCAAAGTGCATCATATAGAGCATGCACGCGGTGTAGCCTAATCCGTAGCCCAACTGCTCCACTCCGATACACGCCGACACTATCCAGAACGATTCCGGTTGCGCGGCAGCCAGATAGACATACACTGCCGACGGAAGTGTGAGGCAGAGTGCCATAGGCAACATCGCTTTGCGCAGCCCCACACGGCTTGCCCATAGTCCGCCGATGATACCGCCAAGCAACATCAACACCACACCTATACCATATATCTGCCCCACGGTATCTACGCTCAAACCCAATCCGCCATCTGCCTGCGGAGCCAGGAAAAACGGGTTGCACAATTTAAGCAACAATGCCTCCGGCAGGCGGTAGAGCAACATAAAACAGAGTGCTAACCAAATCCCCGGCTTGCGGAAGAACTCCACAAACGTCTCGCCCACTTCGTGCCAGATTCCCTTGCCCGAAGTCAGGTGGATGTCAGGTGGATATGTGGTGGATAAGCCCTGTGCATCACGCTTTGTTTTTTCCGCCTTGGGTAGAAAAAAAGTATGCCATAGCGTAATTCCTGCCAGCAGTCCACTGCAACCGAGCAGCGTGTATGTCCACGACAACGCCACCGTTGTCTTTGTTTGAAGCCACCCTACTAACATCAGGAGTAGCGACTGGCAGAATATATTGGCTATCTTGTAGAACGTGGAGCGAATCCCTACAAACGCCGATTGTTGCTTGTCGCTGAGGGCAAGCATATAGAATCCGTCCGCTGCAATGTCGTGTGTTGCAGAAGCAAACGCCGTGATAGTGAAGAAGATAAGTGCGAGTGTGAAATAGCCCTGCGGCGCAAACCATGCGAGCAGCAATACCGCCACGCACATCAATGCCTGCATCAGCAAAATCCACCACCGTTTGGTGCGAATCACGTCCACAAACGGACTCCACATCGGTTTTATCACCCATGGAAAAGTTATCAGACTGGTAAACAATGCCATCTGTCCGTTGGGCATACCCAACTGCGTAAACAGCGTGATACTCACACTCGTTACCAGAAAATACGGCACCCCCTCCGCAAAATACAGCGTCGGCACCCACCACCACGGAGAACTATGTCTGCTTGCTTTTGGCATTTCGTAATCTGTTGCAGGTAACAGTTCTGTATCAACGATTAATTAATGGTAATCAACAGAGAACTTCCCTGCGTATTGCCCGCAAAGTTACGCTTTTTTTTCGGACTACGCAAATCCGCTATGCGTATATGCCTCTATTTTCTATTCTCGGCTCTTTGTCCTCTATTCTCCTCATACTATCAGGAGTGGGTGATTAGTAGGTGATTCCCGATAGGATATAGGACATTCGGCTGATAGCGGTGCAAACACACACCACATCCGCTAATGAATTAACGGAAAACTAACGATAGTTAATGGAGAATTTTAACGGCAATGTTTGCGGAGTATCTTTCGGCGCACGCACGCTACACCGGGCGGCAGGGTTTCTCTGTCCATAAACTGCAATAGGACAACGAGTTCCGATAGTAGTTCAGGGTATTGTCCGCAATGCCGGTAAGCCAGTTTGATACACAGCATCCGTATACCCGTCGCTGTGGTCGGGTTGCTCAATGTGTCCAAACAAAAATTCAAAAAAACGGTATTGAGCGTGGCATCCGTGGCAGGCATATCGTGCAGCACGGTGAGCAACATCCGTTGCAGACTTTCGTCTTGGGTCTGCATACATAGTTCTGCTAACTCTTGCAGATAGGGTGCTAATGCATTTTGTTTTTCCTTGTTTCTCGACACAAAGGTTAGTATCCACGCCGCATTATCCGCCACCCGTTTTTCCTCTGAATAAAGCAAATCCACCAATTGGCGTTCTGTATTCCCGACCGGTGTCTCATACGCCAAACTATGCAAATCCGCCAAATGTAGCCGCCTGTTCAGTTGCTTATATAATAATGCAGTAGCACCCAATATATTACGGGAAATTAATGATTAACTATATGGCTAATTATATGTTCTCGAAAAAAATAATTAACGTCTAATTATACGATAATTAACGTTCTGTTGCCACCCGTTCTTTCTTGGGCAGTTTCTTGTTCACTTCCTCGTAGGCGTGCCGTACTAATTCGCTGATTAGTTCGTCGGGTATGGAGCCGTCCAATGTGATTTGGTTCCAGTACTCTTTGTTCCAGTGGTATGCCCCCTCAATGGCACAATACTGCGCCCGCAGTTCCTGTGCCCGCTCTGCATCGCATTTCATCGTTACTACATCGGGTCTTTCTGTAGATACGCAGGCAAATATCTTCCCTTTCAGCCGGAATACGACCGTCGTCTCGTCAAACGGTGTGTCTTCTGTAATCTCCGGCAATGCCAGACATATTTCCCGAAATAGTTCTATATTCATCGTATTTCTGTACAATCTTTACGAAATCTCCGACCAGTTATGCGCTTCTATCCGCAGCAGGTCTAATTGCCGTTTGTAGATACGGTTATGCTCGTCTTCCAACAGTGGATCTCTCTCCAATATGCTTTCTGCGGCTTGGCGGGCAATCTCCAGTATTTGCCCGTCGGTAGAAAGGGAAGCGATATGCAGGTCAAACGGCAGCCCGGACTGCTGCGTACCTTCCAAGTCCCCGGGACCACGCAGTTGCAAATCCGCCTCTGCTATACGGAATCCGTCATTCGTCGCCACCATAATATCCATTCGTTGCCGCGTCTCTTTGGTCAGTTCCAAGCGGGTCAGCAGAATACAATAACTCTGGTCTGCGCCGCGTCCCACACGTCCGCGCAACTGGTGCAACTGGCTCAGTCCGAACCGCTCGGCATTCTCGATAATCATAACGCTCGCATTCGGCACGTTCACTCCCACTTCAATCACCGTCGTCGCCACCAATATCTGCGTCTCGCCGGAGGCAAAACGCTGCATCTGCTCGTCCTTGTCCTTGGCTTTCATCTGCCCGTGCACCATCGAGATCTTGTACTCGGGAAAGGTGTCGCATAGCTCGTTGTACCCGTTTTCCAGGTCTTGCAGATCCAGTTTCTCGTTCTCTTTGATTAGCGGAAAAACCACATACACCTGCCGTCCTGCCTGTATCTGCCCTCTGATAAACTGGTTCACTGATTGTCTGCGCTGTATCGAATAATGCAGCGTCTGTACAGGTTTGCGCCCGGGCGGCAGTTCATCGATGATACTTACCCGCAAGTCGCCATACACAGTCATTGCCAATGTCCGTGGAATAGGTGTGGCGGTCATCACCAGTACATGTGGCGGTCGCACATTTTTGCTCCATAGTTTTGCACGCTGGGCTACGCCGAAACGGTGCTGCTCGTCCACCACCACCAATCCGAGATTTGACCATTGTACGGTATCTTCCAATAGCGCATGCGTACCAATCAGTATATCTATCCGCCCTGTTTGTAGGGCAGGGTGGAGCAAGTCTCTTTGTTTCTTGGTGGTAGAGCCGGTAAGTAGGGCTATCCGTAAACCGTTAGGATTGTCCTCGTTTGCCAACAGCGGTTTGAGAAACCCGTTCAATGTCTCATAGTGCTGGTTGGCGAGTATCTCCGTCGGTGCCATAATACACGTCTGGTACCCGTTGTCAATCGCCAGCAGGCAGCACATCAGTGCCACCAGAGTTTTACCACTACCCACATCGCCTTGTAGCAGACGGTTCATCTGTTTGCCCGATTTTAGGTCTGTATGTATCTCGCGTATTACCCGCTTCTGCGCATTGGTCAGCGGGAAAGGCAGACTCTGATACATTGCATTGAAATTCCGTCCCACAATCGGCATCGGGAAACCCGCATTCTGTTCGCGGCGTTTCATCTGCCTCAGTATTTGCAACTGGATATAGAACAACTCCTCGAATTTGAGCCGCTCTTTCGCCCGCTGCATCGCCGGTGTGTCTTTTGGAAAATGGATGTTTTGCAGGGCTTCGGTAAGTCCCGGCAGGTGGTAATGCTGCAGCACGTCCGCCCCGATTGTATCGGGGACCCCCATTGCCAGGTCGGGCATCAAGCCTGCTATGATCGTGCGTATGACACGCGAGTTGATACCCGCTTTTTTCATACGCTCCGTGGTATTGTAGTATGGTTCCAACCCTTGTGTCATCTCGGGTTTCACCTGTGCCATCGGCGTCAATTCGGGGTGTACGAAATTATATTGGTGGTTGAACCGTGTCGGTTTGCCAAAGAGCAGGTACTGCACTCCTTTTTGCAATTTGACGTATTGTACGCCCTTAAACCATACCAGTTCTATCAGATGTGTTCCGTCGGAGAATTGTGCACTCAGCCGTTGTGCCTTCCCCACACCTATCGTGTGCCACTCGGTTACTTCGCCCACGATCTGCACGTATGTCTCGTCGTCCTCTATCTCCGCAATCTTGTAGAATTTGCTGCGGTCTATATACTTAAAGGGGTACTGACGGAGCATATCTAATGCCGTCTGTACCCCTAATTCTTTACGAAGAATGTCGGCGCGTTTTGCACCGACACCCTTGCAATAGACTATATCTCGATGGCTCAACTCCATCGGAAAGTACTGATTTTCTGTATTATTGCAGGCGGAAATTTACAGGTACCGTGTATTTTACACGTACTGCTTTACCACGCTGCTTACCCGGATTCCATTTCGGCATCGACTTGATGACACGTACGGCCTCCTTGTCGAGCGACGGGTCTCCACCCGAGCGAACTACCTCTACATCCACAATCGCACCGTCTTTGTTTACCACAAACTGGCAGATTACACGACCTTGGATGCCGTTCTCTTGCGCAATAACAGGATATTTCACGTTCTCGCTCAAGTATTTGAACAACGCCTGCTGACCGCCGGGGAATTCCGGCATCGTCTCTACAACTACAAATACGACTTCTTCCTCTTCTTCCTCTACGGGAGCCTCAACGGGCGGAGCAATCACAACCTCTACGTCTTTCTCGTCTTCGGTGTTGATTTCGATAGACTCGGTCTCTACATCGTCTTCCACTACGTTCAGTACCTCAACCTCTTGTACGGCAGGAGGTGGGGGCGGAGGGGTGGTCTCTTGTTGTGAGGTCTGTTGGATCTCTACCTCTTCCTCAAACAGGAAATCGGTATCGGCAACCTCATACTTGGTAACCTCTTTCTCTGTCCATTCAAAAGCGACATAGCAAACGCTCAAGACAAAGACAAAACCCATCAATACATAGATGATTTTTTTGTCTTCCAAACTGGCTTTTTGTGACTTTTTAACTTGCATATTGTGTAGTTATTAGATTTCGTCGCACCAATATCGGTAACGTCCTCGCTCTACAATGCCCGCAAAAGAGCATTCTCGCAAAAACGACTGCAAATTTACTGCTTTTTTCTGAATAGCGCAAATATCTGTGCTATTTTTATGCAAAAATGTTTGAATACTTGCCGTTGAACAATAATTGTAGTATCTTTGCAAATCGATGAACCTGGTAAAACGCCTAATACAATCGGCAGGTGCGCGCAATTTTGCTAAACTTCTGTCTGCCAATGTAGTAGCCCAAGCAATTGGGCTGTTGGTCTATCCTGTTCTGACTCGTTTGTACGCTCCGGATGACTTCGGTCTGCTCAATCTGTTTTTGAGTATCGGCGGTATTCTTTCCATTCTCGCCACCGCCGAATATCAATATGCCATTGTCCTGCCAAAAGAGCAATCCGATGCGGTGGCGTGTTTCCATGTCGGGGCATTATGGCTGTTGTTAGTGTCCGTATTGTGCGGATTGACTTCGCTCTTCCGTGCACAAATCGCTGCGCTGTTTAATGTCCCCGCTTTGGCAACTTATTATCCGTTCTTGTGTGTTTTTGTATTCGCTACCGGGTTATGGAACTTGCTGAACTATTGGTATATACGCAATAGCCATTTCGGACGTGTCTCGACATTCCAACTGACGTTGAGCGTTACCAATAGCGGGCTCAAGTGCGGTTTCGGAGTAGCAGGTTGGCTGCGTGGCGGACTTATTTTTTCCACTTCTGTCGGCACGTTGCTTTCTGTGATAGTGAGCATATGTTATCGGTTCAAACGGGACATACGACCATTGCTCTATTTCGACCGCACACGCTTGCGGTTGATGGCGGAACGCTACCGCAATTTTCCTTTGTTTGCCTTGCCCAAATCGCTTGTCAATACATTCAGTTCCAACTTGCCCGTGTTGTTGCTTACCCCTGTTTTCGGACTGAAAGAGATGGGCTTTTTCGGAATGGCAATCACACTATCGTTTACCCCCATCAGTTTGATAAGTCGCTCTTTGTATCAGGTATTGTACCAGAAGACTACAATGCAGGTGCAGCGAGGTGAGCGCATAAAGCCGTTCTTTATGCGTTTTATGTATTTGACGCTGTCGGTGGTGCTACCGTCATTTACCCTATTGTATTGTATATTGCCGTGGCTTACGCAGTGGCTGCTCGGAGCGGAATGGTATATTACGGGTGAGTATATTCGCTTGCTGTTCCCGTGGCTGATTGTCAGTATGCTGATTGTACCGTTGGGACCTTTGACGGACATCTTTATGAAGCAAAAGTGGTGGCTGTATTTCGAGGTCATTATGCTTCTTCTGCGTTTGACGGCAATCGGTATAGGTATCTACTATGCGAATATCCGCGTGGCAATCCTGGGTTATTCCATTGCAGGTGCCATTGGTTTGGCAGTCCAATATCCGTGGTATATGAAACTGATTTCCAATTACGAAAACCATATTAACTCTGCAAACCATGCGTAAGAAAGCCTATATATATCCCGCCAACGATACCGAGAATGATTTCTTCAAGAGTATGCACTATGCCTTGGCGTACAATGGCGTATCGGTTACCAATCGTTTGTTGGACTTTTTCTCGACGGATATCTATATATTGAATTGGTATGAAACTGTGTATCGCCACCAATTCTTGCTGTTCCTTAAAAAAAGGGCATTTCTGCTTCTTTTGCGCTTAACCCGAAAAAACTGCATTGTATATCTCCATAATGTCCGACCGCATCGGAAATATGTAGCAATACCGGACTACCGTTTGTCGGAGAGATTGCTGAGATACTTGATACGGTATGGTACTGCATTGGTCTGTTTGTCAGAGACATCTGTGCGGTATTTTCCTGCATCTGTTCAAAAAGAATTGGTTAATGCAAAGCGCAAGATACATTGTATTCCTCACCCTAATTTTACGAACATCACCCCTTTGCCTAAGGCGATTTCGCCCGACAAGTTGCGCTTGTTGTCGTTTGGCGGAATAGAACTATATAAGGGAGTGGAAATCGCGGTTGAAGCGATGAATGACATTCGTACTCCGCAGATAGAATTATGGATTGTCGGTGCGGCACAGAAAACGATACAGAACCGCTTGCAAGAACTATCAACCAATCCGAATACGCATTTCGATTTTCGCTATATAGAGGAAAAATACCTGCCGGAACTATTTGCGTATTTCGATTTGTGTGTCTATCCGTTGGATATGGATAGTTGTCTCAATTCATCTTCTGTGTTGCTTGCATTTTCTATGCAGACAAGTGTTATCTGTCCGCAAATAGCCACTTTGGATACATACCCGCAAGGCGACTATATCGCCTATTCCTACGCAACACCGTCCGACCATATACAAGCCTTGTCCGCAGCCATTCGAGAAGCCTATGCGCTGAAAAAGAACAATCCTGACATATTTACCCTAATGGGCAAGAATTGTTACAGCGAAACCCTCAAGCAAAACAATCAAGACCTGATTAATAACAAAATGAAAGATATCTTACGATAGCAATTTGCTTCGTGAATAATAAAATTGGCTAATTCATTTGCTGATAAAGTGCCACGGGACCTTCGTGCCACAATTTCGTGTTTTCTTTCTCCAATTGCAGATATACTGCCGATTGGTAGATTTGGCAAACGGCATCCTCTATACTTATATGATTGTCATCCACAAGCATATCCGCCATCCGACTGACTTTGGCCGGAATAATCAAATACAAGTTATCTTGCGTAACGGTACTCATAGCATTATTTCTTTTGCTTCAATGAATGACAGACAATCCAACGATTGTGGGGTATGAAATAGATACTGATCAACCAATGTGTATGTTTTTAGTTCGGCAATCAGGTTCTGCTTGTTGAGCAGCCCGCCTTCATATAACGCAAAAGCCGTATATACTCTGTCGTTTGCTACCGGTCCGTAAACAATATCAAAAGCATGGCGGAAAGTCTTGTCTGTCCGGTTTTGCATTACAAAATCCAACCACTCTTCGGTAGGAGAATCAAAACGTAATATGGAAAGCGTGGAATTGTCAGATAGATTCAATTCATAGCAGTTTACATATCCCTTACCGGTCTTGTATGCTTGCATTTTCCGCTTTACCCACATTGCTGCCTGTTCAAACGAGGTGGTAGTATAAAATCCCGAACCATAATCAAGAGTTCGGTTAGGCGTGCGTATCTCGGGGTGTGCTACTATGTCTAAACTTCCGTGGTAGATAGTCATATTGTTTCGCTTTGGCGTAGTCGCATAAATTCCTCAATATCTTCCATTATCCACTGCGCACTTTGGGTGTGTAAGATCTCAAAGTTGTTGGCTAAGTATAGCAATACTCCTGCTTCTTTCAGACGCATCATCGCTTCCTGCCCGCTGATATGTTTGCGGTGCTTGTATTGCTCAATGCAAAACGACAAAAAATAGGCAATATCTTGGGTGTGTTTATCCATCTTACATACTACATCACACATTCAGCATTACCTGTATCTCAACTCCCTGATTTTGTTCCACCACACTGCCAACCGGAATAGTGGCTTGTAGTATTTCTCTACACTATAATATATGGTGGGGGTACTGCCGAATTGTTTGTAGTGGTTGGCAACCCCGCGTATCATACTGCCTTCAAAATCGAATACCACTTGTTTCTCGCGTGCTAACTTAATCGCTTCCAATACCAGCAATGCTCCCGCACCTGAGTTCTTATGCTCCAAACTATAGCAGGGTATCAAGTAATACATCAGCCGATTATCCCAAACTAGAAACGCCGCCGCGCACACTTCGCTGTCTGCCGTCTGCACACTCAGTATCTCACATTGTCCGTGTCGTTTGGCTTTGCGTTCCAATACGAGGAAGAACTCCCGCGAGTAGGTCAGTTGTTTGCGTTGCTCTGCCATACATCGCGCGTGAAAACGATAGAAATCTTCCGGCGACATCCTTCGCTCGGTATGCAAACTCAATGCCCGTTGCAATTGGCGTTTCTTGTTTTTCGAGAACCCGTCAATCACTTTGTTGAGGTCGCTCAAATCCTCTATTCTATATGTCACGCGCTCGCGTGTCTTAAAGCCCAACGCCCGCATGGCGTCCACACATAGGCTGCCAGTAGGGTATTGCTGATAGTAGTACGACAGGTGTAATTTGTCCAATTGTTCACTCAATTGGCGGCACACCTCTGCAGTTTTCCATTTGTCTTCTGTGATTTCTGCGGCTACCCATATCCCGCCAATCTGTGTCTGTTGCGGCATAACGATATACCGCATCCATGCCCTTTTACGAAGCAAATAGGGGAGAACGGCCTGTATCTCCCCTTCTGCGTCTTCTGCAATCAGAACATTCCATTCTTTTCCGGCACATACTGCATCCAACCACCACGGTTGCATAGTCAGCGGCATATACTCCTGCTCTTTTGCCCATTCTATGAAACGCTCCTTATTGCTCATATCTTAAAATTAACGTCTAATTAGTAATAATTAACGTTCTTCCGGTCTTAGAAGATATTCTCTTCCTCTTGGAATCCGTCGTTGTCGCCTGTCTGCATGGTAGTGTCTTCTGCCGGCCTGGTGTCTGCGTTGTTGCGTCCTGTATTCTGGTATTCTGCGGGACGATACAATATCTGTACGTTCTCTGCAATTATTTCGGTTTTGCGGCGTACTTGTCCGTCTTTTTCCCATGTACGGGTCTGCAGTTTCCCCTCTACATACACTTTCATTCCTTTGCGTACATAGCGTTCCGCCCATTCGGCGAGATTGCGCCAGAGTACGATGGCGTGCCAATCGGTTTTGTCGGGTACTTGTGTGCCGTTTTGCATTGTGTAGCCGCGCTCAGTGGTGGCAAGGTTGAAATTAGCAATGGCTACACCGCGATCAAGATAGCGCACTTCCGGGTCAGAACCCACGTTTCCAATAAGAATAACTTTGTTTACAGATGACATAGTTTGGTCAGTTTTTATTTAGGGTCATTATAAATGATTATGCTTCGTGCATATTTGCTGCAAAATTACGACTTTTTTTGCACATATCAAAATTTTGCTATAACTTTGCAGCGATTTACTAATTTTCCATTATGAGACACACATCGCTTTGGGTATTGTCGCTGTGCTTACTGCTCAGTTCTTCCCTTTTGGCACAAAACGAAACTTATGTGCGTTGTATTGCTTTTTACAACCTTGAGAACCTTTTTGATACCATCCATGACGAGGGTAAAAACGACTATGAATATCTGCCGGACGGCGGTATGAAATGGACATCGCTCAAGTATGAGCATAAGATACATAATATGGGGTATGCCATCTCGCAACTCGGTACGGACGAAGACCCGCGCGGTGCGGTCTGTGTGGGTGTTGCCGAGGTGGAGAATATGCACTGTATGGAGGATCTGTGTGCCGAGACCAACAGGTACGACCGCCGCTACAAGCCTATTCTGCTTGAGGGACCTGATCGCCGCGGCGTAGATGTCGGTTTTATGTACGACAGTACGGCTTTCCGACCAGTGTCCGTCCGCGGACACGAACTGCACGCCCATTATGCGGACGGAGGTGTGGTCAGGAGCCGTTTGCAGTTGCTTGTTTCCGGTTATCTCATCGGCGACGGATCACCCGAGAAAATCCATATTTTGGTCAACCACTGGCCGAGCCGTTATGGCGGCGAGGTGTCTTCGCGTCCATCGCGTGATACGGCG
>SAMEA104315435__coassemble_1104_pt1 | contig 13059 bp, 10 predicted proteins | sample SAMEA104315435__metabat2_high_PE_041 | metagenome-assembled genome bin SAMEA104315435 (sample SAMEA104315435) | gut metagenome | biome: Monkey gut; feature: monkey-associated habitat; material: faeces | place: China | collected 2013
GGACACGGCGGTATGAGTTTCGCTCCAAGTGTGGCAGCAGTAATATCTGTTATCGACACAATGAAAAAATACAAAGAGACTTCCGAGGAGCCTCAGAACAAAACACAAGAATAGACATGAATGCTTTAATGTTCGGGTGGGAGTTCCCGCCTCATATCTTAGGAGGATTAGGTACCGCTAGTTACGGACTGACGCGCGGTATGGCACAGCAGCCCGATATGCACATCACTTTCGTCATCCCGAAACCATGGGGCGACGAAGACCAATCCTTCTTGCGCATCATCGGAGCGAACAGTATACCTGTCGTGTGGAAAGAAAATAGTTACGACTATGTGCGGCAGCGTATGGAGGGTAGAATGTCCCCCGAAGAGTATTTCCGGTTCCGTGATGGCATACGATACGACTATCGCCGAATAGGTACCGACGACCTCGGTTGCGTGGGCTTCTCCGGGCGCTATCCCGATAATCTCATCGAAGAGATTGGCAACTACGAGGCAGTGGCGTCGGTGCTTGCTAATAGCCTTGATTTCGATATTATCCACTCCCACGATTGGCTGACCTACCCCGCGGGAGTCTTTGCCAAGCATATATCGGGCAAACCGTTGGTCATTCACGTCCACGCTACTGATTTCGACCGTAGCCGAGGCAATGTCAATCCCACTGTCTATGCTATCGAAAAGCGCGGAATGGACGAGGCGGATCATATCATGTGCGTGAGCAACCTGACCCGTCAGACCGTCATCGACAAGTATGGTATCGACCCGCGCAAAGTCTCTACCGTGCATAATGCCGTCGAACCACTCGCAAATCCTGATGAGTTCGTGAAACACCCGCGCAAGGACAAACTGGTTACTTTCCTCGGACGTATCACCATGCAGAAAGGACCGGAATACTTCGTCGAAGCGGCAGCACGGGTATTGGAAAAAACCGACGGCGTACGCTTCGTGATGGCGGGGAGCGGCGACAAGATGAACGAGATGATTGACCTTGTGGCTAAGCGTGGTATCGCCGACAAGTTCCATTTCCCGGGCTTTATGCGCGGGCGGCAGGTACAGGAACTGCTGGCGGACTCCGACGTCTATATTATGCCCAGTGTGAGTGAGCCGTTTGGTATCTCGCCGCTCGAGGCAATGCAGGTGGGCTGCCCGACTATCATATCCAAGCAGTCAGGTTGTGCCGAGATACTTAGCCACGCCATCAAGACCGACTATTGGGACATCGACGCTATGGCAGACGCCATCTATGCGATTGTCAAATACCCCGCTATGTACAAATCATTGCACGAAGAAGGACAACGCGAAGTCAACAATATCCGCTGGTACGATGCCGGTCTCAAAGTCCGCCGCATCTACGACGCCGTCATCAACCATACGCTGTAAATGTCATAAGATAAAAGCAAATAAAAAATAAAATCAAACACTTTATGAAATACGGGAAATATATACTATGCAGTTTGTTGTGTTTGTCTGTTTCTATTGTAGCCATAGCAAGAGATAGAAGGCGTACCTCCATTGTTAGGACAATGGTGTAAAGCCTTTGCAGAAAAGAATAAAAATAATCATAATAATGCAACTTTAACCCCTGATGAGATAAATAGTTGGCTTGCTGCTGTTTACGAATTTCAGCAATATTACGTTAGCACAAAGCCTTCAGGCAGCAATGATATATATGATGCTCCTGTAGATGAGGATCTGCTACCTGTTTCTTTATTGAGTTTATGGAATATGGCAGTAAATTGCCAACAAATGGAAATTATTATAAAACCGAAAAACAGATTTCAAAAAGATGAACGGATTATTAAGTGGTAGCAAGACAAAAAGAATAGTATATCGGTATTGCGTAGCAGCAACTATATGCACTATGTTATTATTGCTCTCTGCTTGTGCGCAGACCCGTTCTTTACAACCCAAGACTATGCAACAAACTGCCGCTAGCAAATATCTCTCGGATAGCATATTCGTCAATAATTGCGACACTTTCGTACAAGTGGAGAATGAATATAGCATAGAGTGGCAGACGAAAGACTATCGGCAGTGTATAAAACAATATGTAGAAAAGAAATTTTATCCGTGGAGAAATATCCAAGCGTACGATATTATTCAGTATTTTGATGTCTCGCAGGAAACTCGTGATATGATATATAAGAATGGAGGCGTACGGGCAATTATACAATCTTTCCTTTCCAAAGAGAGTTGTGAGAACGCACATCAGAAGGGGGAACCGATTGAGTTCAAAGTCTATTTTGTTGTTTCGTTAGCAGATATGAAAATTCTTGCATATGGGTTTGAATTATCATGGGAAGATAAATCTAAACAACTTTCGTCAATGGAGTTGGAAAAGATATTGGACTTTATTCATACGATTCAACTATCATATAGCGGTGGAGAAGAATATAGAAACGAGACTGTAGCATTATTCATCAACCTGCACCGCCTAAGTCTTGAATAAGATATTATGACCAACCATAATATGAAACAGATACATATTCAAAAGTATTTGGTGTGCATAGGTCTTATGCTAACTTTTGCAGGTTGTGCTTCTACAAAGAGTGCAAAATGTGCTAATGGCGTCTTTTTACCTGATAGTTCGTTTGTTTATGGGAAAGACACATTGTGTGTAAAGCATACACCCTATAAGGAGTGCTGGACTACCAAAAACTATGCAAAGACAGCAAAGATTATAAGAGAAAAAGGAGATACTATTCCGCCGTATATGTGGGAAAGGATTATGTATGAGAGAGTACAGTATATGGGTATCTCAGACGAAACACGTACTATGATACTTAGTGCCGGAGGAGTCAGTGGTATATTGCACTCTTGCCTTTCTGAACAAAATTATATTAATACTATTCGTCATAATGAAATATGGTTAGTAGCGGATTTTGTAGTTTCTTTGGCAGATATGAAAATACTTGAATATGGTTTTGAGTTGTCGTGGAATGATAAAAATATGCAACTTTCGCCAAAGGAGATAGCCAATATCTTAGACTTTATTCATACTATCCAATTAACATATAGTGGCGGAGAAGAATTAAAAAATGAGATTATTGAGGTTTCTATGAACTTGCATAATTTGAGATAAAATGAGAAACTATACCATAATATGGATAGTTACAGGTATTATCTCCTTATTGTGTGCTTGTAACACAACCAAAGTTGCCAAAGCACCCGTTGGGAAATTTGTAACGAATGATATGTATGTAAGCGGCAATGATACTTTATTTGTGCAATATGATACTGCAAGGAATAGAGTAGAGGTGTTTACAAAGGATTATCATACTCAAAAAGACAGTATAGACAGGCTCTGGGTAGAACAATACAAAGACCCGCGTGTGCAAGAAATTGCTGCTGCCAATGTGAAAATTATAAAACCGACAATGGCGGAATTTCGTGAGAATGGGATATCCATGCTTTCGGAAAAGGCATTATCCTCGGTTCTCTCCACGGAAAATTCACGCGGTCGTTTCTCTGTGTATTTGCTTTATTCTTTACCAACGGATAGTTTTCAAGATTATGGTTTTACACTATCTTGGTATAAACAAGAACTCTTATTGTCTGCAGAAGACATAGAAAGTGTACTGGATATGATTAGAAATTTACAATTTCAATACAAGGGCGATAGTATGGCTATAGATAAAATTTGTTTGAGACTATCTTTGCCCATACGCGCCGAAAAGTGAGAACTATGTTTATGACAAATTTATGATAATACGGCATAGCCGTCCGTTTAATAAAAACAACAGAATAATTAACATAACTTACAGATTATGAAGAATATATGCTTTTGCTTTCAGATGCATGCGCCGTATCGTCTGAAACGCTACCGTTTCTTTGACATCGGTCAAGATCACTACTATTACGATGACATGCAAACCGAGGACAACGTTACGTGGCTCGTACAAACCTCCTATCTGCCACTTTGTCAGACTATCCGCGAGATGGTCAAACTCTCCAAGGGGCGTTTCCATTGCGCACTCTCCATCTCCGGCGTGATGCTCGAGATGTTCGAGCAGTACACCCCCGAGATGATTGATGTGCTCAAAGAACTGGCTGATAGTAAGTGCGTTGAGTTCCTTGCCACCCCGTTTTCCTATTCCCTTGCTGCGGAGTACAATATGGACGAGTTCCAGGAGCAATTGGACAAGCAGCGTGCTGTCATCAACGATGTGCTTGGGGTAACACCTTCTGCCGTTTGGAACACCGAATTGCTCTATTCTGATGAAATGGCATATAATTTGTACAAGATGGGCTACAAGGTTATGCTCGCAGAGGGAGCCAAGCACGTGATGAGTTGGAAATCACCCAACTATCTCTACACATCGGCGGGGGCACCCAAGATGAAGATGCTTGTGCGCAATGCGGGATTGAGCGACGAACTGAGTTTCCATTTCTCTGACTCCAATTGGTACAATTACCCGATGGATGCCGAGAAGTATGCGAACCAACTGCATAGCCTGCCCGAAGGTGAAGACCTTATTAATATATGGGTCGGTGCCGATACATTTGGTATTCGCCAGCAGGCGGGGACGGGTATATTCGAGTTCCTCAAAGCCCTGCCTTACTACGTACTGGAGCGCGAAATGGGTTTCTGCACGCCTACCGAGGCGGCAAAGAAGATGACGGCAAGCGATGTTATCTCTGCGCCATATCCGCTTACGTGGGCAGGCGAGGCAAAGGACCTCAGTATGTACAACGGCAACGACTTGCAGCAGGAGGCGTTGAACAAACTCTATGCGGTGGCGGAGCGTGTACATCTATGTCGGGACAAGGGCTTGAAGACCAACTGGTTGCGCTTGCAAGATGTGAATAATTTCCACTATATGAACCACATCGACCAAGGGGCTACCTACTACGAGTCGGCGTATGATGCATTCATCAACTATATGAATATCTTGTCCGATTTCCTGCAGTCGGTGGAGGAGCAGTATCCGACCACCATCGGCAATGAGGAACTGAACGGCTTGCTCAAGACCATCAATAGTCAGGAGAAAGAAATTCAGCAACTCAAAGAGGAACTGAAGAAGAAAAAAACAAAACAGGCAAAATAAACGACACCTAAAAAGTGTACGATTATTAAGAATTACCCAAAGGATAACCCGAGGTTATCCTTTGGGTAAAAGTAAGGTGGATGCTTATAGGATGCTTATAGGATACGCACCCTTTGTGTTACCTTGCAAAAATGTACGATTATTAAGATCGGCTCTCGTGGGTAGTCTCCTGCTATCCTCAGGGAAAAAACAGGGAAAGGTCAGGGAAAATGTCCGGTGGATAAGTTGCTCTCGTCTTTCCTCGGAAAGTGACGTTTGTTAAGATATTTGGAATTATTGTGCATTATGCATTGCGCATTGTGAATTGAAAAATAAGTATATCATATTAGTCTGCTTTTTGTTGGTGGGTGCGATGGGCTTCGCCGCCAAGGAGAAGGCTGTCAAGACGGTTATCCGTACTTGGCAGTTGCCCTCGCCTACGGCTATCGTCGATCCCGTGCAGTTTACCGATACTGCATATCTCAACTACCCGATGCGCAGCCTGCAGAACGACTATTCCATCTCCTCTGCATACAATGGCAACTGCCTTGTGTCACCCATTCAGTCGCGTGTCTATTTCGACCGCCTTTCGAAGATAGACGACATCTTCGCTGCGGCTTATCAACCTTATATATATACGCCGCAGGACGTGCGTTTCTTCAATACAACAACACCCTATTCGAGCATTGCCTACAACAAAGGTTTCACCACTATGCGCGAGGAAAACGAGATTTATTTCCTTTTCACGGGCAACTTGAACAAACGTATCAACCTTGGTACGCAACTCAACTACTTGAATAGTGTGGGGCACTACTCCAGCCAAGCAGGCAAACTCCTCAACGGTGATGTCTTTGGGTCCTACAATGGCGACCACTATTCGCTGCAGGCAGCGTTCACGTTTGCCAATTGGAGTAATTTCGAGAACGGCGGACTGACCAACCCCGGCGACCTTGACGGAGCATTAGAGCCCGAAGACTTGCCTGTCAACCTCAATGCGATGTCGGGCTATCGCTATCTCGCCGGCTACCTCAACCACTATTATAGTATCACTGTTGAGCGGCCCTACCACGACACTATCGAGGTTATCAATGAGGAGGGTAGGCGTGAGCGGCGTGATACGCTCAAGATTAACTATGTGCCGGTTACCACCTTCGCGCACACCTTCGAGACCACCAATAGCAACCGCCGCTATGTGGAGCGCACTGCCCAACAAGGCTTTTATCCGGCATACTATCGCAATCCGAATACCACCAACGACTCCACCGATGTTCTCACTATCCGCAACACGTTGAGCGTAACCTTCGAGGAGGAATTCAACCGCCTGCTCAAGTTCGGTGCTACGGTCTATGCCATCAACGAGTGCCAGCGTTTCCTCCATCCCGTCAGCGAAGACGCAAGCAACTTTATGGGCAACTATGAGCCGTTTGCCGCGCCGTGGCAGAATACCACTGCGTACCTCGTCCCCGATACACTGTGGGGCTACCAGTGGACAAACAACACTTTTGTGGGAGGTGCGCTCTACAAAAACCGCGGCAAATGGGTGCATTACGGATTCGACGGTGATGTATGCGTATTGGGTTACAAACTCGGCGAGTTTCAAGTAAACGGACACGTGGACGGCGATTTCCGTATAGGGAAAGATACAATGTATATCCGTGCAAAAGCCTTTGTCAGGAACGAGACACCGTCCTATTATCTGCAGCATTTCTCGTCCAACCACTTCCGTTGGGACAACGATTTTCAGAAAACCTATCGTTTCTACGTCGGCGGTGAGGTTGCATACCCCACACGGTGGGTAAAACCGAAAGTGAATGTCGGTTTCGAGAATCTGACACGCTATATCTATTTCGGGCAAAACGGACTGCCGGTGCAACATGAGGGAAATATCCAAGTGCTGTCGGTAGATATGCAGTGCGACCTGACTACGCCGTGGGTGAACCTCGAGAACCACGTGGTCTATCAGTTGTCGAGCGATGCGGCGATGCCTTTGCCGTCTTTCACGCTCTACCACAATCTCTATTATCACGGTACGTGGTTCCGTGCTTTGGATGCACAGATAGGTGTGGATATGCGTTATTTTACGTCCTACTATGCACCCTTGCTCAACCCCGCTACGGCGCAATTCTGTACGCAGAATACCACCAAGGTTGGCAACTACCCGATACTCAATGTGTATGCTAATTTCTATGTCAGGTCGTTGCATCTGCGTTTTTTTGCCCACTACACCCATTTCAACCACCTGTTTATGAAATCAACCCCGAACTACTTTGCCATGCCCGGCTACCCGATGAACCCCGATATTTTCCGTGCCGGTCTCGCTTGGCATTTTTATAAATAACAACAACGCAATCTACGAAAAAAACGTAAACGAAGTTTACCAACAACTATGCCTTTAACAGTACGATTAAATAAAATCTTGATTTACGCCCGCGATGAAGCGGAGCGTTTGCAGAATACGCAGATTCTGCCCGAACACCTGGTGTTGGGTATTTTGCGCTTGGCGGAAGGTCAGGCGTTTGACCTGCTGCGTAAGGCGGGATTGTCTGCCGAAGAAGCCAAAGGAAACCTCGACACCGCTTTGCAGCAGGAGCAACGGGACACTATCGAACCTATTACCCGAAGCGTGCAGGTAGAGAGTATTATGCGTATCGCCGAGGGTATCAGCCGTGAGTATAGGGCAGATGCGGTCGGCAGTGCTCATTTGCTGTTGGCTATTTTGCGCCACCGTATCAACCGTGCTGCACTCTATTTGGCAAATGCGTGGGGAATCACCTACGAACAAATAGTTGAACTCTATGCTCAGCCGCATGCTACCACTCAGTCCCCGTCTGCAGGAATGGGGCAGGGGAGTGATGTGGAGGATAGCAAGCCTCGTCGCTCGCAAACTAATGCGGGCAAGGTGGGGACAACCACCGCACTCGACAAGTACGGACACGACCTCACCAAGCAGGCGCAAGCGGGCAAACTCGACCCTGTGGTCGGGCGCGAGGTGGAGATAGAGCGCGTAGTGCAAATTTTGTCGCGTCGCAAGAAGAACAACCCGATCCTCATCGGCGAACCCGGTGTGGGTAAGTCGGCAATCGTGGAGGGATTGGCATTGCGTATCGTGGGCAATGAGGCGGGAGCCTTGGCGGGCAAGCGTATCATTACACTCGACGTGGCTTCCATGGTGGCCGGTACCACCTATCGCGGACAATTTGAGGAGCGTATGAAATCGGTATTGCAGGAGTTGCAGCGTCATCCGGAGGTGATACTTTTCATTGATGAGATTCATACGATTATCGGCGCAGGCAACGCGCAGGGCTCTCTTGACGCTGCCAATATCCTCAAGCCCGCTCTGGCGCGGGGCGAGGTGCAATGCATCGGTGCTACCACCACCAACGAGTACCGCACCTCTATCGAGAAAGACGGGGCGTTGGAACGCCGTTTCCAGAAGGTCGTTGTCCGTCCTACTACCACCGAAGAGACGCTCTCTATCCTCAATCGTTTGAGCGAGCATTACGCCGAATATCACCATGTTATCTATCCGGAAGAGACCCTGCAGGCGGCGGTTAGTCTGGCAGAGCGATATATTACCGACCGCGCTTTCCCCGACAAAGCCATTGATGTGATGGACGAGGCGGGTGCACGGGCGCATGCGCGTGCCAAGGCGGTGGGCGATGAACCGCAGGAGCCCTATACCATTACCGTGGACGACATCGCTTCCGTGGTGTCTATGATGTCGGGCGTACCTGTTCAGCGTGTACAGAAAGCGGAAACGGAGCGGCTGCGTACGATGGACGAGACCCTGCGCAAGCATGTCATCGGTCAGGACGAAGCCGTCAATACCATCGTGCGTGCCATTCGCCGTTCGCGTCTCGGCTTGCGCGACCCACGCAGACCGATAGGCACATTCTTCTTCCTCGGGCCTACGGGCGTGGGAAAGACCTACCTTGCACAATGTCTCGCCGAGGAGATGTTCGGAAGTCGTGATGCGGTCATTCGCTTCGACATGTCCGAGTATATGGAGAAGCACACCGTCTCGCTTCTGGTGGGCGCACCTCCGGGATATGTGGCACACGAGGATGGCGGTAAACTCACAGAGGCGGTGCGACGTAAACCATATTCGATAGTGCTGTTCGACGAGATAGAGAAAGCACACCCCGACATATTCAATATCCTCTTGCAGGTGTTGGACGAGGGACGGCTTACCGACCGGCAGGGACACGTGGTGGACTTCCGCAATACGATTATCATCCTTACCTCCAATGTCGGTACGCGCCAACTCAAGGAGTTCGGGGTGGGTATCGGTTTCGGCGTGTCGGATATGGATACCAAGACGAGTAACCAAATGCTGCTCAAGGCGTTGCAGAAGACTTTCCCGCCCGAGTTCCTCAACCGTATCGACAATGTCATCACTTTCCAGCCTCTCACGCGCGATGCACTTGCACGTATCGTCAATATCGAGGTGGCATTGCTTCAGGAGCGTCTCCGCAAAACGGGGCACCAACTGGTGCTGACCCCCGAGGTTACTATGCAATTGACAGAGAAAGCCTACGACCCGCAGAATGGCGCACGTCCGGTCAAACGGGCTATACAGACCTATCTCGAAGACCCGCTCACCGATGTGCTACTTGCGCATCCGCAGCAAAAACGTATCACTATCAAACAATTACAAAATAAATAAACTATTATGGCTATCGAAATTACAGACGCCAATATCAAAGCGTTGTTGGCAGAGGGCAAACCCCTCGTTGTGGACTTGTGGGCACCTTGGTGCGGTCCTTGCAAGATGATGTTGCCTATCGTGGAAGAACTGAGCAACGAGTATGAAGGTCGTGTCGTGGTCGGCAAACTCAATGTGGACGACAATCCCGACACCTGCGAGGAATACGGAGTAATGAATATCCCGACGATGCTGTTCTTCAAGAACGGTGAACTCGTCAACCGCCACGTCGGTGCCTGCCGCAAATCCGACCTTATCCCCCTCCTCGACTCCCTTTTGTAAACAAGTTCTTTTCTGATAGAAGACGAATAGGCTGCCTAACAACTTTACATTGTTAGACAGTCTCTTTGTTTATAAATATGTTTTTGTGATATGCTTTTGTGTGCTTTTTTAGCAAAGTGTCTGCTATAATATCATGTATTGAAAATAGACCAATATGGTTGTGTAGATATGCAGAAAATATGCATTATATGCAATGGGCATACCTTGTGCTATCAATTACGTAGAAAAGACGTAGAAAGGACGCAAAAAGAATGGGCTTTTCCCGATAGGATAAGCCGCTTGTTTATGCAGATTATGCAGAAAAATATGCATTACATACGTTATTATTTTGTGTCAGTTGGAACACACGTGAATGCACAAAAAATCCGACTGCCACAAGTGGCAGTCGGATAGGGTCGGGAACTGATATCGCTCCCAAGGAAAATAGAAATCGGTTATTTTACCAACGCACCCGTTGCGGTATATACATTGCCGTTGCGCAGGATATACATCTGTCCGTTCCGTATGTATTTGCTAACCTCTGCGGCATCTGCATTGACATGCTCGATAGCCGTTTGCAGCCCCGCATTGATAACCACATGGATAGGTCTGTCGTAGGAGTTGACAGCATCCACCGTGATTTTCAGTTCGCCATTGTTGTTCTCCACAACCGCCTTACCCGACACCATAAAATAGATGGGGTCCACCAACGTTCCATTGGAAACGGTGCTATAATAGGAAGGATATACTTTGTCGTTGTTATTTATTCCGGTAGAAGCCATTACGCTTCCGGTCGCATTGGTGTAGTTGACAGGATATTCACCTGCAGGGATAACTATGTCTTTATCCGTGTTGCCGCAAACAAAACCGATAGTGGTATAATCCGTGCCGTCGGCAGATCTAGCGTCCACATAAATAACTCCTTGCGAAGCATAATCGGTATCTACCGTTACATTGTCTATGCCCACCGTATAGGTGCGATCCACACTGCCTGTCTGCGCATCAGCCGTCAGGCGTACTACATCGTCGTATTCCGCCGTCATCGTAATCTTGTAGTAAACGGCATCCGTGCCGACCATCCCTGCGACTACAGTAATCTCTTTGCCGACAACCGTGATTTTAACCGTTCCGTCCAAGAACTCTACAAAATCATCGTCAGTGGCGTTCCATGGATCGTACAGTACATATGAATAGAGGTCGTACAACTGACTTGCCGTGTATGTGCCAGCCACTTTTCCTCCCACATTGGTCGGTTCGAAACTTGCAGCGTACATCAAATCAGTCGTTTTGCCCTCAATTTGGAAAGCATCTTTCGTTTCTATTTTGTTGTGAAATCTGGCTTTCGGGATGTTAATCGTAACTGTATCTTTGCACTCGGGGACAACGGTGGTTTTCGGTTGTAAACGAATGTTATAGGTATTCCCGTCTTCGGCAGTAACCGTTGAGGTTACGATGGCTTTTCCGCCACCTGCATTAGTCAGTGTAACTTTCCCGTTTACGAGCATTTGCGTTCCGTCTTTGGGTGTAATGCCCACATTGGCATCGTATGTGCCGAAATACTCGACTACCTTTGCAATTATAATGGAGATGTCATAGTTGTCGTTTGCGCTTGTGATTTGCGTAATAGGAGTGCCAAAGACATTGCTCATATCATAGATATGTACCGAATCGCATACAATATCAATGGTTGTGCCGGCAAGTTGAGCCGGAGCCTTGTCTGCAACCACGGTAATAGGGGCTTTTGTAAAAAACGGTTTGCGAGAAAGGGTCAGCCGTTCCCCTGCATTGGCACCTGCCAATATCGTAAGTGCCATCAATAAAGAGAAAATGTTCTTCATATTAGTATATGTTTAATTATAAAATAGCGGTTTAGTATATCAATCAAAATCCCTACAAAAGTACTGCTTTTATGCGATATATGCAATAAAATATGTATATTGGTCGCATTTCGTTGTATATAGTTACGAATTACGAATCAGTTCAAGCAACGCTTCTACAGCCTCTTCTTGCGGGATATTCTTTAGCACGCACTCTTTGCCGCGATAGAGGCTGATGCGCCCGCGTCCGGCACCTACATAGCCGTAGTCCGCATCTGCCATCTCGCCGGGACCGTTTACAATACACCCCATTATGCCTATCTTTAGCCCCGTAAACTCTGCCGTGGCGGCTTTCACTTCCGCAATCGTTTTCTCAAGATCAAACAGCGTGCGCCCACATCCGGGGCAGGAGATATATTCCGTCTTATAAATACGTACACGCGCGGCTTGCAATATATCTTTGCTTAGCCGCTCCAACCGGTCTGCTCCAAAATGCGGGTTGCTCAGCACTATATTGGTTGCATTGTATTCCCATAGCAGCCGTCCGCACTCTGCAGCGGCGTGCAACTGGAATAGCCCCCAATCGGTATCGTCGTTAGAATAATAAATAGTGTTGTCTTCTTCTGCAATCCGCGTGTTGTCCGTATAGCGGATACTTTGCGGACTGACGAAATAGTCCACCAGTGCACGTGCTACGGGTATCTCGTTTTCGGGGGCTTCGCTTAGGCTCACCCGCACCGTGTCGCCGATACCGTCTGCCAGCAGGGCGCCGATACCCACTGCCGACTTGATCCGTCCGTCCTCGCCTTCGCCCGCTTCCGTAACACCCAAGTGCAACGGAAAAGCCATCCCCTCTTTGTCCATCTGCCCTACCAGCAGGCGCACCGTCTCCACCATAATACGCGTGTTGCTCGCTTTGACGGAGATGACGATGTTCATAAATTGTTCGCTCACTGCCACACGCAGAAACTCCATCACGCTCTCTACCATTCCGGCGGGAGTGTCCCCATAGCGCGACATGATACGGTCGCTCAGACTGCCGTGGTTTACACCTAAGCGAATGGCAGTATGATGCGTTTTGCAGATATTAAGCAGGCGTGTGAAACGCTCCCGCAACCGCCCGAGTTCGGCTTGGTATTCCTCTTCGGTATAGTCAATATGTTTGAATTTGCGTGCGGGGTCAATATAGTTACCGGGGTTGATGCGCACTTTTTCCACTACCTGTGCCGCTGCATCCGCTACATCGGCTT
>SAMEA104315435__coassemble_1141_pt1 | contig 12605 bp, 8 predicted proteins | sample SAMEA104315435__metabat2_high_PE_041 | metagenome-assembled genome bin SAMEA104315435 (sample SAMEA104315435) | gut metagenome | biome: Monkey gut; feature: monkey-associated habitat; material: faeces | place: China | collected 2013
GGATATTGCTTTTTGCACTCACATGGCAAAATATCGCTTTTGTGGCAGGCGTTATCCTACTCTCAGGCGTACTTATCACGCTCATCTCATCGCTGATCGCCACCGGGCGCTATGTGCGTATGAGCATTGACACTATGTACGAAATATAAATGAGAATACAGATGTCATAGATCTGCCGGCATAATTGATTTTTGAAATCTAAATAAACAATATATGAAACAGAACTTACCGAAACTCAACATCATACTCATTGCAGTATCGTTTGTGATTATCGTCCTCGGCTTTGCCCTGATGGCAGGCGCACCGAGTGATGAGACCTATAATCCCGACATATTCTCCGTGCGCCGTATTACAATAGGTCCGATGATTTCACTCTTCGGATTCGTGGGTATGATATTCTCTATTTTGTGGAAAGGTAAGGCGAAATGAGTTGGTGGGAAGCCCTTATACTCGGTATTATTCAGGGGCTTACCGAGTTCTTGCCCGTATCCTCATCGGGACATCTTGAGATAGGTCAGGCTCTGCTCGGTACAGCCAGTGAGGAAAACCTGACCTTCGCCATTGTGGTGCATACTGCTACAGTACTCTCTACACTGGTGATCCTGTGGCACGAGGTGGCGCAACTCTTCCGCGGCACGTTTACCACCCTGAAATGGAATACCGAGAAAGATTATGTGGCGAAGATATTTGTCTCGATGATACCGGTCTTTATTGTAGGAATGTTCTTCAAAGACCAAGTGGAGGCTTTCTTCGGCAACGGGCTTCTGTTGGTTGGTATCTGCCTTATTATTACGGCTATATTGCTGTGGTTGAGCGAGTTCCTTACCAAACGTATGAATACCACGGGGCATGAGATTACATATCGCGATGCGATCATTATCGGTTGCGCCCAAGCCGTGGCGGTACTGCCAGGTTTGAGCCGCAGCGGCACCACTATTGCCACCGGGTTGCTCTGCGGTGTAAAGAAAGAGTCGGTAGCGCAGTTCTCGTTCCTGATGGTGCTGATTCCGATTCTCGGCGAGGCGTTTCTCGACCTGCTGAAACTCATTGGCGGAGAGATGACCACCTCTATCGACCGGCTTCCGCTTGTGGTCGGCTTCGTGGCAGCATTCTTGACGGGCTGTTTTGCTTGCCGGTTTATGATTAACATTGTCCGCCGCCAAAAACTTATTTATTTTGCCATCTACTGTCTCTGCGTAGGTATTTTCGCCATCGTCTATGGGCTTTGCTGACAAGGAACATATCGATTTTGTCGAGGGCGAGATACTGTCATTCGACAAACCGCTGCATTGGACGAGTTTCGATCTTGTGGCAAAGGTGCGCCATACCGTCTGCCGAGCGATAGGGCAGAAGAAACTCAAAGTAGGACACTCCGGCACACTCGACCCGCTTGCCACCGGTGTAGTGGTTGTCTGCACGGGACGCAAGACCAAACTGATAGACCAACTCCAGTACGACGACAAGGAATATGTTGCCACTCTCCAACTCGGAGCCACCACACCTTCATTCGATATGGAGCACCCTGTGGACCAGACGTATCCCACCGCCCATATCACCCGTGCGCTGATTGATGAGGTGATTCCGCAGTTTGTGGGTGAGCAATGGCAAGTGCCACCGATGTATTCCGCAGTGTGGGTGGACGGCAAACGCGCTTATCAGATAGCACGCAAAGGGGGGACGGTGGAACTCAAACCCAAACTATTGGTCATTGACGAGATAGAGGCGCTGGCTTTCGACCCCGAAACGATGCTGCTCACAATACGCGTGGTCTGCTCGAAAGGGACGTATATCCGTGCATTGGCACGCGACATCGGCGAGCGTCTCGGGTCGGGAGCATACCTTACCGCTCTCCGCCGTACGCGCGTGGGCGATATCCGTATCGAAGACTGTATGACGATTGATGACTTTTTAGAAATGATGAATTAAGAATTGATGAATTAGGAATTATATGTTATATGGTAGAAAATTGCAATTCATAGTTCCTCATTCATAATTAAACACAACTCCGCTATGTATAAGACGAATGATATGAAACTCAGTCAGTTCCGTTTCAAACTGCCTGAAGAACAGATTGCCCAGTTCCCTGCTCCCTATCGCGACGAATCGCGCCTGTTGGTGCTGCACCGCAAGGACGGGTCTATCGAGCATAAGTCCGTAAGCGATACGGCACAGTATTTTGATGAGGGAGACCTCTTTGTATTCAATGATACAAAAGTCTTTCCCGCCCGTCTCTACGGCAAGAAGGAGAAAACCAACGCTGTCATCGAGGTCTTTCTTCTGCGCGAACTCAACCATGCCAACCGCTATTGGGACGTGCTGGTGGATCCTGCGCGCAAGATACGTATCGGCAACAAGATCAACTTTGACGATGATCCCGCCATTGTGGCAGAAGTAATCGACAACACCACCTCCCGCGGACGTACGTTCCGTTTCCTGACCGACTACGACGAGACAGAGTTCATCCCCCGTCTCTATGCCTTAGGCAACCCGCCGCTACCCAAGTATATCCGCCGTCCGATGGACGAGGAGACACAGGCGAAGTATGATGCGGCATTCCGCGGACAACCCGTCGGAGAAATGGACGAAGAGCGTTACCAGTCGGTCTTCGCCAAGAAAGTAGGTGCTGTAGCCGCACCTGCCGCCTGTCTCCATTTCTCCAAACAACTGCTCAAGCGTATGGAGATACGCGGCGTGGAGTCGGGTTTCCTCACCTCACATATGTCGCTGGGCAATTTCAAAGCCATCGATGTGGAGGACCTGACCAAGAACAAGATGGACTCCGAGCAGATTATGATTGAGCAAGCGTTGGTTGATGCAGTGGACAAGGCTCATGCAGGCAACAAGCGTGTCTGCGCCGTCGGCACGGAGGTGATGCGTGCGATGGAGCATGTAGTAGGCACCAACGGACAACTCAAAGTATATGACGGATGGACGAACAAGTTTATCTACCCGCCGTATCGTTTCACAGTGGCAAATGCTTTCTTCACCAATTTCTATATGCCCGAGTCGAGCCAACTGATGATGGTGGCGGCTTTCGGCGGTTTCGAAGAGGTGATGAACGTCTATGAAGTGGCGGTCAAAGAGGGGTATCGCTTCGGCGACTATGGCGATGCCATGCTGATTGTGGATTAAAGACGAAAAACCTCGACCTCCCCAACAGCGTAAGTGCCTCCAAAGGAGGGGCTTACAGAGTAAGGTCATTGCTTTACATACCCCATATCCGTTGAGCCCCTCCTTTGGAGGCACTTACGCTGTTGGGGAGGTCGGAATTCTTGTTGTATGACTGTTAAAATAGAAGAGAGTTGGCGGCAGGTGCTGCAACCCGAGTTCGACAAACCGTATTTCGAGTTGCTCACTACGTTTGTGCGCCAAGCCTATCAGACCCGTCAGTGCTTTCCGCCTGCAGGTCTGATTTTTAATGCTTTCAACGCTTGTCCTTTCAACAAGGTGCGGGTGGTCATCCTGGGGCAGGACCCGTATCATGATGTCGGTCAGGCACACGGATTGTGTTTCTCCGTCAATGACGGTGTAGCAATACCGCCCTCGCTGGCAAATATCTACAAGGAGATTCACCGCGACTTAGGCAAACCCATCCCCGCTTCGGGTAACCTGATGCGCTGGGCGGAGCAGGGTGTGCTGCTGCTCAACGCCACGCTCACCGTGGAGGCACACCACCCCGGCAGCCACCAGAACAAAGGCTGGGAGGAACTGACCGATGCGGCGATCCGTGCGCTGAACGACCGCCGCGAACATATCGTTTTTATGCTTTGGGGCAGTTACGCCCAGCGCAAAGGTCAGTTTGTCGACCGGAGACGGCATTTAGTACTTGAGACCTCGCACCCCTCCCCCTTGTCGGTCTATCGCGGTTTCGACGGCTGCGGACATTTCTCCAAGGCGAATGCCTACCTCACCCTACACGGCTTACAACCCATTGACTGGTAACAGTTTTATACAGAGTATGCAACTATTTTTGTGCATACGTTGCATAAGAAGCGGCTTTTCAGAGGGTGAAAAGCCGCTTCTTTTTACGTCCTTTCTACGTCTTTTTTACGTAATTGCTATACGGAGGTATAGGAATTGCATAATATGCATAATTTCTGTATAGTTGCTTTGCATTTCGATTTGCCTATGTCAAATCTTTTTCGTACATTTGCGGACTAAAAATTTTCAGAGGAAAAGGCTACACAATGTGTATCCAGTTTACTTTGAAAGTTTCAATAATATGATAGACAATCAATGATAACCCTCTCCAATCTCCGCCAACTCTTACTCTCCATCGGCTTTGAGAAAGCCGCTGTGGGAGATTACTATAAGCGTACATACAATCTGTGCGATGTGGTTGTGGACTTTGATAACCGCAAAATCATCTACCCTGAAGCCAAAGGGTTCAAGGTGCATGACAAGACCACCAGCAATTTTGAGCACGACGAGAACTTTGTAGTCTTGGAATGTGTCTGCCGTTTGCTTGACAAAGGCTATCGTCCAGAGCATATCGAGTTGGAACCGCGTTGGACGCTCGGGCACGACCCAAAAGGCGGTAAAGCAGACATCTTGGTGCGTGATGAGAAGGGAAATGTCTTGCTTATTATCGAGTGCAAGACCGCTGGCACAGAGTTCAACAAAGAGAAGAAAAACACCGAAGAGGACGGCGGGCAGTTGTTCAGTTACTGGCAGCAGGAGAATGCCACGCGCTGGCTGGCACTCTATGCGTCCGATTGGAAAGATGATGCCCTTGCCTACAAGTGTCTCGTTATCAACTGCACGGACGATGCCAACATCACGAAGATAGCGGAGAAGGACAAGGATGTGCGTATTTATGCCAATGCCCGCAATGATAAGGAGCGTTTCGAGATTTGGAGCGAGACCTATCAGCAGCAATGGTTGGATGATGTTGTTTTCAGCGACGAAAGTTCTGCTTACCAAATAGGTGTCCCGCCTTGGCGCAAGAAGCAACTGCGAGACTTTACGCCCGATGACCGCATAGTTAATCGCTTTGAGGAAATCCTGCGTCACAACAATGTGTCGGACAAGGAGAACGCCTTCAACCGTTTGGTGGCACTCTTTATTTGCAAATTGGTGGATGAAATCAAGAAGCAGGACTTTGACGAGGTGGATTTCCAATACAAACAAGGCTCCGATACCTATGAGTCGTTGCAAGACCGTCTCCAGCGCTTGCACCAGCAAGGTATGGAGGAGTTTATGCGCGAAAAGATTTTCTATGTCGAAGCCGACTATGCTGAGCGTCTGTTCAGTCAATATACAGGTCGCCAGCGCAAAGCCGCTATCGAAGATCTCAACCGCACTATCCGTATCCTCAAGTTCTATTCCAACAACGATTTTGCCTTCAAGGATGTGCATAACGAAGAACTGTTCTTCCAGAACGGCAAAATACTTGTTGAGGTGGTGCAACTCTTCCAACCCTATCGCATAGTCTATCCTGCAAAGCATCAGTTCTTGGGCGACCTGTTCGAGCAACTGCTGAACAAAGGCTTCAAGCAGAATGAAGGGCAGTTCTTTACACCAACGCCCATCACACGTTTTATATGGGATTCCTTGCCTTTGCAACACTATATCTCTACCCACAACCTGCCGCGCGTTATTGACTATGCGTGTGGTGCGGGGCATTTCCTTACCGAGGCGGTCGAGGCTATCAATGCTGCGCGCAAAGACGGGGATAACAGTTGGGTGGAGAAACATATCTATGGAGTGGAGAAAGACTATCGTCTGGCACGTGTATCTAAAATCTCGATGTTTATGAACGGTGCAGGCGGGGCAAATATCATCTTCGGCGATGGCTTGGAGAATTATGCCGAGAAAGACATCACCAATGGTTCATTCGACATTTTGGTGGCAAATCCGCCCTATTCGGTAAGCGGATTCAAACAGCACTTGAAACTGAAAGACAACACCTTTCATATCCTCAATGCCATATCCTCGGACGGTTCTGAGATTGAGACGCTTTTTGTAGAGCGTACTGTCCAACTGCTCAAGCCGCAGGGACTGGCTGCCGTTATCCTGCCTTCCAGCATATTGAGCAACTCTTCCGGCAGTTATATTGCCGCCCGCGAACAACTGTTGCAGAATTTCCTGCTGCGTGCTATTGTTAATTTCGGCAGCAAGACCTTTGGCGCAACAGGCACCAATACCGTTGTGCTATTTTTGGAACGCTACAACGAACCGCCGCGCGTTAGCGAGATGGCAAAAGATACCGTAGAGGGTATCACCTCTGCCGAGACAACAGCCGATTGGCAAGATACCGAGGTGTTACGTGCATATCTGCAACACCAAGGCATTGACGAAGATACCTATCGCCAATTCTTGACGCAAACGCTTACCCGCGAACAATTGTCTGCTAATGCGTATTTCAAAATGTATGTGGACGCTTTTGCCTTCGATGCGGTGAGATGCCCGCGGAATGTAACTGAAGCAGAGAAAGCAGCCATACAACTCAAGAAATTCTACGACTTTGCCCTTTCTGCTGAACGCGAGAAGTTGTACTATTTTGCATTGGTACTCAATCAGCGTACGTTGGTTATATCTGCTCCTACTGACAACAAAGAGCAAAAGGCATTTCTTGGTTACGACTGGAGCAATCGCAAGGGTGCAGAAGGTATCGTTATTACTAATCTGGGCGGACAACTCTACAAAGCAGACGACCGTTTTGCCCGTGGTACACTCGCTTGTGCCATCCGCAATACGTATGAAAACGCTGTTACAACTCTTCCTGATAGTACATCCTCTCTTGCAAAGTACTATCTGCTGAAAGATATGATGGAGTTCGGGCGTATTAGTTTGGATAAAACTATTAAGATAGTTGGAGCAAAAGAGACACGAGAAATTCTTTCTAAGTATAGAAAAGAAAAATTGGGATTTATAGCCAATATCAAAGGTGGTGATACATTCAAAACTATTTATCAAGGGAATACTGATTCAAATAATATTCCATTCTACAAAGTTGGAGACATGAATAGTCTTGAAAATCAACAGATAATGACAGTTTCTAATAACTATGTGGAAGAATCGTTATTGTTGGATGTATTAAAAGCCACTATATTTGAAAAGGATACAATTATATTTCCTAAGGTAGGTATGGCTATCCATACCAATAAAAAGAGAATATTAGGTAGAAAAGCTGCCATTGATAACAATACAATGGCAGTTTGGGTCAAAAACCCCAGTGTTATACTCCCTTGGTACTTATACATTTATTTTCAAGAATATATTGAACTGAAAGAGGTCGCCTCTAATTCTAATCCTCCATCAATTTCAGCAACTAATTTATCAAATGTACAGGTGGTTATTCCCCCTCTTGATATTCAACAGCAAATTGTAGATGAGTGCAAGAAGATAGATGAGGAGTACAATACTTCGCGTATGACTATAGAATTGTATCGCAAGAAAGTTAGCGAAGTATTTGAAAATCTCGATGTTATAACCAATTCGCAAACGGGGGGGGTAAAATTAAGATTAAACAATGCAGATTATTTCTCTCTTTCAATAGGGCAGCGAGTGGTAGCCACGCAAATGAACCCTTCTTATTCCATTCCGGTATACAGCGCAAATGTGCTTGAACCTTTTGGTATGATTGATAAGTTGCTAATAGATGATTTTTCAACGGATTCTATCCTTTGGGGCATTGACGGAGACTGGATGGTCAGTATCATAGAGAAAAATATACCATTCTATCCCACAGACCATTGTGGTGTTCTGAGAATAAAACAGGATATAGTCTTGCCCAAAATACTTGCACATCTGTTGGATACAGAGGGGAAACGTGTAGGCTTCAAACGTAGTTATCGTGCTTCTTTAGAGCGTGTCGGCAATCTAATTCTTGCTATTCCGCCTCTTTCTGCCCAACAGCAAGCAGTGGCACAAATCACTTCTTATGAAGCAGAAATAGCCAAAGCCCGTGCCATTATGGACACTTGCCAATCCCGCAAGCAAGCAGTATTGGATAAGTATTTGTGATAAAAATACCCAAAATGAATAATTATGAATGAGATAGATAGAAATGCAGAAAAGATAGTTATCAGTAATGAAAAAGTGTTCACTAATGATCTCTGTGCCATTGTGCAGTCGGCTCGTGAACATACGTATCGTGCTGCGAACCTTATGCAGGTGGCATCCAATTGGCTCATCGGGTGGCGTATTGTAGAGCAGGGAAAGCAAGGAAGAGAGCGGGCTGACTATGGCAAATATATTCTGCAAGTGGCTTCGGATACATTGACACAAGCCTTTGGAACAGGGTACTCGTTGACGAATGTAAAGAATTTTGTTCGTTTCTATAATGTATTTCCAAATGAAAAGATTGGTCAGATAATGTCTGACCAATTTATGAGTGTTCCAATTGGTCAGGCGATGTCTGACCAATCTTTGCTTTCTACTATTGGTGCGTTTTTCCCTCAGCAGTTATCATGGAGTCACTACGAACGTCTGATTCGCGTGACAGATTCTGAAGCCCGTGCGTGGTATATGCACGAAGCCGCTACGCAGCAATGGGATTATCGCACTTTGAAACGCAATATAGAAAGTCAGTACTATTATCGACTTTTACAAACTCCCGATGGCAAAAAGGCTGAGGTTACAGCCGAGATGTGTCAATTGACAGCAGATTACCAACAGGAAAAGTCTGTATTTATCAAAAATCCGATGCTTGTTGAGTTCTTGGGAATTCAGCAAGACACTTCTTTTTCGGAAAATAGTTTAGAGACAGCGATTATTTCCCATTTGCAGCACTTTCTAATGGAGTTAGGAAAAGGTTATGCTTTTGTAGCCCGTCAGCAGCATATTTATACTCAAGATGATGACTACTATATCGATTTGGTATTCTATAATTACATTTTGAAATGCTTTGTATTGATAGACTTGAAAACAACAAAAGTGTCTTATCAAGATGTAGGACAGATGGAAATGTACTTAAAAATGTATGACCGTTTCAAACGTACCGATACGGATAATCCGACTATAGGTATTATCTTATGCTCCGAAACCAATGCAGATGTAGTGCAGTATTCCTCTTTGGCTTCCAATCCTCAGATGTATGCGGCTAAGTACTTGACCTATATGCCGACACAAGAGCAATTGCGTTATGAGATAGAACAACAAAAAGAACTCTTTGCCCTGCAACAAAACAGTAAGTTATGAAAAATATACTTTTGCTTATAGATGCATATGCGATGATATATCGCGCATATTATGCTTTTATTAGGACACCGCGCATGAACTCGCGCGGGGAGAATACATCCGCTATATTCGGTTTTTGTGTTACGTTGGATGACCTGCTCAAGCGCGTAAAACCGACCCATGTGGGAGTGGCCTTTGACCCACACGGACCCACTTTCAGACACGAAGCATACGAACAATACAAGGCACAACGCGAGGAGACTCCGGAAGATATCCGACGCGCAGTACCTATCATAAAAGATATACTCACCGCAATGAATATCCCCATTCTTGAGGTGCAAGGTTTCGAGGCAGATGATGTTATCGGTACCCTGTCGCACAAAGCTGCAGCAGAGGGCTTTGAGGTCTATATGGCGACGCCCGACAAGGACTACGGGCAACTTGTTTCCGACCATATATATATGTACCGCCCCCGCCACACGGGCGGTTTCGAGAAACTCGGTCCCGCGGAGGTGTGCGCCAAGTACGGGTTGGAGAACCAGTTGCAGGTGATCGATCTGCTCGGGCTGATGGGCGATGCAAGCGACAACATACCCGGTTGCAAAGGCGTAGGGGAAAAGACCGCCGTACAATTGCTGCAACAGTTCGGCAATATAGACAACCTCCTGGCACATACCGACCAACTGAAAGGTGCGCTCAAAACAAAGGTGGAGACACAAGCGGAGCAGATACGTTTCTCACGTTTTCTCGCCACCATCCGCACCGATGTGCCGATAGAGTTGGACGCAGAGGCATTGCTGGCACAGCAACCCGACCGGGACAAACTAACACCTATCTACCAGCGGTTGGAATTCAACTCGCTGCTGAAAAAGCAGACGACAACGACCTCCCCAACCCCTCCAAAGGAGGGGCTCAACAATACGGGTAAAAAGCAAAAAAAAGTAGAACAAACCCTTGATTTGTTTGCAGAGCCTGTTGAAGAAACTATACCCGATACTGCAAGTACCCCCTCTCTGAGGGGGGCGGGGGAGTCGAAGGTTTCAGAGGCTGCCCGCATTGCCGCTTATCTCCTTAATCCCGAGGTGTCGTACAACCCCGATGTACCGGTTGACCGGGCGGCACTGAAAGCCGACAAGGCACTATGGAAACTCTACAATGACGTGGAACTGCCGCTTGTACCCGTGCTGCGGGAGATGGAGCAGGCGGGGGTGCGGATAGATACGGGCAAACTGCACGAGGCGGAGATACAACTCACCGCCGAACTGACCGAGATAGAGCAACAGATCTATGCACTGGCGGGCAAAGAGTTCAATATCAATTCACCGCGCCAAGTAGGGGAACTGCTGTTTGACACCTTGCAACTTGACAGCAAAGCCAAGAAATCGAAGACCGGACAATACACCACCTCGGAGGAAGTGCTGCTCGGACTGAAAGACAAACATCCGATAGTAAGCAAGATATTAGACTACCGCGAACTGAAGAAACTCATCTCGACATACGTATCCACCCTGCCGGGCTATATAGACCCACGGGACGGAAAGATACATACCACATACAACCAGACGGTTACGGCAACGGGGCGGCTCTCGTCATCCAACCCGAACCTACAGAACCTACCTATCCGTTCGGAGCGGGGCAAACTCATCCGAGAGGCGGTCATACCCGATGAGGGCTGTCTGTTCCTCAGCGCCGACTACTCGCAGATAGAACTGCGTCTGCTGGCACATTTCTCGGGCGACACCCATCTGGTAGAGGCGTTCCGCGATGGGCAGGATATCCACGCCGCCACAGCGGCAAAGATTTTCAATATCCCCATTGAGAAAGTTACGAAAGACCAGCGCCGGCGGGCGAAGACGGCTAACTTCGGCATCATTTACGGAATCTCGGCTTTCGGTCTGTCGCAGCAATTAGATTGCTCACGCGGTGAAGCCAAGCAACTGATAGACGATTACTTTGCCGCTTTCCCCGGAGTGGTGCAATACATTGAGCATCAGAAAGAACTTGCCCGACAACGGGGGTATGCCGAGACGCTCTTCGGGCGCAAACGCTACCTGCCCGACATTCTCTCGCACAACGCCACCGTGCGCTCTTTTGCGGAGCGCAATGCCGTGAATGCCCCTATCCAGGGAACAGCCGCCGACATCATCAAAATGGCAATGGTGAGTATCCACCGCCGCTTGCATGAGGAAGGCATGCAGACGCAGATGATCATGCAGGTGCACGATGAACTGAATTTCAACGTGCCTGCCAACGAGGTGGAGCGTGCCCGCACACTTGTATTGGAAGAGATGCAGGGGGTAGTCTCGTTGTCCGTACCGCTGATTGCCGACTGCGGCATAGGGAAAAACTGGTTAGAGGCACACTAACAGACTATTCTGCAATGTTATGGCTGATTTATATGCGTTTGGGCATATAAATCAGCCTTCTTGTTGTTTGGTATAATAGACCACAAAGGCACCGATAATCAGCGGTATGGCGGTATTGACCATCCATATCAAACCCGTCGCTATGGCACCTGCGGGAGCCAAGTCGGGAACAAAATGCCCGAACACATAGATTGCCCATGATCCGCGTACACCGAAATCCGCCGCCGGGATATTGGGGGTAACGGTAATCAGCAGATAATAGGTCGGGAGAGCGATGCAGGCTTGCGCAAAAGGCAGGCTGATGCCGCAAAAGCGAAGAGCGAGATACATCTGGAGACAGAAACATACGTAGCGCAGAAATGAAAGCCACATGATGCGCATAACCTCAAGATAAGAGACTTGGGAAAGTTGGTCTGCGGCTCCGTGTGTCACGTTGCGCAACCATGGTATGCGTGCTAACAGCCGGAATAATTGCGGAGCGAAAAACAATAACAGCATACACACCACCGCCGTGATATAAACCGAGAGCATAGAGGCGGGAGTGTTGCCGCCGAAAAACAGCCAAGCGGTCGACATTCCGAGAAGGACTATCACCATTGTCATACAGCAACTGCCTATTGCCCCCATTCCGATAATACTTGCCCACCGTTCCTTGGCGTGCATACGCACGATACGCGCAGGATAGTCCCCTACGCGATAGGGGGTGGCGAAAGCACCAATCATTCCGTAATACACTTGTATTTGCGCCTCACGCATAGTCATCGGCTGAATAGAACCCATCAGCCGCTGCCATTTGCATGCTTCGAGCCATAGATTCAGCGGCATAAGTGCCGCACATAAAGTAAGACACTGATATTGCCTCCAATCGGCATCAACAAACCTCTCCCACAGCGCAGCATAGCCATCGAATGTAATCAATCGATAGAGCAGATAGCCATACGCACAGACCATAAGCGCAATACGCAGAATCCATATACAGGTTTTCCTGTTCAAACAAGCAAGATTATATATACTTGCAAAGGTAGTGTTTTTTTTCGGAATAACCAAATAAAAACGGACAAAAGCGGTGGCGTATGCTACGCACACAATGGTATTGTGCGCCACTATCAGCCGATA
>SAMEA104315435__coassemble_1169_pt1 | contig 12316 bp, 10 predicted proteins | sample SAMEA104315435__metabat2_high_PE_041 | metagenome-assembled genome bin SAMEA104315435 (sample SAMEA104315435) | gut metagenome | biome: Monkey gut; feature: monkey-associated habitat; material: faeces | place: China | collected 2013
TTAGCGTGTCTTTTCAGTTCCACCACACGCAGATGGACGGTGCCCACGCCGCCCGCTTCCTCGCCGGCATCCAGCAGGCAATAGACAGTATAACAACGTAATAACTATTTTCTATGACTATAAAAACGAAATTCAACATTGCCCGCGGGGCATTACTTTTCTAGTGTATATTTATCTGTATCGGCGCGATAGGCGGTGCTATCCTGTTTTGGGCATACCCGCATGGTGAGGTCCGGAACATGGCGGATATGCTGCCGTGCTTTCAGGTGCTGCCCTTTGCCGATTTCTTTTTTCAGGACTTTGTGTGGTGCGGTGTTGCATTGCTGTGCGTGAACGGACTGACTAACCTCACCGCCACGGTGCTGATACTCCGGCATAATCGTTGGGGCTTGGTGCTCGGCACTATGTTTGGCGTTACGCTGATGCTGTGGATATTGGTCCAGTTCTGCATCTTCCCGCTGAACGCGCCGGACGTTATCTATTTCATCTTCGGCATACTCCAAACCCTCACGGGTCTCGCCGTCCTGCACTGGAATAATAATGTTTGTTAGTTTATATTTGCAGATTCAAAAGATTTGCCGTACCTTTGCACAAGAAATTGCAACGATGACACCTGCACCAACCATAGAACAGTTCACGCCGAACCTCTTTTGGGACATTGCGCCCGAGACATTCGACATCAACCGCTACCCTGCTGCCGTGGTGGAGCGTGTGTTGGAACGCGGCGAGTGGAACGATTGGTGTTTGATACGCAACTACTTCGGGTTGCAGCGGATAGCCGCTGTCTGCAAGACATTGCGTACACTGAGTCCCGAATCGCTGAACTATATCTGCTGCTTGACGCATACCGACAAAAAGGATTATCGATGCTATCATTTCGCACAATCGAACCCCACACTCTGGAACTCCTGAAGCACCTGATGCAAGTGCCTGAGTTCAGCGAGTTGCGCCTTGTCGGCGGAACGGCTTTGGCTTTGCAGTATGGACACCGCACATCCGTTGATTTGGACTTGTTTGGGTATGTAGCATTGGAGGACGACGAGTTCTTGGCATTGCTGCAAACGGTAAGTACCGACATCAGGGTGCTGAACGAGCGCAGGAATATCCATCAGTATGTCATCAATGGTATCAAGGTGGATTTTGTGAATTATGCCTATCCTTGGATAGATAATGTGCGCGTGGAGAACGGGATTCGCTTGGCAACGCCGCCCGATATTGCCGCAATGAAAGTCAATGCCATAGAGGGACGGGGTTCAAGAAAGGACTTTGTGGATATGTATGTGCTGTTGCAGCATTACTCACTGAAGCAAATATTGGATTTCTATAAGCAGAAATACCCCGAGCACTCCGAGTTCCGTGCCTTGCGAAGTCTTGCCTATTTTGAAGATGCCGAAGCGCAGTTTATGCCGAATATGTTCATTCCAACCGATTGGGAAGCAATGAAAGCCGCCATAGAAGCCGCCGTGGCGGATTATGGCAGTTATCAAAACTAAAAACGTAGTTATCTAAAAGTTGCAGATTGTCTCTACCCGCTCCTGCTATGGGTTAGAGTCGTTGCAATGATATTAAGGTTTTTACGGTCAATTAACGGCTATTAACGGAGCCTAAATTCGTGGATAATTATGCGGTAATTATATGTTCTTTTTGCTCACAGCATACGCATGTTGCGCACGCCAAGTTTTGTAAGTTTTACTTGTTTGGGTTTTAATTTTTTGTGATTCTATGAATCCGCTTATTGCTTATTGCGGTTTGGATTGTGCCACGTGTGAGGCACGCTTGGCTACTCTGCGCAACGATGATGCCTTGCGCACCCGTGTGGCGCAGCAGTGGAGCGAACTGAACCATGTGGATATACGCCCCGAAGACATCAACTGCGTGGGCTGCCGCGTGGAGGGTGTTAAAACATCCTATTGCGACCGACTTTGTCCTATCCGCCAATGTGCTTTGCAACGTGGTGTTCCCCACTGCGGTGCCTGCCCGGATATGTCCCGTTGCGACACTCTCCGCCAACTCTCCGACCATGCTCCTCAGGCTCTCCATAACCTTACAATCGGAACATAATATGCAATAAAATGACCATTTATTTGGTGGTTAAATAAATTTATAGTATCTTTGCGTCCGATTTTAGCACTTTATTTTAGATTATTACCCTATTGCACCCCCAAAAAAACACTCCGTTTATCCCCAAGCAAACAGGACTATCCGAGACACTGCTATCCATATAACACAATAATATATATATGCCTATGAAACGACGTTTTCTATTTTTCTTGCTGGCACTATTATGTGCCGGAAGTGCGGCAACCCGTGCGTTTGCCGAAGCGCAATGGAACACCAATCTGCTACAAAACACCATTCCTTCCAACGAAAGCCAATTCACAGGGTGGGATGTCTCTAATCATGGTGATGGCTGGAGTATCGGGAATGGTTGGTTCAATTCATCGTATTCGACTTGCGTTATGCGACAGACCGTTTCGCTTGCCGACAAAGGTTTTAGCGGTATCGACTATACCCAAGTGCGACTCTATGTGTCGGTGCAATATGAGATTCCATGGCCGGGGAACTCGAAGGATGGAAAGTGTATGGCAGCGGTGGTTTGTCTCAATAACAACGACCAATACATTGACACACTATATCTCCTGAATAAAAATTCATACAGGAATCTGGAAGTGAAACCGACCCTAAAGGACAGCCTCTATACCTTGCCGGCGGGGACACAAAAACTATGCTATATTATAGAAGGTAAGGACCAATTAAATTGGGGTGGACAATATGGTCCGCGTTTCAGTGCAATGGATATGCGCCTGTTCCAGTCTTCTGATATACCAACTAATTTTACCGCCACCGTGGATCCGGCGCTGGGCGACAGTATCACACTGAGCAAGACAAGCAATATCGCCTTCGGCGAAGCGATAACGGTCTCTGCCACCTATCCCGATTTTCCGATACGGAGAATCATCACTACGCCTGTTCAATTTGTAGAAGACGCGACGATAATCTGCCGAAACGATATAATGGTGAGTGCGCAGTTCTATTATATGCACAACGTACTCACGGATAACACGTATGCTACCATCACGGCTACTCCTTCCCGCGCGTTGGAAGGCGATACGATTAGGCTGAATCATACGATGAAGGGGGATGCTGTCTTTTCCAACTACACCACCGATGTGGAGGTCAACTGGTTGGACGAGCACCGTTTTATAATGCCCGACGCGGATATCACTATCGGTGTACAACCTGTGGGAACCAAGAACGTGCCGTTCTTCGACGGTTTCGAGGGGGTACATAAAAACAATAGTACAATCACCACATGGCATCAACAAAGTGAGAGCGGAGAGAATACATGGGTGTACAACTCCGATGATGACAACAATCGTACTCCCCGAAACGGAAAATGGAACGCTACATTACGATACAGCAACACCTGTTGGCTGTATCAAAGTGTACACCTGGAGGCAGGTAAAAACTACCATATCAGTATGTATGCACGACAGGACGGCGATGATAAAAATAACGCCAACCTGACCGTGTCATTAGGAAAGGGGATGGACAAAGATTCGATGAAAACGGTGCTGATCCCCAAAACAGGATTGCAGGACGGCGATTATCAACACCTATACCGAACCTTTACGGTAGAGACAACCGATAATTATGTACTGGGTATCCGCGGGGAAATCAACGGTCTTCCGTGGTATATTTCAATAGACGACATATCGCTCGCAGAGCATAAGGCACACAGCATCGGGGTAACGCCCGTCGAACATTGTACTATTGTCCCCGCCAAGGCTACTGCTTTCCCCGGAGATACGGTGGCACTGACAATCACGGTGGACGAGTCATACCTCTTGGATACAATCAACTCCAATGTAGCATTGTATTGGATAGACAAAACGCATTTTATCATGCCCGGTGAAGATGTGGTACTCACACCGCAACTACACTTAGTATCCGGTGGCATATTAGACATTGTCGAGAGTGCGGAAGTACATATCAAGGTTACCCGCAACGGCGAAGAATTAGCCAACCACACCAGAGTCTATGAAGGCGAGACACTCGACGTGGCATTTATCGCCGCAGCGGGCTGTAAGATAACCAACGACCCGGACAGGCAATTCAAAATAGAACCATCGCACTTCGTAAACGACACGCTGCGTCTGTCCGCAGAGGTGGCAGAGGTGGTCTTTGTAGGAACGACTCCGCATGTAACCTGCCCCGACAGCACAACGGCAGTGGTGGTGTGGGAAAATCTCCATTGCGAGTACGACATCGTCATCTCGGAACAAGAGATAACCAATTTCGGCTACATAAAAGGTATCCACCACACCACAGATACCACCTATACCAAGCGGAACTTAATCCCCGGACAGACCTACTATGTGTACCTGTGCGCATATATGAGCGGCACAGAGAAGGTCTGGAACCAAACACGCTTTGCGATGTTCCCCACGTCAGCAGGCACCGGGTGCCAACTGACTATCCGCTGCATAGACGATTATGGCGACGGATGGGACGGCGGCAAACTGCGCATTGTGGAAAACCACATGGAGACCTTCTTTGCCACAGAGAAGAGTGATGACACCTTCTACTACAACACGCTGGGCGGAAAAGTGGATATCTACTGGCAGAAAGGCAAATATGATGATGAGGTAAGTTTCTCGGTTCGCAATGAAGATGGAGAGATACTGAATATATCGAGTGCCGATAAATTGAAAGACGGCGAATGTCTGTTCTCCGGCAATCCGTGCATCGTATGTCTTGCTCCGGAGATAAAATCGGTCGGCAACAAGGGGACAGACATCATCGTCAGTTGGACAAATACCGGTGCAGCGTCGTACAATGTGGCATTGGTGAACAAAAGCAGTGCCACCAACGAGGAATTGAATACGCTGAAAGTGAGCACCACCGATACCGCCTACACCTTCCACAATATAGATACATGCAAGTACTATATGGTGTATGTGCAGGCACAATGCGACGAACAATCCACTTCGATGTGGGCAAGTGATATTTATTGGGGCAAAGCCCCTGCCACCCCACAATGGCAGTCTGTCAGCCCCAATTATATACACCATGGCGATATTCTGACCGACGGACGTACCCTGTCGTCGCTCATTCCAGGACCATGTCTCCTATATAAAGTATCGCTCACCGAGACACAGACCCTGTTTGTCGCCGGTACTACGTCCTCTAAGGCTATCGGAATAGCGGTCGTCCCTATGGACGAGAATGGCAATGTCGATTTGGAAAATAACAGTCAGAAAGTACAAGACACCATTACACTGGCTGCCGGCGACTACGGAATCATAGGTGTAAGTATGGAAGCGAGTGAGTATGATATGTATATATGCCGTGTCGTACCGACCTATTACACACCTGTTACGTTGCCCTACCGCGACACTCTGACCAACAACGAATGGTATGTCAAAGGCGGTTTCTATCGCGGATTTGAGTTTACGCTCACCGAACCGACCCAGATAGAGATACTTATGCAGGTCTCCTCATGGGACGGTTCCGGCACTTTCGACCTCTCTCTTTATAAGAACGGGGAAGACTCAATCATAAAACAATATGGGAACCGCTATATTGATACATTGCAGGCAGGTACCTACCATATCATAGCCCGCTCCGACACCACCTCTTATGTTCTCTCGATAGGTGCTCCGCAGACTTATCTCTTTGAACCGATTAGCACCGACACCATCCTGAGCGGAACCATCCAAACGGATACACGCTATCCTCTCAGCGGCATGATGGTCCCCGGAAAGGGCTATACGTTCAATGCAGAAGAAAAACAGACTTACGGAATGCTGCTCTACACCCCCGACAAAGACAGTACTGCTGTATTTGTCTATTCCGATTCGTTGCTGACCAACCATATTACCGTGATAGAATCTATGGGTATGGATTCTACCATGTATAACGGTTTCGAGGCTAAAAAGTCAGGTCCGTACTATGTGGTGGTATATCACATCTCTCAAATCCCGAATGCCACAAGCCGCTTCACCTATGTACAACATCGGATGCTCGAAGAAACCCCCGTAGATGGCAAACTGACAATAGGCGATGTGCAACCGGTGGTGCTGAACCATAAGTCCACATTGAAGGAAGGTGGTGCCACAACGGCATATACCGTTCATGTGGAAAAGGACAAAACGTACCGTTTCTATGCCGATATACCGGAGGATGCAATCTATGCTGTATTGGAACTGCAGAACCCCGAGACCAACGACATTATCCAATCCGCCAGAGTGCATCTGGAATCCCAAACGATTATACTGGGATATAGTCATTCAGCAGACGACAGGGACCTCACAGTACTGCTTGCCAGTGTCGGACCGCTCAAAGCCAACAATGACGCCGATTACCGGATAGCGTATGAAGAGATTACGCCTATCGACTCGTTGATTGAGAACGCACCAACCGTGGTATTGCCACTACGGCAAGAGGCTGAATTCGGTAGTGCCAAATATAAAAATATGAATGGTACGTACGATTGGTGGTATCCTATGCACGACTACCTGTCCGGATATGCAATCTATTCGGCAGAGGCGTACACGGTGAAAGTCAATCCGAATGACACATTGTTCGCAATGCTCTCCACCGATGATGAAGCCGTATTGCATTTCTACCACATTTACAGCCCGATAGGAGCAAAGAACCCGATTGTCATTGATGATGTACAGGGCTATCCGCACATCGCCGAGCGCGGCTACTACCACAACGAAAGCGACTCGGTAGAGACTATCGTAGTGATTGCTTCGGTGGACAACTACCGTCCGGGCAAACACCAATACAACATTGTGCTTTCCAAATCGGAGCAAGACATCAGCCTGCAGACCGCTACCGCCAAGGCAAGTGCCAACGCCATCTATTTGGAGAAGATAGATATGGGTACCGTGCGCGATGCGCTCTCGCGCCTGACGCTCACTGCCGAAGATGCACAAGGAAAGGCCATTGCCACTATCGACAATATACCGTTCTATTGGGATATCGACCTTACGGACAACACTGCCACCTACGAGGTAAACCAAACCGACCTGCCTCTCGGATACGCGTTTGCCAACGAAGTGGAATATATCCGCGTGGAGATACATACCGCGGAAGTGGTGTATCCGATGATCAATCAGAGCGATCTGAAACTAACCGATTACACCGAACAGGCTGCTCGGAAGGCGTTGAGCGCGTTGATTATCAGTGCAATAGACCACGATGGCAAGACCGTGCATACCTTTACCAACGTGGCAGAGAACTGGTCTATTAACCTCAGTACCGGACTGGCGACCTATACGCTACACACATCTGACCTGCCCGACGGATATATCTTCGAGACAGCGGAAGTGAGCGTCAGTGTGAAACTGCAAAATGGTAGCGGATTGGAGAACACCAAGGGCAACAACACCCTGCGTATCTATCCCAACCCCGCTCACGACTACACTTTCGTAGAGGGTACCACAGAGGAGATACACATCTACGACCTCACCGGTCGTCCGGTAATGCGTGTTCCCGTCGGGAACGGAACGACGATGCTTGATATCACGGCACTGCCCGCAGGCATGTACACAGTCCGTTCTGCAGGCGAAACCGCCCCGCTACTCGTCAAATAAAAGCGTATATGGACCGTATATAAATAAAGAGACTGCCTAACACGATGTTAGGCAGTCTCCTTGTTTTCTCGGATAAGTATTTCTGTTTTATGCAGGGGATACACCCTAAGAGGATACAGACTCCGAAGTTACGACGATTCTTCGGCCATTTAGTCGCGTTTGATGACACTGCCGCCTACTGCCATACTCTGTTTGACAGCGGGATTGCCCTCATAGGTAATTTTGCTCGCACCTGCCGCTTGCGCCCAGAGACTGCGTTGTACGTTTAGTTCGGCTTGGCTTGCGCCCATACAACTGATATGCATATCTTGCACTACAAAGTTCTCGGCGTCAATCTTTCCCGCACCGCTCAAACGAATATCTGCCGTTTCTGCCTGTCCGTTCAACTCTAACTCACTGGCCCCCTTGCTGTCCACGGTGAGCGACTTCACTTGCAGGTTGAGGTCGGCTTTTGTAGCACCTGACAAGTCAAGCAACAGACTATCCGTAACCAACGGGCTGTCGCCGTCAATCTTGCATGCCCCTGCAGTGTACAGTGCAGTAAGAGACGGTACGGAGATGGTCATCTTGGCCTTGGTATAGCGGTTGTTGCTCACCTCTATATACAATACTCCGTTGCTCACTTCGGTTGAGACATCGGTAAGTGCATTGCTTCGCAAAGCGAGTTGGTAATCTGTAGATGGTTGCAGACGCACTGCCGCACAACCCTTGATGTTAATAGCCGAGAAAGGTTCCACGGTGCGCTGCTCCGCTTGCATTGCGGCATCATCAAAATCCATATCGTTATCCTCGTCTAATTCATGCATAGTCTGCACAAAGGAAACGATACCGCCTTGATTATTCACTGCCTTAGAAGCCAAGACACCCAATCCTGCAAGCGACAATACCCACAATATGCCGGTTATCCACCAGAAACGTGCTTTGGGGCCGCGGCGGGTACGCATATACGTTACTATCGGCGTGATAATCATAGCAATAGGCAAACCGATAGCTAATAGGAGACATATTACCGCCAACCCCGTGAGCCACCCGCTGCCGAAAAGGTCGAAGCCCACCAACGGAATAGCCGATGCAATCCCCACGCTTGCACCAAATAGCCCCATCAGCAAAGCAAAAATAACCATTCCAATAATGAATAATATTGGTAAGGCGCAGATAATCAGAAATATTGTAAGCCCTATACCAAAAGCGCGCCCACAACCTTGATTGTTGCTTTGGCGTTTCACTTTCGGGCGTTTGTTCTCGCCAAAATCGGATGGCGAACCGATACGTTGTTGTACCGACTTAACCATATCCATATTTACAACCTGCTGGTTTTTAGCAAAAAGCGCCGATTGTAGCAACTCGGCAATACGGGCTTCTATGTCTGCCATCACATCCTTTTTTTCATCGGTAGGTAGGCGCAGTTCGATGTCCTGCAAATACCCCGATAGGGTAATATAAGCATCGTTGTCAATATGAAAAATCATACCGTTTAGGTTGATGGTTCGTGTCTCTTTCATTGTTGTGTTTCGTTTATGGGTTCTATACTTTCTTTTGTTATCGTGCCGATTGACTGACTGATAGCCTGCCATTCTCGGCTTAGTTCCTCGAGCAGGCAGTGTCCCTCCTGGGTCAGTTGGTAGTACTTACGAGGCGGACCACCTGTGGACTCTTCCCAATGGTAAGCCAGAAGTCCGTTGTTCTTCATACGCGTCAGGAGTGGATACAGAGTACCTTCTACCACAATCAGATCAGCCGCTTTTAGCACCTCAAGGATGTCGGAAGCATATGCTTCATGGCGGCTGATGATTGTCAGGATACAATACTCCAATATTCCTTTGCGCATCTGACTTTTGATGTTCTCTACCATAGCCTTGAGTCATTATACGTCTTGTTCCGATTGGGGCATGATAATCAGTAGGATAATATAGAGAATGACTCCCGGAAAACCGACGCAGAAACAACTCAATAGGGCGTAGGCTGCACGCACAAGGGTGGCGTCCACACCAAAATATTCTGCTATTCCGGCACATACTCCGCCCAACATCTTGTTGTTGGAACGGGTCAATTTCTTGCTATTCATATTCGTAGTTTTTTTGTTTTATCTAAAGCAAATTTTGGCTGTTTTATACTATTTTTCTTGCCGCTTTGCGGCAAAGGAAAATTTTGTATCTTGGTAAAGACTTGCTTCGCTTACCAATCATAGCGCAGGAAATTGCCCGCCTTGTCAAACTCAATATCCATCTCTGTGTTGAGTTCTACACTCTGTTTGCGGCGGTCAATGCTGTATTCCACAATAAACATCGTCGGGTGATTAGTTTCCACATATTGCACGATCGATGTCGGTACGATGCCGGTCGGTACGGGGAGTGTCTTGCAATCCACCTTCTCCAAATTTCCCTGATGGTCAAATTCAATCTTGGTTCCGTTGTTCAGGCGCACCTCATACTCGTTATGCAGCCCCTCCTGCTCATACAGGATTACCGCAATGTCGGATTTCGCAAAATACGTCTCTACAAAAGACTGTGCTGCTTGGGGTAGGTTGGTGAACGAACCTACTTGCGCACGGTCAGCACAAGCATTCAAACTCAGCAATACACTTGCCAAAATAATCATCATTTTCTTCATACATTTGTGTTTTTAGGGTTTCACTTTTTTGTTTTACGGTGCAAAAATACTGCAAAGTTTAGAACTATGCAATGCAAAGTATTATTTTATAGACATAATTCTGCGTTTTGCAAAGCGTACTTTGCAAAATACGATCTGAATATTCAGTTTATACATTCTTGTACTTTTGTATAGCGATTACGAAGAAAAGACGTAGAAAGGACGTAGAAAGAAGATACTTTTTTATGCAGTATATTCATCTTTTGGATGGAAATGGTGTATAGGTTGCTGGGTTTTTGCAAGCAATGTGCAGTGGGGCGTTGCTGCGCCAAGTGTTTGTCATCATATTATTGTTTGCGTGCGCGCGTAGAGATATAAAAATGCGTTTTTTGCATTTTTTTTGCACAATTATTTTGGTATATCCGAAAAAAGCAGTACCTTTGCACCGCTTTTCCGCCGAACAGGATTTGAAACTGATAAAGTGGCAATCCCGCAGCGCAGAAATACAGCGTAAGTTGGAAAGCAAAACGCCTCTATAGCTCAGTTGGTAGAGCACTAGATTTGTAATCCAGCGGTCGTTGGTTCGAGTCCGACTAGAGGCTCAAAAGTTCTTTGAAAATGTGAAAAAGAAAATGAGTAGGGATTTATTCTTAATTCATAATTCTTAATTCATAATTCGTTTTGGGTGTGTTCCAGAGTGGCCAAATGGGGCAGACTGTAAATCTGCTGCTTTTCAGCTTCGGTGGTTCGAATCCATCCGCACCCACAACCTTAATAAGTGCGAAGAATTGCGTTGCGGAAATCTTGCACGGGTCTTTCGGGACTTCGCAGTTCGACGCAGACACAAGACCTCGCGCGGAAACGGAACTGTGTTTCGGGTTTCGCGGAAATAGCTCAGTCGATAGAGCACTAGCCTTCCAAGCTGGGGGTCGCGGGTTTGAGTCCCGTTTTCCGCTCCAAAAGATTTTTGTTGCTAATGTAGCTCAGTGGTAGAGCGCATCCTTGGTAAGGATGAGGTCGCGGGTTCAACTCCCGCCATCAGCTCCATTGCAAACGGAAGTTTGCGCGTATGAAGAATGGGAGGGTTGTGCCTTCTTTTCTTTGTGCAAAAACAAACGATTTGATAATAACTTATTATTAACGTTAATAAATTAATTTACTACTATGGCAAAAGAGAAATTTGACCGTTCGAAACCGCACGTTAACATCGGTACTATCGGTCACGTTGACCACGGAAAAACTACTCTTACCGCTGCTATCTCCAAGGTTCTTCACGAGGCTGGCTTCGGTTCTGAGGATGTTAAATCTTTCGACCAGATTGATAACGCACCTGAGGAGAAAGAGCGTGGTATTACTATCAACACCGCACACATCGAGTATGAGACTGCTAACCGCCACTACGCTCACGTAGACTGCCCGGGCCACGCTGACTATGTAAAGAACATGGTTACCGGTGCTGCCCAGATGGATGGTGCAATCATCGTAGTTGCTGCAACTGACGGTCCTATGCCTCAGACCCGTGAGCACATCCTGCTCGCTCGTCAGGTGAACGTTCCGCGCTTGGTTGTGTTTATGAACAAATGCGATATGGTTGACGACGCAGAAATGCTCGACCTTGTTGAGATGGAGATGCGTGAACTTCTTTCGTTCTATGATTTCGATGGTGACAATACTCCTATCATCCGCGGTTCTGCACTTGGTGCACTGAACGGAGACCCGAAATGGGTAGCAAAAGTTATGGAGTTGATGGACGCTGTTGATAATTGGATTCAACTTCCTCCGCGTGCTGTTGACAAACCTTTCTTGATGCCTGTTGAGGACGTCTTCTCTATTACCGGTCGTGGTACTGTTGCTACCGGTCGTATCGAGACAGGTGTTGTTAAAGTAGGTGATGAGGTTCAGTTGATCGGTCTTGGTGCAGAGGGTAAGAAATCTGTCGTTACCGGTGTCGAGATGTTCCGTAAGCTTCTTGACGAAGGTGAAGCAGGTGATAATGTTGGTTTGCTCCTCCGTGGTATTGATAAAGACGAAGTTCGTCGTGGTATGGTGCTCACTCACCCGGGTGTTGTTAAGCCTTACAGCGAGTTCAAGGCTTCGGTTTATATCTTGAAGAAAGAGGA
>SAMEA104315435__coassemble_1185_pt1 | contig 12044 bp, 7 predicted proteins | sample SAMEA104315435__metabat2_high_PE_041 | metagenome-assembled genome bin SAMEA104315435 (sample SAMEA104315435) | gut metagenome | biome: Monkey gut; feature: monkey-associated habitat; material: faeces | place: China | collected 2013
TCCGGTTGCCAAGTCGGCTTGCACCATCATGGAACTCTTGATGGCTGAATAATCCTCTCCATTGAGAACTTAATTAAAAAGGCTGCCTGACCAATCCGTTAGACAGCCTTTTTGTTTTGGGGACGACGCAACTCGCATCGTCAAGATAGTAAAAAAGAGATTGCTTAAACTTATTAGCCCCCTTAATAAGGTAAAGCTTCTGTTAGTACTCCAAAAACTTCTTGTTATTGGCATCATAGATAAGCAGTTTGCTTCCTGTACCATAATCATTTTCAAGTATGATACCCATTCTTACATAACCATCGGCATCTTGATAAGCAGGGTATTTGAAAGTATAGGAGGTTGCACTGCCTGAAAGCACGTCTTTATCAAACCAACCTGCATTTTGATATGGCTCATAAACACGTACTGTAATCTTTGTCGGCTTACCACAGCCCGAGTTATTAGAGAGTGTCCATCTCATAGTGATATTGTATCCCGACACAGACCCTTTCAAGGTAGTCGGAGGGCAAGGAGAAACTGCATCTCTATCTATTGATACACCTGTAAAATCACTATAATCGCTTGTCCCATAAGCATTTTTCGCTTTCACTTTATAATAGTTTGTCCCGTTTTTGGGGTTATTATCATAGTACACACTATAGTCTGCAGTACCAATCTGACTATATGTGCCATAAGCATTTGTACTCCTGTAAATGATATATGATGTCGCATTACTTACTGCATCCCAACTTACTCTCACAGACGGGTCGGTTGTGGGACCGTCCTTTTCTGCAGTCAGTCCCGTAGGTGCCGATGGGGCAGTCCCTTCATTTCCACCGCCGGGGGTGTCTCCTCCGCCGCCACCGCCATTCTCTGAGCAATAGCAACTTGCCGCTGAACTTTTGGGTCCCTCTCCATAGTCATTGCTTGCCGATACCTTAAAAGAGAACGTACCGGACTTGTTAGCTTTCACTGATATGGAGGTCTCGTAAGTAGAACCCAATGAAGTATAAGAGGAACCACCATAGGAATAATACACCGTATAGTAACTGGCATTGCTAACACTATTCCATGATAAATATGCAGTCATTCCGTCTGCGCGGGCACCCAATCCTTTTGGTGCACTTGGAACAGAACCGCCACCGGGGTTGTCTCCTCCACCGCCGGGGGTCTCTCCGCTGCCATCATCTGTGCAATAGCAACTCACACTTGAACTTTGTGGTCCCTCTCCATAATCATTACTTGCTGACACCTTAAAATAGAATGTGCCTGATGCACCGGCATCCACAGAAACGGATACTTTGTCTGTAGTCCCTAATGATACATAAGAATGCCCATCGTTGGAGCAATACACCGTATAGGAATTAGCATTGCTGACAGCATTCCATGACAAATAAATGGTTAATCCGTCAGCGTATGCACTCAAACCGGTGGGCGCTTTCGGTATGTTGGTGGTTGGTTCGTCATCGCATGCTGATAATGCAATCATCAGCAGTATGGGTATCAGCAATATCTTTAATGTCTTTGTTCTCATATATTGAATCGTTCTATTTTGCCTACTCTTTATCGGATTTTCGGCATGTTCCGTATTGGGTAATCCGTTGTTTGACGGGGCACAAAAAAGTGGACTAAACTTTTAATCCACTTTTTCCTGGTATCGCCAAACACCATAGTAACTGAACCTAAAGTAAAGCCCACTCTAAACGAGCAGGCGTTGAACTTTACTTCACAGTTACTTTTTACTAAAATTGGCGATTTCGGAAAAAGTGTGAGATAAAGATAACGCTATCTTTATATGTTGTGCAATCTTATTGCTATTCTGTTACATAGGCACTACAATTTTTTTTTATTATTACGCTGCAAAGTTACAGATTATTTTTTACATATCAAAATATTTTTCAAAACAGATTATAAGACCATAGTTCCAAACTCCTGCCGAGGCAGCCAAGCAAGCCGTTGAAAACGACGTGCATGTATTGGGTGTTTCCTCGTTGGCAGCAGGACACAAGACCCTTGTGCCGCAAGTGATTGAGGAACTGAAGAAACTCGGTCGTCCCGACATTATGGTTATCGCCGGTGGTGTTATCCCCGCTCAGGACTACGATTTCCTCTACAAGGCAGGTGTTGCAGCCATCTTCGGCCCCGGTTCTCCGGTTGCCAAGTCGGCTTGCACCATCATGGAACTCTTGATGGCTGAATAATCCAGTCGATAAAAATAACAGCAAGAGCCGTCTGACTAATGTTCGGGCGGCTCTTGTTGTATCCATATTAGTGCCTTACGAAAGGCAAAACCGGCATTCTTTATTCCTTATTCTTTTCTCCTTATTCCTTTCTCTTTATTCCTTATTTCTTATTCTTTATTCTTTATTCCTTACACACACTCCCTCTAAACAGCAAGGGATGAGCAAGGGATAAGCAAGGGATAGCCAACCGTAATAGGCGGGACATACCCCGATATTTGTTATTTGGAGCATATTTGCCCATATTGGGGAGGAAGAAAGTGTATAGTGAGTTGTAGTTTCCCTTATATATTTGTCTATATTTGGCTTCATTTTCTATTTTTGTTTTGCCCCGATGGATATGCAGAAATCTTTTCCCTCAATGCTACAAATAAACAAAAGGGAACGACCATCGCTCCCTTTTGAATAACTTTGCTCTTTTTGTTTATTTCACTTTTTGTCCCATCACGGTGAATACTTGGTTGCCGCGAATGATAAACACTTGTCCACCGTAAACTATTTTGCGTACTTGCGTCTCCGCAGAGGCATCAGTTTGCTCAACAGCGGTGTGCGGGGTTTCCCGTATAGCACGTACAGATATACCTGCCTTTCGCAAATAGTCTGTTACTTGGGAGGCAGCGCCCGTTCCTGCATTGAAAGTGAGTTTGTATGCTTTGGACTCGTCACTTGTCAGGGTGCTCGACCAGAAGAAACCGCTTGTGTTGCCGAATGAGAGACTATTATCCAAGTAAGCACCGCCTGCGGGTAGGAAGATGGCACCGCTATTGGTCCGAGAGGCAACGATATTACCCATTATGCCCGTACCCTGGTAGTCATCGGTCCAAGTCCAGTCGCAGTTGTCAATAAGTTCTTGCCAATTTGCTTGAGTCGGCATACACCACGGTGCACCCCATTGTTGTGTGGCAGCGTCATCATCGCTGTCAAGTTGGGTCTTGCCATCGGTGGTGTTATATTTGTTAATCACGCTACCGTCGTCGTTGGAGTAAGCGTAGTTGGTCCAATCGAAACCGGTTGTCCGTGGAGTGGTCTCTCCCCATGCAAAGTAGTCGCCGTATTCGTATGGAGTGTTTGCTCCGATATTGGTAGTTGCCCAAAGCACCTTGCTTGGCAAATCGAGGTCCACATATTCGAGGATGAATGTAACGCTCACTTCCACATTGCCGGCAGGCATGGTAAACTGATATTTGTTCTTCTCGCCTGCTACAGGAGTAAGAGTAATGGCACTGCCACCGAACATGACGGAGAGGGTCGCCATCTTATAGGTCTCATCGGGTGTAACGGTGATGGTAACTGTCTCGCCCGCTGAGGCTTTTGTTCTGTCGGCACTGATTGTCCCGTTTGCGGTTGGTTGGATGATGATGGTAGGCATATATTCTTGTGCCAAACGGACCGAATAGCCGGAGGGTCGGTCGGAGGAAAGCATCGGATTTAGAATCGAATTGTTGAAGTTCATGCACAATGCAGCGTTTGTGACAAATGAAGCCGACCAATAGTTTCCTGAGGCATTTATCTCCGACAGGTTAAGACCATTGCGTTCACCTCCGGCGGGTAGAAATACTGCTCCGGCTTGCTCCATCAGCGCCCATTCGTAGATGGTGTAGGTGTTGTGTGTATAATTGTCATTATCCTCGTTTTCGTATCCGCTTCCCATATCGTTTAACGGGATGTTCTTTGTGGCCGCCGAGTTGAATGTAATGCCGGCAGGCGTGGTCCATGCGTCGGGCAGAATAATAAGTCCGTTTATGCCATTTACAGAACCAAAGCCGAATAGTTGGTCGGCGTTGGTACGTTCCATAAAGATATAGTTCCATTCTTCGGAACTTAAAGTGTACCATTCGTCGGCAGGCTCGGTACCGATGATGTTCTCTCCCCAATCCAAAAACTCGTTGGCGGCATAGTCTGCTCTGTCGGTAGATGGGATAGTGCCAAACAAGGTGTTTGCTTGGTCTGCACTCCAACCCAAGAGGTCTATCTTATCGTTCAGTACTTTCTCAAATTTTAGGGGTTTTATACTTATTTGAACGAACATCGTATTGCCGGTTCCTACTATGTCATATTGATACTCCGCAAATGCCCAGGTCATTGGGGTTGCGTTGCGGTCGGTGCATTGTAGGTTGCCGGGGGCAAAACATACTTTCTTGTTTTCTGCCACGGAGATAGGTTGTGGTTGGTAGGATGGGGCTATAGGCAAATCCTGTACCAAGCGCACAGGATTGCCACCCCAGCGTTCGGCAGATGAAGTGCCGGCAGAACTACCGGGGCTGAATGCGGCATAACAGGCATGGGTGGAATAAGTACCGTAATTAGTGCTCAACCAATATCCGGCACGCCCTTCACCTGCATAGAAAATATTTTTTTCGATGCGTACATGTGTCCGTGGCAGGAATACGGCACCCATTTGTTCTAATTGTTTCCATTGTGCATCCGTATAGGTGTTGGTAGCGTAGTCGGTGGCTTTTGGAGTCCAAGAGAGGGTGGACGGCATTTGGAATGCGTCCGGCAAAATAATAATACCATTGATATTATTCACCGTGCCAATAGAGTGAAGTTGGTCTGCGTTGGTACGTCCGCTCATGATGTGGCTCCATTCCGTGTGAGTCAGGGTACGCCACTGCTTAGGTTGGTTGCCACCGTTGCTGATGGCATTATATACACCCCAGTCGTAGTTCGCACTGCTGCCTGCCATATCGCGGTCGGGCATATTTCCGGACGGACCATAGCCGAATGGATTATCGGTGTTTGCATCGTTTTTGGTTTTGCTGCTTGCCCATGGTTGATAATTGACAGCCAACGGGTCTTGGGTGGTGTTGTCGTAGCCGCTGGTACCCCAACCGAAGAGGTCGATGTAGCCATCGTAGGTAGCAGACAGGTTTCTATTGTCCTCTCCAATCTCGTCGTATTGGTTTTCGGCGAAACGCCATGTGCCTTGCTGTGTCTTGCCATCGGCACATTTGTGGGTGCCTTGTACGGCATTGAATTGCAAGTTTCCTTGTGAGAAAAATACTTGGTGATTCACTCCTACTGAGATAGGTTGCGGCTTGTAGTCGGATAGGCGGAAGAAAGTTGCCTTCACTTCTACACGGGGCCCTGACGGCATGATGAATGTATATTGCCCGTCTTGTCCCACAACGGGTGTGAGTTCGATGGCGGTTGTACCTTGTTGCACAGCCAATCCTTGCAGCGTGTACCCTGCATCGGGGGTGGCTGTGATGGTGATGGTTTCGCCGGCGAGAGCGTGTGTCTTGTCTGCGCTGATAGTACCATGCTCCGCATCTACAATAGTTATGGCAGAGATTTCTTGTACCAGGCGTACGGCAATACCCGTATGGCGAATGAAATAACTATGGTTTAATTCCCCTTCCCATATTTCTATGCATAATGCACTATTGATGGCTTCGGATGTGCTAGACCAATAGAATCCGGCCATTTCTAATATGTCCTCATCTATTTCAATAAAGCCGGAAGTGGGATTTTTTTCGCGGGCACCGGTAGTGGGTAGGAATACGGCTCCCGCTTGTTCCATAGTTTCCCATTCTGTAATGGTATAGGTGTTGGTCGATTTTGGGGTAAACGTAACCGTGGCGGGGCAGACAAATGCGTCCGGTAGCACTACTATACCATTGATATTGTTCACCGTAGCCGCCGAGTAGAGATTATCGGCGTTGGCTCTACCTGAAAACAGATATATCCATTCTGCTTGTGAGAGTGTGCGCCAAAGGTTAGGCTGGTTGCCACCGTTGGTAATGGCATTGGTACCCCAATCTACAAAGTCGCCGGCATAGTCAGCGGCATCCTGCGAAAGGCTGATACCGAAGGGTGCGGTGGTGTTGTTCGCGCTCCAACCGAAAAGGTCGATAGTGCTGCCAAACAGGACTCCTACTTTCGTTTTGGATTTATCGAAAAGGTCTTTCAGATTGGCAGTGCCGATACGGTCGTATTGATGTTCGGCGAAAGTCCATGTGCGCGTGGCAGCGTCCTTAGGATTAGTGCATTGCAAATTGCCTTGCGAGAAATACACTTGCTTGTCCGCAGCAACGGAGAAGCGACCATCAATAGCCCCTGTAGGGGGGGGAACTTGGGCTATTGCACCTATGGTGGTGGCGATAGCCATTGCGGTAAGAAGTAATTTTTTCATCATAAGTATTCTATAATTATTAGGTTAGTATTTTGGGTTGATTTTGTATTTGGGTGTGTTGGTGGATTTGGAGCAATGTGTCCTTAACCGCCGCAAAGGTACAATAAAGTTTATAAATGTGCAAATAAAATATTGTATTTTCTATGCATAATACACATAAAGGGGCATTAATAGGCTTAAAAGCAACAATTATAACCCATCCCTAAAAATGGGTATTGTATATTTCTGCATTTTGTCGTACCTTTGCCGCCGAAAATGGGGTGTGTCATTTTTTTATATGCCCTCACTACTGTCCAATTAAAACAGGGAATTGTTCTTTGATTGGAATCATCTGCTTGTAATGATATTCGGGCAACTTTGCAACCGTGAAAGCCTGCGCGATTTGGTCAATGTGGTGTCTGCTCACAAAAACAAAAGTTACCATCTCGGCTTTGGAAAAAATGTTTCAAAAACCAATTTGGCATATGCCAACAATCAGCGGGATTACCACATCTTTGAGGATTATGCCTACTACTTGATGGAGCAGGCACGCAGAAAACGGGCAACGGATATTTTTCAACTTGGTGGCAATGTCTATGCTTTCGATTCTACAACCATAGACCTATGCTTGAGCATCTTTGGATGGGCAACATTCCGCACACATAAAGGTGGCATCAAAGTGCATACTCTCTATGATGTAGAAACTCAAGTACCGGCATTCTTTCACATTACAGAGGCGGCTATACACGATTCTAAAGCAATGAGTGTAATTCCTTATGAAACAGGTGCTTATTATGTTTTCGACAGAGGTTACAATGACTTTAAGCAACTTTATCACATCCAAGAAATCGGCTCTTTTTTCGTTGTCCGCGCCAAGAAAAACCTGCGATATAAAGCCATCAAATGGAAGCGGAAACTGCCTGAAAATGTGCTGTCGGATGCTGAAATAGAACTGACAGGATTTTATTCAAAACAATATTATCCGAAACGTTTGAGACTTATATGTTACCACGACGAAGAACAAAACCGGGACTTGATGTTTCTGACAAATGCACTATCCATAACTGCTCTTCAAGTTGCCCAACTGTACAAAAACAGATGGCAGGTGGAGTTGTTTTTCAAATGGCTTAAACAGCATCTGAAAATCAAAAGATTTTGGGGTGAAACTGAAAATGCCGTCCGAATCCAAATCTATTGCGCTATTTGTGCCTATTGTTTGGTAGCGATAGTACAACACGATATGCTATTACAACTGAGCACATATGAAACGCTCCAAATTTTAGGAATATCGCTAACGGACAACTCCCATTTGACAGACCTGCTCAACCGAGTTAATCTACAATATGTCAAAGAACAAAATGACCCTAATGGGCAATTATTTATTAATTTTTAATACAACCTTTTTTTAATGGGACACTAATGACCTTATATATAAAAACACACCCTATATCAGAAATTTACACACTATATTATAAATTACATCCTATATCAGAAATTTACACACTATATCAGATATGAAATGGAGTTGGAATAAGAATGCCGTAGTGCAGTATCTGCGGCGGTTGGTATCGCTGAGCCAGGATATGGATACCGAGGCGGCGAGTGTAACCATACGACAAAATGTATATTTCCGTGGTCCGAATGTGTTTATTCTCTTCTGCGCGATTATCATTGCCTCGGTGGGACTGAATGTCAATTCGATACCCGTGATTATCGGTGCGATGTTGGTTTCGCCGTTGATGGGACCTATCATGGGCTTCGGTATGGGATTGGGCACCAACGACACCGACTTGGTGCGCACCTCGCTGAAAAATCTTGCGGTGATGGTGAGTATCAGTATTCTGGCTTCGACGCTCTATTTTCTGATTTCACCACTCTCGATGGAGAACCCCACCGAGTTGCTCGCGCGCACGAAACCTACTATCTATGATGTGTTCATTGCCCTCTTGGGCGGATTTGCGGGTATCTTGGAGACTTCACGCAAGGAGCGCGGCACGGTGATGTCGGGCGTTGCGATTGCTACCGCCTTGATGCCCCCTCTCTGCACCGTCGGATTCGGTATCGCGACATGGCATTGGCAGTATATATTGGGCGCGTTGTACCTTTTCCTGATAAACAGTATTCTTATCGCATTGGCAACTTTCCTTGCCGTCAAATATCTGCGCTACCCGGTAGTGCAGGAGCAGACTACCAACAAACGCCGCCGCGCCGTGTCTATCACTCTCGTTATATTAGTACTGATCGTACCGAGTATTATTTCCGCCGTTTCGGTAGTACGCGAAAACAATTTCAGCCGCCGTGCCAACACGTTTATTGCACAGCACAAGACCATAGGAATGAGTTACGTCTATCAGACGCAAGTGGATGCAACCGCCTCCACCATTGATTTCTTCCTCGCGGGGGAAACATTGTCGGAGTCTGACCGCAAACTATTTCTTGCCGACGCTATGCAGGCGGGTTTCGACTCCACCTCTATCGTCTTGCACGAAGATGCACTCACCACAGACGATACCGACCTCCGCCAAGAGCAGTTGATCAAAGACCTGTTTGCGACAAAAGATGAACAGATACAGGCTTATCAACAGCAAATAGGTGAGTTACGCAGTCAGTTGGCGGCAGCAGAACGGCTCAATACGCAGCACACATTTCCCACCGAGCAACTGACAAAGGAGATACAAACTCAATATCCCGCAGTGGAACACATCACGTTTGCTTTGGGCGAACATATAACCTACAGCAATGATAGCACGCAAGTGGAACCTATTACATTGGTTTCCGTACGCTTGGCACACAAGAAGACACTCTCGCGCACAGAACGGGAAAAACTGCAAGACTGGCTACGCATACGGCTTAACGCCGATGCGATAGAGGTGGTCATACAATAAATACACATACATACAATAATCCCCTGTAAGCGGTTGGTCTTACGGGGGATTTATTTTATTTCTGATATTTTCCGATGTGCTTTATTACGAAGAAAACCAGCCAATCAGGCGTATGTTTGAGAATGGGGGTGAAGAGGTGGTTGATAACACCCGGCATATCGGCTTTCTTACCGCGGAACATGGAGCGCAAGGCACGTTTCACCATTTTCTCGGGCGGTATAGACACCCTGAGATTGACCGCCAGACGGCGCAGGTTGGGTGCCAAACCGAACAAAGCCGTATCTACTGCCCCCGGCGTCATCACGGTGATATTCACGCCTTTAGGTTTCAGTTCGTACCACAGCGACTTGGAGAAATTGTAGATAAATGCCTTGGTGGCGTTGTAGGTCTGGATACCCGGCATAGCCATCCACGCCGACATAGACGACATATTGAGGATATAGCCTTTGCGACGGGGCTTTCCACAGATAGTCTGCGCTTGCTCCTCGTCGGTCAGTTGGCGTGCAATCATATCCTCGCCGAAGAGACGGCAGAGTTTCGACACCGTTACCATGTGGAGGTTGAGCATCAGCGAGATACGTTTCATAGATGTCTCGCAATACGGGTTGAAGAAAAATACTCCCGCATCGTTGATGAGGATATCCACCACGAGGTTGTTGGCATGGCAATAGTCGTACAAATCTTCGGCAGCGTCCTGTTTGCTGAGGTCGGCATAGTGGGGGATAGCCCTCACTTTATACTGCGCCTCAAGGTCCTCTGCCACCTTGCGCAGTTCGTCCTCTTGGTTGGAAACCAAAAGGAGGTCGGTATGATAATCGCGGGCTAACTGAGTGGCATATTGCAGACCGATACCACTGCTCGCACCTGTTACAAGACTTAACACCGTTTCTACTAATTATGAATTATGAATGAAGGATTATGAATTATCAGCCATGCTTATTTCTCTGCCATCGATTTCTTGGCGTTGGCTTCGAGGCGGGCAATCTCCTTCTTGAGGCACGCGGGAATCTGTTCGCCATCGCGCTCCACACATTCGTGGCACTTCATATCAAGCGTGTACATACGTCCGACACAATAGTTGGAACGTCCGCAACCAGCGTGGTAGTGCGGGTTCTCCTGCACGTGTTTCACGAAATCGGGGTCCTTAATCAGCACGTGTGCAATTTGGAATAGTTCGAAGCCCTCGTCCATAATCGTCTGGCAGTTATCGCCCGATTGTACACCGCCCACATAGATGAGTTTGGTATCACCCAACTCGTCTTTCAACTCCTGTTGGAAACGTTTGGCGGGGTCCATAAAATAGAGTTCCTTGAAAGGCACAGTAGGTATCATCATGGCTCCGCCGCCACAGAGCAGAGCGGCTTTGAGCCACCAAAAACTCTTCATCGGCATATAGTGCGCCAGCGTCTTGATTGGCATCGCACCGCCCAGAATACGCATCGGCGAAGCACTGACCGTACCGCCCGAAAGGACGATACCATGCACCTTGTGCTTGAGAATCTCGCGTGCCACGCGCAAACCTTCTTCCATATCCGTTCCGCGCCAGCAAGCGTCCCACATATTGGTTTTTACGACCACTGCCATATCGTCTTTGGCGTGCAACATCACCTCGTCAAGCACTTCGTTCATAAAACGCACGCGGTTCTCGAAACTGCCACCATATTCATCGTGTCGGCGGTTGGTGCGGCGACTGATAAACTGCGAGATGAGATACGCATGCCCGGCGTGAATCTCCACGCAATCGAAACCCGCTTCGCGGCAGAAATCAACCGCTTCGCCGAACTTCTTCACAAGTTGTTTTATCTCACTCACTTTCAGACGGCGGTGGATAGTCGGCGAATAAAGATTGAAACCGTTGCTTGCACTCACGGGCATACAATGGCAGGTGTAGAAATGGGTCATGTTTCCGCAATGCCCCAGTTGGATACTCGCTTTTGCGCCCTCGGCATGAATGGCATCGGTGAGTTTGCGCAAGCCGGGTAGTGCTTCTTCACGCACATAGAGTTGTCCGTCGAAACTGACACCGCTCAAATCTACCGCACAATATGCCACTGTGGTCATACCCACACCACCACGCGCCACACTCACGTGATAATCGTGCAGTTCTTGCGACGGGGTGTTGTTGTGGCACATATTCTCAAACGCTGCCGAGCGAATAAAACGGTTGCGGAGCGTGATAGGTCCCAATTGATAGGGTGTAAAAAGTTTGGACATAATTGCGATTTATGAATTATGAATGAAGAATGGCAATTCCTCATTATGGAAGCCATTCTTCATTGTGTCGATTAGTAAATAAACGGGATGATTCGTTTTAGTTTCTTGCGATTGAACTCCTCAGGGAACTCTTCTTCGTATTTATGATAGATAGAGTTGGCGCGCGGAATAAGGTTGCAGCAACTGAACCAGAAGAATAGGAGTCCTGCAGGTGACCAAGTGAGAATCGCAAAACCAAGCCACTCGGTGATTTCACCAAAATAGTTGGCACTCGTTACATATTTGTACAAACCTTTCTTAGGCAGATAGTGGTTGGTATCTCCGGGTTTGCGCAAGTGGCGAATGACATAGTCGGAATGGAGATTGATAATCATTCCCGCAATGAAGATGCACGTACCGACGATAAACCGTGGGTCGGTTAGCCACGAAGCGGTATAAAGTTCAGGTTTGTAGTTCGGTGCGATATGGAAGAGCCAATAGCCTTGTACATAGCCGTTTATCAGGTTCCAAAGGACAGACAGCCCCATGATAACCAAGGGCATTTTGCTTTTCCCTTTCATTATGAAGGGGAAGATGAACGAGCGCTGGAAATAGTGGGTTTCGAAGATT
>SAMEA104315435__coassemble_1210_pt1 | contig 11751 bp, 1 predicted proteins | sample SAMEA104315435__metabat2_high_PE_041 | metagenome-assembled genome bin SAMEA104315435 (sample SAMEA104315435) | gut metagenome | biome: Monkey gut; feature: monkey-associated habitat; material: faeces | place: China | collected 2013
CTCCGAGATAGGCAATACCACAGCCTGGTCGGGTGTGAGCCACAGCGGGAACTTACCGGCGGTATGCTCAATCAGCACTGCCACAAAGCGTTCCATACTTCCGAACGGCGCACGGTGAATCATCACAGGACGGTGCTTTTGGTTGTCCTCGCCCGTGTATTCGAGTTCAAAACGCTCAGGCAGGTTGTAGTCCACTTGGATAGTACCCAACTGCCAACGGCGACCGATAGCGTCTTTGACCATAAAGTCCAATTTCGGACCATAGAAAGCCGCCTCGCCATATTCTACTTTTGCGGGCAGACCTTTCTCGCGGCAAGCCTCGATGATAGCACTCTCGGCTTTCTCCCAAACCTCGTCGCTACCCACATACTTGGTGGTGTTCTTCGGGTCACGCAAAGAGATTTGTGCCTCGAAGTTCTTGAAATCCAATGCTTTGAAGATAATCTCGATAATCTCCATTACGCGGATAAACTCGTCCTTTACCTGGTCCGGGCGGCAGAAGATATGCGCGTCGTCTTGTGTGAACGAGCGCACACGCGTCAGTCCGTGCAACTCGCCCGATTGCTCATAGCGATAGACGGTACCGAACTCTGCACAGCGGAAAGGCAGGTCTTTGTAACTGCGGGGGCTGTTCTTGTAGATAGCACAATGGTGGGGGCAGTTCATCGGCTTGAGCAGATAAACTTCGCCCTCCTCAGGAGTGGTGATAGGTTGGAACGAATCCTTGCCGTAGTGGTCCCAGTGTCCGGAGGTTACGTACAATTGCTTGCTACCGATATGCGGAGTGATAACCTGCTGATAACCATAGCGTTTCTGTATCTTCTTGAGGAAATCCTCCAAGCGCAGACGGAGTGCCGTACCCTTCGGCAACCAGATAGGCAGACCTTTGCCCACCATATCCGAGAACATAAAGAGGTCCAGTTCCTTGCCAATCTTGCGGTGGTCGCGTTTCTTGGCCTCTTCGAGGAGTGCCAGATATTCGTCCAACATGGCCTTTTTCGGGAACGAGATACCATAGATACGCGTCATCATCGGGCGTTTCTCGTCGCCACGCCAATAGGCAGCCGCACAACTGAGCACTTTCATTGCCTTGATAGGTTCTGTCGAGAGGAGGTGCGGGCCTTTGCAGAGGTCGGTGAATGCACCTTGTGTATAGGTGGTGATATGTCCGTCTTCGAGGTCGGAAATGAGTTCACACTTGTAGGTTTGCCCTTTTTCGTCAAACTCTTTGAGTGCGTCGGCCTTAGAGATACTCTTCTTCACAAGGCGTTCTTTACGGTTGCGCAACTCCATCATTTTCTGCTCGATGGCAGGAAAATCACTTTCCTTGATGGTCTGTCCCTCTGCGGGATAGACATCGTAGTAGAAACCGTTTTCGATAGCAGGTCCGATACCGAACTGGATACCGGGATACAATTCCTGCAGCGCCTCTGCCATCAAGTGGCTTGAGGTGTGCCAGAACGCATGCTTTGCCTCGGCGTCGTCCCACTTGTGGAGACGAATCCGGCTGTCTTCGGTGATAGGGGTATTCAGTTCAATGATACTCCATCCCTCGCCCTGCTCCTCGATGCTCTCGGGTTGGTTCGTAATAGGTTTGATACTAGCCACAAGGATATCTTGCGCCAAACGACTGCTGATACTCTCAGCCACTTGAAGCGGCGTTACGCCACTCTCATACTCGCGGACACTACCGTCCGGGAACGAAATTTTAATCATAATAAACGTACAAATGTTTACGGCTCGGGGCGCACAAATGCCCTATTGCCAATTCGATTGCAAAGGTACTGCTTTTTTTAGATATACGCAATACTCTTCCCGAAGTAAGACGATCAATCCATATCCAATCACCCCCGAAAAAGACGGCAAGACATTATCTAACAATACAAGGGACCATCTACACTTGTTAGATAGTCCCTTGTATTGTTAGCCCCAAAGATATGCCATTGCTAATCAGGGAACGACAATCAGTTTGCCCGAAACAATACGCTGTTTTTCGCTATGGAAGAACACATAGAAATAGATTGTATTCGGCTCAAGCGTCAGGATTGTACCCGATCGGAGGTCTGTGATATTGAGCAGTCTCTCCTGACCATTAGCCTCGGTAACCATCTCAATATCGTTGGGGTCTGCCACAGGAACTTTCTCCAAGGCGATACGGTGTCCATACATATCATACAGGCCAAACGAGACATCCTTGCGAAGCGTACCGACCAAAATCTGCGTGGAACCCGACAAGCGTTTAACCAATACATCGTTGGCAGTGGGCGTAAGGGCATCATTGAGTTCGGACTGTGCAAACCATACATAGTAGCGACGCGTTTCGCCCGATTGGGAAGTACAGGAGATGATACAGGTATCCCCTACGGACGCTTCCTTGACACTGATCTCGGCATATTGCGAGGCAGCCTCGGCAGACACCTTCGGCGCAGTAAGTCCCTCTATGATGTAGTAGATATAAAAATCCTGCTCGGGGTCGAACTCTGCAAATTCAGCATCATCAAAATAAATCATCCGGACGGTATTGTCGGTATCGGTCAGAACTATCTGATGAATAAGGTAGGTTTCTACCGAACCATCTTGCGCCGTAACGGCAATAAGAACCGTCCCTGCATTGTCCATAGACGTCTCGGCGTGTGCCTGCCCGTCAGACAATGTGTAAGTTATCTCGGACAATCCCGCGAAATCGGCAATAGTAGAACCCACGGGGTATTCAAGAGTATATTCAACCGAGTCGCTTCGGAATCCCTCCAACAACTTACCCCGCACATAGATGGCAGTGAGGGAGGCGTCGTTATTCTTGGCAAAAGAGAACGTGATAGTATATGCACATTGGTCAATACCATTGGCGGCAGTAACCAAAATGGTAACAATCTGCTCTCCCGTAGGCAACTTCACAGGTTCTGACAGTTCCACCAACTGCTCGTCCTCTGCTTTCACCGCCGTAATAGTCGGCAGTTGGGTTTGCCCATAAGGAATAGTAACGGCATAGTCGTAGTGCGCGGACTCGAAATCAATAGCCAGTCCGTTGCCCAACTCGATATTCTGCAAGTTGGCATTCGCCGATTTGACACGCTCGAAAACAAGGGTATAGGTTGCCTGCGAGAGGTCTTCCGCCGTCACTTTTACGAAAACGGTATCAGCATTGGTAGTGATTTCCACCTGTTGGGCATCCTCTTTCTTCTGCACGGTCACCAACGGGATATTGACCGTTTCCATAGGCAGATTGACCTTGTAGGAGAACCGCTCGGAGTCGAAGTCAGACAGGTTCTTGCCTGCCACATAAATCATATCGAGGGTTGTCTCGGAAGAGAGTGCCATAGGATAATGGATGATATAGGTGCGGCTTGCGCCATTGCCGGCGATGACCTCAATCTCCGTTTTAACAGCCAACGACTTGGCAGCCATCGTTTCGGCGGTTTGCGAGACGCGGACAGTCTGGTAGCGGTCGCCCTGCAAAGGATAGACAGAGGGTACCTCGGTAGCATTGGCGGGAACGGTGTACCAATACTCGGTAGTGGTAGCCGCAAAGTTTGCCAGCGGTTTCTCGTCGATATAAATCATCCGGAGGGTATCTACCGAGGATTGCAGAATGGAGTATGCCACGGTGTAGTAGTTGCTGCGTCCGCTCTCGGAAGTAACAATCAACTGACGCACAAAGTTGCGGTCGGTATGCTGTAACGTGTCGATGCGGACGGTCTGCCATTCGTCTGCATTTGTCCAAGCCAACTCGGGGAAGGCGGTTGTACCGACAGGGAGCGAGAGAACATAATAGAACGTGCGCGGAGCAAAACCGGCTATCGGTACCTCATCGGCATAAATCATCTGCAGCGTATCGGCATCGGACTTGGTGAACGCAAAAGCCACGGTATAGGTAGCACGGGTAACCCCATCCTCGGCAAGAACGCTGATAGTAGCGTGATTACCGCTGATGTCGGTGGTTACCTGTTGGGCAGTCTCGGTTTTCTGCGCTACGACCTCCGGCAGCGAATGAACACCGACGGGGAGCGTAACGGGATAGTAGTAAGTTCCCGCAGCGAAAGCCGGAAGCGAATCCCCGTCAAGGTAGATCATCGCCAGGTCGGCATTTGCAGAAAGCGGCACTACAAAATCAAGGGTGTAACGGTTGACGGTAGTGCCGTCGGCAGCCGTAACATCGAGATAGACAGTCATACCCGAAACAGACGTACTGATGGTCTGTCCGTCCACACGCAGCGAAGCCGATACTTCGGGCAGAAGAACGGTACCTGCGGGGAGGTTGATCTGATAGACATTCTGCATGGACGAGAACGAGAGACGCGGGTTGAGCGAAGGTTCAAACTCGCTGAATGTCTGCCCATTGAGCAGGATATTTGCCAAAGTGGCATCGTCAGACAAGGTCTCGGTGAAGACCTCGATGGTATAGTCCTGCGAGGTTACACCGTCTTGCGCCACTACATGGAGGATATATTCCGAATCTCCGGTTTGGGAAGCAATACGGGTAACCGTTTGGAAATTATCTTCGGAAGTCCACTCGATTTCAGGCTCGCCTTCGGTACGAACCGAATAGTAGTGCCGCCCTGACTCGAAATGGGGGACAGGCACACCATTGACGATGATACCCGTGAGGTCGGCATTATGGCTCGGCTCGGCTTGTACCAGCACCGAATACTCACTTACGTGCCCGTCCTCGGAGGTAACGGTCAAGTAGATATTGCTGCCGAGACGACCGGCTGTGAGTTCGACTGACTGCGCCTCGTCCCCCACGATATACGTCAGCGACGGCATCTGCGGTTCGGTCAGTTTGACCGCTCCGACAGGGAGCGTAACGGTGTATTGGAGCGTAGCAGGAGCAAAACCGCTAATCCCGATATTGTCCAGCAGAATAGACTGCAACAGACTATTGGATGACAAAAGGGGTTTTACGGTGATAGTATAAGGCGTACCTTCTGTGCCGTCTTCGGCGATGACACGAAGGGTGTAGATGTTGTTGTCGGTATCGAGACTGACACGCATCTGCTGTGCCTTCTCGGCTTTCTGCACGTCGATGTGAATCATCGTGTCGGTGTGAACGGTGTAGGACGATACTGCAGGATCAAAATCCGCATAAGGCTTGCCATCTACAAGAATTGCCGCCAAACGGGTGCTCGAGGAAAGGTCGGTAGGATAGGTCAGCGTATAGGTGTGCTGCTCCGTACCGAACACCTGCCACTGCATACGCTCGGGTGCTTGGACGAAGACGACAGAGTCTTGTTCGTTGGCACGCACGAATGTAACCAGGTCGGGACGCTCTGCGGTGTAGTCGTATTTATCCACGGCAAAATCGCTCGGGATATTGCCATTGAGAGCAATCTCGGAGAGTTGCCCCTGAGTTGTAACAGCCGGTTTTTGGAGCGAAACGGTATAGGTACCCTTTGCGCCATTCTCGGCGGTAACCGACAATGTGGCTTTATCGGCACCGAAGATGGCATATACGGTCTGCCCGTCTGTCTGTTTGGCAAAAGCAATAGCAAGCATAGAAGCCGCAGAGAGGGTATAGTTGCGGGTATCCGGGTCAAAATCCGTTACACCGGAAAGGTTTGCCAACGTGGTGTTGTCCGACAGGTCGGTAACGAAACGAATGGTATAGACCTTGCTTTCGCCCTTTTCGGGGGAAACGGTGATGGTCAGAACCGAGTCGGCATACGCCGTGGTGATGGTTTGCAGACTGCTTGCCGGTTGCGGATAGACAGAGGGCAAATGACGGGTGGCAGAAGCGAGATGAACGGTATAGTCGGTCGTCTCGGGAGCGAAACCTTTTATCGTATCTCCGTCCAGCAGCAGGGCACGAAGTGTGTTGCGTGTGTCCAAAGGACGACGAACTTGCAATGTGTAGTTGCTGCTTGTTCCGTCCTCGGCATAGTTGATGATGTCGGCGTTACGTACAGCATATTCGCCATCTGTTGTCTCTTCTTGCCACGTGATTTTCTGTGCCTGGTCGCTCACCTCGCCCGTGAACGAGAGAGCAGGTGTCTGCACCGCCTCGGGATCGGTCAGCGTAACAGAGAAAGCATTGGCATCCAAAGCGGCATCTATACCATTGACAGAGAGGGCGGAAAGAGTGCTGTTGTAGGCAAAGCGCACCCAATCAACATACATCTCGGCTTGCGTACCCATTCCACTCGAGCCCAAGTTACCAGTTTCACTCCAGTTGGAATTGAAAATGAGGTTTATTGAGTTGGGCATTCCTGCCTTTTGATTGACATCCGCTAAATCTATTGTCAACAACTGATAATCATTAAAAGTCTTTGAATCATTATGTTCAGCCGTATATGTACCATTCGAACCAGATAAGACATAGGCAACTCGATTGTAATCAACAATTTTAGGTGCCTTATAATACGTTTTCAACGTATCTGGCGAGTTATGGAAAGGTATACCTCCTGTTATTTGAAAACTATTGGTTACATCGAGTTTTCCAGATATGGTTCCCAAAGTCATAAATCCGGGTGTACTGCGCATTAATTCACTACTATAGGCTGTTTTCAAGTAAGCAATACCCGCATCCGATTGCTTACATTCATTTCCACTTTTATATGTACCCCAAATAGTACTCCCCTTTTCCGCAGCATCTGCCAAAACTTGCCAACCTGCAGGTTTCTGTGCATTATTATATTTAGCAGTAGTCCATTCCGAAAATTCACCATTTGGTATCGTATCATTGGTGTAATAGAACAACAAATCGTAGATATTAGTCTGCCCTTGGGCTGTTACTTTTGCCTGCCAATGTTTGTTCGTATTTATTTGGACAGTCACTTTGACTTTCTCCGATTCTGTATAGTCCACCACAGGCGTATTGGTAACATTCGCAATATACGAAAACCGATTCTTATCAAACCCTTCCAATGGTTTTCCGTCTATCGTAATGCCCTCTAACACAGCGGGATTCTGCGTTTCCAACTGTGGTGTCAGAGTGTAGATATGGTCAACTTCATCGGGACGATTGGAACGCACGGTGATGATTGTAGGGTGATAGATCCCCCCCGGCTGCACCCAAACGGTCTGCTCGTCGAAAGCCTTGGTATAGTCAATAGTGAGCGTACGGGTACCATACGGCAGAGATACCGCCAAGTTGGTCGCATTCACATCCAATGTCTCACCGGTTTCCACAATACGCAACGTGTCTAATACATTGTTTTTCTGCGAAAGACTGTCTTTGAACAGAAGGCTGTATGTGCGTTGGTCACCGTTCTCTGCTGTAACAATAATTTCCGTTTTCTGCCCAAGAGGACGGGAGACAACCTCTATCTGCTGCTCGGTTTCGGCTTTCTCGTACACCACTTCCGGGACCGCCTTGGTCTGATAAGGCAGCCAAACGGTGTAGTCGGTAGTCTCCGGGGCAAAAGTAATCTCTGCCACCTCCGAATTAAGGTACATATCCTCCAATGCCACATTGCCCGATTTGCGCACGGGGAAAGCAATGGTATAGTCGTTGCTTGTCTTGCCGTCGGCTGCCACCACGTGGATTCGGGTCGTACCGTTTACGGCACTGAAATAGGTGGTAATGGTCTGGTTCGGCAGTTTCCCGACTGCAAACACATTCGGCACGACACGGGTACGCCATGCAAGGGTATCAGTATAGGCAAAGTGCGTCGGCTCGAAATCCGCCAGTGAAACGCCGTCAATACGAATATCGCTCAACAAAGCATTATCCGACATCACGCGGGTATAATTGACGGTGTAAGTCTTGCTTTCCCCGCTCTCTGCACGCACCAGCACCTGCTGCCGGTCTGCCGTAGTATTCGCCACAAGGATGCTCTGTCCCTCGCGCGCGGTATATATAAGGTGTGGCAATTCTGCACCATCTTCCAAAGTGAGCGTATAGTCCGCTTGGTCGGGATCGAAAGCCAGCGTTTTACCTACTACCTGCAGGTCCAGCAAACGTGCATCATCATATTTCGCGATACGGAACGCCACCGTGTAAGTGGTTTCGGCACCCGACGGAGCCACTACGGTAATAGCCGTCGTGTTGGGGGCGGACTGACCGAAATAGGTTACTTGTGTATCACTGTTTTTCTCGAATAACACCACAGGCAGCACACTGCCGGCAGGCAAATCGATAGTATAGCCGGTGGTAGCGGGGGTGTATGCTGCCAGCGGCGTACCGTCAATCAGGATAGCCTTCAAAGTACAATCGGCAGAAACCTGCTTTTGGAAATGCAAGGTATAGGTGGTATGTTCTTCGCCTGCTTGTACGTAGAGCATTACATCCTCACCGTTACGCAGCACCTGCACCGTGCGTCCGCTTGCCGTGTGGTAGGTTATCTCGGGCAGGGTAGCGGTATAAGGAATGGTATATTCGGTAGTAGCGGGAGCAAAATCTTCAAGTGCCACGCCGTCCAATAAAATGGCATCCAGCGACACAGCCGCAGAAGCGGTCGCCGTAAATGTAATCGAATAGGTATTGACCGCCCCGCTCTCGGGTGTAACGCGTATCTGCGCCACGCCCGCTGCATACGGTGCAGTAATTGTAACCTGCTGCCCGTCCTCTTTGTCCACCGTTATACGCGGACAAGTAGCCGATGTGAGCGGCACAGAATAGGTCAGTGTATTCTTGTCAAAACCGTTCAGCGGCTGCCCATCCAAGTAAATCATTCGCAAGAATGCGTTTTCCGATTTTTGGATGACAAATGTAATGGTATAGGTGCGTTTGTCGCCGCTTGCTGCAGTAACAGTAATCGTATGCACGGTATTCTCACACATACTAAGCACTTTCTGCAAAGTCTCGGCTTTGTCGAATGTAACCGCAGGAATAGTGCTAACCCCTTCAGGGAGCGTGTACGTATAGTCAAGCGTATTGGCATCGAAACCTTCCAACGGAGTACCCGCCACATAAATCATTTTGAGGGCGGTATTGCTCGAAGTAGCGACGCGGAAACGGATGACATAGGTCTGGCTTGCCCCGCTCTGCGGGCGGACGGTTATCTTGTAATCATCCTCCACGTTGCTGCCTGTACGTACGGTAATGGTCTGATAGTCATCATTCGGTGTATAGGTAACAACGGGTTGTTTAGTCGTTCCCTGCGGGAGATTGACGGTATATTCGAGTTGATTTTTGTCGAAACCTGCGAGTTCCTCGCCATCCAAATAAATCATACGCAGGGTAGCATCGGTGGCTTGCAGGACAGAGAAGGTAATTTGATATACCGTGGTATTGCCGTTGCCGGCTGCCACCACTATGCGGGTCGTACCGTTTACGCCGCCCGACATAATCGTAACAGTCTCATACTCATCACCTTTGATCGGTTCGATAGTAGGCAGTTCGGTCGTACCGATAGGAAGCGAATAGGTGTATTCGGTCTTGTCAGGCGCAAAATCGGCTAACTCCACCCCGCCGATACGGATACCCGCCAATGTGGAAATTTCCGACTTGAGCGTAGTGAAAACAATCTTATAAACCGTTTGGTCACCACTTGCTGCCGTGACGGTAACACGCGTTGTACCGTCCAAACCTCCCTCGGCGATACTTACCGTCTGGTATTCGTCCCCCAATTCGTAGGTAATATCCGGCAGAGCGGTTGTACCCATCGGGAGCGTTACATAATAGGTAAGGTTATCGGGCGTAAAATCAGTGATATACCCGCCTTCCACCTGCAAGTTTTTGAGGTATGAATAGGTAGAAGCCTCCAAACGTATATTCAGTTTGTAGGTCTTTGGCACTTGGTTACCGGGCGTGGTAACGGCTATCTGGTAGGTACCTCCATCGATTTTATCGGGAGCGGTATATTTGATGGTTTGCGCCCCGTCGGGATACGCCGATACGGCTTTGACAGTCGGCATCGTTGTCGTGCTGGTAGGCAGCGAGACACGGTAGATGGTCTGCGAAGGGATAAACCCCGCAATGGATTTGCCATTTACCAGAATATCCTTCAGCGTATTATCCGCCAGTTCCGCCACACGAAAATTGAGCGTATAAGTCGCCGTGGTTTGTTTGTCGGCTGCGGTAACATTGATTACCGCCCGCTCCGTAGTGCTTGTAGGCTGCGTTATCTCTATCGTCTGTGCATCCTCTTGTCCTTCGGCGGAAACAACGGGTATGGCGGTAGTGCCATACGGCAGTGCTACCTGGTAGGTGTAGGTATTGGCATTAAAATTTTCTATACTCTTGCCGTTCACCAGAATATCGGACAACTTGGAATTCTTGCTTGCCTCACGGACAAACTTGATCTTGTAGGTTTTGGTCTTGCTGCCGTCCTCGGCACGCACGGTAATCGTAGTAGGAGTACCATCAATGACACCTTCTTGTATGGTGATCTCTTTGCCCGACAATACACGCCCTGCGAAAGTGGCGGTTGTCCCCTTCGCATTCGTGAGCGAACCCGTGCCACGGCGTGCCTCAATCTTAGGCATCGTGGTGGCATTACGCCCGAGAGAATAGGTTTGTTCCTCGCTGCTCGATGGGTCAAAACCTTTCCATTCCTTATCATCGATATAGAGTTTCTGAATATCCGCCGAATAAATCAGTTCCACATCGTCCACATAGAGCGAATTGCCTGCATACAACCCGGATGTAGCACGAAAATTAGGATAGTTGCTCGCTGAGAAGATGATATTCATCATCGTCGGTGCATCACTGTTGAAATAGTAAATCGGCACACGGATATTGGTCCAATTGCCATACTCTTTCTTCTCACGCCACATACCCTCGGCAATCTGCGAAACTTTCTGATCCGTACCGCACTCGTTGCCGTCCAATGCCTGACGGATATCGCTCTCCTCATTGGTATGCGAGGTGGAAGTACAATTGCCGTTCTTCCCTTTGTACTTGCTGCTCTTTGCTGTACCGGACCATGCATAGTAGAGAAGATAAAAATCCTCCTTATCCACATTGCTGCCTGTCCGTTTAATCCAAACCGACATACTGTCAGGGCGATAGGTCCAACTCACGCCGCCATCGGTTCCCGCCGTAGCCTGACTTACTGCCGTTATACTGGGTACATAAGCCCACGGCTGCCCCAACGAGAAATACCCAGGGGAAACCTCTGTAATGCCTGCTGCACCCACACTCTGATCTTGCACCATCATACTGGCACTGCCCGTATGCCCTGCCTCCTTGTGCGCAAAATTGAACTTGAATCCGAATTGCGTCACGTTGCTCGCATTCCAGTTGGCAGGTTGTACATTTCCATCAAAAGCCGTACCGCTCCAGTCCTCAAACCCTGCATTGGGCAACTGTTGCGCGTATGCGGGAGCAATAGATATTGCAGCGCAAACTCCCCAACCGATCACAATCTGGGAAAGCCGTTGTATAATCGCATTCAGGTTCTGCCGGGTTTTAGTCAAAAGTTTCCTCATATTAAGATTTTTATTAAAAATATCCGTATTTATAGCGCAAAAATATGCACTTTCTTATCAAGTGCAAAATTACTGCCATTTCTGCAGCCTCACAAGCCCTTATGTTACGAAAATAGATACTATTGTTAATTTCTATAGGAAACACCCATTTCCCACACTCTTTCCCCAACCTTACCGGGAGGATACGCTATGTTAGATAGTATCATATAGTACCAATCTAATCTGTCGAATAGAGAGAATAAAAGAAAATAGAAAGAACAAAACAAAGAAAATAAGGAAAGAAGAAAGAGAATAATACACAAAAAAGATAGATACAGACACATAAATAGCAATAGTCGTCTTATAAAAAACAAGACTCCCCAAGTATCAGTTGATACTCGGGGAGTCAAAAGTGGCGGCTACCTACTCTCACACAATAAATGCACTACCATCGGCGTGGCT
>SAMEA104315435__coassemble_1266_pt1 | contig 11249 bp, 9 predicted proteins | sample SAMEA104315435__metabat2_high_PE_041 | metagenome-assembled genome bin SAMEA104315435 (sample SAMEA104315435) | gut metagenome | biome: Monkey gut; feature: monkey-associated habitat; material: faeces | place: China | collected 2013
CCCGCCAGCGACATCCAGATTTTAGTACTTGTTCTCATAGTGTTTGTGTTTTGTGTTTGCACTGATGGTGCAAAATCCGTGCCGACTGCTGTACTGTCCAATAACAAATGCAATTTTGTGCAAAGTTAGGGAAAATAGTTGAAGAAACCGTTGCGGAGGATATACATTGTCTGGTGCGGAAGACTTTGCGGACGGCAGTATCGCCTTCGGCAGATACGTTCTCTACAACGGTGGCAAGTACGAAGAACTGCGCCTCAATGGTGAGGTCTTCGGTGGCAGCCGGCAGGTACGGGTTGTCCGTAACGCTGTTTGATTATTTGGTCAGTAGTTTTTGTATCTGTTTGGCATCGGAGCGGGTAAAGCCGTTGGCAACGGTTACTTGTCCGCCGTTTGTCTCGATGATGATGTTCGCAAAGAGCAAGCCCGCTTTAAGCGAGACACTGCCAATGTTATTGCGTTGGATAATTGTGGTGGCATAGCCAATGAGCCGTGCCTTGTAGAATGTAACTTTCTCGTCGTCTATCTCCAACTTGTCAGGAAAAACCACATTGCCGCCCGTGATAGGTCATACTGCTGTGCGTATTTATGCTATTGCTCTATTGTTAAATAATTCGTTGTCTCCGATATACTATTTATTCCTTTACCAAAATCTCCAACACACTGATAATGACACCACCGCATGGAATAGAGTCCGCAACGGGTGTGAGTGTCTCCAGTAGATACTTGGCATCCAAATGCGTCTTGAGATAGTTGATGTATTCCGCATCTTTGTCTTCGTTTTCCGATACTTTGTAGTTGGCAGCAGCGTCCCGAAGCACATCTACGGACGGCACTAATGCCTTCAACGCTTTCACAAAACGAGCGGCAATGGCTACTGCTTTTTCCACTTTGTCATACTCAACCTCCACTGCTTTTGTGATAATCGTGTGTTGGTCAATCTGTGCGGTTTGTTCTTTCAACTTGACACTGTTTTCAGATGCAAACTTGGACAATTTCTCGCTACTCACTGTAGCGGCTTTCGAGATTTTATTGAATAGTTCCATAGTATATTGTATTGGAAAGTGATTATTCTGTTTGAACATCATGGTTCTGCTCTTGCGGTTTGTAAAGAGAGAACACTACAAGTACGCCTATGACAGCAAGGGTAGCGTTGATTGCCACGTAAAGCACAATCGGATAGCAGAAGAAACTGAATACAAAGTTGCACAGCAACACGAATAAAGCATCTAACCATGCCACCAATTTGATATTTATGTTTCGTTTCCCGCACGTATAATCCACACCCATTGCCAATGCCAACGGAACACCAAACGTTACAAACGTGGTAGCCAATGAAATCCATTGGCGATAGTCAGCCGTAGGGGCGATATAATAGCAGATAACGCCCAACAAGGCAGCAATGCAGATTGATAAAACCAACTTTATGATATTTACTTTCATATACGTATGAATTATAATTGTTTCAACACTTCTTTGATTGCCTCTTCTATTGAGATATTGGGGCTTGCAGCCAGAACAGAATCTATCTTCTTTCGGGTGGCGGCGTCCTTATACCCTAATGATGCCATAGCATTGACCACGGATTCTTTCATTTGCGGGTTTACATCGGGTGTGGCGGAGGCTATGTTTCCTGCTGCCGAAGATAGCAGCACCAGTTTCTGAATATGCGGCACATTGCGGGCTGGTGTCCATTGCGTCAGTTGCGGTGTCCAAACCAAGGTATCGTCGGTAAGTATGCCGTTTGCAATCAGCGTCTTGAGTTCGGAATCGTTCAGAGGTCCGACTTGTCGACCGTTTACGGCAATATATGTCATCATATCATTCTTTTGCAACGGCGGCGGGGTAGCGGTTTGCGGCTTGGATAGTTGCGGCATACAACTCTCCATCATATTCGGCATTTGGCGAATGACGCTCATTCCGATGCCCAACTTCATCATCTCTTCCAAGAAATTATCATCTATCATAGCACACGGATTAGCGGGTTAATTCTTCGGTATCACGGATAGGTGTCCACCCAGACAAGCCCTCTTTCCAGCACAAAGTGCGGTCAGAGATAATCCCTTGTTGCAGAAAGTCGCGTACTTGTGCACTCGTAAAAGGACCTTTGGCGTTGTCCTCTATTGCTAAGTAGTATTGCGCCGCCTGCGGTATCTGTGGTGGAATGGCGGTTTGCGCCGCTTCCTGCCGTTGCAGGATATTCTCCATTACAGGCAGAACAACCGGCTGGGGCAGAAAACCTTGCTGTGCGGGGATTTGCACGTGCCGGATATTCTGAAGGGTTTGATGTGTCAATGCTTCAGAGAGGTTCGATTTTGCTATTTGGTCAAGCAAATTATAATCCATTGGTTTCATAATTCATTCATTTTAGGATAGTGGTGGAGGTGTCGGAGTAGATTGCGGGGTAAACAAGCAAGCGAGTTGCGGGATAGAGGCAATGGGCGTCCATGCTGCCATTCCTGCCGCCCATGCCATCGTCTGTGCATTGATTTGCCCTGTTTGTGCGAGTTGTTGCATGGTATTCATATCACAGGGACCGAACTGCTGCCCGTTGACCACCACATAATATTGTACGGCTTGTGCGGTCGGGAGAGGCGGAGGAACGGGCATTCCCGCTTGCCCTGCGGGTGCCATATTCTGATTGAGGGTGTTGCCCATCTGCTGCATCATATTGCCCATTTGACCGGCAACGGCAGTACCCATCATCATGCCCGTCATCATACCTGCGGGATTCATATGCCCGTCTCCGCCGCCGAGGTTTATACTGCCCATCTGCCCCATATTCTCCAAGCCGGTCTGCATCACCTCCGCCTGACGGTTGAGTGCGTGCGCATTGATATACGCCGACTGGCTGCCGAGGTTGGCTTGTATAGCCGCCGATTGGGTCTGCTCATGCTGTGCGAACTGCCCTTCTTCGCGCATTCGGCTGAGTATATCCTCCTGGTGTTCGAGTTGCATCTGTGCGGTTGCTTTGACGGTCGCATTACGCACATCGGCATCCACGCGCATGGATTCGCGCTGTATTTGGTATGCTAACTTTGCATTCTCCTCGTTCTCCAGATTGAATTTATGCGTTTGGTCTTCCGTAATCTCTTTGAGACGTTGATAACTCTCGGATTCTTCGTCGTAACGAATATCGGATATGAGCACATCGGTGGCAATTACACCAAAACGTTGGAAGATTTTCTGCTGCACACGGGCGAGTATATACTTGCCCATTTCGCCTATCAACGAATTGAAGTGCATAATGAAGATACCCGTATCTTTCGGCGCATTTGTAACAATCTGTTTGGTTTCTTGAGTAATGAGTTCTTTCAGTTTCTCGTCCAATTCATCTAATTTGATATCATTTGTGCCCCAAATTTCGAGCAAGTGCTTTATACCCTCTGGCTGAATAGGGAACTCAAATACTAAAGAACCCTTGATAGCGACCTGTATGTCATATGCGCGGAACTCGGGCTCGGCGGGTACGACACGGAAGAACGGCACCATAAAAGGTATCTCCAAGTTCTTTTCCTGATTGATATAGTACAACTCGGCGGGCATCGGGCTGCCGCCGTTGAAGACCAAACTTGTTAACGAAGCCAGCATGGGCAAGTTCTCCGTCTCTACCGTTCCGCTGTACGGACCTTTGATAATATCGAATGCCCCGTTTTTGTTTGGATAGAAGAAATATGCCGCCTGTCCCGGTCGTACGGTAAGGCTACTGCCGTAGCGGATGGCATTCTCCTTACGGGTGGATTTTGCTTCCTGCCCTTGAGGGCGCCATTTCCAAATGACGAAACCTTTTTCGTCACAACGGAGGGCGTCCATCATACCGCCCTCTTTCTTATGAAAAAATAGTCCCATAATCAGATAAGTTCTTTGCGCTCTTGCTGCGCTTTGTTAATATCTTTCTTTGTTTTACCTATTGCCAATTGCAATGGATGTTTCTCGGACGAGTATTTTTCGTCGTCGAAATGTTCAAGTAGAATAAAACATAAACCTCCTATTACTGCTACGATAGGAATGTTTATTAGTAATGTCCCCCACCAAGCCCAGTCTAAACATACACTAAATAGAATAATCTCTGCAACAATGATAAACAGACTTGTACCGATTGTAATCCAAGGTGCTGCTTTTTTCCACCCAAGAACACGTTGGTATTTCTTTTCCTGTTTGATCAATTGCGATTCCAATTGGATTAGTTTGGCATCTATTGCAATAACGGCTTCTTTCCGTTCTTGAATGAATTTTGTGAACAATGGGTCGGTAGCAAATAATGTCTCCGCTTTGTTAAGTGCCTCTTTGTACTTTCCATTGAACCCTCTTTCTTTCATAGAAGTTAGAAACTCAAACAAGTCCGCTTTGCTCGTAGGAATCGGGAACGCCATTACCACAGTCTCTATCCTATCCGAAATTTTACTATCAATTTCTTTGATTTGTTTGTCGATAGTTGTCAACGGCATAGATGCTCTTTCTAACTCGGCATCCATTGCTTTTTGATTTTTATTCTTCTTGTAGGATTCTTTGATGTTGTCTGCAAAATCCGAGAAAAAGCCGCCAGAGTCTTTCGATTGATATTGCGCCGTGATTTCTTCTTCACGTGCACTATATTTTTTCAGAATCTCCTTTCGGTCGGTTTCTACTTGCTTACTTATTCGCAGACGTTCTTCAAGTAATATATGCTTTTGTTCTTCCGCCTCTGCATACACTTGGTTTATTTTCGCCTCAAGTTCTTTGGCTGCCGCTGTGGTTTCGAAACTCGAGAAATGATGTCCGCAGTCGGGACAATCTTCCGCAAAAGCAGGTACCACACAACCGCATACGGGGCACTTGCGCACGTCTGTTGCACGCTGTGATTTGGGAGCAGCCGATTTCTCCGCTGCTTTCTTCTCTGCCTTTTCCTGTTCTGCCTTTTGCAGTTCTACAAGGCGGGCATCCAAGACCATCTCAAACTCGTCAAGGTCAATGCTTTGCTCTTGGGCTTTCTTGAAAAGAACTGGTTTTTCCATTTCGGTCAATACTCCGTCCATCAGTGCGGCACTGATGAGGGTTTCGATTTTTTCGTTGTAAAGAGAATCCATTGTTTAGAGCAAATTAGTTTATAATTTTTAGAATATTGTCAATACCTTTGTCTTTGGTGTTTTTTATCGCTGTATCTTTTTCGCTTACATTGGCACTTTGCAAAGACTTTAGGAATATATGTTGGGTGTCTTGAATAGAACGAAGTTTCTCTATAGATACATCTTTTGACCATGCCATATCTGCCCCTTTTATATAGGTGGTATAAACTTTGGATATATTCTTATAATCTTTTCCCGCCTCTTTAATTTCTATATCCAGATTGTATATTTTCGCTCTTTCTGCTATAAATGATTCACAATCTGCCTGCATTGTTAATATATCTTGCAAGCGGGAGCAACTTCCCGAAAGAGGAAGCGAAACGGAAATGTCCTGTTGCTTGCGAACTGCATCGTATGCTTTAAGTACATCGGCATAAGTTTTACCTGCTAATTGGGCAATTTTAGCATCGTTTTCTACAATGGTTATGCGCGAATGGATGATATCTATAAATTGCTTTTGCTGGTTGACAAAGTTTGCCACATTTTTTTGCATAACAAACACATCATTGTTCATTTCCGGCGCATCGTTTTTCTCTACTTGCTTATAAAGTTTGACAACATCTGCCACAACTTTGTTTTTGGAATAAGCCTCTATTGCCGTTTGGTTATCGCCCATAGTTTGCAGCAACGAAATAACATCTCTGAACGCATCAAATTCCGTCCTATACGATTGAATACGAGAATGGTAATTCGTAAAGTTACTCAGCGTAGTACAATTCTTGCAGGTATCGTTGTAAGCAGCAAACTTTTCAGAATAGAACTGATACATCTGCGGAGAAACCTCTTTTACTTTCTGAAGATAGGTTGTAACATCGGTATAGAATTTCGTAGTTGTATGACAGATATCCAATACCACATCGGCTATCTGTATGGTATTTTTGATAGTGGTAGTATCAGGAGTTTCATACCACCGAACTGCATCATATACTTTTTGGAATGTCTGTTGCTCATCGCGTAGATAACTATATTGTTCTGATAAGGTATTAACCGAGTCTTTTTTCTCTCTCAGTACGGATAGCAATTGTTCTCTATACTCTATATTGGTAATAATGGTATTGATATATTGCAAAACAGAATCTCTCGTAGAGTTGTCAAAATAATATCGTCCATAATGTGCCAAATCCTCTACATAATTATTGGATATATCATATTCTATGACATCTTCCCACGAACGGATATTCTTTTTTTGATAATCAGGTTGTTGCAGTATGTCAAAGATTTTGGTAGTAGGTGTCAATTTCACACGCGCCAATTCGCGGGGGATATAGTACACTTCAGGACAGAGTTCTCTGTATCGATATTTATTCTTGAATATTCCTAAACCTATATCATCAAGGTAGGAATCCGAAGATGCATACAAATCATCCGACAAATCATTGCCTGCGGACATCATCAAATAACCATAGTTGATTAAATTGTCCTTTGTGATTTCACCATTATTGTAAGCATTCAAGATCTTTTTTGCGTCATCATCCAATTCTGTATGATTACCATTGATGCGTCTGAATTTCGACACGAGGATGTTGTGTATATATTTTTCGCCCTTATAGGTTCCCGAAAAAGTACTATCTGCATTAAAAACAACATCCCTATTTCCATTGGATGACTTGAGTGTTCGGATAACTCCATCCGCACCATAAGTAATAACCAAAGAATAGGTTTCTTTTTGTGCACCCATAGTTGCAATTTCTTCTATTTTCCATGTGCCAGTCGGTACACCATTGGCATAGTTAGCCACCAAAATGGTGGTAAAAGAAACTGATTTTGGACGACTGAATGACTCCAGCATAGAGATATTTACTGCTCCGTTCAACACTCCATCTACATAATTACCCGATGCGGTATAAGTTAACTTACCAACTACTCCGTTGTAATTTAAGTTTCTGGAATGTTTAACGCTTGCCGCTCCATGCCGCACCTCATTATCATCCGCATCATAGTATATATTGGTTTTTAATGTAACATCATCGCTAAGTTCTACATTTGGAAACCACTTGGTGAATGTTTGTTCTTTTACTTGTGTTTTGCGAGTCTGTGCTGTCACTACACATGGTAACAGACATACAACAGCCACCATCAGCCATTGTGCGTGTAGAAAAGATTTTTTCATAATATTATAATTTAGTTGTAATTAACGGGTATTTTCGTCTACTTGTCGGGTGCAGTTTTTCGTTGTGCTTTCAGCGATGCGATTCGTGCTTTGTTTTGTGCGATATGCGCCTTTGCGGTGTTGGCATTTGTTTTATCTTTGTTGTTGCGATAATTGCCCAAAGCAACTTGCCAACGCGCCGTATCGTTGTAGATACTCGCTATTTCGCGGTCAATGTCTTCCTTTGTCCGCACAAATAAACTTCTAAATAGTCCCATAATATTGATTTAATTTGCTTTTTCCCTACTCACTTGTGGCTTTTCGGGTTACTCCATAGTTATGTTTTCGTTTATGTATAGACACAAACAAAGCGTGAACTTTTCTCGTTTGTTGGGTATTTGGTTTCTAAAGGATTAAACTGGACGACCTTATCTTTCCAAATATCTACGGAAAAAGCCCACGCATAAACGTGAGCATTCGGCTTTTTCCTTGGAAAGATATAGTTCTAAAAAGTGTCCAGTTTTTTAGAAACCAAGTATTAGAGCAAAACGCTTTATATAATATGTCATTGCATCGCCTTACCGATGCGCGGTTATGCCATAGGCGGAATGGGTTTAGTTGTTGATATTTTATCGTTTACGGCTGCAAAGATACACGTTTTTAGACAAATATGCAAGAATTGTTTTTGAATATGCAAAAAAAAATATACAATCTCAATACTTCATATACTGTTTGCGGCGAAAAGACGGCAGAGGCTCGTTTGGGTATTGGAGCCAGACTTGCGTTACGAACTACGGTTGATATACGGTACATATACGGTAGATACACGGTGGATAAAGCATAGGATAGCCTTGTTCCATGCATTGGTAACAATCTGTCTGATGTGAGTTCGATATAAAAATAAAACTCCTTTGTCTCATCGAAACGGACTTGCAACATTGAAGCCCGACTAATCTGCTACTGCCATAACCGTTACATGCCGCTTCTGTATTTTTCCATATAACAGGTATGATAGACAAAACAGGCACAAAAGTGGTACAAAAGAAGGTAGTGGTAGGGTAGTGGTAGGGCGATACACCCGAGATTGGACATTCAAACAGACGAAACCTGCAGCAGTGCAGCCAATAAGACAAGTTTGTTTTTTATACGGTTTATACATAAATCGTATTGCATAAACTGCATAGAAAACGGGCAACAAAACAAGATTCGGACACCGGAATATAAAAAATAACAGCATACCGACATTTTTGCAGGAAAATGGAATGGTTGCTGTCTTTTTGGCACAGGTTTTGCAAAATGGGGTGCAGTATGAAACATTTTAGACTGATAATCGTTTTTTTATGGGCAGGTATAGGGCTTGCGCAGGCGAAGAATGTGCACTATGAGATAGCGGGCAAGGTAGTAAGCAATACGGACGGCAGTGCGCTGGAGATGAGTACAATACGTCTTTTCCGATACGGCGGAACGGACTCGACGCTGGTGCAAGGGGCGCAGACCGATGATGAGGGGCGATACACGTTGCGGGGCATTGCGGCAGGGCAATACAAACTCTATATATCCAATATCGGATATAAGGAGCAAGCGTTGAATGTGAATGTGCAGGCGCGAACGGCGAAAGATAATACGCTGACTATGAAGACGGTGCGCCTGCAAGAGGACGTGATGGCACTGCAGGAAGTGAGTGTACAGGGGCACGCAGCGGAGATGACCGTAAAAGGTGATACGATAGAGTATAACACATCGGCATACAAAGTGGGGGAGAATGCGATGGTGGAAGACCTGCTAAAAAAGATGAACGGCGTTACCGTCGATAAGGAGGGCAATGTAACCGTGAACGGCGAGACGATTACGGCGGTGCGGATAGACGGCAAGAAATTCTTCGGCAGCGATGTGCAGTCCGCCACAAAGAATATCCCCGCTGAGATGATAGAGAAGATACAGGTGATAGACGAGAAATCGGACGTGGCGAAGATGACGGGTTTTGAGGACGACGACACGGAACACATTATCAACCTGACGCTCAAACAAGACCGCAAACATGGCGTATTCGGCAAATATACGGGTTCGATAGGTGCGGATATGGTGACGGAAAACGGCGGTTGGTTCAACTATGGCGACCCTGCCTACGGGAGTACGTCGGGCGAATTGGCAAAACATTTCTTTGAGGACGATTTCCGGTATAATGCCAACCTGCTTACCAATATCCTGTTGGGCGAGAGTCAGACAACGATTATCGGTAGCGCGAACAACACCAACGAGGTGCGTATGGGTCGCGGTCGGGGCGGATTCGGTATGGCAGCCAATTCGGGTATCACGCAGAGTGAGAACATAGGTGTAAACACGAATATCGACTTCAACGACCGCATCAAGAAGAAAGACGGACAAACGAGTCTCTTGCTTGGGGGCGATGTGTCGCTCAACCACTCGAACAACTACACGCTCGCCGAGACGCAGAAAGAATCCTATGCGGGCGATTATACCTATCTGAACGGCGATTCGCTCAGCAAACGGTCGCGCGTTTGGGATGTGAATGTGCGGCTTGAACTGCAATATCAGATCGACTCGCTCAACAAACTGCTTATTCAGCCGACATTGTCCTACACGGGGCAGAACAACCTGAGCAACGAGAACTATACCTACCACCGCGAAGACAGCCTCATCAACGACGGTTATCAGATGCAGTTGGATTCGACGCGCGAAATCAGCGGCGGACTGAAACTGACCTACAACCACAAGTTTCTCCACCCCGGGCGTGCGCTGACCCTTGTGGGCAAAGTGAACTACGGGAATACAACGGGCTATAATAATACCTACGCTTTTGACAATCTGACGAATAGCGCGACGGTGAACCAATATACCAACAAGAAGAACGACAACTTGAGTTACAGCCTGCGGGCATCGTATGTGGAGCCGATCTATCAGCGCAACCACCTGCTTGAGATAGCGGCGGAGTTCTCGGGACGGAACCGCAACTCGCAGAAAGACCAATACTCGTTTGACTCGGAGACGGGCGATTATGCTTACGATTCGGTCTATAGCAATCAGTTGAGCAACCGTTTCTATTCGGAGCAGTTGGAACTGAACTATCGTTGGGTGACGAAAAACAGTGATTTGACGGTGGGAGCGCGTGTGTTGGCTTCGCAGACACATACTACCACCTACTACGGGCAAGTGCTGCATCAGGATACGTTGATCAACGTGTGGAACTGGTCGCCGACGGTGAATTTCAAGTACAAGTTCGGCAAGAAAGAGTTTGCGCGGATTCGCTATCGGGGTACAGTGAACCAACCGACGATTACGCAGATGGAGCCTGTTCGCAACAACTCGAATGCGATGAACGAGACGGTGGGTAACCTGGGGTTGCAACCGGCGTTCAGGCATAACCTGATGGCGATGTATTCGCGATTCAATCAGGACAAGTTCTCCAGTATTATGACGGGTATTCGCGCCACGATGACCAAGGATGCGCTTGTGAACAACTCTATCTATGACGAGACGGGAAAACTCTATCAGCAGACTGTGAATGCCGATGTACTGCCGTGGAATATAGGGGCTGACCTGATGTATAATACGCCTTTTGGAAACAAGATGTTTCAATTCAATACACGTACTGCCATCAGTTATAATCAGCGTGTAGCCTATATATTAAAGGAGCAGAAAGCCGCCGAGATTGCGAAGATGATAGAGGAGGGTAATATGGTGGTTGGCGACCGTTCGCTGACGGGTAACCTGCAGGTGAATGAAGATTTGGGTTTGCGTTTCACGCACAGTATCGTTGATGTGGGGCTGCGTGCCAACGGAACCTATAGCCGGACGCAAAACAACCTGACGCAGAACAGCGTGAGCAACGTGTGGAACTGGGGTGTAACGGGCGATTTGGAGTTTCATCTGCCCAAGTCGTGGAACATATCCACCGATTGCGGTTATACGGCGCGTTACGGTTACACGGGGCTGAGCGATGTGAACGAGATTATTTGGAACGCGTCGGTGGATAAGACGTGGGCGAATGCTACGCTGCAGGTGAGTGTGTACGACATTCTGCAGCAGAAGAAAAACAT
>SAMEA104315435__coassemble_1271_pt1 | contig 11214 bp, 9 predicted proteins | sample SAMEA104315435__metabat2_high_PE_041 | metagenome-assembled genome bin SAMEA104315435 (sample SAMEA104315435) | gut metagenome | biome: Monkey gut; feature: monkey-associated habitat; material: faeces | place: China | collected 2013
GTCACACGCAAGGAGTTCTTTATGCTTATGGAGAAATGCCTCGAGGGAGGGACTTCCAATCTCTTCTTCGCCTTCGAAGATAAACTTGACACGGCATTTCATCAATCCTTCGCGCACCATATACTCAAAAGCCTTGGCTTGTATCATCGCCTGCCCTTTGTCGTCGTCGGCACCACGGGCATAGAGACGACCATCACGAATATCAGGTTCCCACGGATTGGAAACCCATAGGTCAATAGGTTCTACAGGCATGACATCATAGTGGGCATAAACAAGAACCGTCGGGACCTGCTTGTTCTCAATATAGTCGGGCATATATTCAGCATATACAAAAGGATTGCCATCGGAGGGCATTACCCCGGCCTTTTGGCAACCGGCTGCTAAGAGCAGTTGGCACCAACGCTCGGCACAACGCTGCATATCCGACTTATGTTCGGGCTGACAACTGACACTCTGAATACGAATAAGACTCGCCCATTCCTCATAGAAACGGGTACGATTTTCGGCAATGTATGAACGGATATCCATGGTAATTATGAATTATGAATTATGAATTTGATAATGCTTTATCTGAACTTGTGTGCAAAGCCGATGGAAAGTAGTTCGCGGAACTGCATCTTGGCTTTCTCGTCGCCCGTATAGATGACGGTATTATCATAGCGTGGATGGAGCATTACACGCGCCGAGAAGAAACGGTTGATAATAAAATCACAGTTCACCTCAAGGTCTAACTCCACCTTTTTATAGTTGGTGTACATGTAAAATTTGGTTTCCAAAGCAATCTCTCGCACTGGTTTCCACACATACTCTACACGGACTGAACTACCAACATCGTTGAGTGTTTTCTGCCCGACCGGAATACTATAGTCGGTCTGCTTCATATTGACGGTATCGCCCACATGCACCATCTTATATGCCAGTGGCGAAAAGGATATACTCAGCCCCGGCACAGGTTTATAATCAAGACCCAAAGCAAGGTTTACCCGCAAAGGTGAGAGCGGCGCCGACTTTTTCTCACGGGTATTCGCCTTATAAGTATTGAATAGTCGCGTCTCAAACTCCGCCGAGAACGAATAGTAGAGTTTGTTTGTTACCGCCCGATAGTTGGCTTTGGAATAGATACGGAATAGATCATCGGTAGTATTGATTTTACGAAGCGAGTCGCCACTGACGGTAGATCCGCCTGCCCGCCATTCGCCCGTATTCTCCCACGTGAACCGTTCTGTATAATATCCTGCTGTTCCCTTGAAAATACTAAGTACCGCAAAAGAGGACGATCCCCCTTGATACCAATTGGGGGAAACGTAGTTCTGAGTGAGTTGCACCATTATCTTCGCCTCTCTCCTCCACGGGGTGCGCATTTCCCGAATAGCACGCAATACTTCGTTGCGGTCTTCTTCGGTGTCCTTAACAAGCGATTTTTTAGCAATCACCACCATCGGCACATTGTGTACTTCTTCGCGCAAACGTGCGTTTATCTCCTTAAGCGAATCGAGTTCAACGGAGTCGCGGTGGGCTTGTGCCAAAAGCGAATCCCGAACAAGTATTTCCGCCACGGTAAGTTGCTCGGTAAGGCTGTCGTTCTCATAGAGTTGGCGGCTCTGTTGCGCCACTAATTCCAACAATAGAGCATCCAAATCGGATGTAGAAGACTGTTCCTGCAAACGAATGGTATCCGGTTCGATACCCGCATAACCATCTGCCACTAAAACAGAGTCTTGTGCCGCCCCAAGAGAAACTGCACAAGACAAAAAACATAAAATGACGCTTATAAATCGCCGCATTCGTGTGATGTATATGGAACGTTAATTTTATTCCGTAATAATCTGATTATCATTACATACGGCAACCGATACCAAGGGTAAGAAGGGCATCGTAGCCAAGGTTCAGTTCCGCCAAGCCATAGACCCGTTCGCCCCCAAAAGCAACGCCAAACGCAGTGAGGTTAAATGCCGGCAAAAAGGATGTTTGTACCTCTCTTTGTTTTCCGTCACTATTGGTATTGCCATGGATATAGCGTTTGTCAGAAAGAAAAATTCCAAGACCGGCATCAAGCCCGGAATATAATCTCACATGCTCACGATTGAGATAGGTAAACTGACAACTTGCCATAAAACTGAAACAATGATTCATTGTTTTGCCCATTGCGATAGATTTCGCCTGGTCCTCCCTACTATAAAAAGACCAGTAATCACCTTCCCATTGCACTTTCGCTCCTGCGCGCAACCACCACAAAGCTTGGTAATGATACGACAATGTATAATCCCCACAATATCTGACATCTCCTCCGTTATCCCCGATATTCTGCCATGCGGTTATCAATATAGACCGCAATGGATAGATACCCGACATATATCCGCCCGCAATACTCAAGTCGTGGCGGTGTGCCCGCCAATCATAATCGGTCTGTGCGTGGACTGACAATGTCAGCAGCAACAAACCGATGCTTACCAACCGTTTCATAGTAAATAAGTTTTTTGATATGCGTTGTTTTCCCTATACTGGAAAAACAACGCATATTTTGTTAAATAAGATTATCCTCTGAGAGCAATATCAGCATGGAAAAAACAAACTATCCACCTGATATTCTCCTTACATCCACCTTACTTATCCAAAACGAAGCACCCCACTCCACCCGCAATGTATTTTAATACTTATGCGGCTTTCGACACACGTTTTTTAGAGTGCGCTGTTGTCCAAACGACCATGGCATTGTTTGTATTTCTTGCCACTGCCGCATGGGCATGGATCGTTGGGACGCGGTTTCTTCTCCACGTGAATGGGTTCGGGACGTTGCACCTCGCGTGTGTCGCGTCCGGCAGCGACTGCCTGTCCACTCTGCTGTGCAGCACGTGCGGTAGAGTCTTTTTGCGTGCGATAGCGGGAATAGTCCTGACGACGTTGCTCCTGTGCCTGACGCACATCTTCGGGGTTCGATGTAGGAATTTGCCCACGGAGCAGAATTGCGATAGCACGGCGATTGAGCGCATCCAACATACGACGGAAAATACCAAATGACTCCAATTTATATATAAGGAGAGGATCTTTCTGCTCATAGGATGCGTTCTGCACACTCTGCTTGAGGTCGTCCAATTGGCGGAGATGTTCTTTCCACTCGTCATCAATCACATAGAGGAGCATACGTTTCTCAAACTCACGCACCACTTCACGGGACTCCGACTCGGCGGCTTTCTTCAGATTGACTGCGATATTATAGACCTTCTTTCCGTCGGTGATCGGGATAAGGATGTTTTCGTACATCTGCCCTTTCTCCTCATATACCTTTTGGATAACAGGATTTGCCACCGACATGAGTTTGTCCATACGACGTTTGAACATATCAAGAGCCGCTTCGGCGAGTTGCTCGCTCAATACGGTAGGTTTGCTGCTACGGAAAGTGGGTTCATCGAACGGCACCTCCATCGCAAAGGTTTGCATAATCTCAAATTTCAGTCCTTCGTAGTCGCCGGCCTCGCGTGCATCAGCAACGATAGCCTCAGCGGTGTCGTAGATCATATTGGTAATGTCCACACCAATACGCTCACCCATTAGGGCGTGACGGCGTTTGGCATAGATGACATTACGCTGCTGGTTCATCACATCATCGTATTCGATCAGGCGCTTGCGAATACCAAAGTTGTTCTCTTCCACTTTCTTCTGCGCACGCTCAATAGAATTAGAGATCATCGAGTGCTCAATCATCTCTCCCTCTTGGAAACCCATTTTGTCCATCACGGCAGCGATACGCTCTGATCCGAACATACGCATCAGATCATCCTCCAAAGATACATAGAAGACACTGCTACCCGGATCTCCCTGACGGCCGGCACGACCACGCAACTGGCGGTCTACACGACGGCTCTCATGACGCTCGGTACCAATAATAGCCAAACCGCCTGCTGCCTTAACCTCGGGCGTGAGTTTGATATCCGTACCACGACCTGCCATGTTTGTTGCAATGGTAACCACTCCCGGTCGACCAGCTTGTGCCACAATCTCCGCCTCACGCTGGTGTAACTTGGCGTTCAATACATTGTGCTGTATATGACGCAAATTGAGCATACGACTCAGCAACTCACTGATTTCCACACTGGTAGTACCAACAAGTACCGGTCTACCCTGCCCCACAAGCGATACAATCTCATCAATGACGGCGTTATACTTCTCGCGCTTTGTGCGATAGATACGGTCGTTCATATCGATACGTGCGATGGGTTTGTTGGTCGGGATGACCACCACATCAAGTTTGTAGATATTCCAAAACTCGCCTGCTTCGGTTTCTGCGGTACCGGTCATACCTGCGAGTTTGTTGTACATACGGAAATAGTTTTGCAGTGTGATGGTGGCAAAGGTCTGTGTCGCCCCCTCCACTTTCACGTTCTCTTTTGCCTCTACGGCTTGGTGCAAACCATCTGACCAACGGCGACCTTCCATAATACGTCCCGTCTGCTCATCAACTATCTTCACCTCGTTGTTGTCGATGATATAGTCCACATCTTTCTCAAACAACGTATAGGCTTTGAGCAACTGATTGACTGTATGCACGCGCTCCGACTTAATGCTGTAGTTGGTCATAATGTCATCCTTGCGCTGCTGTTTTTCTTCAGCAGATAGTGCAGTGTCATTCTCCACCTCGGCAATCTCACTACCCACATCGGGCAAAACGAAGAACTGCGGGTCTTCGGTTGTTCCAGTCAGGGCATCAATACCCTTATCGGGCAGTTCGATAGTCTTGTTTTTCTCGTCGATGACGAAATAGAGTTCATCGGTAGCGATGTGCATGTTCTTTTCATTCTCTTGCAGATAAAACTCCTCGGTTTTCTGCAAGCGCACTTTGATACCCGGTTCGCTCAGATACTTGATAAGGGCTTTGTTCTTCGGCATTCCCTTAAACGAACGGAATAGCGCCAACTCGCCTGCCTCACGCTCTTTCTCGTCAGTGCTGCCCATCTTGGCTTTTGCTTCGGAAAGCAGTTTGGTGGTGAGAGTGGTCTGGGTACGCACCAACTGTTCCACACGGTGCTTGTATTCGTCAAACATCTGATCTTCGCCTTTAGGTACAGGACCGCTGATAATCAACGGTGTACGAGCGTCATCAATCAAGACGGAGTCCACCTCATCAACGATGGCGAAGTTATGTCCCCGCTGTACAAGATCGAGCGGCGAAGTGGCCATATTATCACGCAGATAGTCGAAACCGAATTCATTGTTAGTACCAAAAGTGATATCGCAGTTGTAAGCGCGACGACGCTCATCGCTGTTTGGCTTGTACTTGTCAATACAATCGACGGTCAAACCATGGAACATATAGATAGGTCCGTTCCACTCCGAGTCACGTTTGGCGAGATAATCGTTCACCGTAACCACATGCACGCCCTCATGGGTTAACGCATTGAGGAAAACTGGCAGCGTTGAAACAAGGGTCTTACCCTCACCCGTAGCCATCTCGGCAATCTTACCCTGGTGCAATACGACACCACCGATAAGTTGCACATCATAGTGTACCATATCCCATGTGATTTCATTGCCGCCGGCAGTCCAATGGTTGTGGTAGATAGCCTTGTCGCCGTCTATCTCCACGAAGTCGAAACGTGGGTCGGCAGCGAGGTTCTTGTCCTGCTCGGTAGCGGTAACAATCACGGTCTCGTTCTCCGCAAAGCGATGTGCCGTCGATTTAACGATAGCAAAGGCTTCGGGCAGCATCTCATCCAGAATAGTCTCATAGTCGGTCTTAATCTCTTTTTCGAGACGATCCACCTCATTATATACTTTCTCGCGCTGCTCAATCTCAAGCGACTCGATACTTGCTTTCAAGTCGGTAATTTTTTGTTTTTTATCTGCTACATGTGCCTGTATCTTGTCCATCAAGGCTTGGCTGCGTGCACGCAGTTCGTCATTAGAGAGAGCATCAATCTCGGTATATGCCGCCTTGATTTTCTCCACATACGGCATAATAGCACGCATATCTTTCTGTGCTTTATTGCCGAATAGTTTGGTAATCAGTTGAATAAAATTCATATTGTTGTGTTGTTATTTTACGTTTCATATCCCTGCAAAATACAGAGAAAGCCATATCAGCTGCAAAGTTACACATTTTTTTCGGATTACGCAACCCGAACAATTAACAATTAACAATTAACAAGAGTATTATCCGTAAAATAGCGTTCGTAGTTCCATGAACGGGGTGATGTTTTTCCATTAAAGACCACTAAAGGATCATTAAAAGGTTCCGTTAATTATTGTTAATTCATCATTAATTTTCTGCTCATCTGCTCAACCATAAAATGGAAATTATTTATATGCCTGCCGCAATATGGCATTATGAAGGTGTAATTTTGCAGCGCAAAAGGGAAATCATTAGGCATTTTATGCATTAATGCATTACATATACCCCTGCTGCAAGAACAAACAGAGAGAAGTCCGTTTAATTTTTATCAACAAAATGCAACTTGTATTTGGCAATATGCAAAAATTGTTGTACCTTTGCGAGGTAAAAATACAAAAGGCGTTTATTGACGCTTGTTTTGGTGTCCTGAATCCTGCAAGATTTTTAAGCCGCCCAAAACAAGATGGCGATAGATGTTCTCGTGGTATGTATCCGCTACACCCGTGCGGTGTATGTACATATCGGCGTGGACTGATGTTGTTTATTCTTGTGGCAGGGTCTTGCAGGAACCTAAGGATTGAGAATAGGCAGGTACTCGGTTCGCGCTTTTGTTATTAGGTGTTCCTTTGCCGCAAGCGGCAAGAAAAATGGAAGGAAATAGGGCAAAGTTATTCGACAAAAAATATCCTACGCACCTGCTACGCAGTGCGAGAGAAATTAAAGAAATTAAAAGAAAAAGACCACAAAAACATACTTGAAGACCACTTATCCACCTGACATCCTTCTGACATCCACCTAACTTTTTAGACATAATGTATATGAGTTGCTAACAATACAAATTAATATAATACGTATGAAAAACTTTTTCAAATCAAATGGAGCTATTATTTGCCTTATCGTTCTTTTGTTTCTCGTGATGGGCGTAGTGTTTATTCTGCTGCATTTGTTTTCCACACGGGATTTTTCCTACGAAATCTGCTGTGCGTTGATTGGTACCATTATCACTGCCGTCGTTACCGTTTTTCTGCTGCAAGGTCAATCTTCTTCAGATGAGAAGAAGGACAAAAATATCAGAATTTATGAGAACAAATTGGAGGTGTATTCTGAGTATGTCCGCCAAATGTGGGAGACGATTAGCGATGACGAAGACTTAAAAGAGGAAGAATGGAATAACCTGCGTGTACAGACATTTGGCAAATTGATATTTTATTTAGATACCGATGCCATACAAAATCTTACACAATATGTCAGCGAGATTGACAAAGCGCGACGGGAAGGTACCCTGCAAGACATCAAAATCGGTTTTGCCAACATCACCCGCTTATTGGCTAGAGAGATTGTCACACATAAAAGCAAGCAAGAGGCGGATTATACGAAACTATTTAACCAATTTAATATCAACACCTCGGATTTGCAGGATAATGTAGAGACTGAAGCAAAGGTGCACCCCGCAACGCCACCTATTGCAGAGGTAGCGGCACAGCCGACCGAAACACCTGCAGTACCTGCTATCTCGCCCATATATCAGTTGGACAACGATATTTGGTCGCACGGATTTTGGCATTTCTGTGCGCTGAATATGAGTAAACAAAAACTGCACCTTGGCACACTGGCTTTGATAGAATACGATGAGCAGTGGCGTACAGATACCATTCGCAGAATAAAAGAGGGTGATTTGATATTTTTGTTTGCTGCGGGCGGTGGCGGATATTACGGCGTTTTCCGCGCAAAGAATGTGGCGGGTACGGATTCGCCCGCATTGGTATTTGAGATAGATTGGGACTATAACGGCGAAGACAAAGCCGCCTATTTTGCGAACAAAGATACCGAGTATCAAAACAAAGCAAAGGCATTTGACATTTACGATGGATACAAAGATAGTGCTACCTCGATTGCGGCTATCAATGTGGAGACGATTTATTTCAAGGAAAACGGTATCGGGGGAAAGCCTGTTTCGACACGCCGTGCAACGATTATCCCGTTCAACCAAGAGGGCGACCGCTATGCGCTCCTGAACGCTTTCGACAAAGCAATGAAAGAAAACCAATAACCTCTACAGAGAGAGGTTTTAGCCAAACAAACATAACAAAAAAAATCAATTATTATGGCACAAATGATTCAAGCAGGCAAGGAAATGATTCGTATCAATCCCGCCAAAAACAGCATCGAGTATTCAACCAACGACGGGCGTTCGTGGCACTCGCGTTGTACGGTAACTTCAACGTACGGAACATTTATGGACTTGTTGCTCTATGGCACAGAGTTACTTGCAGTAACAAGCAAAGGGGTGTATTATACCACAAACAATGGTAGTTCTTGGCACTCGCGTTGTTTGAATAGTTTGACTTGGGGGGAGTTTCAAAGTCTGATGGACGGTGGAAACGAACTGCTCGCCCAAACTACAAAAGGGTTGCACTACTCCACCAACGAAGGACGCTCTTGGCATAAACGGCACTAAATTTACTCCTGCGGGGAGTTGTTCCCCGCAGGAGTAATATTCAAATTTCAGTTAGAATCATGGATATGAAAATTAAACGAGACGGTATCACGTACACACTATCCCCTAAAACATTAACTGCGATAGTGAGCGAGTGTGATGAAAAGAAAGAAGGAAAAGTCGTTCTGCCCGCACAAGTGGAGCATAAAGGACAGACTTATGCTGTAACAGAGATTGGTGATAGTGCATTTTTAGGTTGTTCCATTCAATCTGTTGTTATCTCAGAAAGTGTGCAAAGTATTGGCGATAAGGCTTTTAAGGCATGTGGTAATCTTACAGATGTTTTTATTCCCAAAAGTGTTACACATATCGGAGAATGCGCATTTCAGTGTTATGATATCGGCTATGGAGATGGTTATACGATAGAAACATTCTCTCACCTTACATCCATTGTTGTGGAAAACGGGAACCCTGTCTATGACAGCCGCAACAACTGCAATGCCATCATAGAAACAGCAACAAATATGCTGCTTGTAGGAAGCGCAAACACGATTATTCCTGTCGGGATTCAAAGTATTGCCGGTGGTGCTTTCGAAGGTTGCACGGGTCTTATCTCTATTGACATTCCCGATAGTGTTAAGGATATCTATGCTATGGCATTCGCCATTTGTAGCGACCTTTCTTCCGTTAAACTTCATAACGGAACTACAAGTATGGGAGATGGTGCGTTTTTTGAATGTACAAGCCTAAAAAACATCTATATTCCATGTAGTATTCAAGAAATTGGAAATCATATCTTTAGCGGCTGTCCTTTGGAATCTATTATAGTAGATAGTGGGAATGCCGTCTATGACAGCCGAGATAATTGCAATTCCATCATAGAGACTGCCACGAATACATTGTTGGACGGTAGTGCAAATACAAAGATACCATTATCGGTAACACAAATTAGAAACTATGCTTTCGCAGGGCGTACATCTCTAACGCACATAGACATACCGGGAACGGTAACTTCTATCAAATCGGATGCCTTTAGGAATTGTGAAAATTTGGTTTCCATTAGTTTTTCCGAAGGACTAAACGAGATAGGATCGGATGCTTTTAATGGTTGTAGCAGTCTGACGGAATTAGTTTTTCCGAATAGTTTGACAGAATTAGGCATAAACTATTTTTACGAATGCAATAGCCTAAAAACATTGGTTATTCCTAATAGCGTGGTATCTACGGAATGTATCGGTATGGAAAGTTTGTTACAACTACCGCAATTAACCTATTTGCAACTGCCGCCTAACTTGCTCATAGATATATGTTCCAGTGCCTCCAATTATCATTATGAAAGGGAGGATGAAAAAGATAAAGAGGTCGGTATAAGAATAACAACGGAACAAGATGCTCTGTGTTTCTCAGTTCCTATGCCGGCACTTTGCAGCCATTTGAAACTCAATCCAAACTGCAAAATCAGCGTCGGAGGATGAGCAAAAAGCACAATTCGTCTCGGAGATATTTTCGAAGGAACAGAAACAGACGAAGGCGGCTCTGATGACGATGTCCCCTATTTCTCAGAAGAAGCGTAATATGATATGTAAAAATTACTGACCCGATAATATTAACCTATTAAAAAAACAAAATGTTATGAAACATGTTCATTTTTTGCCATTCGTTGGCGAACATTACCAATCAACGGACCCGAAAATGCTTATCCTCGGCGAAAGCCATTACATTGATTGTGGAGGTAACGGCACTCCTGAATTTACGCAAGAGATACTGAAAGGTTATCTGCAGATTACTCCGTGCGAATACGAAAACTGGATGAATACGTTCCGCCGCTTTGAGCATGCGTTGACGGGAAAGAAATTAACCGACGAGGAACGTTTAGCGTGCTGGAACAATCTGGCATTTTACAACTACTTGCAAAAGGCGATGGTGGCTCCACGTGAGGCAGGTACGAAACAGGATTATCAAGACGCAGAGCTTGCGTTCTTCGAGGTATTGGAAACATTGCAGCCGGATATTGTTATTGTATGGGGCAAACGGCTGTGGCAGAATCTTCCATGGACACAATGGAACGAAGGGGAAGCCTTGGTTATCGACGGAAAAACGGTGGATAACGGCTGCTATACCCTGCCCGATGGACATCGTGTGTATGTATTAAGCGCAATTCACCCATCGGCAACTATGTTCAGTTGCGATTTCTGGCACAATGCCATTGAGACTTTCAAACAGAGAATTGCAAAGCAATAATTTATTTCTATGGAAACAAATGACGAAAAATCATCGTTAGATCCGATGTTTGCCGATGCGGCACGCTTGGTCCTTGCGAAGCAGGACGGTTCTGCAGCAGGACTGCAAAGGCATTTTGAGATTGGTTGGAACCGTGCTTGCCGTTTGGTTGAGCAATTAGAAGCGGCAGGTATTGTCGGTTCTAACAGAGGAGCAAAAGGACGCGAGGTGCTTATACAAGATACGAGCCTTTTGGAACAGAAACTGCAGGAAATCGAGGTTTGATAAAATCTATTTTCTTTCAAAAAATCAGCGTAATCTTAGCGGGTTACGCTGATTTTTTGTCTCTATCTGCCGTAATTTGGCATTATAGCATTGTATCTTTGCAGCGTAAACCATTAGTGTCCTATAAAAAAAAGGCTGTATTAAAAATTAATAAATAATTGCCCAT
>SAMEA104315435__coassemble_1277_pt1 | contig 11145 bp, 3 predicted proteins | sample SAMEA104315435__metabat2_high_PE_041 | metagenome-assembled genome bin SAMEA104315435 (sample SAMEA104315435) | gut metagenome | biome: Monkey gut; feature: monkey-associated habitat; material: faeces | place: China | collected 2013
GCCGTTGTGTTGCCTATATAGTCGGTTTTGAATTTCGGTGTACGCAGTTGCACACAGCGGTTGGCAGGTACGGCATCCAATAGCCAAGTAATCAAGTTGCGCTTGGTGTCTTGGGGTATGGCAGAGCCTATGCCTTGAGAGGAGTAGTACCATTCTCCCCAGACACCTAAGAATCCGGCTTGCACGACATAGATAACATCCGAGTTTTGTTGTAGTACAGGTTTGAGTTGTTCTAGATGTCTCTTCCAAATAGCAGGAGAAGCGTCTTGGTAAGGTTTTTTAGAACTATCCGCCGTGTAAGCAAAGCGGAGAATACACTTGAAACCATTGGTGCGGAATTTCGCCATATCGCCGGTTATCTCGTTCAATACTGCCTGCGGAAGTTCCTTGTCGCGGAAATTATCCAGATAGTACAGACGTAATAACAAAGAGCGTCCCTCTGATCTGCCATCGGAGAAATAGTGGTCGCTGAGGTTGCTTGTCCCGTCTGCGGTTACCACCTGCTCCACTTGCTCATAAAAACCGCGTTCGGGGTTGGAGAAATTGGTGGTATTGTCAGCCGTGTAGGTTCGTGAGACGGTATTTTGCATGGGTCTCGTGGTCGTTTGTGCCACCATATACGCCCGCTCGTACTCTACTGCCGCCAGCACAAACGCACCCAGTATCTTGCCTTCGGTGTAGGTAGTTATTACCTTGGTATCGCTGCCTGATAGGTAGTAGTTGGCATCGCCTTTGCGGTTATCCTCTCCGCCCAATCCCGCTGAGGCGCAAGAGTTGATGAGGGCGTATCGGTTTCCGTCGCCTGCAGAGGTAACCAAGAACTGCTCTATCAGTCCGCGATAGCCCTTTTTAGCGGCTGCGCTATAGTCGGCATCGAATAGACCGAGGCGTTGCCCTTTGAGCAACCCTGCTACGAAGAGTGCCGACCCAGAAGCCTCTAAGTAGTTGGCTTTGCTGCAACCGGCGGGCGTTACGCCATTGGCATACTGCAGCAACTGGCACCAACAGCCCGTAGCCGCATCTTGGCGGGCTATCAGTCCGTCTGCCACTTGGTTTAGATAACCTCGCAACACGGCGTACTGCGGATGGCTCTTGGGCATCAACTCCAGCACATCGATCAATGCCAAGAAATACCAACCTTCTGCACGCCCCCAATACTCCGCCGATACGCCATAGTGCGCATCTTGAGTTTGGTCAGCCCACACGGCATCAGATGCGGGAGCAGCCGAGAAAGCATGGTAGAGCAAGCGTTTATCGGCATCCCATAGTTTGCCCCAAGTCATGGTAAACTGCTTGGCAATCAAATCCCAACATTGTTCGGCAGTGTAGCCGCTCAGCAGTCGCCCGTCAGCGATGAGTTGCGCCAGCAACGCGGGTCCCATATACTGCCCGTCGCACCACATCTCGTTCTCATACGAATTCTTATGCCACCATCCGCCCGTGTAGGTATCATCGCCACAGAAAGCCTGTGAGGTAGCGGAAGAGATAGCGTACTGCTTGTTGTAGTTCTCCAACCCCTTGAGCGCACTGTTTTTAGCAGTGTTGCAGTTGGCATACATAGTGCTATTGGCGAACTTTGCTCCCGGTTTGCTTAGGTTAGCCAAACCAAAATAGAGTTTGCAGGCATTGAGGTCATCCAATGTCTTGCTTTTGCTATGGTCATTTCCCGCATATTGGTTGCCATACGCCGCCATCGAGTAGTACCACGGAGCAGCAAACGCCGAGTCTTGATAATAGGCGATGGCTTCCAATACCGCTTTGGCTACCAAACCGGGTACATAGTCGAAGCCGCGTGTCGATTCCGTTGCCTTCACTCTATTTCCGGAAGCATCGTATTTCGCAAAGCCTGCGGCTGTAGTGTTGGCTTCGAAATGATAGAGGCACGCATCGATCACCTCGCGCGAGTAGCGCATATTGGGATCGAAATCGATTGCCTGCATGGGGAGGGGCAGGAAGAGGGCGAGGAGGAGAGCAAATAGAAAAGTGTGTTTCATACGGAGAGTAGTATGGGTGAGTAAAAAATATAACGAGTACAAAGGTACCGTTTTGCGTGTATATACACAAACTTCCGCCGAAATATCAACAAGATGTACCTATTAATGCACCTACTTATAGTGTAAGAAGGGTGTGTTTTGCCTTTATGGGGCTACATATCGCTAAGCAGGAACCCCATATACATTGGCAGTGTCAGCAGTGCATCGGTTCGTCCGACATTGTAGTCCCCTAATTTGATAGCATGTGTAATATGATATTTTTCGGGATGCCCCAGCACCGTTCGCAGTGATTTGGCGCGTCCCGAAACGGCTTTACATTCCAAAGGAACACATTCTCCCCGATAGCGCAACACAAAGTCTAATTCAAGTCCGCTGTCTTTGTGATAATAGTATAGTTTTCGTCCCATCTTACCCAACATATCCGCGACTACATTTTCAAAGACAGCCCCTTTATATCCCCAAAGGTTGCCATTGATGATATCGCTTTGCGTTCCGTCTTCCAACATACTGATGAATAGTCCGGTATCTGCCATATAGATTTTGAATGTATCGTTTTCCGCATTTCCGTCCAATGGCAGTTCTGTAATACTCAGATTACGACAACGGCGTATAATGCCGGCATCTTCAATCCATTGTAAGCAACTCCAATAGTCTTTGGCGCGTGCACCTTTTTCTATAGTGGCGTAGGTGAACTTCTTATTTTCCCGGCTCAGTTGTGCAGGAATAGAGTCGAAGCATTTGCGGATTCGTGGTTTGTCGGCATTGGAGGCATACTTGACCATATCACCTCTATATTCATCTATTATACTGCGTTGCAACATCAGTACGTTTGCCAAATTTCTTTCCTGTACAAAATCGGACACCACGGCAGGCATTCCGCCAACGACTACATATTGTAGCAGTAGTTCGCGCATACGGTGGTGAATAAATTCATCCACCGGCGTTTCGTTGTGGAATGCATTGTATAGATGTTCAATGATATTTTCTTTGATACCATTTGCCCATAAAAATTCCTCAAAATCCATAGGATACATATCTATAATCGTTTCGTAGCCGACAGGAATAGAGGCAAAGGCAGCCTCTTTGTCGGGTGATTGATAGCCATTTACTCCCAATAGGGAACCGGTGCATATATAATCGAAGCGACCGTCCAAGTGCAAAAATTTGAGTGCTGCTCGCGCACGCGGACACTCTTGTATCTCGTCCAATATAATACAGGTGTCCTTTGGAATTAAAGAAATGTTCGGAAAAGCCGATGATATCTTCATCAGTATGTCATCAGGTTCTAATGAACCGGAAAACAGTGTACGATAGGTTTCGTAACGATGGAAATCAATATAGACTACATTCTTGTAATGCGTTTTGGCAAACTCAAGAACTGAATATGTCTTGCCACATTGACGGCAACCTTTGACAATAAGCGGTTTGTGGTTAGGCGTACTTTTCCATTGTGCGAATAGCGTTTCTATTTTCCTTTTCATATATATTTGATTTATAGTGGTTTAATATGAACGATACACTTTTTGGAACGAATTGTGTGTCGTTTTTCACACTTTTTGGAACGAATTGCGTGCTGTTTTTTACACTTTTTGGAACGAATTGATTGTGCAAAGGTACGTTTTTTAATTTGATTGTACAAGATATTCAGACTGATAGACTGCTTTTTTATCCATTTTGTGGTTACGTCGGTGGTTGCGTCGGGGGGCTATCGTGGGGTTATCGGGGGGCGTTTTATAAAAAGGGGACTGTCTGACTATACTTGTCGGACAGCCTCTTGGGTACATTCTGAGAAACAACCGGATAGATTGTATCTCCCTTATGTAATGGGGATGTTTATTTCTGCGTGCAGGTTGATTTTTTGCGTCGGAAAGACACATACAGCGCATATCCTGCGGATAGCAGCAGCAACGGGAGCAGCATATCGCCGATGGGCTGACCTAATTGTCCACCGGAAGAGCCTCCCGGTGTGCCTGCGTTTCCTCCGTTGGTACCTTCCTGACGTGTCCGACGCGGTCCATGGATAGTGGCAACTATTTCGGCAGCCGTTCCATCTTCGTTGAGCAACGGGGTCTCTCCAAAACAAGAAGGCATATCTATGGTTCGCACACGGAACGGAGACTCGAAAGCCTCTCCAAAGACATCCGATTTGTTGGAAGCAGATGCCCTGTCCATTGATGAGACATACATCTGATACATAGTATTGACATCTATTGGAACAGGTCGATACTCAGGAAAGTCGATTGCCTGTGCGGCGAGACTCCCCATGAGCAAAAGAGCCATCGTGATATATTTGATTTGTTTCATTGTTCTGTGTATTCTTTGTTTAACGAACCATTTTTCCGACCACATCATACAGCACACCATCTATAAGGATATATACATGGTCGTTAAGCACGAACTTACGTACCATACGGACAGAATGGGCATCCGTATTATCTATGTCGGTAGGTGTCGGTTTGACATAGGGGTTGAAGTTGGTCAGTGCGAATCTCCGCTCAAGGCCGTCGGTGGTACTAATGAACGAATACGTATTGCCCGTTTTGACCTCTGTGTAGGTATCGGCTACTGCATCATAGAAATAGAGGGTCTCGTCTCCCACATAGTCGAAACGTATAGTATAGACATCATCTTCTCCTCTATAGAATCCGAATTGTGTTCCTGCCAATACCGGTTGGGTGGATATCTGCCAATCGCCTGCCGCGTTCTCCACATAGATAACCGGCACATTAAGGTTGTCGGAATAGATTTTCTCGCCATCCCAACCATTGTCGAATCCTTCGGTTGCCTCTTCGTGGCTCAACAGGTACAGATAATCGGAGTATCGTTTTCCTATGACAGATATACGGAGACGCTCGTTGATACCGTTGCCGAGTGTTTGCGCATTGTGTTTGGGTGCGCGCATAGGAGAATTGCCCACTTGTTTGGTGCGCACCAGACGGTCGTAGTCTAACGTAAGCGTGGCACCCTCGGCGGTAGCCTTTACCTGGAACGCCTGCATAGCGGGTATGACTTTGAGTTCGTCTATTGCAATTGCCGCATTGACAGGGATAGAGACATAGGTCTGCTGTGCGGTACTATTCTCACCGGTATAGACGGCACCTGAGCCATCGGGGTCCAAGCCCGTATTGAACATGACAATCGTTGCCTCCGCATTGGCAAAATCTTCCACTTTGAATTGGCTGATATTGATTGGCGCAGTCCAAGAGTTTCCGATAAGGTTGATACCATTGCTGAGTGAGATAGTCTGATCTGCAGTGGGAACCAATGTACCGGTCATCGTATAGGTCTTGGCTTGTGCTTGCGTGATAGAATATCCTGCGAAAGGAGGTACCGGCGATTGGTCGTAGATTTGTTGCCACGAGTGTGTACTATTGTTATAGGTATATAACCATGCACCACGATACGTATTCACGGCGTGGGTGACATCTTTGTATGGGGTGGTCATCCATTGCCATACAGCATTCTCAACCATTCCGTTTCCTTTGTCTGTTCCTGTTGCGCGCGAATACATCTGTATCGTTGCCTGTGTCTTTCCTTCCTTATCACTCTGAATAAGTGCGCCTGTGTTATTTTCGTCGGCTTGTACGGTGATAACTGTCGGATCAGTGATGGCGGATATAGTGGCATTGTTGTTTGGGTCGAGCCAGCCGATGATTCCATTGGTACTGAGTGCGCCATCGGGTGCGATAGTGAGTTTCTTATGCAGTTGAATCTTGACGTCCGCTGCTGTTGCCTGTCCCACTACTTTCACATCTGCCTTAATCTGCACATTCTGTGTAGGAAGTGGCGTCAGCCCCGAATTCCAATTCTCCGGTGTATTCCACATACCATCGTGCTTGGTGCAACCAACGCGCGAGGTGCCATCTGGATTGAATCCGTTGTCGAAGACGATAGAGCAATCGGATACCTTAGTAGGATCGGTAACTAAGAGATAGGTCAGGATTCTCTCGATGGCTTTCATTCCCACCTCGGTAAGCAGTGAGGTGGCGTGTGAGTTGATAGAAAGCAGCATCAGTCGTGCCTCCAAGTTCGCCTGACGCTCGCAGCAGGTAATCAGAGAGGTGTGCGTTTTATCGGGGATAGTTCCGATATTGATAAAGTTCTCAGAAGCCACCGCAGTGAACCCCTGCAGGGATTTACTATCTTCAAATCCTCCTTTGGTAAGCATACGGATGTAGATATTCTGATCTTTATCCACCATAATGTTGGTTAAGGCATTGGTGCTATCGGCTTGTGTCCATGTCGTGCCATCGGATAAGTTGGCTTGCGAGATGCCATCAAACATAGAGTGCGCATAGCAAAGAATAGACATCACCGTCTGTTTCTTAGGATCGGGGGTTGCTGCGTTTTCGGTAAAACCTTTCTGCGTTTTCCATACTCCGTTCGATAAGTCGTCCCGCACCATGTGTGCCTTGAGCGACAACATCGGGCGCACATCAACCATGTTCCCGATAGCATCCAAGTTCTGCGCTGCCTTTATGGATTTTGAAGCCTGCGGAAAATCGGTAAGCACGATGAGGTCATAAGGTTCGTAATTCATCGGGTCAAACGCCGCATAGCCATTGACGGGATCGACATGATAAGTCTTTTTGAGGGTGGTCAGCAAGGGGAGTTCTTTGGTACGATCCACCGTATTATGATCGGTCTGCAGATAAAGATCCGCTTTGTTGACACCATCAATGAAATCTCCTCCCACTACGTGATTCTTTTTATCCTTCGAACCCTCACCATTTGCACCGGAAACAATAAATGCCAATGCTTTTTTGTCTGCGCCCAACACACGGACATCTATCGACTTGGCATAAGCGTCATCGAAAGTGTTTTCGGTACAAGCCGCCGGCGCGCAAGAGAACACCAATATATCGCCTTCGGATAGTGTGCCGGTTATTGCGACGGTTGTCTGGAGTTTGTTGAGGTCGAGCATTACATCGTAGGTACCATCATTGTTATCCACAAAAGAGACATAGTCCGTCACGTTTGCCAAGCCGGTAACATCGGTTTCTGTGTTATTATGCACAGCCTTGACAGTGATTTGGCATGGTGTCCCTGTGGCGGTGGGTTTAACACGGAACAGATGGCGCATCTTCTGACTCTCAAGATATGCCCCCGAAACACGGAAGTATTGATAGCGCGCGAGACGCGTAACCTCGGGTACCGAACCGGAAGCAGTTACCTTGGCGGTATTGGTACTCATCACACTACATACACCATTGTCGTAGGCGACGGTATAGTTGCCCGGCACTTTTACAACAATCGTGGAGGCGGTGCTTCCAGAGAGTTCTTCTCCATCGCGATACCATTGGAAAGTGCCTGTGGTATAGGCAGTTTCGTCGGTAGATTGCACGGCACGGAGTGTGATGGTTTGGGCGCAACTGACAGTTGTTTCGGTTCCGTCAGAAACAATCTTCGGAGCGGTAGCATTGCAGACCACATGAAGCGTATAAGTAACCGTGGTCGGACAGAAATCGTCTCCCTCGTAGGTAGCGGAGATGGTAGTAGTGCCCTGCATTTTCGGGGTTAAAGTACCATCCGGCGCAATCGTTGCCACCGTGGCATCGGAAGACGCATAAAGGATTGTTCCCGAAATGCCACTTTGAACAGAAAGTTGCGGTGCCGTGAACGACTCTCCATAGGTATAAGTTGCCGAGGGCTCAGACCAAGCAAAGGTGGTTAGCGGGGTGCAGACAAGACCATCGATTAGTGTTACCAACGCATTGCGCCACCATATACCACCGGAACCTGATTTTGTGGTGGTACATTTGATGATAAATGTTTCAGCACCACCGGTTGGGGCTGTAAACACCTTTTTCTGCTCTGTATAGGTTGCCAAATCTGTCCATGTCAGACCATTGTCCCAAGAAATCTGCGATGCGGTTTCTACCTTTCCATACGTACAAATAGATTGGATAAGATACCCAGGCTGAGCGGCAATGGTTATGCTATATTCGCCGACATTATCCGGACGTCCCATCTCAGTACCACCGCCGATGGTTGAGGAAGAATAGTTTTTTTCTGTATATGCCTTGCCTTGATTGGCATTGGGGGCTGCACCGGGTTTATCTACACAACCGGTTGCGTCGGTTTGCTTCTTCCAAATGTATGTATCAGTATATAATATAGTCTCTTTTTTCCATTCGGCGTAGAGTGTGAAATCGCCGTAGTATGTGTCGGTTTTTGTAATGTAGTCTGTGGCAGTTGGGCTTGTTTTCCAGCCGAGGAAAGAGTAGCCCTGTTTGGTATGTGTCGGGAAAGTGGTGGAAACAGGGTAAGTGTAGGTGTTGGGAGTCAGGTTGAGGACGGTTGTTTGGTCGTCATCGTAGTAGGTAATCTTGAATGTGCGCGGTGTCCATTGTGCATAGAGTGTTATATCGCCCGATACACTCGGTATGGTGCCGCCTGCTGAGTAGGTTGTTCCTTTCCCGTCTGCCTGCGTGTTCCACCCTGCAAAAGTATAGATGGCATAGGTTTCGCCTGCTGCTTTTACGATAGCGGGGGTGTTAGCAGAAAGGGTATAAGATGCCCCATAGCCCACAGAAGCGGTTTCGGTAGGAATGTTGGCAGCATAGAGTGATACCCCCCATGCTGTCGGCATGTTGGCATCGTATTTTATGGTATGCAAGGCGGGATAGGTGACGGTAACCTTCAAACAATTTTCATTAGAATAATCAACCTTAAAGGTGTAATCGCCCGTGTAGTCTATTTCGATATTGCAGTCAGCAGTACCTCCATCTGTTATAGCACCGCTTTTATAAAAATCCCATATTATTTCATTCGCAGTCAGCCGTGTCATCGGTTGGGCATTCTTGGCGGGAATTTGGTAGAATATTCCCTTGTACAGAAAACCAAATTGATATGTTTTCGCTTGAGTTATGGATAATGTGATATATGCCACATCGCCTGTTTCGCCCGGTTCCTTCTCCAAGGGGTGTACAGTCCAACCATCCCAAGCACCTTTGATAGATATGGGGGAGGTCAGATCCTCGGTCCATTTGGCGTAGAGTGTGGTGGCAGCGGTGACAGGGGTGGAAAAATTCCACGCTTGTGTACAAGCCGCATCAGCATACCACCCTGCAAACGTATAGCCTGTAGCCGTGGGGGCTGCGGGTTGGGTAATAGCGGTACCGGATTGTACACACAGGTCGCTGATGGCATTGCCGTGCCCATTCATATTGAACGACACGGAGTAACTCGGTGTGTAGGTAGTCCACAAACCGTCTGACCAATTATCACTATTTTCTGTCAGTTCGTATAGACCGTTCTTTGTAACGGTTAAATCGCCTGTTTGATTCCATCTGACACCATCCGTAAAACTATTCTCTGTAGTGGATGGGTTCATACGGCAGAAGATGATATTGGTGTAGTTGGCGGGGATTTGTGCAACATATACCTTCTCGCAATCGGAGGTGGGGGTCATATCTGCCCAATCGGTGTTTGAAGCGTCGTCCCAATAATAGACAGCAAAACGGGCGTTGGCTTGCAGCCAGTTGGAGTTGGGGCGGAGATAAACGGTGTTGTTAGCGGCAATGGTGATTGTTGCGGTGGCAGATGTTTCGGAGCAAGAACCTGAGGAGACGATACAACGGTAGTAGGTGGTGCCCGCCTTATCGGTGGGGGGGGTATATGTGGCGCGTGTTTCGCCCGTTATATCGGCAAAGGTAGTATTGTCTGTGCTGCTTTGCCATTGGTAGGTGAGTGTACCATCGCCGGTTGCTGCAACTTGCAAAGGAGTTGGCGCTGCACTTACGGAATAGGTGGCAGATTGTGGATGGGGGTTGATAGTAGGGGGCGTGCAGGAAGAAGTGGCTACAATCTTAAATGTGAAAAAAAAGACACCGCTTCCTCCAAAAGAACTAAATGATAAAGAAGTGACTTTTTGTACATTCAGAGGTGTTGTGCATTCTATAACGGTACTCTTTTCGCTACCACTCATTGTATGTATTTGCTTCTTGTCTCCCTTATTGATAGATAACATAAGTGGTCTCTTACTAGCACTGCCATATTGAATGACTATCTGTGCGTTAGTATAGCCTGTTAGATCTATACCATTTGTGAAAGTATATGTAACATTACCAGAACTGGATGATGTTAAGAAATAAGCCGTCTGACCGGTCGCCCAGTTTATTTGATCGGTTTTAAAATTTCCTTTGTCTGTAGTAGATGTAGCCCCTTGTGGTTGTGCAATAAAATTCGTACTATAGAGTATTTCCTCTCCCCATACGTTACACGACAAAGCGAGTGCAAAGAGGAGAATGACGGTACGGAGAGAATTAGCCAAGACGGATTGCCGAAGACGTGCGAAAACGTTTCGGATTGAAGAATGAGTTTCAGAATAACGAGTGTAGAGATGTTGCATATTGTGGTATATTTTAGATTTGCAGTTAAATGATGTATTTTGGGGCGCAGGAGCCCAATTAGAAAATGTGTGCAAAGATAATGCATATTTTAAGTATGGATGTGCAAAAATTGTTAGAAGTTGTATAAAAATACGGTTTTGTATTGTATAACATATAATTATCCATATAATTAAGCCATTAATTTTTTGTTGTTCTCCGCTAATTGCCGTTAATTGAGCCATTAATTTTTTTTCTGCTACAAAACGTTGTATATCAAAATCGGAATTGTGGGATTCGATACGTATTTCCGCTATAAACTTGTGGGATTTAGTACGTAATTTGGCGGAAAAATTTGGGGATTCCGTTGTTTTTTTGTAATTTTGCAGTCTCAAATTCAGCAGTTATGGATACAGAACGTACTTTCAGGCGGAAGATTTACGCCCAAATGCAGGAGTGGAAGCAAACCAAAGATGGTTCTACTGCTTTGCTAATCAAGGGGGCTCGGCGAGTCGGCAAATCAACTATTGCCGAGGAGTTCGCCAAACATGAATACAAAAGTTACATCATTGTGGATTTTGCAGACGCTCCAGCCGCACTATGGGAAGCGGTGGAGAATATCTCCGACAGAAACAACTTTTTTCTGCAACTCCAATTCATATATGGTGTGCGTTTGTATGAGCGGCAATCGGTAATTATTTTTGACGAGATACAGAAGTGCCCTAAGGTACGCGAAGCCATTAAGTACCTCGTCAAAGACCACCGGTATGACTATATCGAAACAGGTTCGCTGTTGAGCATCAAGAAACATACGAAAGATA
>SAMEA104315435__coassemble_1303_pt1 | contig 10961 bp, 11 predicted proteins | sample SAMEA104315435__metabat2_high_PE_041 | metagenome-assembled genome bin SAMEA104315435 (sample SAMEA104315435) | gut metagenome | biome: Monkey gut; feature: monkey-associated habitat; material: faeces | place: China | collected 2013
AATCAGAAAGCGACTCATGAAAATAAAAACCTAATTCCGCTTTTTTGTTTGACGCTGCTTTTGCAGTCCAAACCGGAATAATGTTTCGGGATTCCGATACCCAAGATTCTTTGAAGAAATACAGGTGATTATTAGGTATGGACTTGATGCCGGAGGTGTCAATTTTTCCTTTGGCATAAACAATAGAATAGGAAATTCCCTCGTCAAAAGTTACAGAGTACCTGATATATGCTTCTTTGTTGCTAGGCTTAAGGTATTGCGCTATATCATCTTTGGGTAAACTGGCAAAATTTAATTTGAATGGAGATTTTGCAATACCTGCATTTTTTAGATAATATCGGATATTAAGCATTTTGTAGATATAGCGCATCATTACAATAAGTTTCATTATTGTACTTTTTCCGCTTGCAGACTCTCCTATAAAGATGGTAACAGGTCTGATATCGTCTATGATGATATTCTTAAGCGGTCCCACGTTTTTGATCTCTATCGACTCTTTCATAAGTATGGAATTTGCCTACAAATTTACAACTTTCAATGCATATCTACAAATTAATATGTCTTTTATTGCATTTTTTTTGATGTCTGAACCTATGAAACGTAAATTATACCGAGTAACTATATCTATTTTGTTATAGGATAGTTATATGTTGGTTATAGGTTAGGTTCATTTCCTTCCTGTATTTCCACTCCTTGCTCTGCCATCTCGGGTAGGGTAGAAGGTCAATTCTTACCTTTACACGTGCGTATATGTATATATAGTTTTGGCACTCCATCTACTCTACCTCCCCGCCTTTGTGAACCTACTTGCTCACTTTTTGACATCTACTTGCTCGCTTTTAGGGGTATTTTCCTTTGATAATTGCTTGAATTTATCCTAAAAAACACCCTTTTTTCGCTCATAAATCCCGTTTTACTTGCTCACCCTTGCACATATCCGGTGCTTGTATGTGGATTTGTTGTGTAATGATATTGCTCTGTATATCAACTGATTATATATCACTTTGCTCCCAACTATCCCCAATGTAGGGTGAGTAGGTGAGCAAGTAGAGTAAGTAGTTTATACCTTTACACGTACGTATGTGTATATATAGTTTTCAGAACTTACTTGCTCTACTTACTCATCCTACCTCAACAAAGTTTCTCCCCATGGTATCCCCAAAAACATTCCTTTTGTTAAGATTCGGTTGTGCATTGTACATTATAAATTGTGCATAGAAAAGTCCTGTGGATGTCAGGTGGATAGCAGGTGTTTGCCCTCTTCATAAAAAGTGCTTTTTGTTAAGATTTCTCCCTGTTCCAACTCCCTAAAAAAAGCAACCGCCCCGCCTATGGTAAGCCCCCCATATGTATTTTCTTCGCACTTGTTCGATTTGGTACACTTTTTGCAACATGACCTGTACTAACCATTAAATTTTTATTATTATGATTTCCAAGAAGTTAGAAGAGGCACTGAATGCCCAAATCAACGCAGAGATGTGGTCTGCCTATTTATACTTGAGTATGTCGGCATACTGCCATCGTATGGGATATGCGGGTATGGCTAACTGGTTTATGGTGCAGTTCAAAGAGGAGCAAGACCATGCAATGATCTTCTTCAACTATCTGCAAAGCCGTGGCGGTGATGTACGTTTGGCGGCTATTGACAAGGTGGAAACCGACTGGGCTAATCCGTTGGCTGTATTTGAAAACACTCTCTCACACGAGCAGAAGGTTACTTCGCTTATCAACAACCTGATGGATATCGCCGTACAGGAGAAAGACTATGCCGCACAATCCCGCTTGCAGTGGTTTATCGACGAGCAAGTGGAGGAAGAGGAAAATGCTACCGACATTATCCAAAAATTGAAACTGTTGGACGGCAACTCCTACGGAATGTACGTTCTCGACCAGGAACTCGCTGCCCGCACTTATGTGCAAGCCGCGCCGCTGGCTACTGCCGAGTAAATCCGCACAAGTATTAGTCGTCTGTATATAAAGAAAGAGGTCAGCCCGTCGGGACGACCTCTTTTGTTTTGTTATGCATTGTATCACATTCTCAACTTAAATCCGCTGAGCAGGGTATCCGGACAGAAATGGAATACCGATGCCATTTCCCCCGCCATACAGAAGCCGCAGTTGCGGCATTGGTCTGTACCATATCCCACGCACAGGCTGCGCTCTCCGTCGGGATATATAAAGTTGGTAACAAAGCACTCTTTGCCTAATTGTATCTTGCCCAAGGCATTGAGTTTCATCTTCTTGAGTCCGGAATAACTGTTCATTATCGGATAACCGCGGTGCTTGTATGCGATGACGCGGTCGATAATCTCTGCTTTTTTATCCGCAGGTAGCATCAGATATTCCGTACCCGGATAGGGTGTATGGAAATTGATGGAAATCTGTTCTATGACGGGGTTGTTTTTTACGTACTCCATAGCGGCGTCCAGTGAGTCGCAGTTGAGTGTATTAACCACCATATTAACGCAGATATGTTTCTGTCCTGAGCGGCGAATATTCTCTTCCAAGCGGGCAAATGTGCCTTCTCCGCGCACACTGTCGTGGTATTTGCCTACGCCGTCCATCGATACCCAGATAGAGTGGGGGTGTATCCACGAGAAATCCTGCTGTGCATTGGTGGTAACCGTTACCGAGAAGAAGCCGATTTGTTTGGCGGCATCAATGATATCGTTGATGGTGCGGTCGCCCTCTTTCCAGAGGGTGGGTTCCCCGCCCTCCAAGTCAATGAAACGCGAGCCTTGCGCGTAAGCAAAGCGCATATCGCTCAGTATATCTTCGTATGTACGTTGTCGGTATCCGGCACTGCCGTACACTGAGCAGTGTTTGCAACGCAGGTTGCATTTGTCGGTAATAAAAAGCACGGTTTGCAGAGGTGCCTTGCGCCCGAAGAAGCGTGCCCGTACAAACCATTGTGCCAGATAAAAGTATTGTCGAATCATTTGCGTGTCGGCATTTTGTCGTGTGCCGATGTTTATTTGATAGTATTGTGCAAAGGTACGGAATTTATTTGATGTACGCAAAAAAGAAATGCTACGACTATCGCAAAACGATAATCGTAGCATTTCTTTGTGACCCCGCTGGGACTCAAACCCAGGACCTTCAGAACCGGAATCTGACACTCTATTCAACTAAGCTACGGGGCCTTCGCGTTCGACAATCGGGGCGCACAGAGTGCCGGCTATGCCGCCACTAAAGCGACCAATGTCTCCGCTCTTCGAATGACAAACCTCGGTTTGTCATTCGAGAAAAAGTATGTATTTGTATAGTTTCTGTTCGTCTCGCTTGACGAATACTATTGTTTTTTTTGTGTAGTCGGTGGTTTTCTTATGCAGTCGGCACAACTTGTGTGCTTGTTGCCGCTGCAGTCTGTCAGTCTCTCCTGTTGCCGACCAAAATCAGGATGTAATAGACCAGTGTTGCCAGTGAGGACAAGGCGGCTACTACGTAGGTATAGGCGGCACTGCGGAGTGCGGACGTTGCCATCGGGGTGGTCTCGCTATTAGTGATCCCCGCTCCTTGCAGCCAATCAATTGCTCGTTTGCTGGCGTTGATCTCCACGGGCAGCGTGACGAAGGCAAACAATGTGGTGAGCGCAAACAGCCCGATACCTACTTCCATCACCTGCGGAAACACCCCAATCAAAAGCATACCGGCAAGCAACACCCATGTCAGCCAACGGCTTGCAAAATCTACAGCGGGCACCAAGGCGGAACGCAGTTTGAGCGGAGCATATTCCTGTGCATGCTGCACCGCATGCCCGCACTCGTGTGCGGCTACCGCAGCGGCTGCCACTGTGGCTTGTGAATAGACCGCTTCCGATAGGTTGACCGTCTTGTCGGCAGGGTTGTAGTGGTCGGTCAGCCGCCCTTTGATACACGTTACCTGCACATCGGTGATACCGTTATCGCGCAGCATCTTCTCCGCCACTTCCTTGCCCGTAAGCGGCAGAGTCACTTGGGAATAGCGTTTGAACTTCCTGTCCAACGATGCCGATACCGCCCAACTGAGCAGCATAATGGCGATAAAGATGATCCAATAAATAGTATTTGCGTTTGCTGCTATATAGTCCATAATCACTTGCTTGTTTGTGGTTTCCGCTTACAGGTCTTGCATGTCCCGTACACATACAGCGAGCAGCCTTGCATCGTAAAATTGGAGTACTTGCGTGTGCGTACGATATTCTCGACAGCGACATCCCTGAAATGGGAAATTCGCCCGCAACGTGTACAGATCAACTCCATACGCACCACACTTTTAGTCATCAACTCATATTCCGACTGCTTTCTCCCGTAGCGTTTGTTGATGCAATGCAAAATCTGTGCCGAAACCAACAGATTGACCGTATTATATATCGTTCCGAGACTGATATGTTCGTCCGACATAGCATTTACCAGGGTTTCCATACCAAAGGGTTGCTCCAAAGCGCACACATGCCGTAGCAAGGTATATCGCTCGGGCGTATGGCGCAGACCGTTGTTTTGGATATAGGTTGCCAATTTTATCTGAGCCGCCTTGTATGGGTCCTCCTGTTTCACACTAAATCTCTTTGATATAAGCGCGGCGGCGTTTGTGCTGCTTATGCTCGAACTGTGTCCAGTTGGCCTGGTTCTTTGTGTTGGACTCGAGGATCGAAGTCGTCTCTGCATACTTGATACCGTACTTGTTCATATACGGAATCTGGTCGGTAAAGAACAGCACATTGATGCCGTGGTCCTGATAGTCCGGACGAACGGCAATCAGCAGCATATCGAACACTTCCATTTTCTTGGCACGCAGTGCCTTGAGCAGATGATACCAGCCGAACGGGAACAATTTTCCGCCGCATTTGCGCAATGCATTCGATATATCCGGCATACCCACGCCTACGCCTACCACCTCATTTCTCATTCACCACCAGCGTTACGAAATCATAGTTCACCAACGGGAAATACATATCGCGGTAGTACTCCTTCTGGCGTTGGGTCATCGGTTGGAAATTGTAGAGTTTCTGGTAGGCAGCATCGATTACATCCATATACTGGATACCGTATTTGGCTACCAATTCCTTGCTGCTCTTTACTTTGTCCACGCGTACGTGGCTGCGTTTCTGCACAATATCCGCCAGCCGCTGCAACCGCTCAGGTATCTCAGCAGGCGGGGTAACGCGGAACTCAATCCAGTCCGCCTCTTTTTGCAAACCGTACGCCTCCATATGCTCCACGTAGTAGGGATAATTGTAGAGCGATGCCATCGGCGCAAGATATTCGTAGCCCTCAATGAGCAACCCCTCGTGGTCAAAGTCGGTAAAGCCGAGCGGTCCGTTCATCTCCGTCATCCCCTGTTTGCGTCCCCATTCAGCCACCGCATCAAGCAGCGCTTTGCTTACCTCTTTGTCGTCAATAAAATCCATCCAGCCGAAGCGTACGCGCTGTACATTCCAGCGTTTGTTGGCTTCGCGGTTGATGAGTGCTGCAATACGTCCTACGGGTTTGCCGTCGCGGAATGCCATAAACAACTGTTTCGAGCATACATCCAGCGCAGGGTTTTTCTTGTCGTCAAATGTGTTCAACTCGTCGAAAAACAACGGAGGACAATAGTAAGGGCAGTCCTTGTACAGGTCGTTTGCAAACTGAATAAACTGTTTAATTTCCGATTTAGTGTTTATTTCTTTTATTTCTACCATAGATATTTGTTTCTGATAAAACACAAACAGCGGACAAAGGTACGGCAAAAATATGAGATACGCAAATATATTTTGCAGTTTGCAGCAAAAATAACAATAACAGGAACGGCTTTATCCTTCGTATATCTCTCGTATATCCTTCGTATATCTTTCGTAGTTGGTAACGTGAAGCGGGCAAAAAATACAAGCGGTTTGGCTATGCTGAAAAAAAGTTGTAACTTTGCCCTTTGAAACCAATATGCATTTTGCATTAAGTAATTGTGCATTTTGCATTACGCATTGTGAATTGAATATGTTACCTCTTGCAGAACGATTGCGTCCGCGGACACTGGACGAATATATAGGTCAGAAACACCTTGTGGGTGAGGGTGCAGTGTTGCGCCAAATGATAGAGAGCGGAAACCTGAGCAGTTTTATCCTCTGGGGACCTCCGGGGGTGGGGAAGACCACGCTTGCCAAAATCATTGCCCACCAGTTGGAGCGCCCGTTCTATACCCTTTCGGCGGTAACAAGCGGAGTGAAAGAGGTGCGGGAGGTGATAGAAAAAGCCAAGCGCACGACGGCGATGAACAGCGGTATCTTTGCCGCCACTACCGACCGCCGCTCGCCGATATTGTTTATCGATGAGATACACCGTTTCTCTAAGTCGCAGCAGGACAGCCTGTTGGGCGCAGTGGAGGACGGAACGATCACCCTTGTGGGCGCGACTACGGAAAACCCTTCCTTTGAGGTGATAACACCTCTGCTGAGCCGCTGCCAGGTGTATGTATTGCAGCCGCTCGGCAAAGAAGACTTATTGGAACTCTTGCACCGTGCCCTTACGGAGGATGAGTATATCCGCTCGCTCGGTATTGAGGTGAAAGAGACCGAAAACCTGTTGCGCTACTCGGGCGGGGATGCACGCAAGTTGCTCAATATCATCGAACTGGTGACCAATTCGGGCGTGCGGGTGATAGACAACGATACCATTACCAAGCAACTCCAGCAGAACCCTGTGGCTTATGACAAAGACGGCGAACTGCACTACGACATCATTTCAGCGTTTATCAAGTCCATTCGCGGGAGCGACCCCGACGCGGCGATCTATTGGCTGGCGCGAATGATTGCCGGAGGCGAGGACCCGAAGTTTATCGCGCGGCGGCTGGTCATTTCCGCCAGCGAGGACATCGGTCTGGCGAACCCGAATGCGATGCTTGTGGCTAATGCATGTTTCGATACGCTTACCAAGATCGGCTGGCCGGAGGGGCGTATCCCGCTGGCGGAAGCGACGGTCTATCTGGCTACGTCGCAAAAATCCAATTCGGCGTATCTGGCCATCGACCAAGCCCTTGCGGAGGTGAAAAAGAGCGGTAACCTGCCGGTGCCGCTGCACCTGCGCAATGCACCGACCAAACTGATGGAGGAACTCGGCTACAGCGACGGATACAAATATGCGCACGATTATCCGAACCATTTTGTCAAGCAGCAGTTTATGCCGGACGAGTTGCAGGGTACAAAATTCTGGCACCCGCAGGGCAGTCCGCAAGAACAGAAAATGGCAGATTGGATGAAATATCTTTGGGAAAATCAAGGCAACCGCATCAAAAATTAGGCCTATATAGTGTCGGGTGGTTACTGGGCAATATTTTCTGTCTATAGTTGTTTATTACCTTCGCTAATAGAGAATTGCCATAAAATATATAATATATAAATATGTGATTTTCAATGCATTTACTATTGTGTATATGAGGTATTTTTAGTACCTTTACAGCAAGTTTTAACGGAACATTAATCTCTGCTTTCTGTGCAAAGGTGATTTCGGTCTTTTCCCACACTTTGATGTTAAATCTTTTGCAAAGATACAAACGATTATTTGAATATACAAGGTCAGTTCGATATAAGAAATAACGCATATTTTTTGTTGATAATAGATATTTGAGTTGTTGTTCCACTATTATATTTGTCTATATTTGATTTAATTTTTCGTGTATTTGTTTCCAAATCGCGGCACATCTTGCTCCATAAGAAAGATTTTGTTCGTTGTGTTTTATAGGTTTTCGTTATTTCGAACTCACGTTAGGTTATATGTATCGATATAGGTTATATCTATAGTCTATCCCCCTACCACTACCCTACCACTCACTTCTCTTATACCTCTTTTGTACCATCTCTATCCCTTGTTCATCCCTTGCCTATCCCTTGCTAAAATTCTGCCATTTGTCCCTTTCTCCTCACGACCTGCGTATAGGATAACCGATACATAACTGATACATAACCGATGGATATGAATACTTTCTCTATACTTTGATGCTCCCCTAATACTACCCAATTGAGAGAAGAAAAAAATTAACGGTTAAATTATATACGGCAATTAACGGAGCCCCAAAAAAGAAAAAAATAGCGGCAATTAACGAACTATGTTGAAAAAATGATTTTTATGGATAAAAAGGTGCTTTATTGCCTCGTCGGGAGTGTTCCGACACTCCCTTGCCGGCAGGCGCTCCCTGCGGGGAGTGGCTGAGGTTTTTCAGAGACAAATCCGTCCTGGTAATCGGTGTTGTGCTTGACAACGGCAAAACATTGCCGGATGCTCTTGTTTATCACAGCCACCAACGCCAATTTGCCGGATTTGCCTCTCTCTTTCAACCGCGTATAGAGTTCCTTGCAGGCGGTGTTATACTTTATCATCGACCACGAGGCGACATAGAGTTGTGCCCTCAAATAGGGGTCTCCGTTGCGGTTAATGTGTCCTTTGACATGTATTGACGTCCCAGACTGCAGATAGGTCGGACATAGCCCCAAGTATCGTGATACTTGCTTGGCATTATCAAAGTAGGTAAACCCTCCCGTGGTGATAATGAGTGCCGCTGCAAGAGCCGTCCCGACGCCTTTTATGGTGGTCAGCCTGCTCATCTGTTGGTTAAACTCAGCCTGCGTGAGCGTATTGAGTTCCTCTTCCACCGCTTTGATTTGTTTTTCCAAGGTCATGGTTACCTTGTTAATGGTTTTGATGGCTTTGTGGTCTTGTTTAGGCATGGCTTCCAGCGCCTTTCTGAGGTTGTTGTTGGCAAGGAGTTGCTTCTTGAACTGTCTGAGTACCGCCCTTTTTTGTTTGAGCAGCAGGAGTGCCTCAGAAGGTATCTTGTACGGTTCGGGTTTCATACGCTCTCCGTAGAGGGAAAGCAACTGTGCATCTGCCTTGTCTGTCTTGGTAACCGTGAGCATCGTGCGTGCAAAGTTCTTTACTTTGAGCGGATTCTCCATACTTGTGCAGATGCCCGCCTTGTCCAGGAGATAGAGCAACAGATAGCTGTAGTTACCGGTCGCTTCCATGACGCAATGGTCGTCCGGTTGCAGGGTTGTGATGAGACCATGAATACCTGTTGTGGTGTTCTGAAACTCTTTGTTTTTGAACTTTTTGTTGTCTTGCGGGCAAGCAACCATCAATGTGGCTTTGCTGACGTCAATACCAATGTAACGAACAAATACTGCAGATTCAATATAAAATCAACCGAAGACCCAGAGAAAAATTGAATTTCATGACACCTCTTGATTGCTTTTTCAAATATTTTCACTAACTTTGCACTTGCTTGTTGAATCTACGTTTCATACAAAATACGTATTCCTCTTGCTTACCTCAAATCTTTTTTGTATCTTTGCGGATTAAAGCAAGCAATTCGGGGCATTAGCTCATCCGGTAGAGCGCAACGTTCGCAATGTTGAGGTGGTCGGTTCGAGTCCGATATGCTCCACAATGTCTTTTTTTGCAAACATATTATCTCGGTTCAACAAGAAAGATATGGTACTTACCCCCGAACTCCAGAAAATGAAAGAGTTCGAGGTGATGATACGGTCGCTGTTGAGTGCAGACAAGTATGTGGCACGAAAAGATTATACATGGCTACGAGACGGATACAAGGATATTTACATTACATTTTCGCAACTTGCATCCACTGGTATGCTCAATGCCTACTGCGAGACCAACCACGTAGAACAGGCACGGATAACGCAATTCCTCAATCAATACAGCCAAATAGCAGAGTCCGATTCTACTCTGTTCAGACTTATGCCAACCACCTTGCAAATACGAAATAGTACCGCCGAGTTCTTGATTTTTCAGTTGGAAGACAAGGCGAATGGTATAGTCTACAAAGACGAGACTCTGTGGGCTTCACAGAAAGCCATTGCAGCACTCTTCGATGTAGAAAGACCTGCTATCACGAAACATCTAAACAACATATTCGATAGCGGGGAATTGGATAAGAACCAAGTATGTTCCAAAATGGAACATACTGCCGAGGATGGCAAGACCTACAACACGCAGTTCTATAATCTGGACGCTATAATCAGTGTTGGCTACCGTGTCAATTCCCGCCGTGCAACGCAGTTTCGCCAGTGGGCTACTACTGCGGTGCTACGTACTTTTGCCGTGCGCGGTTATGTGTTGGACAAAAAGCGGTTGGAGAATGGTTCGTTTTTGGGCGAAGATTATTTTGAACACCTTTTAGCCGAGATACGTGAAATACGTCTCAGTGAGCGCCGATTGTACCAAAAACTGACTGAAGCGTGCCGATGCCGAAAAAGAATATATGGGACTGACGACATGGGAGAATGCGCCTGATGGGAAAATCGTTAAAACAGATGTATCCATAGCAAAAAAACTACCTCAAACAGAATGAGTTGGACGATATGGGGCATATTGTTTCCGCTGTATTGGACTTTGCAGAGGCACGAGCCAAACGGCATATCCCGATGACAATGGAAGATTGGGCAAAGCGTATAGACGCGTATCTCAGTAGCAACGAACGTTTAGTTTTGCAAAGTACGGGCAGTGTCAGTTACGAGAAGGCTGTAGAACACGCAGAAACCGAGTTCGAAAAATATCGTGTTGTACAAGACAGACTCTACCAGTCCGATTTCGACAGGTTGTTGCAGTTGCCTTTTGAAAGAGAATAATGTTATAACTATATATGGATATGGAAAAGAATAGCAAAATCTATGTGGCAGGACACCGCGGAATGGTCGGAAGTGCCATCGTGCGTGAGTTGCAGCGACAGGGCTACACCAACATCATCACGCGCACGCACAAGGAGTTGGACCTCTGTCGTCAGGAGGCGGTGGAGGCGTTCTTTGCAGAAGAGAAACCCGAATATGTGTTCCTCGCTGCGGCTAAGGTGGGTGGTATCGTTGCCAACCAAAATGCCCTTGCCGATTTTATGTACGACAACATGACCCTCGAGATGAACGTCATCCACTCGGCGTGGAAGAACGGTTGCAAGAAATTGGAGTTCCTTGGGTCGAGTTGTATCTATCCGCGCCT
>SAMEA104315435__coassemble_1321_pt1 | contig 10795 bp, 5 predicted proteins | sample SAMEA104315435__metabat2_high_PE_041 | metagenome-assembled genome bin SAMEA104315435 (sample SAMEA104315435) | gut metagenome | biome: Monkey gut; feature: monkey-associated habitat; material: faeces | place: China | collected 2013
CGGCATTGTCTAAAAAAATACTATCCCAAAAGCCATATACTTCATCATCGCAGAACTGTACTAGTACTAAAGCGGGTACGAATGCTATCACGATGGGCGCGTCTGCTAATGACGGATATGTGATGATGAAAGGACTTGCGCTCAAAAACGAAGCCCGATTAGTGTTCCGCGCCGGTGCGTATTCGTTTGCTGAAGCCGCCGAATTGCAAATCAGCATAGACGGAGAAGTGGTAAAAACGATTCCGCTGCCTGTGAAAAACAAGACCCGCGACGAGGCATACTATACGCTGAAAATCCCTGCCCATACCGATTCTATTAAAGTTTTGTCGGTTGGCGGAAGTACGAAAAAGCGTGCTTGTATGCAGGAATTGTACCTGATACAGGGAGACCGACAGGAACATACAGAAAGTGTAGAGGGGTATCCGCAGATAGTGGACGCAGCGTGGGAACCGGCACGCTATTGCCGCGAGCAGGTTACACTGCCAATAAATGTAGGGACAGATACAATTTATTATTGTATAGAGACAGAAAATGGGCAGAGAAGCAATGAAGTGCAAGTGGTGCTCCCTACAGAGACGGATATAGAAACGGCAAAAGACGCGTCCTACCCGACTCCACGGAAGATACTGCGAGACGGACGGATTTACATCCTGCACAACGGAAGATATTACGGAGTGATGGGAGAGGAAATCAATTTGTAAGTGGAAAAATGAGGGATAGGGCGAAGAATCTTAATAATCGTACATTTTTACACACGGCTCAACCACCCTCTATCCTATAACCATCCACATTGCATCCACCTTTCTTTTCAATATCAGATAAAAAAGCACAATGTAGTAGCAAAATCTTAAAGAACGTGTATGTTTTGGAGTAAGTCCGCAGAAATGTAGAAGCTTGATAAAATTCACAATATGGCAATTTCTACACATTTCGCCGTTTTTTACACATCAACGCGCGTAATAATGCGTAATTTTGCACTCGTAAAATTATGTACCATTTTTTATCCTAATACGATGAAAAAACAACTCTATTGTGCATTTCTTTTTTGCATTGCTGCATTGTCGGCGATGCCTCTATCGGCTCAGACATCGGACGGTCAGTCCACCGAAGGCAAGGACTTTTGGGTAACTTTTCTTCAGGCAGACCAAGATCCGAATAACACACTCAAATTGTCATTGTCGATTTCCTCGCGGAGCGATTGCGAAGTAACCATAGAAAATCCCTATACCGGTTACGCAGAAAAGGTACAGGTGAATGCCGGAGGATTGGAGATTGTGAACTTGTACGAAGGCAATGTACTTACTCAGAATGCCCGTTCCGCAATGGCGACTACCGGCAAAGTATGCTATGCTGTCAATTCGGAGCAAGCGGATACATGCGCTCTACATGTAACGTCAACAGCAGATATTTCCCTATTCGCCACCAACTACAAAAAAGCAACTTTTGATGCAACGAATGTACTACCAACGAGTTCGTTGTTAGATAGTTACGTCATACAAACTTATACTCCCTCAGATCACGGAGGCGTAGGTAAGACTCAAGGGTCGCATTTTGCCGTCATAGCAGCAGAGGATAATACAATTGTGGATTATTGCCCGTCTGTCAATACAGAAGCCATCAATTATGCTATCAACAAGCGGGATAATGGTTATACATTGACCGATGAGGAAAAGGCTCTATTGAATTATCAGTATGGACGTGATACATTGCACTCCCCTGCTTTGAAGAAAGGGCAGGTATTTTATGTATGGACGGGCAAGAAAGACAACGAGGACGGCGACTTGAGCGGCACTTATGTAAAAGCACGCGACAATAAGAAGATTGCCGTTTTTCAAGGTTGCCCTCATACCAATATCCCGTATCAGGTAAAACAACGCGACCATATTTTCTCGCAGGCAATGCCCACCCAATACTGGGGAAACACGTTTGTGCTGACGCCTTCGAAAAGCCGTCCGTGCGATAAAATCCGCATTATGGCACTAAACGACGGAACGGAAGTGCGGATTGATGGGCAATTGGTTCATACCTTTGATTTTACGACAGAGAAAAAACACTATTGGGAGTTCGAAATTGGTCCGCAAGGTCAGTATGCTACAGACGGCAATTGCGTTGTTACCACTTCCTGTGCCTGTGCAGTGCACCTGTTTGTGGTATCGCAGCAATATCACGGCGACAAAAACAGCAACGGCGACCCTGCAATGCTTTGGATTAACCCGATAGAGCAACAGATAGACCAAGTTACCTTTGCAACCTATGCAAGCGACAATGGTATCACGAACCACTACACGAACATCGTAACGGACAAACCGGAATTGATGTTATTGGATGGCGTTTCTATTCAGGGTGATTTTCAACCTGTTGGGAGTAAAATCAATGGTGTTCAATACTATTTTGCGCAGAAAAGTCTCGGCACAACCGCCGCTACACACACACTAAAAAGCGATGGCAGCAATTTTATCGCCCACGTATATGGTTTTACGGCTAACGAGAGTTACGGTTACTCTGCCGGCGGAGCAACGAAACCGCTGACGCAGGCAATTACGATCAACGGGCAAGTATTCACACCCGAGAGCCACAACCTGCTTTGCGGTGAAGATACGATCCATTTCGGTTGCGACTTGAACTACGAATTTGAGAAAATTGTCTGGGGCTTCGGCGACGGAGAGACCTATACAACCAATGGTCCCGCAAGTGCATCAAAAGTGGATCATTATTATAAGGAGAGCGGTGTATATGCGGCTTATGCCTTGATCTACCGTTCGTCATCGAACGTATGCGTCGGTCAGAGTATAATGGACAGCATACCTATTACAGTAAATATCGGGCGGTTTACTTTCTCTATCAGCGGTATGGACATCCCTTGCAAAGTAGAGGGGCTGCCGTTTGTAGGAAAGATTTTCTTTGACAACCAATCGGGTGTAGACTTGCAGGGGGAAAACACCACCATCGAGTATACAGACGCGGCTCTTGCTGCAGGCTTCAAGAACAGCGAACTGACTAGCAACGAGACCGATAACTATTTCGGTATCGTTATACCCGATGGCGCCAAGGCGGGTGAGGAATATGGTATTCACCTGAAGATAGAATCGGATTGCGGCGGTACGGATACAACTCTCCTCTTTATGCTCAATTATGACAATGATGTACTGACTCAGCGCTTCACGGACGTACTCGGTCTAAAGAAAGATGCTTCCTTTGAAGGCAAGACATTGACAGATTTCCAATGGTATCGCACGAGCGACAGCACTGCAGTGGCAGGACAAGTGAGCGGAGTACTGCATTTGGAGGATGTGGATGCCACCGATTCGTACTACTTGTGTTTCTATATCAACAAAGGGACAAATAGCGAGGTACAGACTTGTACGTGCGCCAAAGCATTTAACCCCAATCCGCAAGATTACAACAAGTTTGAGGAGGGTGTTGAAATTATTGCCACTACTGCGCCAGCGGGCGAGCGTATCTTTGTCAATGCAAAAGAAGCCGCTACTGCTCAATGGATAAATGTGCAGGGTGATATTTCCGCAGAAGTTTCTTTGCCAGCCGGAGGATGTACTATTGCGGTTCCCAGTGAAGCAGGGTTCTATATCTTGCGCGTCAGCACAGAAAAGCAAGTGCGTAATTTCAAATTTCTCGTAACGAAATAACCATTGAATCCAATACAGATATGAAAAATATAGTACGTAATATATTGGTTTGTGCGATGGTACTGTCACTCAGTTGTGGCAACGTATTAGCGGCTGCCATGCCGGAACCTGTAGCCCAGACCACTGCACAGGATAAGCAAAAGGCAGCTAAACAAAAAGCGGCAGAGAAGAAAAAGAAAGAGCAGGAAAAAGCAAAAGCACAGAAACAAAAAGAGCAAGCCAAAAAGAAAGCCGCTGCACAAAAAGCCAACGATAAAAAACAGGCAGAACGGCAAAAGGCACAGGCAGAACGGCAAAAAGAAGCCGACAAGCAAGCCGCACAGCGTGCAAAGGAACAACTCGCCCGCCAGAAAGAGGCTGAACGCCTGCAAGCCGCCAAAGAAGAGGCTGCTGCCGAAAAGCAGGCACAAGAGGAGGCACAGAAGCAGGCATGGCTGAAACAGCAAGCCGAGTTGGCAAATCCTACACCAAAAACCGAGGTTGTCAGTCTCTTTAATATAGGTGCGAAAGTAGGTTATGCGGCTATGATGGACAAGATGAGCGACAATCTGTCGAATGTCAGCCGTCCCGGACAATTGGACAGCAAGTATGCTTACCAGTCGCTCACCGGTGGTGCAGGGGCAGGCTTATCCGCCACGTATGAACTCGAATACGGAGCCTTCCGCTTTGAGACAGGATTGGATTTCACATGGTTGAATTCCCGTTCGGACTATGGTTTTGCCTTGACACGCGGCAATAATTATTACCCATCGGAGGGAGCGACACCTATTCACCAAACCTATACCTATACAACCGATGACCTACGGGAAGTGCGCAACGTGGGGTATATCGGTTTGCCGGTGATGTTCGGAGCGCAGTTCGACCGCTATTTCTTTATGGTTGGAGCCAAAGTGGGATACGGTTTGTTTGGCAACTACTCGCAACGCGGGCAGTATGACATCACGGTGCAGGATGAGGAGATATTAGAGCCCTACGGAATGGGTATTGTGGATGTACCGCAAACCGCTGCCGACAACCGCAAACTCAATATGCGCCAACCGTCTGTAAATATCTGTGCCGAGTTTGGCATTGACCTTGATGAGTGGATGCAGGCACAACCAGACAAGAAAAACAAGAAACGTGTCAAAGCGGGCGAGAGATTGCCTTTCGGACGCGAACATATTCATTACAAAGTAAGCGCATTTGCAGAATACGGTGTATTGAATACCAATAACCCGACAGGTGCGATGCCGCTGATTTTCAACGAGAATGACTATCGTCCGCAAGCGACCAACTCGATGCTGGCACTCTCCGGTACCAAACTTAATAATTTGTTTGTCGGTTTGAAGTTTGCGGTACAGTTCGAAGTACCCGGTAAGACTGCCCGTCCGGTACCGCCTCCTGCTTCCTATACCACCATTCGCGTAGTGGACGTTGCTACCGGCAAAACACTCAATGGAGTTGCAGTAGAGATTATCAATACCAAGAACAACCGTCCTGCCATGAAACAAAAGGTTTTGGCAGAGGGAACAGCACGCCAACGCACCAACGTAGGCAACTATGTGGCCATCGCCCAAGCAGAACACTATTATCCTGAGGATGTAGCATATAGCATTATCGAACCGGGTACTACCACCGCTATGGAGATACGTCTGCGCCGAATGCCGCTTTTCCGAGTGAGCGTATCCGATGCCGAGAGCGGCGTTGCCATCCCCGCACAAGTAAAGATATGTCCACGCAAAACACGGCAAGCCGCTTATACACTCGCTACCGACTCCACGAACGGCGCAAGCAGTGCTTATCTGGCAGATACCGCAACATATACCTTGCGTATTGCGCAAGTGGGATACGAAGAGTATGAGGCACCCATTGCACATATCGGCGATAGTATGCACGTGGTTCTGAAACCTATCAAGAAAGGCGAAGTATTTGTAATGCGCAACCTGCATTTTGCAACCAACAAGACCCGTATTCTCTCCTCATCGGAAGAGGCGTTGGAGGCACTATTTGGTTATCTGGAGCGCAATCCCGAAATTCGCATTAAGATTATGGGACACACTGACAACGTAGGCAAGGACGCTGCTAACCAACGCTTGTCAGAAGGTCGTGCGGAAGCCGTTCGCGAAGACCTTATCAAACGTGGTATCAATGAAACACGTATCGAAGCCGAAGGATATGGCGAGACTCGTCCTATTGACACCAACGACACCGAAGAGGGACGTCAGAACAACCGTCGCGTAGAGGTAGAGGTATTATAACACAGCAGACGACAGAATCCGGCATACAAAATAAATAAACATTAATATACCAAATTTTGCCTGTCTCCGAGAGGATACCGAGTTCTTACCCTGTTCTTACCTATTGATTGGTATGGTAATATCGGTCTGTTTATTACACTAAATTAACAAAATACAGATAATACACATACAAAATAAAGTTGCTTATGAAACGCAGTTGGATGATTATAGCCCTTGTGGCAATATTGAGCAGCAGCGCAACCTCTCTCTTTGCGCAAGCCTCCACGGAGGGTAAAGAGTTCTGGGTGGCACTTGCCATTTCCAATGCTCCCGATGGGAAAATATCTCAATTTGAACCATTCATTGCTATTTCTGCAAAAAAGGCTTGTCAGGTTATTATATCCAATCCGTCCACAGGTTGGACGGATCAACCACGCAATCTGCAAGCCAACTCGTGGATGGTAATCAATAATATCCCTACGGCGCAGTGGTATGACCAAAGTTGGACTGCAAATTCGGCATCTGAATATGTGGACAAAAAAGGTATTTTTGTCAAATCCACAGAAGATATCTCGGTATTTGCGGCTATGCGAATGGAATACTCCTACGATGCCACCAATGTCCTCCCGCAAGGCGTCCTGCAAAGCGAATACATCCTGCAAGACTATCCGCCATACAACCAGGCTGGAGAAGCGCATAGTACTTTTGTTATAGTTGCAACCGAAGACAACACGACTATTGACATAACCCCCTCCACTCCGACCATAAAAGGGAAAGCGGCTAATACTACTTTCAGCATTTCGTTGAACAAAGGACAGACCTACCAAGTGGTCAGCACCGACAAACAGACTTTCTCGGGCACACGTGTAAGAGCAAAAAACGGGAAAAAGATTGCAGTATTTTCCGGAGCAGACTTTACGCAAGTCCCCGGCGGAAAATCCGCACGCGATTGCTTGTATGAACAGGCAATGCCGGTTGATTATTGGGGAACTGAATTTGTCGTTACACGTTCTATGGAAAAGGATGCCAATCGTATCCGTATCACAGCGCAAGAAGACGGGACACAAATCAATATAGACGGGCATTTTGTAAAAAACATAAATTCCGGTGAGACCTATGAATTTGAGATGTCGGAAAACTTGGCATCCACTGATATGGCAAAATATATAGCCGACGCAGGGCGCGACATACCTGACATTTTGAATGGAGACGCCCATTACATCCAAACATCTTGCCCTTGTGCTGTATATGGCTACGATGTAAGTAGCGCTTATATGCATAAGACAACTACCGACAAAATAGGCGACCCGTCTATGGTATGGATTTCACCTTTGCAGCAACGCATTAATAAAATTACTTTTGGTGCTTGCGGCACAAGTGGTAGCGAAGGGCATACCAATAGACATTATGTAAATGCTGTATGCTTGACAAGCGATGTAGCCTCTTTTCACCTATCCTCTGACCAACGTGCAAACATTCCTGCCACTTTTACGTCTGTACCAGGTAATCCGCAGTATTCTTATGCACGGATTTTTCTCGTTGATACAGACGATCAGAATCCGGACAAAGTATATACAATGAGTAATAAGACCGGCTTTATTGCACACGTTTATGGTAGCGGTACAAATGAGTCGTATGCCTATTCGGTGGGGTCGTCGGCGGTGAAGCGCGGTGTGGCTGTAGATGGAGAGAACTATACCGAGGGATACAGAAGTGAAACGGTGTATTGCATCGGCACGGAGATTTCGTTTGATGCACAGGTGGGAACAGATGTGATTGACAAAGTGGACTGGGACTTTGGCGATGGTGTTTCCGAATTGGGAGGTACTCCTCAGACAAAGCATACCTACGATTCACCGGGGTGGTATGATATCACTGCCAATATCTATGCCCACAAGGAGTGCCCCTATTCGCAATATCCTGCGGAAGAGGTAAAATTCTCCTTCCGTGTCCGCCGTCCCGATACCGTTTCGGTCGTTGTGCGTGGCGACTGCTTACCGTGGGATGATACTACCACGCCTACACAAGAGATCGACTCGGTGCAGCCCGACAACTGTGCCACCGACAACTTCGAGATTCGAACTATTGTCCACGGCAGGGACACCCGCGATGAATTGGATACCGTGATTACAGCGCGCGATAGTGTCTATATCCCGGAGGAGAAGAAATGGTATTATTCCCATTCATTTCCGCAGGGGAAAGGCATTGTGGAAGGCACGACAGAGCGCACCAATGCAGACGGTTGTACACATACGCACGCTTATAAATACGATTTGACGATACTTACCTGCTTGGAGATGGACGTGCCCAACAATCCTGATCAGTCATATATATGCCCGGACTCGAATGAGGAGATGTTCTCTATTCCGTTCCATTATGTCAAGGGACAGATTAGCGAGTCTCATCTGCTGCTTGGCGAGGAGGACTTGGTATTAGAGCCGCTGATTGATACCAATGACACGGTATTGCAAGTGGCAACAAGCAGTCTGAAGCCCGGCAGTTATAACGCCCGAATAAGTGTGTATGATACAATTTGCGACCAAACACTCACCTGGGACTACAACCTGCTGGTATATTATCCGAGCAATATCTTCAAATTGAAGTTCGGCAATGTGTTTGCAGTTTATCTGTCGGCTTTCAACGGGGGGTATGAGTTCACGGGGTATCAGTGGTATAAAGACGGGCAACCGATAGAGGGTGCCACATCGTCTATCTACCATACAGAAGAGCCGTTCCCTGCAGGCGCAACGTACTATGTGTTGCTCACTCGCAAAGATGGAGTAGTATTGCCTTCGTGCGAACAAACAATCCCCGAGGCAACAGACGGTAGCAATGTACAGAAAGCCCCTGCCGCAGAGAAAGTACTGCGCAATAGTCGCCTATATATCCGCGTGGAAGATGCTATATACAATGTATATGGCAACCGAGTAGAGTAAACAAGACCGTCCTACCCCCACCCTATGCTCTACGCATTAGCAGCGAACGGTAGTATGCCGTTACACGTGCTGCTATGAGCGTATGTCCCGCCTCGTTGGGATGTATACCGTCTGCGCAGATATATTGCGTATAATCTTGGTTGCCAAGAAATGGTGAGGTGATGTCTAATATCGGGACATTCATCTCGGAGGCAATACGGAACACTTCCAGATTGTACATATCATGGTAGTTGCGGATACGCTCAAGTTGCCCGCCGAGCCAGGCGAGTATATGCGCACGCTCCACATCCGACATATTGCGTGTAGTGAATTCGAAAAAGCGTTTACCGTCCATCAGCGGCAAACTGAGCAATATGGGACGGCTGCCCAACTCGCGTACACGCTGAATCATTTGTGTATATGTGGCGTGGAATTGCAGCAGACAGGTTTTGGGACTATGTCTCTCCATAGGTGTCTCGGCTATCTCATTCCAGAAAAAATCCGAATCGTTTCCTCCATATTCCAAGAGTGTCACATCGGCTGCCGCTACAGCCTCTCTGCGTTGTTCCAATATCTGTGCGCCACGTGTGATAGTGCAGCCCATCTTGCTGAAGTTCTGTATATCCAGATTCAAAGCATTGCCACACTGCTCTGCAAATCCTTTATCGGATATGGAATAGCGTTCACCATTCAATACAATCCCGCGTGATATAGAATCACCCAATATAACTACTGATTTCATACTATTTTCTATTTTGATGTTTGTTGTTTTTATTTTTTCGACTGCAAAATTACGGCTTTGTGCAGAGACAGGCAAACAATAGTGATGAAGTGGCATAATTTTTGACGAAACATATATAAATGACGACTAAAACAGAAATAACGTGACTAAAATCGGTTGTTTTTATTTTTGTCACATTACGAAATTTGACGAAATAGATTCCACTAAAGTGGACAAATACAGATAAAATGGTTTAATATGAAACAAATACCCGCTGAGACATTGAGTCTGACATCGCTGCTATTGCATATATTGACGTTGCCGTCATTCTTCTTATGCTTTATTCTGCTGTATCAATCGGAATGGATGTTGGATTTTTTGGGGATGGGGCGCGATATGGTAGTATTTAATACACTCATCCTAATGTGTATTATGATTGGCGTATTGTGCGGAAGCCGTATACCGATGACTGCGTGCAGGAAACATTTGCATCTGCCGTGGGTGTATTATATACTATGGAGCCTTGCCGAGATGGTGGTGATGGCTCTATTTATGGCACTCTATATGGCACTGATGTATCGAGGGGAAGAGGGATATTTTTTGTGCGCAGGTAAGTGTATGCTGATTTTGGTGGCGACAATCAGTTATCCATACGCAATTATCAATCTGCTGATGTATTGTACCCGCACAGTGCCGACAACGGCGGAAGATGATAACCTAATGCGTTTTTATGATGGTACGCAGCGGCTCAAATTAGTAATTGCAGCCAATGCTATTCTGTATATTCAGGCGGACGAGAACTATGTGCATATCCATTATATAGAGGGTGAACGGGAGAAGGAATATGCGTTGCGCAATTCGATGCGTGCGATTGAGGAAGGGCTGCAAAAGCATGGCATAGTACGGTGCCAGCGGTCGTTCTTCGTCAATCCCCGACACGTGAAAGTGCTGCGGAGAGACAAAGAAGGGATTATTGTTGCGGAATTAGACTTTGCCAATACCAAGGCAGTACCGGTATCTCCCAAATACTACCAGGAACTGAACAACCACTTGTAGAACTATCCGATATGCATCCATACGTTTCGAGCAAAAAGATACACGGATAAGTTATTGAGTATGAGTATGTGTTGTAATTAGAATTAGAATTAGAATTAGAATTAGGACGAGTATGTATTGTAATTAGAATTAGTTGTGTATTAGTATAGAACGCGAAAAATGAAAAAAGAGGACTGCATTGCATGCAGTCCTCTTTTTTTTGCGGAGAAAGGGGGATTCGAACCCCCGGTACAGTTACCCGTA
>SAMEA104315435__coassemble_1323_pt1 | contig 10789 bp, 9 predicted proteins | sample SAMEA104315435__metabat2_high_PE_041 | metagenome-assembled genome bin SAMEA104315435 (sample SAMEA104315435) | gut metagenome | biome: Monkey gut; feature: monkey-associated habitat; material: faeces | place: China | collected 2013
CGCGAACCGCAAGCCAAAATCATCATTATGGGCGACCTCAACGACGACCCGTTCAACCATAGTTGTGCAGTTGTCCTCGGGGCGAAGAAAACCCGCGAAGAGGTGGAAAAACAGGGATACTTCAACACTATGTGGCAGAAACTCGACAGGGGTGTCGGTTCGCTGGCGTACAACGGCAGTTGGAACTTGTTCGACCAGATTATTATCTCCGAACCGCTGATGAATACCAAACTCGAATCGGGCAAATGGACATACTGGAAATCGCAGATATTTAATAAGGAGTTCCTTACCGTCCAGGAGGGGAAAGACAAAGGCACGCCCTTGCGTACCCACAAATCGGGCGTCTGGCAGGACGGTTACGGCGATCACTATCCCACAATGATTTACCTCATCCGCAAGAAATAAGATGCGACACGGATACAAATGTTCTATTTTACTATGAGAATAAGGTATGCGTATCCTATAACCATCCACCTTACATCCACCTTACTTTTCTATAGTGTGGAAAAGGCGAAAATGTTGCATTTTTCTTCAGGACTAATTTCTAACAGCGAACGCAGTGAGCGTTCTAATTTCTAACAGCCGTCAGGCGGTCTAAAAAACAACAATGAAACAAACTCTGACACGTAACACCACGCCTATCCGTATGCGCAACTACGGGCGTATTATCCAGGATATGATAGCCTATGCCTGCACCATTGAGAACCAGCAGGAGCGTGAGGCGTTGGTATTGTATATAGCGCAGTGTATGCGCCAAAAGAATTTGGTTTGGAACAAAGACCAGGAATCCGGACTCGGTCGTGTCCGTGAGGACTTGGAACGTCTGGCGGGCGGTAAGATCAGTTGTGATTTCCCCGCTTTCGAGGCACTCCCTGCTGCCCGCGTTTCCGCTCCCGACCAAAACAAGAAAAAGAAAAGATAGGGGTCTTGACAGGGCTGCCTTGCGGAAGTCCGAAGTAGCCGGTTGCCGTCGGTGATTTCGGAAGAACGCAGGGGAGATGTGCTTGACTCAGGTTTATAAACTTTTTTCCTTTCGTGGACTTTTTGCAAAGTCTTCAAGCAAAACATTATGGCAACAGAATTAAGCCCGTACAAGGTTTTTGCGGGCTCTAAGGGCGAAGCCCTCGCGCAACGTATTTGTGACCAACTCGGCTGTAAATTAGGCGATGTACATATCGACCGTTTCTCCGATGGTGAGTTCGCCGCTTATTTTAACGAGTCTGTCCGCGGACATTCGGTCTATCTCGTACAATCCACCTGCCCAAGTAGCGACAACCTTATGGAGTTGCTCCTTATGATTGACGCAGCCAAGCGTGCCAGTGCCTACAAAGTCATTGCCGTCATTCCGTATTTCGGTTGGGCGCGTCAGGACCGTAAAGACAAACCCCGCGTTTCTATCGGTGCCAAACTGGTTGCCAATATGATTCAGGGTGCAGGCGCCGACCGTGTCATTACCGTTGATCTCCACGCCGACCAGATTCAAGGTTTCTTTGATATTCCTGTTGACCATATCTACGGCTCCAATGTTCTTGCTCCTTATGTGGCGAGTCTTAATCTTAAAAAACTCATTGTTGCTTCGCCTGATGTGGGCGGTTCCAAACGTGCTGCGGCTTTTGCCAAGAAGATGCACGGTCTTACCGAACGCGATGTGCCGATGGTTATCTGCTACAAGAACCGTGAGGTCTTCAATCAGGTGACCGAGATTCGTGTCCTTGGCGATGTCTATGGTAAAGATGTGATCATCGTGGACGATATGGCGGATACTGCCGGTACGCTATGCAAAGCCGCTGAGGTGATGAAGAAAGCCGGTGCCAAGAGCGTCCGTGCGGTGGTCAGCCACGGTATCATGTCCGGACCTGCTTGCGAGCGTATCGAGAATAGCGAACTGGAGGAACTGGTGTTCACCGACTCCCTGCCTTTTGATACCGCCCGTTGCAGCAAAGTGCATGTCGAGAGTCTGGCTAAACCGATTGCCCTCACTATCCAGGCTATCCAGACCCACTCCAGCGTCAGCGAACTGAATATCCACTAACCCAATAATAGCACCTATAGGGCTCTGTTTTTATAGTCCCTATAGGTGCTATATTTGTCCTATAGGCCCTATTAGCCCAATTAGCCCAATTGGTCTTATCATAATTAACGTTCCCTTACACAATGAAGAAACCCTTTTTCGGACTATTGCTGTTGCTCCTGGCACTTGCGTCCTGCGGTAACAGGAAAGCCGCTCCCGTAGAGCGTCCTGCTTTTGCGGCGGACACTGCCTATCAGTTTATCTCGCGCCAACTTCGCTTTGGACCGCGTGTACCGAACAGCAAGTCGCATACCGATTGTGCCGTATTCCTTATGCAGCAACTGCGTGCGTACGGGGCTGAGGTTGAGTTGCAGAAAGGCTCTATGATCGACTATAGCGGTCGCCCGCAGGCGGTATTCAATATCATCGGTCATTTCTATACCGATGCCACGCGCGACCGTTCGCGTGTCCTCCTCTGTGCCCACTACGACACACGCCCTTGGTGTGACGAGGAAGAAGAGTACGAAGACCGTTTCCTCAATGTCCCCGGTGCCAACGATGGTGCCAGCGGGGTGGGGGTGTTGCTCGAGGTGGCACGCCAACTCGGCAGACAGATAGCCGATTCCACGCTCTCCACACCCGTGGATATTGTATTCTTCGATTGTGAGGATATGGGTACCCCGCGGTTCTATACGGGTATCGAGCGCGAGAACACCTGGTGCCTCGGCAGCCAACTCTGGGCTTCCGAATACGCCAACAAAAACAATGGAATCTACGCAAATAACGAAAACTACGCGCGCAGCGCAGACTATCGCTTCGGTATTCTGCTTGATATGGTCGGTGCCCCCGATGCCACTTTCCCTCGTGAGATGTATTCCGCACAGTATGCCGATAGTTATGTCGAGACCGTCTGGCGTGCTGCGGCTGCATTGGGCTACGGGCGGTATTTTGTCAACCAACAGGCGTATCCTATCGTGGACGACCACTACTATGTCAATACCATTGCGGGCATACCCTGTGTGGATATTATCCACTATGATACGCGCAATGCGACAGGTTTCCCCTCGTGGTGGCATACGCAGCAGGACGATATGCGTAATATCAGCACTGCCACCTTACAGGCTGTCGGCGAAACCGTCCTCTCTGTTATCAAGTAACTGTCTCCGTGAAGTATAAGTTTCTTTGTATATTGTTTGTTGCCGTAGGTCTGTTCTCTGCGGCTGACCTGCTTGCCCTGACGCGCGAGGAACGTATGTCCGCGCGCAACGAACTGCGTATCGGCTGGGGCGATATGCTCTATGAGCGGGCGATGTATCACAACTCCAATGGTACGAACCGTTATCGCTATACGGGACATATCTTTGCCGAGTACCAGTACTACCTCCGTCCCTGGTTCTCTCTCGGCGTGCAGGCGGACTATGAACAGGTGTGGTGGGATGTTACCCGGGAGGGTATTCAGCCTCTGCCCGTGCCGAGCAAAGACCATTCGTTCTACAATGCCAGTATCCTGCCTACTATGCGTTTCACGTATTGCCACAAGCCGCACGTCAATCTCTATTCGGCTTTGTCATTCGGACTTACCGTCAATGGAGGTACGGAAACCGATATGCTGGGGCGTAAGATTGCTTTCGCGCCGGGCTGGGGCTTTACGCTTCTGGGACTCAAAGTGGGCGGCGAACATTGTTTCGCTTCGGTGGAGATCGGTGGACTGAATGCCATCGCGGGGCGTAATTTCATCTATATGCTCGGCTCGCGTATGTTCTCCGCATCTGTCGGTTGTAATTTCTAAGCAAATGAAACATACATCGTATATAGTCTATTCCCTGTTGCTCTTCGCAGCGTTGGTATCGTGCAAGCGCATTGAGCCAGAATATGTGGATTTTTCCAAATACAAAGGGCAGGCGAACGCTTTTGTGCCTGTGCGCGAGCAGGTGTCGGATATCCGCGATGAAGCCCCGTGGGAGAATGTCGAGACGGAACTACCCTTGGGCAGCGACTCGGTCCGCCAACCGCAGCGCACTTCCCCGCTTACCGTAACCGATGTGGCACGCGGTTTTTTGGAGTCTATGCTTACCTATAAAGTCCATCAGGTGGCGGGAACGTATCGCAGTATCGACATCAACGGCGATTCGCTCACCGTATCGGGCAAGTTCTTCTATCCCGAGGACGGTATTATCAAGAATCTTATGATCGTCTCCCACTATACCATCGGTGCCAATTTCGAAGCCCCGTCCGAGACCTTCAGTTTCGAAGGGATGTATGCGGGCATGGGCTATGGGGTGGTAATGGCGGACTATATCGGCTATGGCGTTACGGTGGATAGTATCCACCCCTACCTGCAGGCGGAGACCACGGCGCACAATGTCATCGATATGGCGCTTGCCGTACGCCCGTTCATCGCTGAGCGCGGACTGAAAGTGCTATCCGACTCGGTTATTCTGATGGGCTATTCCCAAGGCGGTGCCACCACCCTCCATGTGCAGCGTGTCATGGAGTCGTTCAAGAAATATATGGAGCAGTTCAAGATCAAGAAAGTCTATGCGGGCGCCGGACCGTACGACATCGCACGCACATACGACTATAGCGTCAAACTCGACAAGACGGGTATCCCTTGTGCCGTGCCGCTGATTATCCAGGGTATGAGCCTCGGTATGGACAAGCCCCTCGAGATGTCTTTCTTCTTCAAGGAACCGCTCCTTAGCAATTACAACGAGTGGATCAACTCCAAGAAATATACCGTCAACCAGATGTCCACTCTCATCGGCGTCAACCGTTTGAGCGAGATACTTACACCTAACGGCACCGACCGTACGAACCGTGAGACGGCACGTTTCTATGCCGAACTCACCAGCAACAGTATTCCCGAGAACTTCGTACCGAAAGCACCCCTCTATATGTTCCATTCTGAAGACGATGAGACGGTGCCGTTTATCAACTCGCAGTTGATGCAGCGCCAGTTCCGTGACAAGCAAGCCGACGTTGTGTACGATTTCGGACACTACGGAACGCACATGCGCGGGGCGATCACGTTTATGAAAGCGGTGGCGGATGATCTCAAACAAACCAATCCCTAAAGACAAAATGAAACGTTCCTATATCTTGATCCTTTGTGCCGTAACGCTCGGACTTCTGTCCTGCGAGATGGATGTCAGCGACAGCACCCTCGATTTTACGGTCTCGCGTATCCGTTCTGGGCAGGTGTGGGTGGAGATCTTCCCGCAATCCAACGACTTCTACTATATCTATGATGCTGTGCCCGTAGCGGAGTATAACCAATTCCGCAACGACCGCCGTTTTATAGAGCACCATTTCGATGAGCAGAAAGAGATTTGCGAGGCAATCAACAACCTCATGCAGGAATACGGCTACTCCCGGATACCGATAGAGCAGATGCTCTTCTATAATGGTGCCGTTGACGGTACGCTTACCGACCTCCAGCCCAGCACCGATTATTATGCCATCGCTTATTGTCTCAACTCGCACAAACGGCCGATTCACAAGTTGATCAAACGCCCGTTCACCACACCGGAGAAACCGCATTCGGATATTGGTTTCTCCGTGCAGATGGCTGACAACAAAACGGTTGTGATCACCCCATCCAACAGCGATACGTACTATTGGGAGGCGGCTTCAAAAAAATCGGTATTCGACTATTACCAACTCGATATCAGCGATACCTCCTACAATGCCTCGCTGATGGCACCCCTGTGGTTTTCGGGCATCCTGTACAATAACTACAAGTGGGATTTCCAACTCCTCACCAGCGGGGTGGAGTGGATTGACCTGTCGGATCTGGTGGAGAACCTTGCCGACGGCGACATATTCTATGTCGCTTGTGTCGGCTATACCACAGAGGAGACAACTGATGAATCCCTCTATCAGGTTACATACCATACCGCGCAACCCTCTGTGCTGGAAAAGGTGGAGAGTCTGTTTGATGACGGGGACGGGGGCAATGACGAGGCTGTCGCTCCGTCGCTCAATCTCTTGCGGCGCAATCCGAGGCGGCTCTCTCCCGCCTCTTTGCCCGTTTTGCGGCAACACCGGTAAAATGTACTATTGTTAAGATATAGACGTCGTTATATCTCTGTTATATCCCTGTTGTAAAATTCGTTACCACCTCGTTAGGAGTTCGTTACCACCTCGCTACCTCGAAAAAGTGTCAAATTTTAAGATTCGGCACTTCCGTGGAACGGAAACAAACGCTTGGAAAAAGTATATCGGTTCTTCGTTTATTGTTCTTGGTTCATTGTCTTTTATGAATATCTATCTTCTTTTGGCAGGGCTGCTCGCCGGTCTCTTGAGCGGGGCTGTAGGTTTCGGAGGCGGTATGGTACTGCTTCCCGTAGCCACTTCCATGTTCGGTATCGAAGTGGCTGTTCCCGTGTGTACGATTGCCCAACTGGGCAGCAACCTGAGCAAAGTGGTCATGGGTTGGAAGGATATCGAGTGGAAACAGGTCGGTTTCTTCCTGATTACAGCCGCCCCGCTTACCGCTCTCGGTGCCTACGGTTTCTCTGTGTTCAACAAGGTGCTGATGACACGCCTGCTCTGTATATTCCTGATTATATTCGCCATTATGAAACTATTGGGCAAGATGCATCTGCCCAAACACCCCGCTACCATGCTCATCGGTGGCGGTGTTACCGGACTGATCAACGGGCTGATGGGGATTTCGGGACCGTTGAGCAGTGCCGTCTTTCTCTCGCTCAACCTCTCGCCTGTAGCCTATATCGCCAGCGAAGCCACTACGGCGAGCGTAATGCACATCATCAAGATCATCGTTTATGGCAAACTGAATCTCGTTGACTGGAACATCTTCTGGAACGGTTTGGCTATTGCGGTGGCGATGATTGTCGGCAATTTCGTGGCAATGAAACTCATTCGCCGTTTCCATACCAAGACCTACCAGCGCATAGTAGCCGCTTGTATGATCGCCCTCAGCCTGTATATGATATTTACAGTCTAATATGGGGTGGCGACTAATTCTTGGATAACTTCGTTTAGATGATTGACCAACAGGACCTGTTGTTCGTTAAATAGAACAATGCATTGGTTTTGCAGAATGCTGTCGCCGGCATATACCGACGCCAGCGAGTCGCGTATGGACTGCCACTGCATATTTTGGTTAAGCAGCGTATAGTAGTGCAGGAAATCTCCTTTTGGGGCATTCCTGAGAATAGACTCCAGTCGTTCTTGTTCGTTGTGCTGGCAACGGATCACGTCAGCACTCATCTGTTGATGCCGGTAGTAAAGGTCTGCATAGTGCAGGCGGGGACGGTTGTAAACTTGCCATATACCCAGTGTACAGAGTATGGTACATACGATGACGAGGATATCAGTCCCTACCTTGGCGCATGTCTTTTGGACGGAAATCCCTTTGCGCAGTTCCGCAATGTTTTTGTATTTCCGTTTGCGGCAGGCACGAGTGGTTAGTAGGTAACCCCGCAGGTGCAGCAGACCGATCAGGTCGGCTATGCGGCATAGGTCGTCTTGCACATCGTTGGGTGTGGGGGCGGCTGAATCATCGCTGTTGCTCAGCCCGAAATCGATTAGTTTGAGGTTTTCCCCGTTGCGGGTGATAAGTATATTGCCCGGTTTCAGGTCATTGTGCACCAACTGCCGTGCGTGCAGATATTCCACTGCGTCGAGCAGTTGCATCAGTACCCGCCGGCGTTTCTCTCGGTCGGGATGGGCAGCAAGCCAACTATCTAATGTCTGTCCGTCCACTGCCTCCATAACGATACACCGTCCCAAGCCGGGTATCTCTTCCAATGAGTAGGTGGCTGCAATGTTCGGGTGCACCAACTGTATGCCGAGTCGGAACTCCCGCTCCTGCAACAACCGGCAGTCGGTCAGGTGCCGTTGTTCCTCGGGCAGTCCCTTCAGTACAAACCACCGCCCGTACCGCTTCCCGCGATACAGCATACTATGCTGCCTGCTTTGCAGCAGTGTTATTTCCTGCCATTCGGCAGACACGTCGTTCGGAGCAACAAACCCCGACTCCGAGAATTCCTTTTCTTCCATATCCTGTTACAATATCTTTGCGCTTGCCAGTCCGTGTTTGCTGCCTGCCACATACGATGTGGGGGCATTATTCCCCCGTCGCAGGTTGTCAAGATACATAGGCATCCCCACTAAGAAACACGCTGCATCAAAGCGGTCGCCTGCTTGCAGTTTGCTGTTATCGGCACTCTCCACCGTATAGTGCTGGTTTCCTTCGTAACGGAATACGCATCGCCTGTTCGGAAGCCATGTTACCTCTACGCGGTCGTCCGCCTGCAGATCGGCACTGCATACGCCTGTGCCTTCAAACGTTGCACTCTCTATCTCGGTACGCTGGCTTAATGCGCTGAGATATGCCTCCCAGTCGGCGAAGCCGAGAAACTGCGAAAGCAGGCAAAGCGTGCTGCGCCGGGTGGTGTCCGCACCGTCAAGATAGCCCCACAACCGCTTGAGCGTGGTAGGCGAGATGTTCTCGTGCAGACGCTCCCATATCACGCCCGCCAGAAATTCAAAATCATACGGCGTACGTATCTTCCGCTTTACTTCGCGCTCTATATCCTGCCTGAGCGACAATATCTCCGGTGCTCTCTTGTCCATAATCTGCGTAACAGGTTTGTTCTTTTGTAGTGTGTTCTTTCAATCGCCCGCAAAGTTACAAATAATTCTCCTCTTGCACAAATCCTTTTTGGTTCATATTCCCGTTGCGGTGCCGGATATTGCATAAAAAATGAATATAATGCATAAAAAGACGGCTTGAACACCTTGTAAAATATAATTCTTTCTCCGTCCTTTCTCCGTCTTTTCTCCGTAATTGGTATTATGATGTACAAGAAGTGTATATTCTGTGCATTGTTTGCATATTTACATTTTTTTTTGTAATTTTGCACGTGAATAGACAATCTGCCATGCGTAATACACGTTTCTCTAATCTACGGGGTCGCCTGGCGGCGATGATGACCGTATTGCTGTGCGCTTTTCCGGTGTTTGCCGAATGGGTGCCGTTGGTGCGTACGTTTACGCCCGACGACTATGTGGCGGGCACGCAGAACTGGGCATTGCTGCAGCAGCGGAACGGCTGGATCTATGCGGCAAACAACTACGGAATGCTGGAGTATGACGGCAGCCGATGGAAACTGTACGGCATAGGCAGCGGAACGGTGGTGCGTGCCATAGCCACGGACACGGCGGGGACTGTCTATGCGGGCGGAACGGACGAGTTTGGCGTGTTCCGCCCAAATGCGTACGGCACGCAGGAGTACCATTCTCTCGTAGAGAATATACCGGTACGCTATCGGCATTTCGGAGAAGTGTGGAAGATTTTTTGGCGCGAGGGGCGGCTCTATGTGCAGACCCGCAACTACATCTTTCTCTTCTCAGAGGATAACCGCGTGGAGGTGATAGATCCGGGCGACGTGATACGCACATCGTTGCTGTCGGGCGATGAGTTCTTTGTGGCAACGGCGCGTGATGTCTATGTGCTGAGTGCGAACCGTCTGCACGCCTTGCGCGGTTCGGAAGCCTTGCGGGGCTCGGTGGTGTGCGCCCTGTTGCCGTATTCGGACAACGGAGTGATGATAGCCACCGATTTCAAGGGCGTGTATCTGTACGATGGCGAGACGGTGCGGCGTTTTCATACTGCAGCGGACAAATACATCATTGACAACCAGTTATATACCATGGCGGTTAATGAGCGGTATATGGCATTCGGGACGGTCAGGAACGGCGTTGTACTGACTGACCTAAAAGGGCAATCGCCGCAGTATCTGACCCGCGAGAACGGACTGCAAAACAACACGGTATTGAGTCTGCTCTTTGACAGGCAGGGTAATCTGTGGATGGGCTTGGACAAAGGTATCGACTGTGTGCAACTGATGCTGCCCATAGAACGGCTGAACAATACCCAGGTGGATTACGGTTCGGGCTACGCCGCCTGCGAATATGGCGGTGCGCTGTATCTCGGTACCAACCAAGGGCTGTATTGCCTGCGCAACGGACGGCTGATTCTTGTGGAAGGTTCGCTGGGGCAGGTATGGAGCGTCTCGGAATGGAGCGGCAGACTGCTTTGCTGCCACAACCGCGGTTTGTTTGAGGTGCGGGGAGACCGTTTTCTGCCGATAGAGACCGCCGACGGGGTGTGGAGCGTGAAAGCAATGCACAATACACAATGCACAATGCACAATGGGCAATGTGCCATTGTGGGAACGTATGTCGGTTTCGGCGTGCTGCAACAGACCTCCACCGGCTGGAAAATCAGGCATCTGAATGGTTTTGCGGAGACGGCTCTCTACTACGAGTTGGACGCACAGGGGCATATATGGACGCTTACATCGCGCGGGGTGGAGCGTATGGAGATTGCCGAAGACGGCAGCGGCTTGCGATGCGAGGTGGTGCTGCCGCACCCTGCGGCAAGGCAGACCTACTCGCTCTCGCGTGTGGGCGAAGAGATATACGTGTCGGGCGATACGTATCTGGGTATAGTGGGGACGGACGGCGTTTTGCGGGAGAGCCGGGCAGCGGATGCACACCTGCCGAAAACCGCACGTTATCCGTTAGTCCGCAAAGACGCAAAGGACAATCTGTGGCTGTACAGCAATGACAAACTGCTGGTATGTGTCTATGATACGGCACGGCAGACCTACACCGAACCGGCAGAGATAATGCCGGTGGGCAAGTTTGTAATAGGCGGTTTTGCCAATATGGCTTTCTTGCCGTCAGGCGAGGCGGTAATAGGCGGAATCAGCGGTTTCAACAAGATAGATCTGTCGGCTCGGC
>SAMEA104315435__coassemble_1326_pt1 | contig 10734 bp, 9 predicted proteins | sample SAMEA104315435__metabat2_high_PE_041 | metagenome-assembled genome bin SAMEA104315435 (sample SAMEA104315435) | gut metagenome | biome: Monkey gut; feature: monkey-associated habitat; material: faeces | place: China | collected 2013
TCAAATATTTTTCCTAACTTTGCACAAAATTGCATTTGTTATTGGACAGTACAGGAACCCCGTTACTCCTTCAAAAATGATTTTTTTTGACGAAAAACTTTTGTAAATCAATTTTTTATCGTACCTTTGCAAAGTTTTTCTCCGCAAAAGCGGTTTCTATAGAGAGAATAGAAAAATAGAACGAAAGAAATATAGAAAAATATATAGAATTATGACTAAAGCAGAACTCATTACCAGCATTGCTATCCAGACCGGCTACGACAAGACGTCGATAGCCACCGTCATAGAGTCGGCTATGGATAACATCAAGAAGACCGTTGCCGCCGGTGATAATGTATATCTCCGCGGTTTCGGCAGTTTCACCACCAAGACCCGTGCCAAGAAGATCGCACGCAACATCTCGAAGAATACTTCCATCGAGGTGCCTGAGCATAAGATTCCTGCATTCAAGGCTTCGAACGAATTTAAGAAACAACTCCTCTGATCAGGAATAATATAATAACTATTTAATAATCACAATTATGCCAAACGGAAAGAAGCATAAGAGACATAAGATGTCTACCCACAAACGTAAAAAACGTTTGCGCAAGAATCGTCATAAGCATAAGTAAGACGATTCCGTTTTTAACCTGCTTTGTGGCTTGAGCACGTTTGGGCGCAAATGTGTTGCCGCAAAGCATTTTTATTTTATTGAGAACCATTATGAAAAGCGAATTGATTGTGGACGTACAGCCACAGGAGATTGCTATCGCGCTCACGGAAGACGACCGCCTGCAAGAGGTGAGTCGGGAGCAACGCAACAAGGATAATTTCTCGGTGGGAAATATCTACTACGGTCGCGTGAAGAAAGTGATGCCTGCGCTCAATGCAGTCTTTGTGGATGTAGGTTATGAGAAAGAGGCTTTTCTCCATTATTTGGATTTAGGTTCACAGTTTCGAACGCTGCAAAGTTATGTTACCAAGGCGGTTTCCGACCGCCGGCGGGTACCCCGTTTGCAGAATACGCCCCGCCAACCAGAGGTGGGCAAGTCGGGCAACATCGGCGACGTACTCAAAGTGGGCGACCCTGTATTGGTGCAGGTCAGCAAAGAGCCGATCAACACCAAGGGACCGCGACTGACTGCCGAAATCAGTATTGCCGGACGCAATATGGTACTGATACCGCTTGCCGACGGGGTGATGGTCAGCCAGAAGATCAAACGCGAGTCGGAACGCTCCCGCCTGAAACAACTGATCACCTCTATCAAACCCCAAGGGTTCGGTGTGATCGTGCGTACGGTGGCGGAAGACAAGCGTGTGGCGGAGTTGGACAGTGAGTTGCGCCTGTTGGTGCAACGCTGGGAAGACACCGTCAAGTCGCTGCAACAGAAAGAGCCTGTCAGTCTTGTCAGCGAAGAACTCGGGCGTACCATAGGTGTGATACGCGATGTGTTCTCGCCGGATTTTACGACTATCCAGGTCAACGACAAAGCGATATATGACGAGGTGCGCCAGTACGTGGAACTGATTGCTCCCGACAGCGCAAAGATCGTCAAATTGTACGAGGGTGCGCAGCCGATATTTGACAAGTTCGATATTACGCGCCAGATGAAGACTGGACTCGGACGGGTGGTGGGCTTCAAGCACGGCGGGTATCTGATTATCGACCGCACGGAGGCATCGTTCTCTATAGATGTCAACTCGGGTAGCAAGAAACTGTATGAAGACCAGGAGGAAAACGCGTTCCAGTTCAATATGCTTGCCGCAGAAGAACTGGTACACCAACTCCGGCTTCGGGACATTGGTGGAATCATTATTGTCGATTTCATCGATATGGACTCCAAAGAACACCAGCAGCAGTTGTACGACTATGTACGCAAAATGATGTTGCACGATCGTGCGAAACACAACGTGCTGCCGCTCAGCAAGTTCGGACTGATGCAGATCACCCGCCAGCGCGTGCGCCCCGCGGTAGAGGTGGATGTGATGGAAGTTTGTCCGACCTGTATGGGCAAGGGAAAAATACAGCCGTCAATTCTTTTTACCGACCAGGTGGAGGAGGAGATAGGGCACTACTATGAGCATTATGGCAAGGGCTTGCGCCTGCATTTGCATCCGTATGTGTATTCGTATGTATGCCGCGGGTGGTTCAACAGCCTGAAATGCCGATGGCGCCGCAAGTACGGTGTGCGCGTGGTGGAAAACCAGAGTCTGGGTATGCTGGAGATGCGTTTCTATGACGCAAAGGGCAATATCCTGAAGCATCAGGAAGAGCCGCAGGAGCAGCCCAAGCAACCGCAGAAGCAGCAGCCTAAGGAGCAACCCAAGGCACAGCCTAAGAAAGAGCCTGCCAAAGCCGAACAGCCCAAAGCGCAGCAACCGGCGGAGCAGAAGACGCAACCCGCGAAGAAGCAACCCAAGGCAAAGCAGCTGCCCAAGAAGGAAACGCCCAAGGCGGCACAGCCCAAGGAGGATCCTACCAAGAAGGAGAAGCCTGTAGAGAAGGTGCAGACGGCACAGCAGCCCGCAACGGCGAAGAAACCGAAGGCCAAGCAGCCCAAGGCACCAAAAGCGCAGCCGCAAAAAGAAGCAGAGGCGTTGCCGGTACAAGAGACTATGCCGTCTCCTGCACTGGGCGTTCAAGAGTCCGCTAATCCAAACGAGGAAAGCAAGTAAACAGAAAGAGAGACTTTTTCCAAAGGGGTCTCTCTTTTTATTGTATATGGTGGGGCGTAGATTGTGATTTTTTTAACGGAAAACACTTGTGTATGTCAGAAAAAAGTAGTAACTTTGCAGCCGATTTTGCACTATGAGTGAGCAGAAAAGTCATATTATAGATCTCTCTACGTTGGAAGTGGGGCATTATGTATTTGATTATCAATTGGATAACGCTTATTTTGCTACCATAGAGAAGGCCGAATTGTTAGGTGGGCAAATATCTGCCAAAGCAATATTAGATCTGCGTGAGGAAGATTTTGACCTGACAATAGGTGTAGAAGGAATAGTGCAAGTAACGTGCGACCGTTGCCTTGATCCGATGGATATCCGTATGGACGTGGAGGAAAGAGTGAATCTGGAGGATGAATGCGAAGAATCGGTGGACAAAATAAAAACCATTGATTTGGATTGGCTCGCTTATGAAATGATAGTAGTGAATCTTCCGTTGGTACATAGTCACCAATCCGGTGGTTGCAATCCGCAAATGGATGCACTTCTCCAAGACCACCTTTGTACTGAGCCGGAGGACGAACAGACAATAGAAGACGGAGAGGTGGAGTAACCTATGAGTCGTTCTGCGTGGCTCAGGTGATGACACTGCACCGTTGTATTTTTTGACTTATTAAATAAAAGAAAAACTGATATGGCACATCCTAAAAGAAGACAATCGCACACCAGACAAGCGAAACGTCGTACGCATGACGTACTGAAAGTACCCGCATTGGCAATCTGCCCGAACTGCGGTGCTCACTACATTTATCACACCGTATGCCCAAGTTGCGGCTACTATCGTGGTAAACTCGCTATTGAGAAGGCTGCTGAGGCTTAATCGCCTGTCATAAAATCAGGTGATCACCTTAGGCTCCGGCTGAAAGGCTCGGAGCCTAAATTTGATTTAATACCGTGTATTAGATTAGTAGTTTTGATAGAACTGAAGAAACCTAAAACGTAAAATATTCTCGCACGGGAGTGCGGGCGTGGCTCGAGAGAGTCACCTGTTTTTTTAAACCTATACAAAAAAGATTATGTACAACAACCAAGACAACACCAATCGTCCGGGTGGCTATCGCAGGAGTGAGGATCCGCGTGAGCAAAGAGACGCCTATATGTCGGAGGACGGCGCAAGCATTCGTCCGCGTTTCAATTCCTATAGTTCCAATCGTGACGGCAGTCGTTCTCGCCAGCGTTTTACACGTACCGACGGCGCGCGTCCGCGTGCAGAGCGTGTGGAGCCGCATTACAACCAAGGCGGCTATAATGCCGATGGAGCAAGCAGTTATCGTCCCCGTTATAATCAAAACGGTGAACGCTCTCAAGGCAGTTATCGTCCCCGTTATAATCAAGATGGTGAACGTCCGCAAGGCGGATTCCGTCCTCGCTACAACAATCAGGACGGCGAACAACGCCAAGGCGGTTATCGTCCACAAGGGCAGTTCCGTCCGCGTCCACAACGCAATGCCGGTGTGTATAGCGAGCGTAAACGCCAGACCTTCCAAAAACAATACGAAGACCCGACAAAGCCGATTCGCTTGAATAAGTATCTGGCTAATGCCGGTATCTGCTCCCGTCGCGAGGCAGACGACTTTATCCAAGCAGGTGTGATTACGGTAAACGGCGTTGTAGTGGATTCGTTAGGCGCAAAAGTGCTGCCTACGGACAAGGTACAATTCCATGATCAACCTGTCCGCCGTGAGCGCAAAGTGTATATTCTGCTCAATAAACCGAAGAATACGGTTACTACCACCGACGACCCGCAAGAGCGTCATACCGTAATCGACATCGTGCGCAATGCGTGTGCAGAGCGTATCTATCCGGTTGGGCGTCTCGACCGCAATACCACAGGTGTGCTTTTGCTGACCAACGACGGCGACCTGGCTGCCAAACTGACGCACCCGAAATTCGGTAAGAAGAAAGTGTATGCTGCCACTCTTGACCGTGATTTGGAACCGGAGGATGAAGCAGTATTGCGTGCAGGCGTTATGCTTGACGACGAAAAGATTGTGCCCGATGCGTTGGAGTTCCACAAGAACGATCGTAAGCATATCGGTCTTGAGATTCACTCCGGTCAGAACCGCGTAGTGCGCCGTATGTTTGAGAAAGTGGGCTACAAGGTAATGCAACTCGACCGTGTTAGTTTTGCCGGTCTGACCAAGAAGAATGTGGCACGCGGAAAATACCGTTTCTTGTCGCCAAAGGAGGTTTCTATGCTCCAAATGGGTGCATTCGAATAAGAAAAACGATTTGCAAATAAGTAAAGCATAAGAAAGTGGCTATGTGAAAAATCATGTAGCCACTTTTTGTATTTGTATATATTATGAAATTTTAGTACCTTTGCAAAGATTATCAATACGGCAGATGACACCTTATGAATTGGCTTATGAGTATGTGATGCATACCAATCGCAGTATCTTTTTGACGGGCAAAGCAGGTACGGGAAAAACCACTTTGCTTCGCAAACTGCGTGTCGAATGTCCTAAACAGATGATGGTGGTGGCACCAACGGGCGTGGCCGCCATCAATGCCGAAGGGGTAACGATTCATTCGCTTTTTCAGTTGCCCCCGCAATTGTTTCTCCCTACCCCCATAGAACGCAAGAAACTCTTTGCCGAGATGCAGATGCGCCGCCCTAAACAGCGTTTGTTGCGCAATCTGGAATTGTTGGTGATAGACGAGATAAGTATGGTGCGTGCCGACTTGTTGGATACCATTGATGCGGTCCTGCGCCGTATGAGACACCGACCGAACCTGCCGTTTGGAGGGGTACAGATGTTGTTTATCGGCGATTTGTATCAACTTTCGCCTGTGGCACGCGAGGACGATTGGAACTATCTGCGGCCGTTCTATCGCGGTCCATATTTCTTCCAAGCCAATGTGTTTCAGGAGATTACACCGCTATATATTGAGTTAGACCACGTCTTCCGACAGACCAACCGGCAGTTTATCGACCTGCTCAACGAGGTGCGCAATAACCATTTGTCGCCTGCTTCGTTGGCTTTGCTCAACAGCAGGTATATGACCGATTGGAAACCCCGGAAAGGCGAACCCTTCCACATTGTGCTTTCTACCCACAACCGCAAAGTGGACGCTATCAATGCCCGCGAATTGGACAACTTGCGCGACAAGACGTTTACGTATCATGCAGATGTGAAAGGTACGTTCCCCGAATCGCAATATCCTGCAGATGATACACTTACGCTCAAAGAGGGGGCGCGGGTGATGTTTATTCGTTCTGACTCGTCGCCTGCCAAACAGTACTATAATGGTAAATTAGGTGTGGTGGTCTCGTTGGATAAAGATGAGATTGTGGTGGAATGTGAGGGGCAGGACGGTGCATACGAAAAGATAAAAGTACACTCCGAGACGTGGGAGAATATCCGCTATGTTACCAAAAACAACAGCGATGAGATACAGACCGAGGTGGCAGGTACGTTCACGCATATTCCATTGCGATTGGCGTGGGCGGTAACTATCCACAAAGCGCAGGGGCTCACATTCGACCATGTGGTGATTGATGCTGCCGATGCGTTTGCCGCAGGGCAGGTATATGTTGCGCTATCGCGTTGCCGCACTTTGGAAGGCACGATTCTGTTGTCCCGAATCCCCGAATCGGCACTGACGAATGCGTACGACGTGTTGGAGTTTACTGCCTCTCAGCCTTCGTTGGAACGGGTGGAAACGGGACTCAGTCTTTCGCAGCGAGAGTATCTGACGCAGACACTTTGCAGCCTGTATGATTTCCGAAATGCGTATCAGGGTATGGAGAATTTGCAGCGTTTGGTAGCCAAATCGTCTTCGTTCAACCGAGATACCGCCAACGATTTTCTCATGCGGGCGGGCAATGCCATGCTTGATTGGCAACATACCGCCGAGGTCTTTCAGCGTCAGATTCGTCAGATACTCAGCCAAGAAACCATTGACTGGGCATATCTCTCCGAGCGACTCAAAGCCGCCGATGGTTATTTCGCGCAAAAGATGGATACTATGCTCACTACCCTGAAAGCCTCGCCGGTCTATGCCGACGATAAAGAGGATGTCAAATCGTTTGAGGAACAGATAGAGGAACTGTATGTCGATTTGGCGCGACAAGCGTATGTGATGGGCAAAATATATGCGCAACCCTCGGTGCAGACCTATTTCGATGCGCGTCGGTCGTTTGCCATACCCAAAGTGCATATCTCTGCCAAGAGCGAACAGAAGACGGAGACGGGTACCGAGAGCCGACACCCGGAACTGCTCAGACGTCTGTATGCGTTGCGCCACAAGATTGCGGAGGCGCAAGGGTGGGAGAATACCATCTATCTCGTTGCTCACACCAAGACGCTCATCGAGATAAGCAACGTCCTGCCCACCACCAAGAAAGAACTGATGGCGGTATCGGGTGTGGGTAAGAAAAAGTATGATTTGATAGGTGAACCCGTGCTTGCGGTGGTCAAAAAGTATCTTCGCGAACAACAATCCGCCATTCCCGTGCAACAATCGTTCAACTCCCGTTCGCAAACAGAGATAGACGAAGCCATCGTGGCTGCCAAAAAGAACAAACACATGGCGGGGAATGTGCTGACCACTCTGCGTCTGTTGTATAACGGTAATGACATTGTCGCTATTGCCCGCGAGCGTAAGATGTCGTCCGAAGAGATTACCGGACATATCGCGGAACTTCTGCAAAACGGTATCATTCATATATCCGACCTCTCGCCCGATGACCGTGATACGGTGGAGGATTTAATGGGGAGTATGTAACAAAAAAGAGGTTGTCCCACATATCGGGGCAACCTCTTTTGTTGTATGTATCGAAGATACGCTGTCTTGGTAAGGCAACGTCAATGGGCGTCTTACTTGTACAAGAAGCGGCGTATGCTGCGTTTCGGGGTCTTCTCAAACTCGGTCTCTACCAACTCGAAACCGGAAATATGTGCATAGGCGGGGAGTTGCTTATTAACAATCTGCAAGTTCTCTTGCATCAGTTGTTCCAGCGTCTTATCTCCCAATTTTCCATGCTCTTTGAGGGTATAGTCGGGGTAAATCAGGGCTACCAACTTGCCGTTTCTGCCCACAACAACCGATTCTACCACACCAGTCTGGTTATTCAGTTTGTCTTCCAACTCCTCCGGATAGATGTTTTGTCCGTTCGAGGACAGAATCATGGCTTTGCTGCGTCCTTTGATAAATAGGTTGCCTTTCTTATCCATCGTTCCAAGGTCGCCGGTATGGAACCAACCGTCTTTGTCGATGGCCGCCCGGGTGGCTTGTTCGTTTTTGTAGTAGCCCATCATCAGGTGCTCTCCGCGGAACAAAATCTCGCCCACTTTGTGTTCGGGGTCATCGGAATCAATACGCAGTTCGCAACGGTCCACCACTTTTCCGCAACAACCTTGCACTTCGTTGTACCAATGGTCGTAGCAAATCAGTGGTCCTGCTTCGGTCATACCATATCCCACTACAAACGGGAACTTGATTCGGCGGAACACTTTCTCCACCTCGGCATTGATGGCTGCACCACCGGTGATGAGCCAAATCAGGTTTCCGCCAAAGGCTTGCATCAGTTGCTTATAAATCTGTTTCTCCACAATCTTGCACAGCAAAGGTGTGTGCCACAGCAGTTTCACCATCGGTTTTTCCAATGCAGGGAAAATCTTTGCTTTGAAAATCTTCTCCAATACCAGCGGCACAGTAAGTATCATATAGGGTTTGGTCTCCGCAAATGCGCGCATCAGCACACTTGGCGAGGGTGTTTTGCTCAAGAAATAGACGTGGCAACCGCCTGCTACCTGATACAGGAACTCGATAGTCATACCGAACATGTGTGCCAAGGGCAGCATACATACCTCTGCCCAGCCTGCATGGTTGGGGATTGTCTCCTGCGAATAATGTACGTTGGCGGAGATAGCACGATAGGAGAGCATTACTCCCTTCGGGTCGCTGGTGGTACCTGATGTGTAGTTGATAATCATCAGGTCGTCCATGTTGTCGGTAGGCAGGGCTATATCTGCTTTTCCAAAACCGTTGGGGTATTTCTCGCTGAACAGTTGTTCCTTTTGGGCGTATGCTTTTTCCTGCTCTTCCGTGCGGGCGTAGAGCAACTCAAAGTTCGTTGTCGAAAGCACAAATTTGATGTTCGGCAGGTTCTCAATGTGTATCTTCTGCCATACGCTATCTCCCACAAAGACGGCTTTGGCGTCGGAGTGATTGATGAGTTTCTCGATGTCGTTGCCCATAAAAGCGTCCATAATAGACACTATCACACCTCTGTTGGCAGCGATACTCAGAAACGAGATAGCCCAGTTGGAACAGTTCTTACTGCAAATCACCACTTTGTCTCCGCGTTCCAAACCCGCATTTTGCAAAAGCACTTGCAGTTGAGCCACTTTCGTTGCCATCTCCCCGTAGGTGTAGTTCTTGTCCCCATCGAAGTCAGTGATTGCCGGTTCGTTCCAATTCTGTGGGATACGCTCATTGAAATACTCAAAAAAGTGTTTAACGGGTGTACATTTTTTTTGCATAGCCATAGAATTTATCGGTTATTTTAAGTGTATTTACTATTAGATTAGCAAAGTTATTTTTTCTCTTTGTAAACACATCTAACTGCTTCGGTCGGCTCGGAATTCCAATTGTAAGATACTACAATATCCAAGAAATTCACATAATCGGGTACGTTCATCGTGGTGCCATCACCGTATTTGGTTTTGACAGCCTTGTCTGCCTTTTCTGCTGCTGTCAGGATAGTCGCCTTAAGAACTTTTTCACTCGTCTGTGCTTTGAACAGTACGGATGTGGTTAAGTCAGGATATTCTACAGCACCTGCAGCTTTCATTTCCGACACAAAAATGTTTTCAATATCACTTTTCAATGTCATGGCATTAGAAAGATTATCCATACTTCCAGTCGTTCCAAAATTGGCTACAATACTTACAAAAACGTCTTTTGTCTCCAACTCTTCGCAACCCGTGAAACCAAATAGTGCTACTGCTGCAGTAGCTACTGCCAAAAAAATCTTTTTCATTATTTTTCTATTAATTAGTAGTTGTTTTTATTAGAATTACCGATTCGTTTTGTACAGACAACTCATGGATTTGTTTATCCTTTTTAATATGACAAACATAGCGTAAGGGTTGCCTATCCTATGCGTATCCTATGCTGATTTGTGCGTATGAGTAGCGAAAAGGTTGCTAATCTTTTTTTACTTTCGCAGGGCAGCAATCGACTCGCGGAGGGTGGCGATACGTGCTTCGGCGTCGGCTTTCTTCTTGCGTTCCAACTCCACCACTTCGGGTTTGGCGTTCTGCACAAAACGCTCGTTGCCGAGTTTCGCCATTACGCCGCGCAGGAAACCTTCCTGATGTTGCAGGTCGGCTTCGAGTTTCTTCAGTTCGTCCTCCACGTTGATAAACTTATCCAACGGCACGCAGTATTCGGTGGTACCGATGATGAACGAGGCAGCACCTGCCGACTTCGCCATGTCGCCACAGCAAACCTCGCAACTGCTGAGTTTCTCCACCAAGGCGCGAATGGCGTCAATTGTCTCTGCCGTCGTATGTACGGAGAGTACCTCTTTGAGGGGGATATTCTTGCTTGCGCGGATATTGCGGACGTTAGACACCACTTGTTTCAGGTTTTCTATCTCGGCAAGCAGACTTTCGTCCGCCTCGCCAAAGGTGCCAAGCGGGGCAACCATAATGCTTTCGCCCTCTTTGCGCGCCGTGATGTTTTGCCATAGTTCTTCTGTGATGAAGGGCATGAACGGATGGAGCAGGCGGAGCATACGGTCGAAGAAATCGAGTGTCTTCTCGTAGGTTGCGCGGTTTATCGGTTGTCCGTAGGCGGGTTTAATCATTTCGAGATACCATCCCGAGAACTCGTCGCAGTAGAGTTTGTATATCGCCATCAGTGCCTCGCTCAGACGGTACTTGCTGAACAGGTCTGCCACCTCGTTTGCCGTCTTGGCGAGCATTGACTCGAACCATGCCACTGCCGTCTTTTCGCTCTCGGAGGGTGCTTGGTCTGCCATTTCCCAACCTTTGATGAGTCGGAAGCAGTTCC
>SAMEA104315435__coassemble_1340_pt1 | contig 10577 bp, 5 predicted proteins | sample SAMEA104315435__metabat2_high_PE_041 | metagenome-assembled genome bin SAMEA104315435 (sample SAMEA104315435) | gut metagenome | biome: Monkey gut; feature: monkey-associated habitat; material: faeces | place: China | collected 2013
TTTGTCGTCCTCCTTGGCATAGCCCATACGGAGCATATTCTCCGCCGTCAGGCGGAACAAGTCGGATTTGTTATGGTGTTCGGGATCGTAGTGGGTATAAACGCCATAACTAAGGTTGAGTGTGCGGACCAGTTGCTCTTTGTAGCAGATGGCCATAATGGGTGTGGGGCCACGAAAAGCAGCCAGGTTGCGTGCCATACGCCCTGTGGCACTGTCGATAAGGATACCGCGCAAACCAAGTTCCATAGAAGCCCGGAAAGCCGCCTGTGCCAAAAACTCGCGTACAGGATCGTCATCACTACTACCAAGATCAATGTCACGTGAATACTCCTGCTCTTTCTCCGCCTGCTCGGCTATATGCGCCATGGTCCGCACTGCTTCTACTGGATACTTACCCGAGGCGGTCTCCCCCGACAGCATCAGAGCGTCGGTGCGCGAGAATACAGCATTGGCAATATCGGTAACCTCCGCACGAGTCGGACGCGGATTACTGATCATTGAGTGAAGCATTTGGGTAGCCACAATCACGGGTTTGCGGGCGCGGCGGCACTTACGGATAATATTACGCTGGATACCCGGTATCTTCTCGATAGGAACCTCTATACCGAGGTCGCCACGAGCAATCATAATACCATACGAAGCCTCGATAATCTCGTCGATATTGTCCACCCCCTCCTGATTCTCTATTTTGGAAATAATCAGCATCTCCTTACCGGTCTCACGAATAATCTCCTGCACGGCATGTACATCGGCAGCCGAGCGCACGAAACTATGTGCAATAAAGTCCACATCCATCGAGGCGGCAAAACGGATATTGCGAATATCTTTCTCCGTCAGGGCAGGCAGTTCAATATGCGTTCCCGGCACGTTCACGCTCTTGCGTGCACCGAGTGTACCGTCGTTCTGTACGATGGCAGTTATATCATCCCCCTGAATATCAGTAACAAGCATATCAAGGAGTCCATCGTCAAACAACACATGACTGCCGATGTGAATGTCGCGTGCAAATGCAGGATAAGATACGCAGACCGTCTCACGAGTTGTAACACCATCGGGATTGCCACAGATATGCACCATCTCTCCTGTCTTGTAGTCAATAGGAGTTTCGCACACCGTAGTACGAATCTCTGGCCCTTTGGTATCGAGAAGAATACCTAATTTCTTACTCACTTTGCGCGTGTTCTCTATTACCTGCCGCATTCCCTCCTCGGGAGCATGAGCCGTATTGATACGCACCACATTGATACCGGCATCATAAAGCGATTGGAGAAACGCCACATCGCAGCGGCGGTCGCTGATACTGGCGACAATCTTTGTTTGTTTCATACCTTGACTAATACCTTTATTTCCCGGAGGCTTTCCTGCTTTTCCCCTAAGGTCCCCCACGGGTTTCTGAATAAAAAAGGGCAATTCCGATGTTTAATCAGTTTGCCCATATCGTACCGCGAGTGGGACTTGAACCCACACAACCATTTCTGGTCAAGGGATTTTAAGTCCCTCGTGTCTACCGATTCCACCATCGCGGCGTTGAGAGAACAACCACAGTATAAATCCTGCGACCATTATCCACTCAAAACCGGCTGCAAAGGTACAGATAAAAAATGAAATATGCAAATCTCAATTGCAGTTTGCCATAAGATTGCCCTACGCCATACGAGACGGATACAGAAAAAGGCTGCCCGACAATGATGCCAGGCAGCCTTGATATATAATCCAACAATGGATTAGATTGCGTTGATTTCGTGGAGAATAGCGGTAGTTTTTGCTACAGCAGCCTCGCTGGCAGCGAAGAGTTCTTTCTCTTTGTCGTTGAGCGGCAACTCAACAATCTTCTCGATACCGTTCTTGCCGATGACACAAGGTACACCAATGGTGATGTCTTTGTAGCCATACTCGCCCTCAAGGTAAGCCGAGCAAGGAATAAGTTTCTTCTGGTCGTTGATGATGCTATCTACCACGCTGGCAGCACTTGCACCCGGAGCCATCCATGCGCTGGTGCCGAGCAGACCGGTCAGCGTTGCACCGCCTACCATCGTGCTATGCACTACCTCGTCCAACTCAGCCTCGCTGATGAAATTGAGGATAGGCATACCTTTGTAGGTAGCAAAACGTGCCATAGGAATCATAGTGGTGTCGCCGTGTCCGCCAATAACGAAACCTTCTACCTCGTTGGCATTGCAAGCGAGTTTTTGGCTGAGGAAGTATTTGAAACGGCTGCTATCCAATGCGCCACCCATACCGATAACGCGGTTGCGCGACAGGCCGAGCGATTTCAGGGTGAGGTATGCCATGGTGTCCATCGGGTTGGAAACCACGATAAGTATAGCATTCGGCGAGTAGGTCAGCACCTGATTAGCCACGCTCTTTACGATACCTGCGTTTACGCCGATGAGTTCTTCACGTGTCATACCCGGTTTGCGTGGCAGACCGCTGGTGATGACTACCACATCGGAGTTTGCTGTCTGGGCGTAGTCGTTAGTAACGCCCTTTACCACGGTATCAAAGCCCAAGAGTTGAGCCGTTTGCATGATATCCATAGCCTTGCCTTCTGCAACACCCTCTTTGATATCAATCAATACTACTTCGCTGGCGATTTGCTTAACTGCCAACACATTTGCGCACGTAGCACCTACGTTACCTGCGCCTACAACGGTTACTTTTGACATAACTTTATATTATTAGGTTTATACTATTCTTGTATTATGCGGGCAAAGTTACTGCTTTTTTTCAACCCCTGCAAATAATTCTCTATTTTGCCAATCGGTCTATACAAAAATTATTCCCATTTGGTACCAAGGATAGTATATTTACCTTGTGGCGTAAGGATATAGAGCACACCGTTCTCCAACAGAAAATGCGGCTGAATCTCATCACTTTTGACATTATCCAAAGCCGTTTCCTGCTTTACCCACACCGTGATATGTACATAAGCGTCCACTGCACCGCGTGAACGCAAGCGCAAATAGGCATCTTGAATTCCCTCCACATCTGACTGGAAGCCGAGAGCCACCAATCCGCCTTCGGCAGGCAACGTATTCGGCGACATTTTAAACTTACTCGGGTGATTGCCCGTAAAAGACATCGTAATACTTTCCGTCAGATTTGCACCCGTAACCTTCAAAACAAAGGTCTTCAGTTCGTCAGGTTTGACAGTCTCATAGAACTCGGGGCTATCCACCGAGATAAGAGGCAGGTCGTCGCGCCCCCACGATACATCGTCTATCAGATAGGTAGCCGCACCCTCTGCACCGTTGATACCGCTGAACTTAAAGCCCATAAAGAACACATCGGGGATATTCTCCTGCCCCGCGAGGTTCACCTGGAAGTCAAGCCAGTCGCCCGATTGGTCTTTGGTAGCAGGCATAGCGATATTAAGATCTTGGAAGAACACATCGTCGGCATCGGTGGCATCAATGAAATAGAGTTGCAACTTAGCCGACATATCGTCGGTAAGTGCATCGCCGCGCACACGGAAGGTGAATACTTGGTTCTTGGCGTTTTTATAGTCCAACGCGGGTGTAATAAGCCACATTGAATCCACCATATTAGACTCACCTTGCCAAACATACCCCGTAGCCTTGGCGCAATGTTCTCCATCGTTATTCACATCTACATACCCCCACCATGGGCGTGTACCGGCGGTTACCACATTCTGCCAGCCCGTGAGTTTGAGCGTCTTATTGTGTTCGATATTGTCAAAATGCTCATTGAGCAGCGCAAGCGGGTTGCTCATATCCCAATTGAACACCGTTACCCAATCTTGCACAGCGGGGTCGCCGGCAGTAGCGATACCGCTCACTTCCACCGACCGGGGAGTACCTTCTTCGGTTTCCCACGTAATAGTAGCCGTGTATGTTCCTTCTTTGAGCGGGCGGAACGTGATGACGGTTTTAGCATCAAAGTTCTTAAGCAACTGGGTAGTATTGAGATAAAATCCTGTGCCGGCGGGCGTTATTTTCACATTGACATAGTCGATACAGTTCTTGCTGCTTACCGAGATAGTATCTTTCACCTCAGTGCCCACTTTGGCTACAAATTGTGGCAGCGAAGTAGGTGTAACCGTTATTTGCGGTGGGTTGGCAGGGTCTATACACGTCCCCGCGAGGTGATATACCATATTGTACGCATTGGTTTTGCTGCTTTCGATATTCAGTGTCGCCGTATGCTTGCCCGTTTGGGTAGGTTTGTACCACAATTTCACTTTGGCTTCCGGCAACTTAGGGTCGGTTTCCTCGCTCTCCAAATACCACATACCTCTATTTTTTCCTGTCAGATAGAGAGACACGGGTGCCACCAAGTTCTTTTGGGTAATGGTAAACTCTGCCACCAATGCGGAGTCGCCGATATTCACTTTTTGCGAGGTGATAGTCTCCGGCGTAACTGTGAATTGTGGTGCATTGGGGTCGGGTTCGGGGTCCGATGCCACTTGTGCCATACAGGGCATGATACCCATACCTGCCGCCAATAGGGATATAAAGAATAATCGCTTCATTGTCAGTATTTTTTATATATACATTTTGTTTTTTAGCGTACCACTTTATACGACTTGCCGCCTTGACGAATGATGTTCACACCCGATTGGAGTGCATCAATACGCTGTCCGGACAGAGTATAAATCTCCACCTCGCCATTGCGCAACAACTCATCCACATTCACCTCTGTCAGCGATGTAGCAGGAGATGATACACGCACCAAAGAGAAATCATCAAAAAGAACCTCTACGCCCTTTTTCATGCCTACACTCACGTGCAAATAGGTACCGCCTACCGGAAAAGTGGTATTCACTTTTACCTCTTTCCACTCTGTGCTATTGGGCAACACTTGTTCCAATTTATCTGCATCATGAGCGGGATAGGCTTCCTTCCCATCGAATGCCCACGCACTATTGAGGTATATATCTCCCTCGTTGGCAGTAATGGTCTTATAGTGAATCGTAAGTTCATACGCTTGCCCTACCGTATCACCAAGTACTACCAATCTTACATCTTGTGATAAGGAAGCGGTTTTAAGACCTATATTTGCGCCATTTACTTTCAGGGCTTGTGTACCACTTTTCACATCGTTTTTTTCAATAGATAATACTCCCAACCCGGGAAACTCCCAATCTTCAAAGACCACAGTGGTCCCAAATGGTCCTTTATTTTCTTGTGCGATTTCAAAGTCTCCGTTGTCCAATAGGTTTTGTTCTTGTGCCATAGCAGGCATCAATAGCAATCCGAATAGGATTGTAAATACTGTTTTTTTCATGTTATAATTATTTATTTAATGTTTTTGTTCTGTTTAACAACCAATCGGCTGCTGTAACACAATGAATGGTTTTTCCGTTATGTTTTATTTCTTGTGCATCGCCCAACATAACAATCAGTGTCAGGTTGTCGCACTTGGTTAGGTTTGACGCTTTTACCAAAGCCTCCACCTCTCTATTAAGAAGTTTTGCAGTAGGTTCTACGAAATCGTACGTTACTTGTATCAGTTCACACACATGGAAATTCTCCACCACCACGAAATCCACTTCGTAATCACGTCCGCGCAAATAATATAGTTGTTCGTACTCTTTATGCAAACGGCGCATCAGTTCCACGGCTACCACATTCTCCAAACGCAGCCCCCAATTCTCGGTCTGCAAAGCGTTTTCGTGTTGGGACAGAAACGCATTATCTATCGCATAAGCCTTGTGGAAACTATTACGTTCCGTGCTTTTGAGTGAAAAACGGGATAGCAGACATACAACATAGGCGTTTTGTAAATAGGAAAAATAATTCATTGTTGTATGTACGGATCGTATACCCAATTCATCGGAAATATCCGTGTATGATTTCTCCTGCCCAAACCAATCCAAAGCCTGCGTAGCCAATCGGGATATGGTCTGTTGGTAGCGAACCCGATAGCGTTTGCAAATATCCTTTGTGATAATCGCCTGTTTTAACGACATCAGGTAATCATGTCTGTCAATTTCCGTGGACTGTGTCAATTCAGGAAAACCTCCTTCCATCATATACTCCATCAATGCCCGGTTGCGCAAGCCGTATGCTTGCGTTGTATTATGCACCACGTCCACTTGTTTCACTTGGCAACATTCTGCAAAAGAAAACGGGAACAACTCGATTAAATGGTATCTTCCGGTCAGATGTGTCGCCAAATCGCTGCTCAGCAGATTGGCATTGCTTCCGGTCAAAATCAGTTGTATCCCTTGCCGCAGCAAGCGGTTTACGAACAAAGACCAACCTTGTACATTCTGTATTTCATCCAAAAACAAATGTGTAAAGTTACCATAGACAGTATAAAGCATTTGGAATATATCATCCAAATCATCCCCTTTCGCTCCGGCTAACTGTTCGTCATCAAAGTTTACATACGCAAAAACGACACCTTTTTCCTTAAGTACTTTTTTACACAGAGTAGATTTCCCGCTGCGACGTACGCCTATAACCACTTGTACCAAAGGGCTGTTCAGTTGGATATCTTGCTCCTCTTTGCGCGGACAAAGTATATCCGTTTGTACAGACTCTATCTCCTGTTTTTGGTTGGATAGTATGCGCTCCAAATTTCTCATATTTGCACCTCTAATTTAATTATGGCGCGAAGTTACTCATTTATAGGCAAATATGCAAGAAAACTGCACAAAATTACGTATTTTTACACATCAAACTGCACAAAATTACAAGTTTTTGTTTGTAAAACTGCACAAAATTACGTGTTTTAACACACCGAACTGCACAAAATGACAATATATAATATACCCCGAGAGTGTGTTTCGGACACTTTCGGGGTATAATTATAAGTCTGCTTAGCGGACTACCTTAAAGGTTTTGTTGCCCTGACGGATGATGTTTACACCCGGTTGCAGTTCAGCAACACGGACACCCGAAACGGTGTATATCTCCACCTCGCTATCGGCTGCGATATTCTCAATAGCAGTAGGTGCTGCCACCACATCTTGTTTGCCACGTACACAAAGTACAGTACTCGTTGTACTTTTGGATATACCGATAATGTCTGCTTTTGCAGGCTTGGGTGTATTTATCAATTCATTTCCGGAGATGAGATTTACGACGGCGGTATTCTCACCTTGTTTGATCTGCGCACCACTTTTCCAATTTTCATTATCCGCAAAAGTAACCCCCTCTACTTTGACCAATTCATACAAATAATCATCTGCATTGTTTTTCAAATTTGCCAAAGTAACCACTTGAGGTGTAACATCATTTTCGCTACTGAGAATGATAGCATCAGCACCAAAAGCCGTTACAATAGGTACATTATTTTTCTTTGGGTCTTGTGCTTGCAAAACAAAACCGGTAATTTTGTCTCCCTGCTTAACACCTGTCCAATATACATCGCTGATACGAATGGCTGCTGTATTATCCTCTAAGTATTTCAAATTATACGAATAGTCGACAATCTCTTCCAGAACTGCATACGTAACAACTGCCTCGCCTGTATAATTGATATATACATCATCAAAACCACTTGCATTGATAGCCGCCTTTTTGGCTTCTGCAAGCGTATTACAAGAAACAACTGCTACTGCATACCACGATGTATTCAGTACAACATCTTTTGCATCTTGACTTGCGAGAGTAACAGTTTCCATTGCATGTGTAGCAGTAGCCGGAGAAAGCGTTGCAATAACTTCCACCCCATCTGTACTCTCTGCATCGGCTTTTGATATAGTGGTTTTATCCAATATCATCTCCGGGTTGCTACTTGCTAACGTAATATCCCCTTTCAAATTTTTGCCTTTTACAACAAATTTGGTCGTATAAGTACTACCAACAAACACTTGCGCTCCAAATTGCAATCTTGCAGGCGTTGCAGTAATCTCCGGTTCTTCCGCGGGTGTTTCGCCACCATCGGTTGTAAACAGATCTTCCCACGCAGTTGCCACCTTAATTTCGTCTACATACACACGACCGGGAGTGTTGGTACCAGGACGCAGGTGCACGCTTTTTATCTCTGTAGCATCATTCTTAGTGTTTGCTCCTATTGCACTACCCTTTTCCGTCTTCACATCCAATCCACAGACAAGAGTTGCCGTAGTGGTCTCTTTGGTAGGATTTACATACAGACGTGCCACATCATTCTTTTCTCCATCTACGAACTCATATTCCAATACTACCAAGTAATTTGTTTTTACATTAAATGTTTCTGTAAACGGAATAACTGTTGTGGTTGTTGTACTAATCTCGTTATTTTTAGCGACCCCCAACTGAAAACCGATCAGATTTCCTTCCGCATCTTGTACACTACGTGCATAAAGACGAGCGAACATCGCTTGTGTACCGCCCGTAGCATCACCTAAAGAAAGAAAATAGTCGTAATAAACAGGTGTTGCCATAGTCCCCGTTGTTCTAGGAGTTCTCAAACTATCTACATTCACAATAGCCGAAAGATATACCTTCCCTGATGTAATAGAAGAAAAGGTGCGTAAATCCTTAGCACCACCTGTGAGCAACTCCACTTTATTACCATTTTCTACAGCATAACCCTCATAAGACAGAGATCCTGCTACAACGGTCGGAAATTTAGAATTACCTGTTTGGTTGTACCAATCATTATTATTTGCAGAACTACTATAGTTTCCCACATTTAGTTTCCCTATTTGACGGTCGAAACTCTCGTGGAGAATAAGGTTGGCATTAACGCTACTAAGCGTCAATAGTGCCATTGTAAAAAGTAATAGTTTTTTCATAATAAAGTTGAATTTAATAATAGTTAGTACTCTAATTATTTCAAGTCGGTGCAAAAGTACACAAATATATTGACATACGCAAATAAACCGCAACAAATGATGTGCAAAACGTTAGTACAACAGAATTTTTATACCCTTTTGCACAACTATTCCCTTACAACCGTCAGGTGCAGGTTGCCCGAGAATGGTATATGCAGGGAAAGGCTTATTGTCTTGCTGGGTATCATCGATGGCTGTCGGTTCCGGATAGGTGGTTTGGCTGATTATCCAGAGTGTCAGCACGTTCCAATCATACGACACAATGGCTTCAATGCGGGTAGGCTTATTTTCCACCAGCGTACCAATGTTAAACTTGTCTGCAAGGGCGTAGGTTTGCCCGCGATAGGTGCATTGCTCACCACTGACGACTACGCTATCCAATACCACATAGCGGCACACATCCGCGCTATCCAAAGCAAGAATATTCGAATCCGGCAGGCACTCGGTCTTGGAACTCTCTACGTGCCATGCCTCCACGGGCGACAATTCGGGTACACCATAATAGTTCTGATACCGTCCGTGTACCCTTGTCAGCACATCACCTTTGGACAATCCCTGCCCAAAGGGCTTACCATCCGTATCCATACCGTCGTAAATAAGCATACTGCCCGAATCATCACGTACAAAAATGTATCGATCGTATTTCTTGGTTACCACCACCGGATTGAGATAGACGGTAGCAAAATCCTCGTTTTGTACAGCCTCAGCAACAGTTTGCTGCGGCACCACATTAAGCAGTACCGTTACACTACTGCGTGTATCTCCGCTGACGAGGTCAAGCGTATCCATATACAATCCTGCCCCTGCAGTATGATAGGAGATGGTCAGTTGGTCGCCGTCGCGGTCAAGCACAGAGGCGGATAGAGAGAAAATGTCCGCATGGCGCAAGGTGGCTTGTATGTCTTCGGTCAGACGAATGGCGTTTATAGTGATAATCTTGCTCCCCGATACGCTTGCGTCTGACAGGCAGACCTCTCCAAAATTAACCAACGAGGCAGATATACAAGGTTTATCTGTTCCGATAGCGGGTACTTCGCGATAGATGCATACGGGAATAAACTTACCCGGTTCGGCATAACACCCAAAGAGTTTATCGGCACTATTGTATTGTATATACTTACCCGTGCTGGTTCCCTGACTCATAATTGTGGCAGCCCCGTCCCTGGCGATAGACATAGTCCATATACCATAGTCTCCATACTCTTTGGAGGTGTAATTGGTCCAGAGAGCCAGTTTGTTTTTTGTCTTTCCGCCGTTTGCCACAAGGTAGGCTTCCTCATAGCGGATTTCGTCTTGGAATATATAGGCCGTATCGCCGTTGCTATCTGCTACTTTGCGCAGCGTATAAATAGCATTGTCGTTGGCATTGACGGTGTTGCGGTCGGCAGAGTAGGTTCCGCTGATAGCGTGTATATTGTTTTTGCTGACTGTTTCGTTGTAGTAGCCCATCAGCATAGGCGTAGTGCCGTCGGCGATACCGAATATCACTTGGTCGGAGTCGCGTAGTGTATGCACGTCGGTTACTAACCGGAAGGCAGATTGTGTAAATTCCGGACTTGCACCTTCGGCAGAACGGATGGAGATAGAGTTGAGGAAGATAGAATTTTTTGTGCAATTGACTGTGAACGTTATCTTACCTGTCTGCTCCTCCGGCAGCACGATAGTCAGGTCTCGATTGTGGAGATTAGAGAGTGTGAATACCGAGTCGATGGGGCTATTTTCGCCGATTTGAACGCGAATACTACCCTTGCCTGTAGTCGTGGTGGCATAGTTGATAGTGAGTCGGCGTACATTGGTGAACGATTGTACGGAAGTGGCTCCCGCTCCTGTGCCTTTGGCGGTTACC
>SAMEA104315435__coassemble_1351_pt1 | contig 10493 bp, 12 predicted proteins | sample SAMEA104315435__metabat2_high_PE_041 | metagenome-assembled genome bin SAMEA104315435 (sample SAMEA104315435) | gut metagenome | biome: Monkey gut; feature: monkey-associated habitat; material: faeces | place: China | collected 2013
TTGATTTAGTCGAGCGTATATATTATTTATCTAAAAAAAATTTTTTGTTATTTTTTTGGGGGGTGAAAATGGGTTAAAAATGGGTGAAAAACGGCGGAAAAGATGTTCCATTTTTCCTAAATAATTGTCCGTTTTCCGAAAAATGCGTCTTATTTTTCGGAAAGAATGTTCTATTTTTCTGTTTTTATAAAATGTGTGGTTGAGGGATTAAAAAGGGGGAAAAAGAAAGGTAGTAAAAGTAGTAAAAGTAGTAAAAGTAGTGTAGTATATTTGGGGGAAGTATAATATAACGTGAGTTCGAATGAAAACTATAAGACAAAACGAAATAAGTTTTCTCACGAAGCATATATGTGCTACAAATACACGAAAAAATTAATCAATATATAGACAAATATATAGTGGATATAACAACTCAATATATCTATTATCAACAAAAAATATATGGGTTCTGTCTTATGTTAATGTAAACACCTGAATATATATCAGGTAAGAACACACATAGTTGGTGTTTATGATATGATATTATAATTACAGGTATATATAAGTATATGTGATATATATATGTGTATTTATTTGTAGATATAAGAATGGCTGTCTATGTATTAGACAGCCATTCGATATGATCACGGCATGATCACGGATAAGTTTACAGGAGATATTAGATATAGATATATGTATATAACAATATAATATATATACCTATTATATTATTCAATATGTATATAACGATGTAATATGTATATACCTATTATATACTATTTTATGTGTGTATTTACATCTTATATAGGTATATAATCTTGATGATTACTAATCTACATATACGTATATTATATACTACACTACTTTTACTACTTTTACTACTTTTTGTACCTTAGTACTTTTGTAAGGGGATATAGTAGCAAGTATATTATCAAAAATATTCTTTTTTTCGTTTGCCAATCTCTCGCGGAGACGAGCGACGTCTTTTTCGAGGGGGGGGTGCGCCAAGTACGGCGGTCCTCGTCGGGGTTATTGTCTTCGATGGCTTCGCGGAACATTTGTTCTGCCAATTCGATGGAATGCTCAATGCTGTATTGTTTGCCCGCCTCGGCATTTTTGTGCCGGGGCGGAGGTAAAAAACTTTTGTAAAAAATATACTTGATAATTATATCAGCGCCACATCAATAACCTGTTGTATATCGCGTACGTAATGAAAAGTGAGACCTTTCAAATAGTTTTCGGGGATTTCAGCCACATCTTTTCGGTTTTCTTCGCAGAGAATTAAATCCGTTATTCCTGCACGTTTGGCAGCAAGGATTTTCTCTTTTACGCCTCCGATAGGTAGTACTTTTCCTCGCAAGGTCATCTCTCCCGTCATTGCAATACGCGGGCGCACTTTACGTTTGGTGAACGCACTTACAAGGGCCGTAGTCATAGTTATTCCTGCGCTCGGACCATCCTTGGGGATAGCCCCTTCCGGCACGTGTATATGTACCGAATGGCTCTCTATATCTTTCTGCTTGATGCCGAATACCCCTGCGTGCGCTTTTATATAGCCCATCGCAAGCGTTGCCGACTCTTTCATCACATCCCCCAGATTACCCGTTAACGTAAGGGTAGGGTTCTTCGAAGGAGATAGCGAGGCCTCGATAAAGAGTATCTCGCCCCCTACTTGCGTCCACGCCAAACCCGTTACAACACCTATATATTTATTGCTTTCCCATGCGTCGCGACTATAGCGTGGCTGCCCGAGATAGGTAATCAAGTCCTCGCGCGTTACGGATACGTTATATTCTTCGTTCAGCGCAATCTTGGTATCCACTTTACGGCATATCGAGGCAATCTGCCTGTCCAGCGACCGCACTCCCGATTCGCGCGTATAATCATCGATTATGTGCACAATAATTTCTTTTTTGAAACGTAATTGTGATGCTTTTATGCCGTGATTATCAAGTTCTTTCGGTATCAGATGACGTTTGGCAATCTCCTCTTTTTCCTCCAACAGATACCCTGTCATCTCTATCAACTCCATACGGTCGAGCAAAGGTCTGGGGATCGTGTCCAATGAGTTCGCCGTAGCAATAAACAGCACTTTGCTCAGGTCGTAATCCACATCGAGGAAGTTATCGTGGAATGTGCTATTCTGCTCAGGGTCAAGCACTTCTAACAGCGCCGAAGTCGGATCACCCTTGTAATCCGCGCCTATCTTGTCTATCTCGTCGAGTACAAACACAGGGTTCGATGTCTTCACTTTCCGCAGGTTCTCAATAATACGCCCCGGCATAGCACCTATATACGTACGCCTGTGCCCCCTTATCTCCGATTCGTCGTGCAATCCGCCAAGCGCAATACGCGCATACTTCCTGCCAAGTGCTGTAGCAATCGACCTACCCAGACTGGTTTTTCCCACACCCGGAGGACCATAAAGACACAAAATAGGCGAGTTTATCTTGTGTGCTTCTTTTTCTTTCTTGCTCCGCAGATCCAACTGTCGCTGCACTGCCAGATACTCGATGATACGTTCTTTCACTTTCTCCATCCCGTAGTGGTCTTTGTTAAGCACATCTTTGGCATGGGCAATGTCATAATTATCCTCGGTATATTCGTTCCACGGCAGGTCCAATAGGGTTTCAAGATAGTTCTGCTGCGTCGAATATTCCGGTGAATGAGTGGGTATGCGTTGCAATTTCTTCAATTCGCTCTCGAAAACCGCCTTCGTTGCATCAGACCATTTCTTTTTTTCCGCGTGCGCTTGCATATCTTTTATATTCTGCGCATCCGTATCGCCCAACTCGCGCTGAATAGTCTCCATCTGTTGGTGCAGATAGAACTCGCGCTGTTGTTTGTCCAATTCCTCTTTCGTTTTTTTGCTTATATCCGCTTTCATGCGCAGCATCTCCAATTCCTCGTTCAGGATCGACAATAGTCGGACAGCCCGCTCTTTGATGGAATCAATCTGCAGTAGTTGTTGTTTCTGCTCAATTTTTATGTCAAAGTTCGTGCATACATAGTTCACAAGGGTAGGGGGATTATCGATGCTTTTGAGCGTCATACCGGCCTCAGGAGGCACATTCTCGGAGTTTTTCAGTATCTGCGAAGCCTCATCTTTGATACTGCCCGCGAGGGCAAGAAACTCCTTGTCGCTTTTCTCAGGAAATATCTCTTCGTAGCGTCTTGTGCGCGCACGCAGTCCGTTGCGTGAAGAGATAAATTCCTCCACGTGTATGCGTGCGATACCTTCCAATATCACCATCAGCGTACCGCTCTGTAATTCAATGGTTTGCACAACTCTTGCGGCTGTGCCGAGCGTGTACAAATCGTTCTCTTTGGGTTCCTGTATTTCGCGTTCTTTCTGGCAGCAAACCGCAAGCAATTTCTCTTGTTTGTACGCTGCATTCACCAGTTTGAGCGATTTCGGACGGCCCACAGCCACTGGCATCAGCACACCGGGAAAAAGCACCATATTCCGCAACGGCAGCACGTCGAGAATATCATCGTCATTGAGGGAGATATTTCTCACGTCGTCATGCCCGCGCACAATAGATACCACTCGTTGCTCGTTGTCTTGCTGTTCGTTATCACTATTTAATGTATAAATCATCTTGATTATAGATTATGATAAATTGTATTGCTAAATTATATGAGTATTGTATTGATAATTGTATTAATATTACAGATATAATAAAAATATTGTATTGATAATTGTATTAATATATGTGGTAGGATACATCCAAGTGCATGCTATTTTACATAATTCACATTATCCTGCATTAGCCTATAAAGATTTCTGCGGGGGCGGTTTTGCGAATCAGATTCTTGAGGACATCGCCGGGACCAAATTCGTAGAAGGCTGAGCAACCATCAGACAGCATATTTCTGACAGATTGCGTCCAGAGTACAGGCGATGTGAGTTGCAAGAGCAAATTCTGCCGTATTTGCTGTGGATTGGTGTGCGCCATCGCATCCACGTTCTGATATACCGGACACACCGGTGTATGGAACTCCGTCTCCAAAATGGCCGTTTTCAGTTCTTCTGCTGCCGGTTGCATAAGCGGCGAATGGAAAGCACCTCCCACCTGCAAACGCAAAGCCCTTTTAGCACCATTGGCTTTCAATAGTTCGCAAGCCTTGTCAACGCCCTCGAGCGTACCCGATATAACAACTTGTCCGGGACAATTGAAATTGGCAGCCACCACTATATCATCCGTGATTTGGCTGCATAAATCAGCCACTCTATCGTCCGGCATCCCCAAAACGGCTGCCATTGTCCCCTTTTTTATCTCACAGGCTTGCTGCATAGCGTGTGCACGCCTGCTGACCAATAAGAGCGCATCTTCAAAACGAAGTGCACCACAGGCAACCAAAGCAGCGTATTCGCCGAGACTGTGCCCTGCCACCATAGCGGGTTTTCCAATGGTCATCAACCGCGATGCCACTACGGAATGCAGAAAAACAGCCGGTTGCGTAACAGCAGTCTGCCTGAGGTCTTCAGCAGAACCCTCGAACATAATATCGGTAAGCGAAAATCCTAACAACCGGTTCGCCTTTTCGCACATCTCTCGTGCCTCTGGATAGGTATCGTACAAGTCTTTGCACATCCCCGTAAACTGTGCTCCCTGTCCGGGAAAAACAAATGCGTTCATCATCTTACATTCAATACTTTCAATCAAAGTGCAAAGGTACGTAAAAAAAACGAATATTGCAAGTACTTCCTCTTGTGATAAGAAGTTGTGTATATGATTTTTTTATTGTAACTTTGCAGCAAATTGTTCCGTTTCGATTTGGTACGGACCAAAATGATAATTATTACAGACAATTCAAAAACGAGTTAGCACAATATATATGGATACCTCCCAACAATGGACTACTGTCATTAAGCCCAAAGACAAATTATTAAGCGTTGATTTTAAGGAGATTTGGCAATATAGAGACTTGATGATGCTCTTTGTCAAACGCAATATCATAACCCAATACAAGCAGACGATATTAGGCCCGCTGTGGTATCTGATACAACCTCTGATGACCACTATTATGTATATGGTGGTGTTTGGCGGAATAGCAAAAATATCAACGGACGGATTGCCCCAACCCCTATTCTATCTGGCCGGTATCAGTTTTTGGCAGTATTTCTCGGATTGCCTAACCAAAACAAGCAATACCTTTGTCAATAATGCAGGTATTTTCGGCAAAGTCTATTTCCCCCGTTTGATTACCCCCTTGAGCGATGTTATCAGCAATCTGGTACGTTTCGGCATACAATTCGGGTTGTTTCTGTGCGTATATGCGTACTATATGATTTTCACAGACGCTCCCATTCACACCAACTGGTATGCTTTGCTTATCCCCATTTTAGTAATGATGTTAGCGGGGTTGTCATTGGGCTTTGGTATCCTCTTTTCGAGTATGACTACCAAGTATCGGGATTTGCAGTTACTTCTCAGTTTTTTTGTCAGCCTGTGGATGTACGCAACTCCTGTTATCTACCCTCTTTCCACCATTACCAATCCCAAACTGCTGTTGGTAATGCAATTGAACCCCCTGACGGGTATTGTTGAGTTCTTCAAATACGGAATGCTCGGCGTCGGTTGCCACGAATGGTGGATGTTGGGGTATAGTTTTGGCTTTATGGTAGTGCTACTCATAACAGGAGTCGTGGTATTCAACAAAGTACAGCGTTCATTTATGGATACGGTATAAATAATTCGTAACGGATCATACATATATGCTGCAACATCCTAATTGCAAACTGAATATAGGCTTGCGCGTTGTTGGTAAACGCGCTGACGGTTATCATAACATAGAAACCCTATTCTACCCTGTTCATGCTCTACACGACGAGTTGGAGATAGAACCGTCAGACGTGTTTTCTTTTGTACAAGAAGGGATTTCCGTGGATTGTCCTCCGGAAAAAAATCTGATAGTGCGTTGCTATCAGCAAATGCGTGCCCGCTATCCGCAGATAGGAAATGTAAAGATACGTTTTCGGAAACACATCCCATTCGGTGCCGGACTTGGCGGAGGTAGTAGCGATGCAGCCCATACGGCATTGGCTATCAATGAGTTGTATCGGTTAGGATTGAGCCAATCGGCATTGGCCCAAGAGATAAGTTCCCTCGGTGCGGATTGTCCGTTTTTTATATACAACACACCCTGTTATGCGGAAGGTATCGGGGAGCAAATAACCCCTACGAATTTCTCCTTACACGGTATGCGATTAGTGTTATACAAGCCCGATTTCGGGGTATCAACACGCGAAGCGTACACGGGCATCACACTACACCCCGAACACTCCGGCGAGATGCTGCAGGCATTGCTTTCCGGCAAGTCTATAAAGGATATACGTGATGTATTGGTGAATGATTTTGAACAAACGATTTTTCCGCTCTATCCCGAGATAGCCCGCCTGAAAAAACAACTATTGGCAGCGGGAGCCGTTTACGCATCCATGTCCGGTTCCGGTTCAACCGTATTCGGGCTATTTGATTCCGAAAAATCAGTGATTATCCCTGCTAATCCTTTGATAGATACAATATTATGACAAAAGAAGATTTACGCATCATCTATATGGGTACGCCCGAGTTTGCCGTAGAAAGCCTGCGAGCATTGGTGGAAGGCGGTTACAACGTAGTGGCTGTGGTAACTATGCCTGACAAACCGGCAGGACGAGGACACCAGATTCAATACTCCGCAGTAAAACAATATGCATTAGAGGCCGGCTTGCCCATCCTACAACCCGAGAAACTGAAAGACTCGTCATTTTTAGAGCAACTGAAATCATACCACGCAGATTTACAAATAGTTGTTGCATTTCGGATGCTTCCTGAGGTAGTATGGGCAATGCCACGTTTAGGTACATTTAACCTACATGCGGCTCTCCTTCCCCAATACCGCGGAGCGGCTCCGTTGAATTGGGCAGTTATCAATGGCGATAAAGAAACGGGGGCTACTACTTTTATGCTCAAACATGAGATTGATACAGGCAACATCATCCTACAAGAACGCATGCCGATTGGCGATGACGAGAATGTGGGTAGCGTACACGACCGACTGATGGTCTTGGGCAAAGATTTGGTGCTGAAGACGGTGGATTTGATTATTGATAGCGAGAACCGCGGTATTGCCGTCCCCACTACCCCACAAATAGAAACAGCGGATTTGCGTCCGGCACCGAAGATATTCAAAGAAACGTGCGAAATAGACTTCGGCAAGACGGCGAAGGAAATACATAATTTTGTGCGTGGCTTAAGCCCCTACCCTGCCGCTTGGTGCAACCTGACTATTCACGGGAAAAAGTATATGAACGTGAAAGTATATCGTGTAGAGCCATGTGACAATATGAACGATAAAGAGATTGTTGTTCCTTGCACAGACGGCTATGTACGTATATTAGAATTACAACTACCCGGAAAAAAACGTATGGACGCCCATGCCCTATTGAACGGACTAAAATAAAGGACAATGGTGGATTATCGCACACTGATAGACAAATACTACGCCACTTCGCCGGAACTGCAAAATATACTATTGGCACATAGTATGCAAGTGCGCGATCGTGCACTAAAGATAGTGGATGCACATCCCGAATGGACGGAAAGCGGAGAAGTGGACAGAGATTTTGTGGAAGAGGCTGCTATGCTGCATGATATAGGCATCATCTATTGTAACGCCCCCAAGATATTTTGTGTTGGCACACACGCCTATATAGAACACGGGTATTTGGGAGCAGAACTGCTCAGGAAAGAGGGATTGCCCAAGCATGCCCTGGTAGCAGAACGCCATACGGGTACGGGTATAACCATGGATCAAGTAATCCGTGAACACTTACCCATTCCTATTCGCGATTATTGTCCTATATCGTTAGAGGAAAAGATAGTGTGTTATGCCGACAAATTCTATTCAAAGGGGCATATCGGAGACACCGTAGATATAAAAAAAATACGCCAGCAAATATGGAAATACGGCCACGATGCCATTGTCCGTTGGGATACCTTGGTTGCCATAATGGGCGAACCCGAACTACAAACCGGCGCAGAGTAATCACACCAACAATATAAACAATATAAACAATATAAATATAAAAAAAAAGTTGCCTATGTGTTAGACAACCTCTTTTGTGCGGAAAGTGAGGGATTCGAACCCCCGGTACGACGTAATGCGTACACCACATTTCGAGTGTGGCTCTTTCGACCACTCAGACAACTTTCCGTATCTCTTATCGAAAGCGGGTGCAAAGGTACTGCTTTTTTCCGACTTATGCAAATGCCTTCCGTTTTTTTCTGCTATTTATTGTATTTTACAAGCAGGTATGCCTCGCTTTCTAAAGTCCATTGGGGTAATACGGCTATCTGCTCATATCCCAACGATTGATACAAAGCCAAGCAAGCCCCATTAGAGGCACGTATTACCGCATAGAGCAGCCGCATATTGAGTGTACCAAACGCATATTGTTCCAGAAGTTTCATTGTCTCATACCCCACTCTACTCCGACGTGCTTCCGGCGCGATATATAGTCCGATGGCGGCTTTGCGATTGCGCGGGTCAAAATCAAACAAATCAACACAGCCGAGCGTGGAATGATCGATATCGTTTTCAATAATCAAACGCAGTTGTCCGTCACGATAGATGTCTCCCGTGGTGTTTTCGATATAACTGCGCAAATCCTGCTGCGAAAGCGGATTATGTGTATCACTATCAGCCCACACAGCCGCATCGTTTTCCCAGCGGTAGAGAAACGGCAAATCAGACGGCTCTAATTTACGCAGTCGCACCATTATGCTCCAAACAATTTAGAAAAAAAACCTTTCTTGTTTGTAGTCTCTGCGTCCGCTTGGGGGACAGGTTTCAACGCATTGCCGGTATGAATCATTTGGTATATCACTCCCCAATCAGGCAGCCCGCCGAGATTACGATCATCGATGAACAAGTCGGCTGTCAGTTTGCGGTTGGGGCGTGTAGCAGGGTTTTCCTCGGGATAGTTGGAATTGACGGCGTAGAATTCCAATCCACGCGACTTGCAATAATCAACCGCCTCTTGCAGCAATTCTCCCTCGCGAACAGACCAAAGAATAATCTGGTGATGGTCTTCGTCTTGTAATTTTTTAAGAGTCTGAATAGCAAACGGAATCGGTTTCCCGATTTGCGGGTATTCGTGGGTAACGATGGTTCCGTCGAAATCAACAGCGATAATCATGGGATGATAGAATAATAGAATGATAGAATGGTAGAATGATAGAAATCAGTAGGTTTCCTCGTTGTCTTGCTTAGGTGCAAGTTCGATTTGAATCTTGCGTGCAGTGGGTTTGGTAAAATACCAACTAATAGCCGCAATAGCAGCCACCCACAACATAGAACGGTAGCACCCTAACCAATAGAAAGCAATGATACCAAGTAGCATAGCATTGCTAACCATCACGATGCGAATAGCAGCATAACGCCGATAGAGCGAGAATTTCAGTTCTTCGTTTTCCATACTGCGAATTTTGTCGCACACGCGCTTAAAACCATACAACCCCAACGGGATAGTAATAAGTGCATCAAAGATGACAATGTACTGTATCACTTTTCCGGCAGTGGACATTGTATCAATAACAGCGATAGTCCCCTTGGAGACCAACAGATACATAGCAACCATTGCAACAAGTGCAAGCACCATCATTCCATAATAATACCAATTCAATTGGTGAGCAATCTTTTGTTCCATTAGGCTTTGAAATCTATTCGGTTGACAATAGAGCGACCGAGAGTTATCTCGTCGGTGTATTCCAGTTCGTTTCCTACCGCCACGCCACGCGCAATCTGACTGATTTTCGGCATTGTAGCAAACCCCGCATTCTGCAAACGGCGGTAGATGTAAAAGTTGGTGGTATCGCCTTCCATAGTGGTTGGCAAAGCGAGGATAACCTCCTGAATGTCTTCGGGTTCAATACGAGAAACAAGGGAGTCGATTTCTATATCTTTCGGTCCGACCCCATCCATAGGAGAGATAATTCCTCCCAAAACATGATACAACCCGGAATATTGCCCAGTATTCTCTATGGACATCACGTCCTGTACATTTTCCACTACACAAATAGTCTGTCTGTCCCGGCGATGCGATTGACAGATAGGACATACCTCTTGGTCAGAGATATTGTGGCATATACGGCAATAGTGCACGTCCGTTTTGAGCCGCGTTAGAGCCCCCGCAAAGGCTTCGACGTCTCTGTCGGACTGCTTAAGCAGATGCAACACCAAACGCAAAGCCGTCTTGCGCCCCATTCCGGGAAGGGAGGCAAATTGATTGACGGCATTTTCCAACAATATCGAGGGGTACTGGTTCACAGAAAATTCTCGTTTATCCTGCAAAGGTACGGCAAAAAAATGGAATGTGCAAATATATTATCTCGCCGAAATCGGAAAAACCTAAATACGGTTTGGCATCGGAGACAAAAAAACAGACTATCCTTTTGAGGAATAGTCTGTTTTTTATTGTTGTTTCAGCGAGAAACACTATACAAAATCTTATGCCATACGTG
>SAMEA104315435__coassemble_1367_pt1 | contig 10353 bp, 9 predicted proteins | sample SAMEA104315435__metabat2_high_PE_041 | metagenome-assembled genome bin SAMEA104315435 (sample SAMEA104315435) | gut metagenome | biome: Monkey gut; feature: monkey-associated habitat; material: faeces | place: China | collected 2013
TCAAACCGGACGCAGATGTGGAAAGTGGCGAAACCAATGCGGAGGGCTACAAAGGTATCTTCGAGCAGATGGCAAAAGAGTTCGGTTTCAAGTATGTCGTTTCCACACTCCGCGAGAGTTATTCGGCTACGTTCAATGGTTGGAAAGCCCTCATCTACGATGGCAAAGAGTTCTATCAATCAAAGCGTTACGAAATCAACCCGATTATTGACCGCGTGGGTGGTGGCGACTCGTTCTCCGGCGGTTTGATTCATGGTCTGCTCACCAAGAAGACCCAAGGTGAGGCACTTGAGTTTGCTGTGGCAGCCAGTGCACTGAAACATACTATCAATGGCGACTTTAACCTCGTTTCGGTAGAAGAAGTGGAAGCCCTTGCCGGTGGAAATGCCAACGGACGCGTACAACGATAATTAATTGATTATATGGCAAAATTTGATAAGTTGGCCGTTATGGCTAAAATAGGTGAGACGGGTATGGTGCCTGTCTTCTACAACCAAGATTTGGACCTTTGCAAGAATGTCGTAAAGGCTTGTTACGAGGGCGGTGTACGTGCTTTTGAGTTCACCAATCGCGGTGATTTCGCACACGAAATCTTTGGCGAATTGGTAAAATGGGCAGCGAAAGAGTGCCCCGAACTCGCGCTCGGTGTCGGTTCTGTTGTGGACGCTCCTACGGCAGCATTGTATATCCAACTCGGTGCTTGCTTTGTGGTAGGTCCCCTTTTCAACGCAGAGATTGCGCCGGTCTGCAACCGTCGTCTGATTCCCTACTGCCCGGGGTGTGGCACGGTTTCCGAGATTGGCAAGGCACAGGAACTCGGCTGCGACCTGACCAAACTCTTCCCTGGAGATGTTTACGGACCGAATATGGTTAAGGGGCTCAAAGCACCGATGCCGTGGTCGAAGATTATGGTTACCGGCGGTGTGGCTCCTGAGAAAGAGAACCTTGAAAAGTGGTTCAAAGCAGGCGTCTATTGTGTAGGCATGGGCTCCAAATTGTTCCCCAAAGAGGTCATCGCTGCAGGCGACTGGGCATACATCACCAATAAATGTAAAGAATGTCTTGATGTCATCAAGGCTGTACGATAAATCGGAGAAGCGACCGCTTCATTTCGTCATCGGAATGGGGCGGTTCGTTTGTCCTTAATCCTAACAACACATGTCAACACAAACGAAACTTATGACTAACTGGCGTTGGTGGTTATGTTCGTTGCTCTTTGTGGCAACAACGGTTAACTATCTTGACCGCCAAGTGCTTTCCCTCACGTATGAGGAGTTTATCAAACCGGAATTTCATTGGACAGATGACCATTATGGAACTATCACCAGTCTGTTCTCTATATTCTATGCTATCGCTTGTCTTTTCGCAGGTAAGTTTGTCGATTGGATGGGCACCAAAAAAGGCTACATGATTGCCATCGGCGTATGGTCGGCAGGTGCATGTATGCACGCGGCTTGCGGTTGGGCTACCGCTCACATCGAGGGGCTTGGCAGCGTAGAGGCAATGCGTGCTGTGGAAGCCGGTTCTAATGTTGCGCTCGCTGTCGCCACCACTTCGGTCTATCTGTTCCTGCTATGCCGTGGTATTCTTGCTTTGGGCGAAGCAGGTAACTTCCCTGCAGCCATCAAGGTTACGGCGGAGTATTTTCCCAAGAAAGACCGTGCTTTCGCCACTGCGTTGTTCAATGCCGGCGCATCGGTAGGTGCTCTTGCTGCCCCCTTGTGTATCCCGCCTTTGGCAAAACATCTCGGTTGGGAAATGGCGTTTATCATCATTGGTGCTCTCGGTTTTATCTGGATGTTCTTCTGGCAGTTTATGTACGATAAGCCGGAGAATAGCAAGCATGTCAATGAGGCGGAATTGCAGTATATCCATCAGGACGATGCCGAAGAAGTGTCTCCAAAGGCGGCGTCCGAAGTGGAGGAGAAGGCGATTCCTATGTACAAATGTTTTGGCTATCGTCAGACTTGGGCGTTCATCGTGGGCAAGTTCTTCACCGATGGCGTATGGTGGTTCTTCCTTTTCTGGGCACCGTCATATTTCCAAAACCAATTTGGCTACAAGGCTTCGTCGGGTATGGGGCAGGCACTCATCTTCACCCTCTATGCTATTGTAACTATCCTGTCTATCTTTGGCGGCTATCTGCCTAAGTATTTCGTGGAGAAAAAAGGTATGCAACCATATAGCGGACGTATGTTGGCGATGTTGCTTTTCGCGTTCTTCCCGATGGTGGCTCTTTTTGCACAACCGTTAGGTTCGTTCAGTGCGTGGTGGCCTGCTGTCTTGATTGGTCTGGCGGGTGCCGGACACCAGGCATGGTCGGCAAACTTGTTCTCCACCGTAGGCGATATGTTCCCCAAATCGACCATTGCCACTATCACCGGTATCGGTGCTATGGCGGGTGGTATCGGTTCGATGATTATCCAAAAGAGCGCAGGTCGTCTCTTCACCTATGCGGAGACGGCCGGCGAGGCATTCCAATTTCTCGGCTTTTCCGGTAAGCCCGCAGGTTATTTTATCATGTTCTGTTTCTGTGGCGTGGCATATCTCATCGCGTGGGGTCTCATGAAAGCCCTCGTGCCGAAGTATAGTCCGATTAAAGACTAATTACATTACCATATAACTCCAAGAGAGACTATTCGGTCTATATACGAATAGTCTCCCTTTTTGTAGCACGATTTTTGTAGTGATTTGCCAAATGATACAACCTCAAGAAATTCTGCGTCGCCGTGATATGCGCGATGTATTCACTTTTACCATCGACCCTGCCGATGCCAAAGATTTTGATGATGCCCTGTCGTTCCAACGTTTGGAGGACGGGCTTTTGCAGGTAGGTGTGCATATTGCCGATGTTACCCATTATGTTACTCCCGGTTCCGAGATAGACGACGAGGCATATCGCCGTGGTACGAGTGTTTATTTGGTGGAGAAGGTCATACAGATGCTTCCCGAGGCAATGTGTAATTTTCTATGTTCTCTGCGTCCCGATGAGGAGAAACTCTGTATGTCGGTTATCTTCACGATGACTTCGGAAGGTCAGGTGGTAAAGCATAAACTCTGCCGCACCGTCATTCGTTCCAATGTGCGTCTCAATTACGATCAGGCACAGGAAATCATAGGAAATGCGCAATCGGCAATGTATAATGCGCAATTAGCCGATGCCATCCATACTCTCAACAATGTAGCGAAGCATTTGCGCAATAAGCGTTTTGCAGACGGTTCGCTTTATTTGGAGCAGGACGAAGTGCGTTTTCGCTTAGACGAGAACGGCGAACCCGTAGAGATATATTTCGAGCACCCCAATGAGGCGCACCATCTCATAGAGGAGTTTATGTTGTTAGCCAACCGCACCGTTGCCACAATGGTGGGCGGTAAGCCTTTTGTCTATCGTATTCATGACAAACCAGACCAAGATAAACTCAAGGACCTGCGTGCTTTCAAACGCCGTATGGGGGACAAAGTGCAACCGCAAGTGATAGAGATACTTACTATTCGTGCAATGGCGAAAGCGGTTTATTCCACTCACAACATCGGGCATTACGGTTTGGCATTTTCCCATTATACGCATTTCACTTCTCCTATCCGCCGTTACCCCGATATGCTGGTACACCGCTTGTTGGACAGATATATCTTGAGTGGAAAAGGTGAGAGTTGGTCAGCAGAACAATTGGAAGATATGTGTCAACACTGCACAGATATGGAGATACAAGCACAGGCCGCAGAGCGTGATTCTATCAAGGAATACCAGGCCAAATGGATGCAACGCTTTATAGGTGAAGAATTGGACGGGCATATCTCTGGCGTCACGGATTTTGGACTCTTTGTACAGATTGATGACTCGCATTGTGAGGGGTTAATACGTATCAACTCTATTCGTCGTGGGGAATTTTTCCAATATGACGAGAAAAACTATCGTCTTATTGCTGCCAATTCGGGCGAGACGTTCACTCTCGGCGACCCGCTTCGCATACGTGTAGTGCGTGCCGATGCTGAGAAACGACAGGTGGATTTTATCCTTGCCGACGAGGATTATACGCCCCGCAAACATACGCCCAAAGTGGTAAAAGAAAGTACAGAGAAAGCAAAAAATAAAAGCAAAGGTTTTATAAAAGGCAAAAAGCGCAAAAGATTTGCATAGTCCGTTTTTTTTCGTTACCTTTGCGGGCAGTATGAGAAAATGTTTCTTCTTTTTGGCGGCTCTGTTGGTATGTGTCATCAGCGTACAGGCGGAGATATTGACTTTGCGCACGGGTGCGCAAGTGCAGGGTGTGGTTGTCTTCCAAAACGAAGAAGTTATTGTTCTCCAGGACCGGTCGGGTGCGCGTTTCCAGTATCCGTATGCCGATGTGCTGTCTATTGGCAACGAAGAAAGTCTTATTGCAGACCAACAACAGGAATCTTCGTCGGCCATTTCCGTTCCGACAAAGAAAATCTCTGTTCTCTTGGAGTTGGCGGGCGGTGTATCTTTTATTCCCGCAGACACCATAGGAGGGTGTTTTGGTGCTAATTTGTTGGTCGGTTCGCACGATTTGCTTGGAAAGCGTATCTTCCTTGGTGGAGGTGTTGGGTATGTGGGCGAGTTTATGGGGAATGACAAGTACGCTTTTTTGCCTATTCAGTTAGCAGTACGTATTCCCTTTTTTCAGCAGAAACATAGCCCGATGGCAGGTGTGGCATTAGGCTATGGTGTGGCATTGAGTAAAGACTACCTCGGCGGATTGTATGCGGGGGCAAACATTGGCTACTGCTGTCGGATAAGCAGCAAGTCCGCCTTGTATATTGCTGCCGATGTACAGTTTCAACAAGCCAAGATTGAAGCACACGAGACCATTGAAGATGCTTCGTTTACCAACCATACCGGTCGCAGTTTCGTGCATACGGGTGTCCGGTTAGGTTTCTTTTTTTAATCATTCCTAATTGTTCTAATGGTCAAGCGAACAACAAAACAGCGCAGAAATCATCGGGTAAGCATTATGCTTAATGATAGCGAGATGCGTGCATTGCAGAAATACTGCGATAGGTACACCATTACCAACCGCAGCAAACTTATTCGCGAGACATTGATGCACAATATCCTCAAGCGTTTCGACCTTGATAATCCTACTTTGTTCGACTGACTTGTTTCTCTATACATGAACATTTTTAGATATTCACTCAAACCAAAGCCTATAAACGCTTATGCTATTTGTATGGGCTTTTGCGTATTTGATTCGTATAGGTAGTCGAATATCTCTAAATTCTTTACGCCATTTCATCTCTGTAAAAGGCTCTAAATCGTATGCAAGGTGGTGAATATAAAAGGCGGATTTCCTGATTTTACGGAATAATTGTCTTTGATAGAGTATCTGCGATATAGTGGTCAAGCATCGTAGTTAGTTTTTGTGCGCCATACTCATTGAGGTGATCTGCGTCATAGAAATCGTCCTCTGTAAAATGCCGATTCTTAAGCCAATTGAGGTAAGTCACATGGCTGTATTGTTGTTCAATACAGACACAAGTAGCAGTTATTTGGTGGAGTTGTTCTGTTTCTAATGCATCATAATATGTATGGTAGGTGGGGGTTGTGAGTAAAATCACGTGTATGTTTCTCCGTTGGCAATCCTGTATGATGGCATTTAATCGTTGAATATTAGCGGAGACGTATGTAGTGTCTGCTTTTGTGTGTCTTTTGGCGGCTATCGGTCCTGCAGCATACCACACATTATCTCGGTTCTTTTTAGCATTGCCACATCCCCAACCATATTCATTGCAAGAAACGAATGACTCTTTTTGAAACCATGATGGAAACACATATTGCATCTTTTCTTTGGATAATATCTCCACATTGTATTTCAATTCTCCTTTGTGGTAATCACAACCCATATAAATACAATAGTTTCTTACGCGCCAATACTCTTCACTGCTTTCCAAATCGTAACGCAGTGAGAAATAGGATATAGGAAGAATAATATAACGCAAAGAATCACAATGTGATATGTAGTTATGATATAGAAAATAGTCGTACTTAATAGTTTGAGAAACAAACGCAAGGTTAAAAGCAGGGCGCGAAAAAAACTCGGGACGAATACCATAAAATCCGTGCGAAGAACCAAAATTCAATATTTGTACTGCCGAAGCGTTGTTGGTCAACCATTCGTTTTTGTAGGAATAGTCATTCGGAATCCGTCGAATAGACCATTCGCAGATACCTACAATTATGGCTGTCGGTACAAAGACAAGTAATATAATTTGAAGTAGAAACTTTTTCATATCAGAATTGGAAATAAATGAATGATTGCTCTTGTCCCGAGTTGATGACAACAAGGAATATCAGTACGTAATATATTGCTAATCTTATCGTTATGCTATGCACATTGCTAATCTCCAAGCCGTGCGGTTTAGTGCGTTGGAGCCACTCCGTTATGCCCATGATAAGTATAGATACGGCAAGCGGTATGTAAAAGATACGATTTATCAACCACGGAATTGTAAATAGCGATGGGGTAAAAATACCCGACACCCAACCTACCAATGTGTTTGTTCCTGTTGCCCGGAAGATAATCCAACCGAAGACGGCAAGGATGAAGGTGAGAAGCATTTGGGCGGCTTCACGGAAAGAGGGGAGTAGTTTTGCCTTGGCGGTGCCGCTGCTAACTATCCCATTATGGTCTTCGTTTGTAGAGGGCAGGGTGACGGTGGCGACAGTGTCGCGGTAGCGGCGGTTCTTGCCGAGGAGTATCAACGGGAGGAACAGGAAAGCGTGGTAGGCTCCCCAAGCGATAAACGTCCAGTTGGCACCGTGCCAGAAGCCCGACAACAGGAAGATAATGAACGTATTGCGAATGATAACGGCTTTCTTGTACGCCTCTCTGTGGCGTATGCGGTCGGGTACGGCGGGGCGGCTGCCACCCAACGGGGTATAGACGTAATCGCGGAACCATGTGGTGAGCGAGATATGCCAACGCCTCCAAAACTCCGCTATGTCGCGACTGAAATAGGGTACATTGAAGTTGCGCATCAGTCTGATACCGAACAACTTAGCCGTGCCTATGGCTATGTCGGAGTAGCCTGAGAAGTCACCATAAATCTGTATGGAGAACAGTACGGCTGCGAGCAGGAGTGTACTCCCCGAGTAGGCGGTATAATCGGCAAAAACGGTGTCCACGTAGGTGGCGCAGTTGTCCGCTACGACAATCTTTTTGAAGAGTCCCCAGAGGATTTGGCGCATGCCGTCCACGGCTTGCGTGTAGTCGAAATGCCGCTTTTGCAGGAACTGCGGCAGGAGATTGGTAGCGCGCTCGATAGGTCCGGCGACGAGTTGGGGAAAGAACGACAGGAATGCGGTAAAGGCAACTAAGTCGTGCGTTGGCTGTATCTGCCGGCGGTAAACGTCTATGGAATAGGACAGGGCTTGGAAGGTGTAGAAACTGATACCCACAGGCAGAACCAGGTGTAAGAGCAGGCTGTCGGCTTGGCAACCAAAGAGTTCGGCAAAGGAACGGACAAAGAAATCGTAGTACTTGTATGTGCCGAGGATGGCGAGGTTAAGCAATACATTTACCCACAGCCACAGCCGTGGATTAGTGAGCAACCGCTTGACGATATGCGAAGACTTGCCCCCCCTAATGCGGATGCTTCTTCGTATCTGTTTGCGACAAAACTATACTCTATAAGTCGCCCGCTCAGATAGGAACAGAGGGTGGTGATTGCAATCAGAATCAAGAACCGCCAATTCCACCAACCATAGAAGACGTAACTGGCAACGACTATGAATAGGTTTTGCAACATCAGTTGATGCTTGCAGCGGCGGAGTGCGTAGTCGAATACAAACCAATACAGCAAAAACACTGTCGGCAGGAAAAAGGCGAACTCAATGGAGTTGAAAAGCATAGACGGGAATGTGATTTGCGATTTCTTAAAAAATACGCCACAAAGTTACACTTTTTTTTCAACCTGTGCAACCCTGCACCTAAATATCCTCTATTTATCTTGGTGCTATCAAGAGTAGGTGATTAGTAGGTGATTAGTGGGTGATTAGTGGGTGATTCAGCCGTTTATCTCGTTAGAATGTCCAATTCCTTTCGGCTAATAGCGGCGTAAAGTACCGCTTTGTGCGCAGCACACGCTACCTATCAACCGCTATTGTTTATTCGCATCGCTAAGCCCCTTTTTTCTGTCAGTTGCCGTATAATCCACAAAAAACGTCTGCTATTTGCGGAAACGGAAAATAAGTTGTACCTTTGCAGCGGAATAAACAACTGAACTTTTTATCTAAACTATATATGAAGAAAGAAATTCAATTCTCCCTTGTCTATCGCGACATGTGGCAGAGCAGCGGAAAGTACGTTCCGCGCAAGGACCAATTGGCAAAGATTGCACCGGTTATCATCGACATGGGGTGTTTCGATCGTGTCGAGACCAACGGCGGCGCAAGTGAGCAAGTGAATCTTCTCTACGGTGAGAACCCCAATCTCGCGGTTCGCACATTTACCAAGCCCTTCAACGAGGTGGGAATCAAAACCCACATGCTCGACCGCGGACTCAACGCTCTCCGTATGAATCCGGTTCCCGCCGATGTGCGCCAACTCATGTACAAAGTGAAGCACGCACAAGGAGTGGATATCACTCGTATTTTCTGTGGTCTCAACGACCCCCGCAATATCATTCCGTCTATCAAATGGGCAAAAGAGGCAGGCATGACTGCCCAAGCCACCATGTGTATGACCTATTCCAAGGTACATACAGTGGAGTATTATATCAACCTTGCCGAGCAACTCATCGAGGGGGGCGCACAGGAAATCTGTCTCAAGGATATGGCAGGTATAGGTCGCCCTGCTATGTTGGGAAAGATTGTTGCGGCTATCAAGGAGAAGCACCCTGACATTATTATCCAATATCACGGACATACAGGCCCCGGTTTCTCTGTGGCTTCTATGCTTGAGGTGGCTAAGGCAGGTGGCGATGTGTTGGACGTGGCTATGGAACCGCTCAGTTGGGGTATGGTACATCCGGATGTCATCACTATCCAAGCCATGTTGCGTGATGCCGGTTTCCTCGTGAAAGACATCAATATGAAAGCATATATGGAGGCGCGTAGCCTGACTCAATCGTTCATCGATGATTTCCTCGGCTATTGGATTGACCCGCGCAACTCCAAGATGACCTCGCTCCTCGTGGGCTGTGGTCTGCCGGGCGGTATGATGGGGTCGTTGATGGCAGACCTCAAAGGTATGCACGCTGCTATCAACGCCAACCTCGTTAAACGGGGCGAGAAAGCCCTCAGCGAGGACGAACTGCTTGTCGAACTCTTCGAAGAGGTACAGCGTATATGGCCGATGTTGGGTACTCCGTGTCTCGTAACGCCGTTCTCGCAGTATGTAAAGAACGCTGCGCTGATGAACCTCTTCTCCAAGTCGATGGGAGAAAAACCGTTCACACGTATGGACCCTGCTATGTGGGGTATGATTCTCGGCAAGTCGGGTAAACTGCCCGGCGAGTTGGCTCCCGAAATTGTAGAACTCGCAAAAGAGAAGAATATGGAGTTCTACACAGGCGACCCGCAATCCCTCTATCCCGACGCACTGCCTCATTATATCGAGGAAATGGAGAAACTCGGTTGGGAGCGTGGTCAGGACGACGAAGAACTCTTCGAGTTCGCCATGCATGAGAAACAGTATCGTGAGTTCAAGTCGGGGCAGGCTAAGGAGCAGTTCAACAAAGACCTCCTTGAGCGTATGGAGAAAGCCGCACAGGGTGGCAAACAGGTTACGTTCATCTCGGCTGCCGACAAACGTGCTATCTTGCACCCCAACGCAGAGCCTCTCGAAGCAACCCAATCGGGGAAACTCCTTTGGGAACTCGATTACAACGAAGACAGCCATGCGCCTGCTTTCGGCACCTTCTATAAGAAAGGGGATATCATTTGCTATATCCAGACCCAACATGGTATGGAAATCCTCACTGCTTTCGACAATTGCCGTTTGGTGGCTGTCGAGAAAGAGCAGGGTACTGTCCTGACCAAAGGCGACGCTGTGGCATGGTTTGAGCATGCTGACCTTATCGAAAACGTCCGCGAGGGTATCAAAGATGCCGCACAAAAGGTCAAAGACGCTATCCAAAACGCTGTCAAGCAACCCGATACCGAAGTCCTTCCCGAGCAACGCAGCAAGTGGAAAGACGGTATGATTGCCAAGCAATAAATAACCCATAAATCAATACGTTTTATGAAAAAGTACAATTTTAATGCAGGACCGAGTATCCTGCCCCAAGAGGTCATCAAAGAGACCGCTGACGCAGTGCTTGATTTCCAAGGTGAAGGATTGAGTATCCTCGAGATTTCGCACCGTGCCAAGTACTTCCAACCCGTTGTGGATG
>SAMEA104315435__coassemble_1375_pt1 | contig 10297 bp, 13 predicted proteins | sample SAMEA104315435__metabat2_high_PE_041 | metagenome-assembled genome bin SAMEA104315435 (sample SAMEA104315435) | gut metagenome | biome: Monkey gut; feature: monkey-associated habitat; material: faeces | place: China | collected 2013
AAAAAGAAGAGGAGGCTTAATTATGGCACAGAATGATGAAATTCGCTATCTGACCCCGCAAACCAAAGATCAGAAGAAGAAAAAGTATTGCCGTTTCAAAAAGAGCGGTATCAAGTACATCGACTACAAAGACCCTGAGTTCTTGAAGAAATTCCTCAACGAGCAAGGAAAAATCCTCCCGCGTCGTATTACCGGAACAAGCCTCAAGTATCAGCGCAAAGTTGCTCAAGCCGTTAAGAAAGCACGCCACTTGGCTCTGCTGCCTTACGTAACCGATATGATGAAGTAATTGTCTAACCCTTTAACAAACGAAACATCATGGAAGTAATTTTGATTCAAGACCTTGCTAACTTAGGTTTCAAAAACGATATAGTACGCGTACGCGACGGCTATGGCCGCAACTATCTGTTGCCTAACAAAATCGCCGTTATCGCTAACGAAAGCAACCGCAAACAATTGGCGGAGAACCTCAAACAACAGGCGCACAAACAGGCAAAACTTCTTGCTGACGCACAAGCATTGGCAGAGCAACTTGCTGGTATGACTATTGATATGGCTGTTAAGGCAAACGAGGATGGCAAAATCTTCGGTACGGTTACCACCGCACAAATCTCTGCTGCTTTGGCTGCTAAAGATATCAATATCGACAAAAAAATCATCACTATCGCTGAGCCTATCAAGGTAACCGGTGAGTATGTTGCTGTGGCTCGTCTCCACCGAGAGGTTAAAGCCGATATCAAACTCAATGTTGTTGCTGAGTAATCAGAACGGCACTTTGTAAAACTGTTAAAAACGTAAGACAATGAAACAAGGAATTCATCCCGAGAACTACCGCGTGGTAGTCTTCAAAGATATGTCTGATGGTACTCAGTTCTTCAGCCGCTCTACTGCTGCTACGAAGGACAGCATCGAAATCGATGGCGTTCAGTACCCGCTGATTAAGTTGGAAATTTCCAATACCAGCCACCCGTTCTATACCGGTAAATCGAAACTCGTCGATACCGCTGGACGTGTGGATAAGTTTATGTCTCGCTACGGCGACCGCAAACGTAAGTAATTTTTGCGTTATATCTAAGGGCGGGCTTCGGCTCGCCCTTATTGTTTCTGTCAATCATATTTCGCCTATGCAAAAACAACTTTTCCTCGAATTGCTGCACAAAACCCTCTTTTCGTGCGGTTTGTTTCTGCTGCTGTTCGCAGTGCTGTACCTCATCGAGTGGCTTGTACCGTCTCTACAGGGACAACTCCTGCAATGGGACAGTGCGGCGTTTGTGGTCGGTATCCCTGCCAGCGTGGTGGGAGTGGCGTACGTGCTGACTATCAAAAACCCGCAAAACTACACCGGTTTCTATGGCGGTATCCTGATGGCATTGTTGCTCTCATGCCAATTTTTCTTGCAAGGAAATTTCGACCTCGTCTTTCTGCAACTGTGTGTCTTTATCCCTTTTATGGCAAAATCCATCGTCGAATGGAAGCGCGCACTCAGAGCACAGGATAGTCAACCGGTTGATAATAAGCCGTTTGTGCCGCATGACCTGCACGGGCGGGCATTGCTCTGGACGCTCGTTGCTGCTATCGGTATTGTGGTGCTTGATTATGTGCTTGCCACGTTGTTTATTCAGCACGATGCATGGGATGCCAATGTGTTGCTCAAACTTTGCAGCGGAATGATGATCGCCTCGTCCACATTGGCGAACTTCTGGCTTATCTATCAAAAGATTGACGCATGGATCTGGTGGGTAGTCTATAGCGCAAGCGGCATGGTGCTGTATGTGTTGATCGGCAATATGTTCTCGCTCCTGCTCTTTACCGTATTCCTTATCGTCAACGGTTCGGCTATGATTGCGTGGATGCGTATGCACCGCGCCGGCAAATAAGAATATCACAACAAATTTCATTTATTTCCTTTATTTCTCTCGCGCCAATGAGGCTCCGCAAAATTTATTTTGTGGAGAGAGGAGAAATGACGGCGACCAAAACTCGTATAACGAATTTCTATGTCGCAAGTCCATTTCGACGAGGGCGCGTAGGACACATTAAACTATGTACAAACTCAAAAAAGATACGGTCTTCCATGTAGAGCAGGACCAACAATTGTTGGATTTTCTGCTCGCAAAGATGGGGGGAATGACCAAAACCAGTATCAAGCAATTGCTTGGACAACGCCGTGTGTCAGTCAATGGCTCTATCCAAACGCGACACGATACACCGCTTCATAAGGGCGACAAAGTCGTGATGGTCAGCGGACGTGGAAATATCGAACTCACCCACCCGAAATTGAGTATCGTCTATGAGGACGATTCGCTCATCGTGGTGGAGAAAAAGCAGGGGCTGCTCACGGTGCCTACCTATCCGGGGTCTGCCGAAACAACCGCGTTCTCCATTCTGAAAAACTATGTTCACCGCCGTAGTCAGCATGCGGGAGTTTATGTCGTTCATCGGCTCGACCGTGAGACAAGCGGACTTTTGGTGTTCGCCAAATCGCCTGAATTGCAGCAGTATATGCGTACATACTGGAGACAACTTGTAACCAAACGTACCTACGTGGCGGTGGCGGAGGGACTCTTTGACAAGACTCAAGACAAGATTACCACATGGCTCACTGAGGATAAACGCAATGCGGTGGTGTATTCTTCGCCGGTGGACGATGGCGGACAGATAGCCGTTACCAACTACAAAGTAGTAAAAACCATTTCGCCCGACAGCGAAGATACCGCCCAACTGCCCCTTTCCCTCTTGGAACTCAATCTCGAGACTGGGCGCACCAACCAGATACGTGTACATCTGGCGTCGATAGGCCACCCTGTCTTGGGTGATCGCAAGTACGGACACGGCAATGAGTTTTCCCCCGCCGACCGTCTTTGTCTCCATGCACGCATCCTGGAGTTTATCCATCCCACCACGGAACAGGTCGTCCATTTCGAGACCCCCGTTCCCCGCGAATTCACCCGTCTCTTTGCGAAATAAGTAACAACAAAAAATCGGTTGCCCTGCTAATGGATAACCGATTTTTTTTGTTGTTAAACTGCTTTGTCGATCATTTCTTGTAGAAATAGATAGCATCCAGATTAAGTTGCGCACCGGCAACTCCTTCCGATAATGCACAAAATATATTTACATCTGCTTTGCACGTGGTCTTGGCTAAAGCCGTAGCAAATTTTGTCATCGGGATATCAAACTCCTGCCATTCGCCATTACGTGTAAAATCCGAGTAAATGCCTCCGTCATACAAGTTGGCTTTGTTGCCTAATACGAACCTGGTTTCGTCTGTGCCAAATATATAGAAACAATGGCTGTAGTTGTCTGTTGATTTTATAGCCAAATGCAGATAGTAATCATCGGGATTTGCTACAATAGCCGCACGCAGTTTCTCTGCATCTTGCCAATCGGTACCATCTGTGGTCAAGCAGAAACCGAGACCTGCCCAACCATAATCTGACACTGTTAGCGCCAAATATCCATCCGAGCCATAGAAACCAAGACCGATAGGATTGGCAAGCGAATATGTATTATCCCAAATGTACACGAATTTGGTACTCTCATCCCACGTAAAATCTGCCACCACTTTTGTTTGGTTGTCAGTCAGCACCTCTTGGTCTAAAAGAATAGGGTAGATTTGTGAACCTTTCGTTTGTGCCTTGTTTGGGATAAATGTGAGTTGCACATTAGTCTCCCCGCCATTTTCTGCCCAGTCATATTCAAAGCGTACCGATCCGTTGAAGGGGGAAAGGAGTGTAACCTTATCATTTCCACTCACGCCCACTCCGCTAATGGTCATATTATTGATGCCCCAACTATGCTTCCAATCGTGATCTTTGCGTATCTTAAATTCGCCGGCATCAAATGTTAGGTCAGTCGCTTCGAATACATAGTGGTTATTATCCTTGTTTACAAAGCGGAAATCGGTATCTGTCTCCCAGTTCCCGTTGATTGTACCGATCAAACTATATACAAATGTCTCCGGATATACGGGTGGCAAATCACCTGTCCGCTCAATCGTGTATTTGAAACTCTCTTGTACCGTCTGGGCTAATCCGGTATATTCCAATGTAATATCGTATATGCCGGTTTCGTTTATGGATATATTCCCTCCGCCGCGGATACCATCCACTCCGAGATTTGTATTTGCTGTTACCGTATTGGCAATATCCAAATTGATTCTCCACGCATTGCCGTAAGCAAATTTGAAATCGCAATAATAACCATAATAATCTATATGCACATCTTTCCATTCAAATTTGTTGCCCGTTTGTGTGCCTTCTGTATAGCCCCAATCGTTCATATTACCGCGGATGCCCCATAGGCATGGGACAATGATACATTGCGCACCGCCCACATCGGAAAGCAGACCGTCTTCGTTTAAGTCCAGTACAATGTGATACAGCCTTGTTTGATTAACTTTGAATGATGTATTGCCGGTCAAAGAGCCTTTATAACCCGCTATTTCAGTGTTGTCGGTAGCGATTAATTCCTCGCCATACTCCAAAGAAGCACCATACGAGTAAACATTGCTTTTGTTTCGGTAGATAAACTCGTACGCCTTGCCCGCTTCCAACACCATATATTTTTCATACATACCGATGCGGTACATTTGATCCGCTTCGTTGAGACCTTTATCCATCGCATATTCGGGAGCGGTATCAGCACCTTTCTCCACAAGATAGCACCCGTCAGCATAGTTTACGCGTACATAGCAGAGCCCCTGTTTGTCGCCTATGGTTGCAGAAATAAATGCTTCGCCCTCGCTTAAAGCAGTTACTAAACCGTCTTGATTGACTGTTGCAACCTCGGAATTGGACGATTTCCATTCAAACGTATAGTCGCCCAAAGGGAAGGTATTGGTGTAGAGATTCACCACCTCGCCGACAACCATAGTTACCGATATCGGTTGTATAGAGAACCGTTCAGGAATGACAATACCGAAAGTGATACTGTCAATTTCAGAAAAGAGATACTGCTTAAAACTGCCGTCTTGCCATAAGTTGAGTTGTGCAAACACCGACAAAGTAACGAAAAGCGTACATAATGCTGATAAAAAGCGTTTCATAAAAATATGGATTTGGAGATTATTGTTTGATAAACCGGATTACTTGCGTGCCGATCTGGAGTAGATAGGTTCCTGCGGGTAAACCATGCACGCTGCATTGTGAGCCTGTGGAAGAATAGACCTTTTTGCCATCAGTAGTGTAGATACCTACGGGTGTATCTTCCGCAATGCCGCGTATATAGAGCATTCCGGCGGCAGGATTGGGATAGACTGTAACGGCATCGGCGGCAACCTCTTCGACAGCGGTTTCGTTGCCTTGCGCAAATACAATTTTGCGAATACGACCGGTCTCTTCTTCTGCAATCAAATTGCCGCTGTGGTCAAGCAGTTGCAGTCTGGTGTCGCGGAAAACCAGTCGCCCGATACGGGAAATGTCGTAGGTCTGTTCTTCGCCTGTTTGGGGGACAATGCGCAAATCCGTCGCTTGTATCGACAATGCACAGAAGAGCAGAAATGCAGAAAGAACCTTTTTCATAAACAGTACATTTAAGTGTTAATATAAATTATAGCGCAAAAGTACTATTATTAATTGAATTTAGCGAATTAAAATGAAAAATATCGTTTTTATACTTATCGTATATCTATATATTTATGTGTTTGTAGGGAAAGGTGCCAATGGGGATGGCGGAGAATGTAATCTATGACATCTGCAGTGTTTTGGCAGGAACAGGGTTGTAGATAAAGATGGGTGGAGGGGATGCGCTCTGCCCATTGCTCCACATCCTGATGTTGATAAACGATTTTTAGTTCGTTGGCAAACGGGATAACCACGCGGCTTCCCTCTTTGGGTGAACAGGTAATCCAGTCGATACCCGCCGGGAGTGGTCGGGTGCCGTTGGTTTCTATACAAATATGTTTGTCTGTGGAGTGCAGAGTGCTGAGGAGAAGTTCATCGGCTTGCAGCGAAGGCTCCCCACCCGTAAGGATAATCAGTACGTGCGAATCGGCAGACAGGTGTTGCACGGCTGATGCTATCTCTTCTGCTGTCATCTCGCTGTACGTGCTGAAATCGGTATCGCAGAACGGACAACGCAAGTTGCAACCGCTAAAGCGCACAAACACAGCTGGATAGCCTGTGTGGTACCCTTCGCCTTGCAGACTATAGAATATCTCGTTTACCCGATACGTCTTACTCATCTTTTTCGTAGATGGCACAGTTGTTCTCCGACTCGTGCACGCTCACTTTGTAGCAATTCTCCACGTGGTCGCAAATCCAGCGCGCGATATTCTCCGCCGATGGATTCACATCCAGCACTTCGTTGATGTATTTATGGTCGAAAGTGTCCTTTACCACGCGGTTGATGTGCGTGAAATCGGTTACCATACCGTCTTCATTCAGTTCGCGCGCTTTGCAATAGACTACTATTATCCAGTTATGACCGTGCAGGGCCTCACATTTGCTCTCGTAACTGAGGTGGAGATTATGTGCAGCGGAAATCTCCAAACGCTTTTCTACATAATACATAAAATAACCTAACCTCCCTAATCCCTCCAAAGGAGGGGCTATCAGAGTTCTTCTAAATAAAGGTTCTATACAACATTAACATCCGTCGAGCCCCTCCTTTGGAGGGGTTTGGGGAGGTTATTCATATTCCGTGGTGTCTTCTATTCCCGCTTCGCGGAGGGCTTCCTTACGCTCGGTGCAGGTACCGCATTTGCCGCAATGTTTCTCGCCCCCCTTGTAGCAACTCCATGTCTCGGCATAGTCTATCCCAAGGGCTTTGCCGCGGCGTGCAATGTCGGCTTTGGTGATACCCGTGTAGGGTGTGAATAGTTCTATTCCTTCATACGTCCCCGCTTTAATCGCCTGATTCATAGCGTCCACAAACGTCTGTCGGCAGTCGGGATAGATAGCATGGTCGCCCGAGTGGTTTGCCATCATAAGGCGTTTCAAACCGCGGCTCTCCGCCATACCTGCTGCAATAGCCAGCATAATCCCGTTGCGGAATGGTACAACCGTTGAACGCATATTCTCGTCGTCATAGTTGCCTTCTGGAATAGCGTCCGCTCCCTCCAAAAGCGAACTGTGGAAATAGTCGTGGATAAACTCTAACGGTATGATTATGTGAGGAATATCCAAACGATCGCAGTGCAAACGCGCGAAATACAATTCCTTCTCGTTATGATTGCTCCCGTAGTTGAAACTCAGAGCCAAGGCTATCTCGTCCTTATACTCATAGAGCATCGTGGTTGAGTCCATTCCGCCCGACAAAATGATAATACTATCCTTCATTTTTGATGAATGATTGATTGGGAAATAATGACTTTTTATTGAAGTACTTCCGCGAAGCGCGCGGAAAGACGTTGTTGCTTGAGGGCTTGGTGTGCCTCGTCGGCGTAGTTGGCAAATGGATATATGCTGATCCCACCTCGAGGAGTAAAGATACCCGTTACCTCGATATATTTCGGATCCATCAGTTTGACCAAATCGTTCATGATGATATTCACACAATCCTCATGAAAATCGCCGTGGTTCCTAAACGAGAACAGATAGAGTTTCAGCGACTTGCTCTCCACCATACGTTCACGCGGAATGTACGAGATGACAATCGTGGCAAAATCGGGCTGCCCTGTCTTCGGACAAAGTGATGTAAATTCGGGGCAGTTAAACGTAACGAGGTACTCGTTCTCGGGGTGCTTGTTGACAAATGTCTCCAGCATTTCCGGAGCATAGTCCGTAGGATACTTCGTCCGGTTCTCCCCCAACAGGCTCACCCCTGCTAATTCTTTTTCTGTACGCATTGTTTTCAGTGTTTTTAAAGTAATCGGCGAGGGAAAAACAATAGCCCCGCCTTTGCGCTGCAAAGTTACTGCTTTTTGGCGATATATGCAAATACCATCCTCCTACCGTGAATAGAATCTACGGACATTTATAGTAAAATGGCACGCATTTTGCGTGCCGTTTATCAGGTGGTCTTTGGTGTAGTGTCATCGCGAGTCGGGGTCGCTTTGCCGGACGACTCTATCTCGTCCACAATCGACGGCGAATCCAATAGCGAGTTGCCGCTGTGTTTTTCCATAAAAGCATTGTGGCGGAATAGAACATAGAGAGCCACTATCAGCCCCCCGATAAAATCAAGCGTCAGATCCGTCATCGTATCCCGTAGCGCCTCATGACCCACCAGGGGAATATCTTGGTCGGTATAGATAGAACCCGAAGTGGTTTCCATAAACTGCTGCGTGTTAGTGCCGAACAGATCATCGTATGTATATTCGCAGATCTCCCAGATAGCACCGCACGAGAGCGAGAACATCAGCAGAAAAAGAGCAAGAAAATACTTGTTGCTGAATACCACTTGGTCGGAATCAGATAGCAGGATATGCACTATCCAAAGCCCGATAAAGGAGAGAACTGCCCCCGAAAAAAGGTGCAAAAGAGAGTCCCACCACGGATAGCGACCGTAGAAATTCAGGCCGTCACCCAACACCATGGCTGTGAACGCAAATGCCGCTATCACCACCGTCAGCACCAATGGCACATTGAGCAGAAAACGCTTGCGCAAAATGATTGGCACTGTCAGAATAAGCAACATCGCTACATACTGCAAACCGCAGAACATCACTGCTTTAAGCGTTACATCTGGCTGAAAAAGCAGATAAACCACGTTGGCTATGCCCAACACTACCGTCAGGACAAAAAGCACGATATAAAATCGTTTCAAACGTTGATGAGAAGATAACATATATGGAGCATTTTTATATCTCTTGCCTGCAAAAACTATACCGTAATATATATAAGTAAACCATAACATTTTGATTAATATGAAGATTCTACTTGTCATCGACCAGTTCGATGCCGCCAACAATGGCACCACTATCTCCGCTAAACGCTTTGCCACCCACCTCAGGGAGCATGGTAATGAAGTTCGCGTCGTTTCCACGGGAGCATCCTCCGAGGATAAGTATGTGGTGGCGGAATGGAAGTCCCCCATCGGTGAAAAACTCATCAAAAGCCAGGGAATGGCTTTCGGAAAACCGGAAATAGATGTCTTGGAAAATGCCATCTCGTGGGCGGAGGTGGTGCATTTTATGATGCCCTTCACCCTTTCTATAGAGGGACTCAAAGTCTGCCAGAAACTGGGTGTTCCGCATACCGCCGCTTTCCATGTACAGCCCGAGAACATCACTTCGAGTATCGGACTCAAGGATGCCACGTTAGTCAATAAGGCACTCTATCACACATTTCGCGATGTCTTTTACAACTACTTCAAGCATATCCACTGCCCCAGTCATTTCATCGCCAACCAACTGAAAATCAATGGATATACCGCCAAACTGCATGTCATAAGCAATGGCGTCGAACGCGACTTCACCTATCGCCGCGACGCCGAGAAATCCCCTGCGCTCGCAGGCAAAATCGTCATTATGATGATCGGCCGCCTCTCCGTCGAGAAACGACAGGATGTCATCATCGATGCCGTCAAGAAAAGCAAGTATGCCGACCGTATCCAGTTGATTTTTGCCGGACAAGGACCACTCCTTGCCGATTTGGAGAAGCAGGGTGCCGACCTGAAGAATCCCCCAATCTTCCGCTTCTTCACCAAGCAGGAACTGATTGATATGTTGGCACAAACCGACCTTTACGTACATGCCGCCGACATCGAAATTGAGGCTATCTCCTGTATCGAAGCCTTCGCCACCGGGGTAGTTCCGGTCATTGCCAACTCTGCACGCTCCGCAACGCCGCAGTTCGCCCTCGATAAACGCAGTCTCTTCGCCCCGGGCGACAGCGATGACCTTGCCAACACCATCGACTACTGGCTCGACCACCCCGAAGAACGCAAACGTATGGAACCCCAATACGCCGAGGCAGGGAAACAATACAGCATTGAGCATTCTATCGAACTGGCAGAGGAGATGTTCCGGGAGGGCATTGCCGACAATGACCCCGAGGAAGACCGCCGTACATGGCGCAACACCCTCGAAGAGGACGTGAAACGCCTCCGCGAACGCCTGGCAAAACTGAGAGAATAAGTGAACGTTAATTGACCATTAAAACTATACATATAATCATCTGCGAAGCAATCATATAATCAGATAATTATCTACTCATCTGCGAAGGAGGCTTTTCGCTTTCCAAAGGAGACGAAAGAGGAGCAGCCCTATTGCCGCTCCCCCTATCCAAGCCAGTACTTTTACCGCCCGTGGGACATACCTCTCGGGCGGTAACTGTATCCGTACCTCGCGGTCCTGCCAGACGGTGTCGGTGCGGGTGAGGGTTCTTTCGCGCCAGCGGTCGCGCCAACGGTC
>SAMEA104315435__coassemble_1473_pt1 | contig 9665 bp, 7 predicted proteins | sample SAMEA104315435__metabat2_high_PE_041 | metagenome-assembled genome bin SAMEA104315435 (sample SAMEA104315435) | gut metagenome | biome: Monkey gut; feature: monkey-associated habitat; material: faeces | place: China | collected 2013
CTCACCCGTTACATCGTTGCGGTAGTTGATACTGATGTTGCCGTTGAACTTGTAGCGCTTTACATATTTGGATTGTGCGCGCACCGCCCACGTACCGCGTGTATAGATGTCGCCCGTTACTTGCAAATCCATATAGTCGTTGATGGCGAAATAGTACCCGATACCGCTCAGATACAAGCCGCGCGTACCGTCATCGCCGAAGTTCGGCATAATCAGACCGCTCGAATACTGGTTGGTGAACGGAAAGAATCCGAATGGGATAGCCAGCGGCACCGGCACATCGCCCACCACCATATACGCAGGACCTGTAGCGATATACTCGCCCGGCACTACCTTGGCTTTGGTCATCTTCAGGTAGAAGTGCGGATGGTCGTGCTGGTCGCACGTGGTGTACATTCCGCCGCCCATCATCATCGTGTTGCCCTCTGTCTTCTTGGTCTTGTCGGCGATCACATAGCCTTCGCCCTGCTCTGTAACCACTTTGCGGATAAAGCCCTTCTGTGTCTTCAGGTTGTAGGTGATTTGGTCGGATTCGTAACTGTCCTTTCCGTCTTTGAATACGGGGCGACCTATCCATTCGCCCTCCACAGAGTCCAGCACTCCCTGCGCAAACACCTGGCTGCTGTCCATATGCACACGGATATACTCGCTGGTGAGTTCCATCTGCTCGTATTTTACATCGCTCTCGCCGTGCAGGTAGGCTATCCCGTTGCCCATCAGTACAATCGAGTCATTCGCTACATAGTTAATCGGTGCTGTAATGGCACTCGGCTTGTGCGCAGGCGCTGTACTTTGCGTTGTGTCCGTACTTTGCTGGTTCTCCGTATTCTCCATAACCGCAAGCCCCTCCTCTGAAGGAGGGGTGGGGGAGGTCATTGAGGTCGGAGACACCGTTTGCGCATACCCTTGTAGTCCCAAGAGCATGCCCACCCACAAAGCAATATGTTTTCCATACGCGCACATATACGCAATTTAGCGTGCAAAATTACAAAAAAAAATCGATATACACAAGAGCGAACCGGATAGCACGCCCTACATTATTAATGGCATTGTCGGGCACTGACTTGCAACGCACTGCGTTAGGAGCGAAGCGACTGCAAGTCAATACCCGATGTATAGCCCCGATATACAATATATGCGATTCCCATACCTCCGTATAACAATTACGGAAAAAAGACGGAGAAAGGACGTAGAAAGAATGGGGGGTTCTGTATAGGATGAGCCTGTTTTTATACACTTTATGCACTATGTATATTGTATAAACTGCATAAATATTATTGAGGCGGTTGCCCTGATGATGTAGATGCAGGAGTTGCACATATCGGATTTTATCCGTACCTTTGTACGCAATTTCGGATTTCTACTATGCGCAGGCAAACATACATATTTGTCGGATTGGGCGTGCTGCTGGTTGTGCTGTTGGGGCTGGATCTGTGTTGCGGCTCTATATGGCTCAATCCGCTGCGATGCTTCGGCGGTACGTTTTCTGTCGAGCAGCAAATTTTGTTTAATATCCGCTTTCCAAAAGCCCTAACGGCCATTATGGCTGGTGCGGCATTGTCTGTGTCCGGACTGATGATGCAGACACTTTTTCGCAATCCGTTGGCTGGTCCTTACACCCTCGGCGTTTCGTCCGGTGCCAGTCTCGGTGTGGCGTTTGCCACGCTTTGCGCCGCGTTTGCGGGGATGAGTGTGGCAGGACGCTTCTCCACAGTGTTCGCCGCTATCGTAGGCAGTACGGTGGTGTTGTTGTTGGTCATGCTGGTTGCCCGGCGGGTAAAAAGCAATGTCAGTCTGCTCATTGTAGGTATGATGTTCGGCTCAATAGCGGGTGCATTGGTCAATCTGCTGCAGAACTTCGCCAATCCCGATGCACTCAAACTGTTCATCGTCTGGACACTCGGCAGTCTCGGCAGTGTCGGCTGGGCGGAGATGATGTGGCTGGTGCCTGTTTGGCTGGGCGGAATGTGTGTGTGTCTTGCCCTGATGAAACCGCTTAACGGGCTGTTGATGGGCGAAGATTATGCCCGCGGATTGGGCATACACATCGAGCAAACACGCATACTGATTGTCCTTTCGACAGGGTTGCTGGCTGGTGGTATCACGGCATTCTGTGGACCTGTAGCCTTCATCGGTGTCGCAGTACCACATATTGCACGAGGTATTTTCCGCACCTCGAACCATCGCACCACGTTGCCCGCTTCCGCTCTCATCGGAGCCGATATGCTCCTTGTGTGCGACTTGCTTTGCTCGCTCTTTACCTACCCGTTGCCTATCTCTACCGTCAGTGCCCTCTTTGGAGCACCGATTATTATTTGGATAATTATTAAAGGTAATAAATAATATGCAAGAAGTATTTGAATTTTTGAAAGCCTGTGGCACATATTATCTTGCCACTATGGATGGGGAGCAGCCCCGTGTGCGTCCGTTTGGTTCGTATGCTGTATATGATGGCAAACTCTACATCGAAACGGCTCATTATAAACCCGTTAGCCATCAGATAGACGCTCACCCGCAGGTGGAAATTTGTGCCTTTGACAACGAAAGCCGTTGGGTGCGTGTTGCCTGCCGATTAGTAGCCGACGAGTCCTACGAAGCCAAACACGCTTTCCTTGAGCAAATGCCCGAACTGCGAGATATGGGGTACGACGAGACTGGTGACAAGATGGCTATCTACTATATGGCAGATGCCGAAGCCACATTTTCTTCTTACACAGAAACCCCACGTATTGTACATTTTGGATAACCCATGAAATGGCGTTTTTTATCTCTGTGTGTAGCATTGTGCTTCTGCGCAGGCGTATGGGCATACACCAACCCCATTCTGCCTTACGACTACTCCGACCCCGATGTGTGCCGTGCAGGCAATGGCTACTATATGACCTCGTCATCGTTCAACTGTATACCAGGTTTGCAGATACTTTATTCTGCAGACCTAATCCATTGGAATCTCATAGATGCGGCGCTGCCCGACTATGTGCCGGGTACGGAAGATGAGATTACCCCGCAATACGGTGGTGGTGTGTGGGCTCCGAGTATCCGCTACCACAACGGGCGTTTCTATATCTATTATGGTGACCCCGACCGTGGAATCTATTGCGTCCGCTCGGAGGAAACCGCCACATTACCTTGTCGTTGGGAACAAGCCGTCTTGGTTAAGCATGGCAAAGGTTTGATAGACCCTTGTCCTCTGTGGGACAATGATGGGCGTGTCTATCTCGTTCATGCTTTTGCGGGAAGCCGTGCCGGTTTCAAGAGTGCGCTGGCGGTTTGCGAATTGTCGTCTGATGGGCTTTCTGTGCTTACGGAGAGCCGCCTCGTCTTTGACGGACACCCCGACAACCCAACTTGCGAAGGACCGAAATTCTACAAGCGCAACAATTATTACTATATTTTTTGCCCAGCAGGAGGCGTCTCCACGGGATGGCAATTAGTAATGCGCAGTCGATCACCGTATGGCCCCTATGAAGCCAAACGGGTATTGGAGCAAGGTCTAACCGACATAAACGCACCGCATCAGGGCGCATGGGTTACCTCAGAACCGATACCTACTGATCTCGGTACATTCACCGACTGGTTCTTCCATTTTCAGGATGTGGACATTGCCGGGCGTATCGTTCATTTGCAACCTATGTGTTGGGTAAACGACTGGCCTGTAATGGGTAATAATGGTGAACCCGTACGCGAATGTAATCTGTTGAAGGAAAAGCAAACGTCTGTGCAAACCGAGTCGGGTATTGCTCCGGCTTGGCGTGATGATTTTGACAGCAATACGTTTTCACTTAGTTGGCAATGGTCGGGCAATTATCGTCCGCAGTATGCGTTCTGCAATGCTTCGCAGTCGCTCTTGCGTCTGTTCTCCTATCCTGCGGACAGTATATCCGTTGCGCCGAATCTGTTCCTGCAGAAGATACCTGCCGAGCGTACATTTACGGCTACTGCCAAAGTGCGTTTTACGCCCAACAAAAAGACGGCACAATATGAGCGTGCGGGATTGATAGTAGCAGGGCGCAAGTGCTTTATGCTTGATGCGCCCGCTGACAGCAACTGGGTATGGCTTCGCGTAGAGATGACCGCTACGCAAGAGGGGCGTTTTTATCTGTCGCGCGACGGAAAGACGTATATGCCGGTCGGTATGCCCTTCCAAGCCGTGGAAGGCGAATGGATAGGGGCTAAAATAGGTCTCTATTGTTCCCGTCGCCCCGTCAAAATCAACGACTCGGGTTACCTCGATGTAGATTACTTTGAAATCCGTTAATCACTAATAATGCAAAAAAGTCTGTTTTTTGGGGCGATTGCTTGTCTTGCCCTTGTCTTTACCGCCTGCCATACTACAAAAACGGCAGTAGTCTCCGCGCCTGCTCCTCAAGCACCAGAGGTGCAGCAGGCGGACACCGCCGCCTTGCCGCCGTTTCCCGCAGAGGCATTGTATATTATCGGCAGAGAGTGGGAGTGCATTCACGATTCCGCTTCTGCAAAATATCTTACTCCTCGTGCAATGCAGGTGCGTGCCGAAGGAATGAGTATGCAGGATTATATTGAACAGCGTCTCATTGAACTCTACCCCGAGCGTGCATATCCCGGTTATGTCGGAAAAGTGGAGCGAATGGCGGAAATGTTGATCTATGCTAATGCACAAACCACCTCTATCTCCAATTTGATGGGCAGCGAACTACCTACGCCGGCGCAACTCAATGTCCGCTATAGTGCCGACCAATCGGCGGCTTTCCCTGCCGACAGTCTGGCACAGGAGATTGCCTTTCTCGAACTGACGGGCGATGAACTGCTGCGTTTCCAAACTCTCAACCGCTTTGCCGAACAGAGTCATTGGGTAGGGCGTGCCACATTGGATTCGCTGACACTTACTTCCATAGAAGAGGAAAATATAGGTATTACTATCCTTTTGTGGCAGGGACCTCGAATGTTCTATCGCGTGTATCAAAGCAAAGAGCGCGCAACCAATATGGCGGAGTACTACTATCCGGGAGCCACAGCAGGCGGTCAGATTGGCGATGCCTATCGCCATACCCTTGTCAATGCGCTTTTACGCACGTATGTGGGATTACCGATGACATACGTAATTATGGATCTGTTCTGGGAAAAAGCACACCCCAATGCACCCTGCGACACGTATATGGACTTGCATAACAATGTAGTCGGCCGTCGTACACATTATGCCGATTTTGTCTATTCCGAACCGTCTGACCAACCATCATGGTTGCAATGGGCGGAGCATGTGCATACCTATATTGCAGACTCCACCAATGCAACTGTTTGCGATTGGAATACGGAAACTCCATCCATGATTGTTATTCCCCAAGCCAATGCTGTGGATAGTCGCTCTTACATTATATGGGGCAAATGACGCTCCGAATATATACGAAAGGCACTTTTTTGATTGAAAAGGTGTTAGAAACTTGCACATATCCGGTTTAAGTTGTACCTTTGTGGACTTTTAGTGGAGTGCGGTGTACTTTTCGTACTGCGAAATGAAAAGATACGTAAAAATTAACCTTAAATAGAAGATATAATGAATCGTAACAGAATCATTGCATTTGCAATCTTTGCAGTTCAGGTCTTAACTGCTTTTTCTGCAATCCCTGTAGGATATTATAACGGAGCAGACCATAAAATAGGAGATGCTGTGTTAGATGCTCTTTTCCAGAAAATAAAGGGACATACTGCAATTAGTTACAAGGGACTTGAACCTTACTACGAAATCACAGACTGGCGTTCCGATGAAAAATTTGATGGAATATGGGATATGTATTCCACGTGTGAATTTACAATGGCAGATGCCAATAAGCAGCAAAAAGCCGTCTGCGATGGTTGGAATAAAGAACACTCTATTCCGCAATCGTGGTTCAAAGAAAAAAGTCCTATGAAATCAGACCTGTTTCATGTATATCCGACAGATGCCCGCGTAAATAATTTCCGTAGTAATCTGCCGTATGGTGAGTGTGCAGGTGATAACGGAACCGGCATTTCTAATAATACCGGTAAGCACGCATTAGGTAAAGTGGGAAATTCCACATTTGAAGGATATTCGGGCAGGGTGTTTGAGCCTGTTGATGAGTATAAAGGTGATTTTGCGCGAACCTATTTTTATATGGTTGCTCGCTATCGTGACCAGGCTTTGAATTATTCCGAAGGAGCAAAAGTGTTTACCAAGAATGGTACGACAAACCTCACGGATTACGCTGTGAAATTATTTTTGAAATGGCATCGTGAAGATCCCGTATCTCAGAAAGAAATAGATCGTAACGAGGCAGTTTTCGGTATTCAAAAGAATCGTAATCCCTTTATTGACTACCCTTATTTGGCAGAGTACATTTGGGGAGAGAAAAAGGGACAAAAAGTGGATTTAACAATGTTAATGAGTTCGGAAGATTCTGAATTTGTACCTGGGCAAAGTAATGGCTATATAGGAGTGGAGACTGGCATTGACGATGTTACTTTCGAGCCTATCCAACCGCAAGCCGTTAAGGTACTCCGCAATGGACAACTGCTTATCATCAAAGGCGACAAGGTCTATAACGCCCAAGGTGTGTTAATTAACAATTGAACATACCTTTCCACCTACGTGAGCGCAGCGAACCACTAACGTGCAACCACCAACGCGCAACCACCAACGTAAAATTAAAAAACAACATAAATCAATTTTATCATGGCAGAACAAGAATTGAATTTGTTGGCAGATTTTCAACCCGTGTCAGGAAAGGCATGGAAAGAAAAAATCATCGCTGACTTGAAAGGCGCCGATTTCGACAAGAAACTCGTTTGGCGCACACCGGAAGGCTTTAATGTACAGCCTTTCTATCGTCGTGAGGACCTCAAAGGTCTGAAAACCACTACTTCAGCACCGGGGCAATTCCCTTATGTGCGCGGTACGAGAACAAACAACGAATGGGCTATCCGTCAGAACATCTGCGCTTGCCAAAATGCGCGCAAGGCGAATGCAAAAGCGTTGGAAGTGCTCAACAAAGGTATCACTTCCTTAGGATTTTGTTTAGACAAAGAGAAACTGAACTACCGTTTCATCAAGGTATTGCTCAACGACATCAAAGCCGATGCCATCACTGTCAATTTCTCGATTTGCCCGTGCGCTGCACCCGACTTGGCAAATATCCTGGTACGCTACTACGGACGTATGGGATATGATGTGAAGAAGATGAAAGGTAGCATCAACGTGGACCCTATCAAGCAAATGCTTATCAAGGGTAAACTGCTCAGTCGCGAACAAGTAACCGAGAAACTGACGGCTACCGTAAAGGCTGCCAAATCCTTGCCCGGCTACCGCGTTGTAGGTGTCAATTCTGTGATTCTCAACAACTCCGGCGCATACTGCGCACAAGAATTGGCGTATGCTTTGGCTTGGGGTGCTGAATATATGACTATGATGACCGAGGCAGGCGTGCCTAACTACAAGGCTGCCAACGCCATTCGTTTCAATATGGGTATCGGTGGCAACTACTTTATGGAGATTGCCAAGTTCCGTGCCGGTCGTATGTTGTGGGCGAAGATTGTAGAGGCATACAAAGCACCTCTCTTCACCGCTGCTCTCAAAGACGCTGCCAAGATGAATGTCAGCGCAGAGACAAGCCGTTTCAATATGACCGTCTTCGACGCATACGTAAACCTGCTCCGCTCGCAAACCGAAACCATGTCGGCAGCCCTTGCCGGTGTGGACGAGATAGTGGTTACGCCGTTTGATGTTACATACGAGGAGCCGAATGAGTTCGCAGAGCGTATCGCCCGTAACCAACAGTTGCTGCTCAAAGAGGAATCGCATTTTGACATGGTGGTTGACCCCGCTGCCGGTTCGTTCTATATCGAGAACCTGACACACGCTATCGCTGCTGAGGCTTGGAAACAATTCCTCGCTATCCAAGAGCAAGGCGGTATGTATCAGATGGTTGCAGAGGGCAAAGTTCAAACCGCTATCCAAGAGAACCTCACCAAACGTTTGTCTGACGTGGCAAAACGCAAAGAGGTATTGCTCGGCTCGAACCAATTCCCGAACTTCACGGAGACGGCTGCTAAGAAAATCAAGAAGACCGATTGCGGCTGTGGTTGCTGCGCTACCAACCATGGTGAGATTCCCGCTCTGCCTGTGGCACGTGCTGCCGAAGAGTTCGAGGCATTGCGCTTGGAGACAGAAGGTGCTAAGAAACAACCGGTTGCTTTCATGCTCACTATCGGTAACCTGGCTATGCGTATTGCGCGTGCACAGTTCTCGTGCAACTTCCTCGCGTGCGCAGGATATAAGGTAATCGACAACAACGGTTTCAAGACTGTGGCAGAGGGTATCAAGGCTGCACGCAAGGCAAAAGCCGACATCATCGTGCTTTGCTCAAGCGACGACGAGTATGCAACATTGGCACCCGAGGCTTGGAATACACTCAAAGATGCGAAAGAAATCTTCATCGTAGCCGGCGCACCTGCTTGCTCCGAAGACCTGAAAGCACAGGGTATCACCAACTTCATCAATGTCCGTAGCAACGTCCTCGAAACATTGAAATCCTATAATGCGCAACTCTTAAAATAAAGAACAAGGAGTAAAGAGCAAAGAGCAAAGACAAAATGCATAACTTCCGCAAATTGGATATATGGATTGATAGTGTAGAATTGGCAGATATTGTCTATACTGTTACTGCCAATTTCCCTCGCCAAGAAATCTATGGATTGGCATCGCAAATGCAGCGTGCCGCTGTCTCCATTCCATCTAATATCGCTGAAGGGTCGGCTAAAAGTAGTGACAAGGAGTTTTCGCGTTTCTTATCGATTTCCTTAGGATCTCTGTATGAATTGGAAACTCAAGTTGTGATCGCTTCAAGACGCGGTTATGTAGAAACACCACAAACTTACGAGTTAATCACAAAGATAGAGAGTTTGCAAAAGCGTGTGTACTCGTTTCGCCATACTTTGTGTCCGGACGAATGTATTTAGTCTTTTGTCCATTGTCCTTATTCCATTATCCATATAGATTATGAAACCTAATTTTAGTGAAATAGATATCAACAAGGTTCCTGTTTCTCATGTAGAAGGAGCCAATGAAGCCAATTGGCAAACGCCGGAATTGATTGACGTTAAGCCAATCTATACCAAAGAGGACCTGGAAGGTATGGAGCATCTGGACTATGTGTCTGGTATTCCTCCTTTCTTGCGTGGTCCGTACAGTGCGATGTATCCTTTGCGTCCTTGGACGATCCGTCAGTACGCAGGTTTCTCCACCGCACAAGAATCCAACGCGTTCTATCGTCGTAACCTTGCCAGCGGTCAGAAGGGGCTGTCTGTAGCATTCGACCTGCCGACACACCGTGGCTACAACGCTGATAATATGCGTGTTGTGGGCGATGTGGGAAAAGCAGGTGTTAGTATCTGCTCGCTTGAGGATATGAAGGTGCTCTTCGCCGGTATTCCTCTGAATAAGATGTCCGTTTCTATGACGATGAACGGTGCCGTGTTGCCTATCCTTGCGTTCTATATCAACGCCGGTTTGGAGCAGGGGGCCAAACTCGAAGAGATGGCCGGTACTATCCAAAACGATATCCTCAAAGAGTTCATGGTGCGTAATACCTATATCTATCCGCCTAAGTTCTCGATGAAGATTATTGCCGACATCTTCGAATATACCTCGCAGAAGATGCCTAAGTTCAACTCTA
>SAMEA104315435__coassemble_1500_pt1 | contig 9505 bp, 8 predicted proteins | sample SAMEA104315435__metabat2_high_PE_041 | metagenome-assembled genome bin SAMEA104315435 (sample SAMEA104315435) | gut metagenome | biome: Monkey gut; feature: monkey-associated habitat; material: faeces | place: China | collected 2013
GGAGACAATAGTGGAACTCCAGACTGATGGATGATTTATATTCGTTGATACGCCCATGCGACGGCCACATCACCAGTCCGGTCATCGGCTGAACGGCATCCACACGGCTGCTTACTGCCACGCGGCGGGCATCATCGGGTATGGCAGGGGCGGAGAAGGTGATACTGTCCAAGTCGGAAACTGTGTATTTGCCGTCTTTCCAAAGGTACATCTGCGAGAAGGCAGATACCGTCATCAGCAAAGCCAGAAATGTGGAAAAAATGTGTTTCATGATGTGTTTGTTTTTGTAGTCCGAGATATTTGTAGTACCTTTGCAAGGTATATCGGCTACAAAGGTACTCATTTTTAGGCACATGGCAAAACAGAAAGCACATTTTTATGTGGTATGGCAAGGTCGCACTCCGGGGATTTATACCTCGTGGGCGGAATGTGAAGCACAGGTAAAGGGCGTAGCCGCCAAATACAAAGGTTTTGCCACGCGTGCTGAAGCCGAAAAAGCCCTTTCGGAGGGTTTCGAAGCCTATATGGTGCCGCTCAGGAAAAAAGAGACTCCCACGGTCAGTACAGCCCAATATAAACCGATATATCCTGCATTGGCGGTAGATGCTGCCTGCTCGGGCAATCCCGGCGTATTGGAGTTTCGCGGTGTGATAGCCGATACGGGTACCGAGGTTTTCCACCGTGGTCCCTACAAAGGCGGCACCAACAACATCGGCGAGTTTTTAGCCATAGTCTTGGGTTTGGCGTATCTCAAACAGAATAATCTGCCGTGGGCGTTGTATTCCGACAGCCGTACCGCCCTGTCGTGGTTGCGCAAAGGCAAAGCGCAGACCAAACTCGAACTGACCCCGCAGAATGCCGAACTATTCGATATGCTGCAAAAAGCCGAGCAATGGCTTGCCCGAAACACCTACACCACTTCTGTCTATAAATGGGATACCGAGCATTGGGGCGAGATACCCGCTGACTTCGGCAGAAAATAAGATACACTTTATTCCACTTTTATATCCGGAACCTCGTCCTGACTGGCATGGATACTCTCCTGCTGGCGGTTGCGCAGTTCCGTCTGCTCACGGCTGACGCACATCATAATGCCGAAATAGACGCTGGTAATCAGTGCACTCGTTCCGCCTCGGCTGATAAGGGGCAAAGGTTGTCCCGTAACCGGTCCGAGCCCCACCGCCACCAGCATGGAGATGAGTGCCTGACAAGTGAGCATGAGTGCCAAGCCCATCACCATCAGCATAGAGGCGTAGTCTCCATAGCGCGTAGAGATAAAACAGGCGCGGAAAAGCAGCCACAAATAGAGTGCAATAACCACCAACGCACCCACTATTCCCGACTCCTCGACGATGATGGCGTAGATATAGTCGGCATACGCAAGTGGCAGATAATCACGCTCTTTGCTGTTGCCAGGCAGCACTCCGAAAGGCGATTTGCCCCCACGTGCGATGGCTACGTTGGCATACGCCTCTTGGCGGTTCTCGTCGGTGATGACAAAGGGGGCGGTTTTGTCGTCGGACGTACCGGCGAACTTGCGGTCGATGCGTCCGACCCATGTTATCGCACGTCCGAAAAGTCCTTTCATTTCGCGGTTTTGGCGTACAAAACCGAATTCGACAATACAATAACCTAATACAAGGAAAATAATGGCAATGCCTGCCGTGGAGCCCAAGAACTTAAACGGAATACGTGCCAGAATCCACAGCAGGAAAACGATTCCGCAAATCAAAATGGCTGTGGACAAGTTGCTCGTCATCACGGGCAGAGCCACCACAGCGGTGATTCCGAGTGTCCAAAAGAAATACTTGCGCTTGTCCGCCTCTGTCTTGATGCGCGAAAGCAGGTCTGCCACCACGATGATAAGCGATAGTTTCGCCAACTCAGAGGGCTGGAACACAATTCCGGCTATGTTTAGCCAGCGTGTCGCACCGTTGAGCGTTACGGCAAACGGATTATGCGGCACTAATAAAGACCATACCATTATCACGGAAAGCAATAGTAGTGCATACCCGCCTATACGGATAATGTACGACGGCAGAAACTGTATCAGAAAAGCCAGCACCACGCCCGCAACAATAAAAAGGATCTGTTGCCCCACCGGACCGAGAACGGAATGGTCTTTATAAACCAGCATACTGGACGCGGAAAACAACGCAATGATTGCCACCACAATCATCGAGATATAAATCGCCCACAGCGTCTTGTCCGTATTTTGTAAGTTAGGTAGTTTCATTGTGTTTTGCCTCCGTTAATTACCGTTAATTTGTCGTTAATTTCTGCAACCAATTTGTTATAGGATCGTTATAGGATGGTTATAGGATAGAATGTGTACTTTTCCCTGTTCTTTCCCTGTGGATACCCTGAGGATAGGCGGCTATTCCAAGGAGTGCTTTCGCAGAATTTCCACGGAGCAGTCGCGCCATCGCTCCAAGTAACCTGCCGTCATCTGCATATTGCGCATATCGCTTGCGTCCCATGTGGGGAGCCCCCACCAGTCGTCTGCCTGCCATTGTTTGAGTTGGCGGCAACGGCTTTGCAGCACATAGACCACGCCGAAATAGCGGTTGCCGATACGGAAACGGTCAAGGCATATCAGGCGGTGGTGCCGTCCGCTGACCAAGATATTGCGCCACACGATGTCCGCCCGCTGCTGCGGCTCTGCCCGATACACTTCGCCATGCAGGTTAATCGTTACGGAATCGGCATAAATAGCATAATCAGGCTGCAAATCAATAGGGCGGATGGTTTCTATCAGTAGCACCTCATCCCGATAAACAAAACACAGCGAGTCGGGGCGGAAAGGCAGGTCGCGCAACACGCTTTCCACAAACCGTTTGCCCTTATAGCCGCTGAGACCGTTGGCGGCTACAAAGTGTGCCCCGTACGAACCATCCGAAGTGTTCTGCTCAATCTTCGGTTGGTCGGTAAAATGCCAATAGACCTGCGACAGGTTGTCCGTAATACGTCCCGTCGGGGCATCATACTGCCATCTGTCGCCCGTTGACAGCCCCCGTACTGCAGAACAGGACGAAAGCGCCCCGAGCAGGAGCAGCAGGAAAAGATATTTGTATCGTGCCATCATTTGCTGTATTCTTCAATCCGTTTTTCCAACATCTCCACCTGGTGCGGGAGCAGGTCGCCTTTCTCCGCCGCTTCGCGGAAAACGGGCAGATATTTCTTCCACATATCCATACCGTAGTGCTGCACCACGAGCCATACGGCGGACGTCGCATCGCCTATCTCCTTTTTGCCCAACCAGCCGCGCGCCGTATAGAGCGAGTCCACAAACTGCATGTGGAGCGTGTCGGTGCGGAGCATTTCGCGGTTGAGGCTGTCCGTCTCGGGCGCATTGGCATAGTAGGCTGCCACGTAGCGGTGGCGGATCAACTGGTCTTCGTCCCAGATCGCCATCAGTTGGTCGTACAGCGGGTGTTCGTAAGCGGCGACCGCCCGTGTGTAGCGGGCTTTGTTCTCGCCCGCTATCGTCTCCCAGCGGGGATCGCTATGCAGGCTTTGCAGATCCGCATCGGCATCTATCCGGCGGCTGTACCATTCGGGAAAACGTTCCAGCATCGTCCGTCTCCCCTGCCTTGGCGGCACAGCACGCGGCATTGTAGAAATTGTTGCTGCCTGCGCCCTGACACATCAGCGCTTCCCCGTACAGGGCGGAAGCAGCGGCATAGTCGCCCGCCATATAGCACGAGTCGGCTTGGTACGCCAGCGACAACAATTTCGCGGACGGAGGCTGTGCCATTCCCTGCAATACCCCCAACAGCAGTCCGATTGCCAAAATTCTTGTATTTTTCATACGGTTCGGGGATTATAATTTCCGAACTGCTGCCATAAACTGGTCACCACGGTCTTCGTAGGAGTGGAACAAGTCGAAACTTGCACAGCACGGCGAAAGCAGTACGGTATCGCCCTCGCGGGCAGCGTGGTAGGCTCCGAGAACGGCGTCGTGGAGGTTGTCGGTGTCGATGATGTTCAGTCCGAACGCACCGAAATGCTCACGAAGTTTCTCGTTGTGCAGACCCATAAACACCAATGTGTGGCATTTCTCGCGCACAAGGTCGTCTATCTCCGAATAGTCGTTGCCTTTGTCCTTCCCGCCGAGAATGAGGACGGTGGGAGTGGTCATCGCCTCGAGTGCATACCAGCAGGAATTGACATTCGTTGCCTTGGAGTCGTTGATAAACCGCACGCCACGCACGGTCGCCACGTATTGCAGACGGTGTTCCACGCCGGCAAACCGGCAAAGACTCTCGCGTATGACATCGTTCTTGATGTGCAGAATCTGCGCCGCCAACGAGGCTGCCATCGAGTTGAGTTGATTGTGTTTGCCTTTCAGACTAAGTTGGTCGGTGGGGACTTGCAATGGTTCTGCGACATTGATAATCAGGTTGTTATGCTCAATCCATGCCGCGTTCACGCCGCCGATATTGTTGCCCGATTGTGCGGGTGTCTCAAAACCAAACGGATAGAGTGTCGCCCCCGGGCGGAGTTTGTGAATCTCCTTGTCGATGACAGGGTCCTCCGCCCAATAGATAAAGGCATCGTCCTGATTCTGGTTCTGCGTGATACGAAACTTAGCGTTCACATAGTTCTGAAAATCAAAGCCATAGCGGTCGAGATGGTCGGGAGTGATGTTCATCAGAATGGCGATGTTGGCACGAAAATCGTACATGTTGTCTAATTGGAACGATGACAATTCAATCACGTAGTAGTCGTGTTGTTCGTGCGCCACCTGCAAGGCTAACGAGTTGCCGATATTGCCTGCCAATCCGACATTGAGTCCTGCACGGCGAAGAATATCGTAGATGAGCGAGGTCGTAGTGGTCTTGCCGTTGGAACCGGTGATGCAAATCATCTTGGCGTCGGTGTATCGCGCAGCAAACTCAATCTCGGAGATGATGGGCGTACCTTGTGCCTGCAACTGTTGTATCAATGGTGCGGTGAGCGGTATGCCCGGACTCTTGATGACCTCGTCGGCATTGAGAATCAGCGACTCGGTGTGATGTCCGTCTTCCCACGCGATGGCGTTCTGGTCGAGCATAGCACGATACCCGGGTTTGATTTCACCCATATCGCTCACAAAGACATCAAAGCCTTTTTCTTTGGCAAGTATCGCGGCACCCGTCCCCGATTCCCCCGCTCCAAGTACTACTATTCGTTTCATTGGTAACATTAATTTGCGTGAATAATCTGTGTTTGAAAGGAACATATAATTATCCATATGATTAACCATTAATTTTCGTTATCGTATTCATCTACATAGAGACAATGTCTTTTGTATTTATACGATTCAGAGATAACAGGTTTCATATCTTTATCTATCAAAGTACACTCGTTGGTTTCTATATCATATTTCCATCTTTCACCGGTTAAATTGCGCTCTCCAAAATTTATAAGAAGTCCATACGGTTTTTTCGTGAGACGGAGATAATTGCAAAGTTGCGCTCTATGTTCACTCAGCAGTTGAGCAACTGATTTGAGTTCTACAATAATATCATTATTAACAACTATATCTGCTTTGTATTTTTTCTCTAAAGAAAATTGCTTGTACATAATACCGATTTCTTGTTCTCGCCTGCAAGGTATGTCCTTCTGCTGCAATTCCAAATACAATGCTTCTTGGTATATCGGTTCTAATAATCCCCAACCCAATATGTGCTGCACTTCCATTGCAGAACCTATAATTTGGTATATGAGTTGTTGATAATCCCTTTGTAACATAAGAAATTAATGGATAATTAATGGGCGATTATATGTTTTTATTAAAGTTTTTATCACCGAATCTTCAATGTCAATATCGTTACAGCCGCAAGTATCATTGTTACAATACAAAACCGCAGTACGATTTTGGTCTCGTGGTGCAGTTCGTTGCTCCCTTTGAATTTGATGATGCACGTCGGGTCGTTGCGCAAAACCTGTTCTATCGAGGTGCGATAATGGTCGTGAAGCGGGGTGCGTTTCCATACGCGGATATGCTTTCCGCGGCGTTTGGCGAACTTATACACCTGCGTCTGCACAATCACCGACACACTCTCCAAGAGGCCCACACCGCACAATACCGGCACCATCAACTCCTTGTGGATAATCACCGCACATACACCAATGATACCCCCGATGGTCAGGCTGCCCGTATCGCCCATAAATATCTGCGCAGGGAATCCGTTGTACCAAAGGAAACCCACCAGCGCACCGACAAACGATGCCAAGAAAACCACCAACTCTTCGCTGCCCGGGATATACATCACATCGAAATACTCCGCCCACACATAACTACCACTGACATAGGCGAGTACAATCAGCGCGACACCGATAATCGCCGAGTTGCCCGCGCACATGCCGTCCATACCGTCGTTGAGGTTTGCCCCGTTGCTCACGGCGGCTACCACAAAGATAGTGAGCAGTACGAAGAATATCCACCCCGCGCGGTATTTATTCTCTTCGCCGAGGAACGAAAACATATCGGCATAGTTGCAGTTGTGGTGTTTCACAAAAGGAATCGTTGTCTGTGTCGATTTGACCGACGGAGTCTTTTCGACGATAGTGATGTTGTTCTCTACGTGTGTTTTAACTGTCTCATTCATAGTTACTTCCGGACTATATCGGAGGGTCAGTCCCACAATCAGACCGAGCGTAATCTGCCCCGCGATTTTTATCCAGCCGTTCAGTCCGTCTTTGTTGTGGCGGAAGGTCTTGATGTAGTCGTCGGCAAAACCCAATGCGCCGAGGATAAGCGTGGTGATAATCATCAGAATCATATAGATGTTGCTCAGTTTGCCAATCAGCAGACAGGGCAATAGGATACTGACGATGATGACGATACCGCCCATCGTGGGTACACCTTTCTTGCCTACGTTAAACGGGTCGGTTTTCTCATCGCGTTGGGTCTCGGAGATATGTTTGCGTTTCATCAGTTGGATGAAATACTTGCCGAAAAAAACACTAACCAACAATGCCAGCACGCCCGCAACGATAGCGCGGAACGAGATATAGGTCATCAGTCGCGCGCCGGGCAGTTGGTGGAAATATGTGAAGAGAGAATAAAACACTTTTTCTAATTATGAATTATGAATGAATAATTATGAATGAACGGTCTGTTAATGAGATATATGTTCTTTTTTAGCAGTATTTCCGTATCACCTCGTGGTCGTCAAAGTGGTGTTTCACGCCTTTGATGATTTGGTAATCTTCGTGTCCCTTGCCTGCTACAAGAATCACATCGCCTGTTTTGGCAAGCATACAAGCGGTCTTGATTGCCGACTCGCGGTCCTCGATGATAAGGGTCTGACGCAGTTCGTCTTCGCTGAGCCCTGCCTCCATATCGTGCAGAATATCAGTTGGATCCTCGTCGCGTGGGTTGTCGGAGGTGAGTATCAGTTGGTCGGATCCGCGCTTGGCGATAGATGCCATCATCGGGCGTTTGCCTTTGTCGCGATTGCCACCGCAGCCTACCACGGTGATAAGACGGCTACCCGATTTGCGTATCTCGTTGATAGTCTGTATCACATTGTCCACCGCATCGGGGGTATGGGCATAATCAACAATAGCCGTCCAACCTTTGTCGCTGCGGATAGTCTCGAAACGTCCGTTCACAGGGTGCTGGGTCGAAAGCACACGGAGTACTTCCGTCTTGTCGAAGCCGAGGCATATCGCCGCGCCGTAGATACAGAGCAGGTTCGACACATTGAATCGCCCTACCAATGGCACGAACACTTCCTGCCCGTTCACATCGAGCAACATACCGTCGAAACCCTCCTCCAAAATCTTCGCATGGTAGTCTGCGAGAGCGCGCGTAGAGTAGGTATGTACGTGTGCGCGACAGTTTTGCGTCATCACAAGTCCGTTTTTGTCGTCTTGGTTGGTAACCGCAAAAGCCGTCTTTTTGAGTCCGTCGAACAGGCGTTTTTTGGTGTCGCGATAGTTGTCGAAGGTCTTATGATAGTCGATATGGTCGCGCGTGAGGTTGGTAAACAATGCCCCGTCGAAATCAAGTCCCGCGATACGTTCCTGCGCGATGGCATGGCTGCTGACTTCCATAAACGCATATTCGCAACCGGCGTCCACCATACGCCGAAGCAGTCGGTTCAGTTCGATGGCATCGGGGGTGGTGTGTGTGGCGGGAACTGCCTCGTCCTCCACATAGTTCACCACCGTCGAGAGCAAACCGGCTTTGTGTCCCAATCCGCGCACCAAGTTATAGAGTAGGGTGGCGATGGTCGTTTTGCCATTGGTGCCGGTTACGCCCACCAAGGTCAGATGTTTGCTTGGCTCGCCGAACCAACGACTTGCCAGCATACCGAGTGCATGGTCAGTATTCTCCACAAGCACATAAGTCGTACCGTCGGCGGTAGCGGGGAGATAATCCGCGTTGCTCAATACCACGGCGGATGCCCCTTTTTCAACGCACGAGGCAATGAACGTATGTCCGTCCACTGCCGTTCCTGCTTGTGCCACAAAGAGATTGCCTGGCTCCACTCGGCGCGAGTCAAACTGAATCCCGGTTATCTCTCTGTCGGTGCTTCCGACGATTTGTTTCACCTCAATGGCTTGCAGTAATTCGTTGAGTTTCATATCTTTATCTATTTTCGGTTTCGTTCCAATACTTTGTTTCCGTCCTCGTCAAAGACATAGCAACCGGTGCTTGCCATCGTCTTCTCGGCTACTTTGCGCACCACCGTTCCGCAGTCTTTGCCCGCATCGTAGTATCCGCGTTTGCTCGGGTCATTTATGACGCAAATACATGTGTATTGCGGGTCTTCTTCGGGGAAATAGCCCACGAAAGTGAGTCGGTGTCTGCTCTTGGTATAGCGACCGTTGATGAGCAATTGTGCTGTACCCGTTTTACCCGCTATATGCACAAGATTGCTCTGAGCCTTGCGTTGCCCCCACGGGTTTACCGATGCCGTACCGAGATGATTGTCCCACACGACATCATGCAATGCCCCCTGTATATCCCGTAGTGTGGACGAACTGCAAATGGACGACTTTACCGTCTCTGTACTATATCGTTTTACGGTCTCGCCATTCTGTTGTATTTCTTTTACCAGCACAGGGCGAATCATTTTGCCGTCGTTGGCAATCGCATTGTAAAACATTATTATCTGCATCGGACTCATTTCCACGGAATATCCGTATGACATTTTGCTGAGCGTTACCGTATCTCTCGGCACATCTATTCTGTTCTGTTGTGCACCGGGTATTTCGCAATAGACGCTGTCAAGAAGTCCCATTTTGCCTATTCGGTTCACAAATTTCTTCGCACTACCTTCGTAAGCGTGGGTAATTAGTTTTGCCATAGCGATATTGCTTGATACAGCCAAGGCCGACCGCATTGTATAGACGGTATCGCGGGGGTGCGCATCGGTGTGGTGGGCTTTAATGTATGTCCAACCGTTCTTATATACCCGCACTGTGTCATCGATATCCGCCTTGCCGTCATCCAGTGCTGCCATCATTGCTATTGTCTTAAAGGTCGAACCGGGTTCCACACGTA
>SAMEA104315435__coassemble_1523_pt1 | contig 9355 bp, 10 predicted proteins | sample SAMEA104315435__metabat2_high_PE_041 | metagenome-assembled genome bin SAMEA104315435 (sample SAMEA104315435) | gut metagenome | biome: Monkey gut; feature: monkey-associated habitat; material: faeces | place: China | collected 2013
CCCAAGAATCACCCAAGTTTAACCTATGCTTGTCGGCACGAAATCAAACGGAAACAAAACGGGTGTATGTTCTCACGCCCGATGGTACACGCTATACCATCACAGGGCAAAAAGCGAGATTGGGAGATAGCCATCAATACAAAGCGGGACTGCCTATAGCACATCAGGCAGTCCCACTTTGTATTACAGATCAAAATCCGTGTCAGCGAGTTAACCCCAAGCAACCCGGGTAACTGTTGTCAGACACGCTTTTGGTAGTGGTAGTCGGAATAGTCTTTGTTGCGGGTACTGTCGAGACGGGGGTACTTGTCGTGGAACTTACGACGGAGATTGCGCCACCAACGTGAGATGTCATCGCCCTTGCCATGCCGCCACCAGAGGAGAAGCAGCCAGCCGAAGAGCATACCGCCGAGGTGGGCGAAATGGGCTACGTTGTCGCCCGTAAAGCCAATCACTCCGCCGAGCCCCGCAAAGAGTTCGATCAGCGCATAGACAATCACGAAGATACGTGCGCGGATAGGTATCGGCACAAAGAGAATATACATCGGCACATTGGGGAACAGCCACCCGAAAGCGAACAGAACACCGAACACGGCACCCGAAGCACCGATAGTAACCAAACGATTGGCATAGACAGCAGCCTGTGCGGCAGGAATAGCAGAAAAAGCAGACTGGAACATCAAAGCCCACACGGCTTCCTGCACAAGGGCGGCACCGATACCGCACACGAGATAGTAGGCAAGGAATTTACGGCTGCCCCACTCGTTTTCCAAAACGGGCGCAAACATCAGCACGGCAAACATATTGCAGAATATATGTCCGAAATTGGCGTGCATAAACATATACGTAAAAGGCTGCCAAAAATAGAATTGCCCGGCGGTAAAATAGTGGAGACCGAAGATATCGATCAGTTGAATGCCATAGCGTTGCAGTACGACATCGAGCATCCAAACGACAAAATTCGAGAGGAGCAGGTAGCGTGTAACTGTAGGTAAATTTCTCATAATAAGCGCAAAAGTAATAAAATAAACATATACGGCTATACAAAAAGCGTGCATTTTTATGCAAAAATGATGTTTTTTAGGCAAAAAATAGCATTTTTACATTGGTATTGTTTGCGGTTTCGCTTTTTTGTTGTATCTTTGCAAGCGTTATCCGTGGGCTTTGCAGCCTGTTGGTAAGCAAATTAAACGTTTAATTAATAACCAAAAAACATTATTATTATGAATAAGGCTGAACTCGTTGCTGCCATTGCAGCAAAGGCTGAAGTATCGAAAGCAGAAGCACAGAAGGTTTTGGATGCAGCATTGGACGTAACCGCAGATGCACTGAAGAATGGCGAGAGTGTACAACTCGTAGGCTATGCTACTCTGTCTGTAGTAGAGAAGGCTGCCCGCAAAGGTATCAATCCTGCTACCAAACAAGTAATTGACATTCCTGCAAAGAAAGCAGTGAAATTCAAAGCAGGTGCAAAACTCGCTCTCTAATTAAAAATAAGCACATAGAACGAGTTGCTCAATTTGGGCAACTCGTTTTGTGTCGCTATATTTTGTTTCCTGCTCGCTACGCTTCGCGAGAAATTAAAGAAATTTGTGCGGAAGTATGGCAGGAACATCTATGGTATAAAATCTGAAATTTTAAGGATATGCTGAATGTAATTCTTTGTGGTGCACCCGGCAGCGGCAAAGGGACACAATCTGATTTCATTGTAAAGAAATACGGCTTGCAACACCTCTCGACCGGCGATGTGCTGCGTGCCGAGATCAAATCGGGCAGTGCACTCGGAAAAGAGATTGATGCCATCATCTCGAAAGGCGAATTAGTACCCGATGCAAAGATGATTGACCTGATTGACAACTTTATCGAGAACCTGCCGAAGGACTCGAAAGGCGTCATCTTCGACGGTTTCCCCCGCACAGTAGAGCAGGCAAAAGCGTTGACCGAACTGCTGAAAAAGCACAATATGAGTGCCGTAATGCTGGATATGTTTGTAGAGGAAGAGGAGATTATCCAACGTCTGCTGAACCGCGGCAAGACGAGCGGTCGTGCCGACGACAACTACGAGACTATCAAACAGCGTCTGCAAGTATATAAGGATGTAACGAAGCCCGTAGCAACCTACTACCTGCACAACAACAACTATTTTGCCATCAACGGCAACAACACGATGGAGGATACCTTCGCACAGATCGACAATATCCTGCAACGCGTGAAATAAGAATTTGTAATAAGCAAATTTGTAAATAAATTCTACTCACTTATGCCATCAAGCAACTTTATCGACTACGTAAAGATCTACTGCCGCTCGGGCAAGGGCGGTGCGGGAAGTATGCACTTCCACCGCGCGAAATATCTGCCGAAAGGCGGTCCTGACGGCGGAGACGGCGGGAGAGGGGGCGATATTATCCTGAAAGGGAACCGTAACCTATGGACGCTGCTGCACCTGAAGTATCAAAAGCATGTGATGGCAACCGACGGCGGAAAGGGCGGTGACAGCCGCTCTTTCGGCAAGGACGGTGAGGACAAGATTATCGAGGTGCCTTGCGGTACGGTGGTCTATGACGGCGATACGGGTGAGTATATATGCGAGGTAAAAGAGCATGATGAGCGTATTGTGCTACTGAAGGGCGGTCGCGGCGGATTAGGCAACTGGCATTTCCGTACGGCTACCAATCAGGCACCCCGCTACGCGCAACCCGGCGAACCCGCGATAGAGCGCAATGTGATTCTGCAACTGAAAGTGCTTGCCGATGTAGGTTTAGTGGGTTTCCCGAATGCGGGCAAGTCCACACTGCTGAGCGTGGTGTCGGCAGCCAAACCCGAGATTGCGGACTATCCGTTTACCACCCTGACGCCGCAGTTGGGCATCGTGTCATACCGCGACGGACAGTCGTTCTGTATGGCAGATATACCCGGTATCATCGAGGGCGCATCGGAGGGCAAGGGTCTTGGACTGCGTTTCCTGCGGCACATCGAACGCAATGCGGTGCTGCTGTTTATGGTGCCCGCCACGACGGAGGATATTGAGGCGGAATACAACATCCTGCTCAGCGAGTTGGAGAAATACAACCCGCAGTTGCTGACCAAGGCACGTATATTGGCTATCAGCAAATGCGACATCGGCGAGAAGCCGGATACACAAGCCCTTTCCGAAAAATTAGGCATACCCGTGACGGCGATTTCATCGATAAGCGGATTAGGTATCAGCGAACTGAAAGATATGCTGTGGACGGAACTGAACAAGGAGCAGAACCAAGTGATTGAGATTTCACACTCGCCGATAGATGTGAAGGTGGTTGAGAAAGGCGAGCAGCCGCAAGAGGAGGACAATGAACCGGAGACGATCTACCTGAACGAAGTGGAGGAAGAATGGGATCTGAACAAATACAAGGGCATCGGTTGGGATGAATAGTGTATTAGACCGTCTACGGCTGTTGGAAAATAGACCGCTCCCGTTGGTCGCTGTTGGAAGTTAGATGAGTGCATACGATCGGATCATAGAATGGCGGGAACGCCACATAAGCGAGAAGCAATTGGTATTGCTTCTCAGTTTCTTTGTGGGCTGTTTTTCCGCTTTGGCGGCGATTATTCTGAAAACATTTATCCACCTTATCCAATGGTTCATCGAGGAGCACCTGATTGCCGACGAGCACACATGGTGGTACCTTATCTGCCCGATGATCGGTATCACGCTGTCAGCATTGTTTGTGCGCTACATCGTAAAAGACGACATATCACATGGTATCACGAAGATCCTGTATGCTATCTCGCAACGCAAATCAATTATCAAGGCTCACAATATGTGGACGTCAATTGTGGGGTCGGGACTGACTATCGGTTTCGGCGGGTCGGTCGGTGCAGAGGCGCCGATTGTGCTGACGGGTGCCGCCATAGGGTCAAACCTCGCCAAGGCGTTCCGCTTGGAGCAGAAGACGATGATGCTGATGATCGGCTGCGGTGCAGCCGGGGCGATAGGCGGGATATTCAAAGCGCCTATCGCGGGGTTGGTCTTTACGCTGGAGGTACTGATGATGGACCTGACGATGGCATCGGTGGCACCGTTGCTGATTTCGTCGGTAACGGCGACAGCTATCTCATATATCGCAACCGGTTCCACACCAATGTTCCCGCTCAATACCTATGAAGCCTTCCACATATCGAACATTCCGTGGTACCTGATTTTGGGTATTGCGTGCGGATTGGTATCGCTCTATTTCACGCGCGGGATGAACCGTTTGGAGCAATGGTTGAAACACAAAGTGCAGAATTTTGGGTTGAAGATTGTATTAGGCGGTGTTACGTTGGGTGTGCTGATATTTCTCTTCCCACCGCTATATGGCGAGGGCTACGGGGTGATCACCCAACTCATCAACGGTGACTCGCTGTCGGCGTTGGAAAATAGTCCGTTTGCCCGTTTAGGCACAGCGACATGGGTGGTCGTAGGGGATTTTGTGCTGGTTATTGCTTTTAAGATTGTTGCCTCGGTGGCTACCAACGGCGGTGGCGGCGTGGGCGGTATCTTCGCCCCCTCGCTGTTTATGGGGTCGTTAGTGGGGTTTGTTACGGCACGGCTGCTGAACCTCACCGGACTGAGCGTCCCCGAGACAAATTTCGCCCTCGTAGGTATGTCGGGACTGATGTCCGGCGTTATGCATGCCCCGCTGACGGGTATATTCCTGATTGCCGAACTGACAGGCGGGGATCACCTGTTTATGCCGCTGATGATCGTGTCGGTGGTGTCGTACCTGACCATCAAACTCTTTGAGCCGCATAGTCTGTATGCTATGCGTTTGGCACAGAAAGGTGAACTGCTTACGCACAACAAAGATCGTAATGTGCTGACGCTATTGAAGATGGAGAATGTATTGGAGACCGACCTAACTACCATCTATCCAGAAATGACACTGGGCGAATTGGTGAAAGTGATTGCCGACAGCCACCGGAACATTTTCCCCGTAATAGACCACGAAGGACACCTGAAAGGCGTGCTGCTACTGGACGAGGTGCGCAATATCATGTTCCAACCGCGGTTGTACAAACGTTTTACGGTGGGGCAACTGATGACCTCGCCCGAGGCGATACTGACATTTGATATGCCGATGGAAAAAGTGATGGAGACGTTTGAGGACACGGGGGCATGGAATCTGCCCGTAGTGGACAGTGAACGGTGCTACCTTGGTTTTGTTTCCAAATCAAAGATTTTCAACTCCTACAGGCACGTATTAGTGCATTTCTCGGAAGAATAGAGAAATTGAAGGATAGAAAGATATAGGAAAAACTGAGGAATAGGAAAACAGAATACCATATAAAAAGAGATTATCTAACAAGCATAGACAATCTCTTTTTTATTATTAGCATAGGGTGTTCGGTTCGTAATGACGCCATTTGTCGATGAGGGCGGTCATATCCTCCGGCCATTGGCTGTCGAAAAACATCCGTTTACCGGTACGCGGATGGGTGAAGCCGAGGGTCTTGGCATGCAGTACCTGTCGCGGGCAGAGCGAAAAACAATTCTGTATGTACTGACGATACTTCTGCGTGCGCAGACCTTTGAGAATCTCCATTCCCCCATATTTTTCGTCGGCAAACAGCGGATGCCCGATGTGTTTCATGTGAACACGGATCTGGTGGGTACGTCCGGTCTCAAGACGACACTCAACCAGCGTAACATAAGGATAGCGCTCCAAGACTCGCCAGTGGGTGACTGCCTCTTTGGCGTTGGGGTTCTCCTCCAAGTCCCATACCTTATATATAGTGCGGTCGCGGTTATCGCGTGCCAACGCCCCGATGATAGTGCCGCTATCCTCCGCAAAAGTCCCCCACACGAGGGCATTGTACGTGCGCTCGGTAGTGTGGTCGAAGAACTGGCGTGCGAGGTTGGACTTTGCTTCCGGCGTCTTGGCAATAAGAAGCAACCCGCTGGTATCCTTGTCAATACGATGCACCAAACCGATGCTCGGGTCATTGATATCAAGTGCTTGCGTGTGGCGGACTTTGCTTTGTTCTTGAAAATAGAACGCCAAAGCGTTGAGCAGGGTATGTTCATAGTTGCCGTGTCCGGGGTGGACGACCAATCCTGCGGGCTTGTTGACTACCAAGACGTCATCGTCTTCGTACACCACGTTGAGGGGGATATTCTCTGGATAGATGGTATAGTCGTGCGGCTCATGGTCAAGCAAAACCTGAACAATATCCATCGGTTTGACCTTATGATTGGAGGCTACAGCTTTGCCATTCACCCAAACATTGCCCGCATCGGCCGCATTCTGTATGCGGTTTCGCGAAGTACCTGCCATGTGTTCACTCAGGTACTTATCCACACGTTGTGGGGTTTGCCCTTTATCCACCTGACAACGCCAACGCTCAAAAACTTCCTCTTCGTCTTCCGGAGAAACGATGTATAGTTCCTCTGCCATATCTCTCTAAATGCCCAACTGGTTAGAAGAAATCCTCTTCGCTCTCTTGCCCCTGTGTAGTAAGTGCCTTCTCTACATTGGTAGAGAGTTTCAAATTTACCATAGAGCCTTCTAATAACTGCTCTCCACTTGCGGGACTTTGAGAATATACTACCGGTTTGTTGACAGCCTCAGCATCCTGAGCATCATCATATTCGACGACTCCCACTGTAAGCCGTTGGGAGAGCAGCAATGAACGGGCATTGGCTAATGTCAACCCCACCAGATTGGGTACAGATACCATTTCAGTTCCCTTTCCGAAACCAATCACCAATGTTACTATACTGCCCTCATCAATGCGTTCACCGGGCTGAAGCGCACGCCCGTTTTGTTTAACATCCAATACCAAATCCTTGTATTCGGAAGGTTCATACTCATACTGATCGCTCACACGAATGCCCATAGATCGGAGCGAGGCCTCCGCCTGACGATAACTCATATCGTGCAGATCGGGAACAGCAACCTGACGCCGGCAACGCGCATTAACCACCACATAAAGGGTTCTGTTTTTTTTGGCGTGACTATTGGCAGATGGCACTTGCTCCACAATGGTGCCAAGGGGAACCGTATTGGAGAATGTAGAGTCCGTCACCTGCATATTCATTCCTACAGCCGCCACTTGCGGTTGCGCTTCCTCAAGATACATCCCGACTACATTCGGCACTTCAATCTCCACACCGTGTTCTGTATAGTGGCGCAACCAAAAATACAGCCCCGTCAGGAGAACAACTACTATCAAAATGGCTAATAGTATGTTTTTTAAGACGAAAAGAGTCGATTTTGATGTAAAAAATCCCTTAATATCCATAAAATATGATGATTATTGTGCAAAATTACATTTTTTTTTGGATATGTGCAAAAAACATACTAATTTTGCACCCGATTTTCGAAATAACTCGGAGATCTAACTTATTTAATGCATTAAGGTTATGAAGAAAGTTCTTCTTATCGCTGCTGTTGCGCTGTGCGCAATGAGTTGTGGCAACAAAAACGCTAAATGCTGCGAAGGTTCCTGCTGCGATTCTACCGCTGCTGCTACTGAGGAAGTAGTTGTAGTAGAGGAGGATACTACCGCTGCTGATAGCGCAGTTGTTGTTGAGGAAGTTGTAGAAGAGGCAGTTGCTGAGTAATTCGGTTTGTCTTAAGGTACAACGACAAAGGCTGTTGACATAAAGTCAGCGGCTTTTTTTGTATGTACCCATCATATAACCAATGTATCCTAATAGGAATCACCCACTAATCACCCACTCTTGATAGCACAAGGATAGGAGAAAGCAAAGCGGTTGCCTATTATAGATAAGGCAACCGCTTTTTGCATACTATCGGACACTCATTTTTTTAACAAGAGAGACTTCTCACTTGATAGTGTATATTCCGACTTATTTAGTATTTAACAGATACTAAAATTCATAGTCCACAGCGGCACGGGCGGAACGGCATTTGGCAATGTAGCCTGCCACTTTGAGATGCTCCGGGTGGTTCTGATAGGTATCTACGTCTTCCCATGTGCGGAACTCACAGATAAGACAGATGTCGTAGTCGGTCTTCTTGGCATTGGGGATATTAATCCCTACTTCCTCACTAACCAACACATCTACTTTGTCGCGCAGGGACAGCAAACCGTCTCTGATAATCTGCGCATTTTCCAGTTTGGTATGTCCTTCCGCCTCATCTAAAAGGCGAAAGAAAACGATATGCTTAATCATAACTCAACCCTGATTACCAAATAGATACGCGATTTTCCGGGGCCACATAGAGCGGGGACTCCGGGGTAACATTCCAAGCCTCATACCATGCAGCGATGTGCGGAAGCGCACCGTTTACACGCCAGCGACCAAGAGAGTGAGGATCAGATTTGGTACGATTGAGAATTTCCTCCGGACGGATATTGCCTGCCCAAACATTGGCATAAGCAAGGAAGAATCGCTGCTCGGGCGTAAAGCCATCACGGGTTTGGAGACGTTCCGAAGCAGGTTTAGAAGCCTCATTCTCCTTGAAGGCCTGGAAAGCCACCTGCAATCCGCCGTGGTCGGCGATGTTCTCTCCAAGGGTGAATTCACCATTGCCGTGTACACCGGGAGCCACCTCAATACTGCTGAAGAAATCCGCCATCACCTTGGTGCGGGCATCAAAACGGGCTTTGTCTTCTGCCGTCCACCAGTTGTTGAGGTTTCCGTCCTTGTCGAACTGGCAGCCTTGGTCATCGAAACCGTGGGTCATCTCATGTCCGATAACGACACCGATAGCGCCATAGTTGAACGCGTCATCCGCCGACATATCAAAGAACGGATATTGGAGAATACCTGCAGGGAAGCAGATCTCGTTGCTGGACGGGTTGTAATAGGCATTGACGGTTTGCGGGGTCATATACCATTTGGTTTTGTCCACGGGTTTGCCGAGGTAACTGAGGCTGTAGTCCTGCTCAAACTTGGCAGCACGCTGCAGGTTGGCATAGTAGGGCAGCGCCGGATCGATGTCGAGGGCGGTATAGTCGCGCCATGTGTCGGGATAACCGATCTTGATAGTGAACGCATTGAGTTTCTCAATAGCCTTGGCTTTGGTCTCGTCGGACATCCATTCGAGGTTCTCAATACGCTCACCGAGAGCCTTTTGGAGGTTCTTAACAAGAGCCAACATACGCTCTTTGTTCTCCTCCGGGAAGTACTTCTTGACATACATCTGTCCGACCGTACCATTGACGATACCTACCGAACGTTTCCAGAGCGGACTTGGTTCCTCACGCCCCGACAGCACTTTGCCATAGAAATTGAAGTTCTCGGCATAAATCTCTGAAGTCAGATAAGTTGCACAACCATCGATAGCCTGCCACGTAAAGAGCGTTTTGAGGTCTTCGAGCGGTTCGTCAGCCAGCATCTTGCCCGCCTCCTGCAGGTGGCGTA
>SAMEA104315435__coassemble_1539_pt1 | contig 9270 bp, 8 predicted proteins | sample SAMEA104315435__metabat2_high_PE_041 | metagenome-assembled genome bin SAMEA104315435 (sample SAMEA104315435) | gut metagenome | biome: Monkey gut; feature: monkey-associated habitat; material: faeces | place: China | collected 2013
TGGCATTGGTGTACTCTGGATGGGTGAGTGGGTTGGTATGGTCGGCAGTAAGCACAAACAGCGTATGGCGGAACCACGGTTGCGTCTTGGCATAAGCAAAGAACTCGCGCAACGCATGGTCGGAGTAGCCGACACACTGGTGGATAGGCAGTTGCCCATTCGGGAACACCCCCTCATAGCGTGCAGGGACACGGAACGGGTGATGACTCGACGCCGTGAAAACCGCCGTCATAAACGGTTCGGACATGGTGCTCATCGTGCGGGCATAGTATTGCAAAAACTCCTCGTCCCATATCGCCCACGTACCGTCGAAAGCCTCCGGTCCGTCGTACTCGTCCATACCATAATAGGCACCAAATCCCGCAGAACGGGCATAAGCCTGAAATCCCATACTGCCATTCGGCGCACCATGGAAGAAAGCCGTAGAATAGCCCTTTCGCCCTAAGCAATCTGCCAGCGAAGAGACGGCATTAGTGGAGTATGGCGTAACGATATACGGTTCGATAAGCATAGGTATCGACGACAGCACCGAGGGCATGGCGTCTATCGACTTGCGACCGGAAGCATAAGAGTATCTGTAGGTTACGCTGTGTGCCAAGAGCGAATCGAGGAACGGAGTATAGCCTATATAAGTTCCGCCGTCGAGGTCGTGATTATAGAAACCGATATACTCTTTCGAAAACGATTCCAAGATAAGCACCACCACATTGAGCGGTTTTTCCACCATCGCCGAGTCGCCCCGATGTATAGGTGTCATCACGCTTTCCAACTCATTATCAGCGTAATAGCGCGGATTGATATAGGTCTCATTCTCAAGCGATTTCATCAGCGAAAAGGGCGTATTGAGCAGGATAGCCGTCTCTTGCGGCGTGTCGGTGTACTGGAGGGCATTGGAGATGGTTATCGGGCGTGTGTACCTGCCGAAACCGCCTCGGATTCCTATCACGCAGAAATATGCCGACACCAACAGCAGCACCGTTTCTCCACTGTAATACAGCCACTTACGCTGCTCCTCGCTATGCCACTTGCGGCGAGAACAAACAAAGAGCAACACTATCATCGCCAACGCAAACAGACTCACATACCAATACTGCACCACGGATTGGAAGAAGATTGAAGCAAGGTTGCCGTCGTTCTGAAACTCAGAAAAGAAAGTGCAGGTAGTACGGCGATCGGTGAAGCGGACATATACCATATCCACGCAATTCACAGCGATACCTATCGCGTTGGGCAACCAGTAGAACCACTGTGCTACTCGCTGATAATGCATATTGTTGCGCCAGCGGGCGGGCAACGGCAGGAGCATCAGCAGGATATAGACCGAATTGAGGTACAGCACCGCCGTGAGGTCGAACCGCACACCCCCGCGCATCATCTCCCATAGGTGTGCCCTCGACACATTGGGAAACATGTCGGTATTGATGGCGTAGAAGAACCACCGCGACAGCGAATAAATCGCCATCACCACCAGCAGATTCCCCGCTGCCACCACCCACGGATGTTTCCAAAGCCGAGCCATCTTTGCTCCAAATGTCATTGGCAGTAATCTGTTTCTTTTATTTCCTTGATTTCTCTCACACCGCGGCAGCAGGTGTGAAGGATTTCTATTTTCCGTTATAGAGATTCATTGTCCGGTCGATACCCTGCAGGCAAAAGCAAGGAATCAGGTCGCAGATAACTTTCAGCCGGTCGGGCATCTGTTGTTCCTCCTCGTCGGTCCATCTGCCCAACACAAAATTGCACTGTGCGCCACGACTAAAATTGTTTCCTATCCCAAATCGCACGCGCGCATAGTTCTCCGTACCAAGCACCGACTGGATATTGCCCAACCCGTTATGCCCGCCGTTAGACCCCTGTTTGCGGATACGGATAGAGCCAAAGGGCAGGTTGAGGTCGTCCACCAGCACAAGCATATTCTCCACGGGGATTTTCTCCTGCCCGAGCCAATAGCGCACCGCATTTCCGCTCAGATTCATATAGGTAGAGGGTTTCAGCAGGACCATCTCGGCATTTTTCACACGGCATTTTGCCACCATTCCGTAGCGTTTGTCCTCCCATGTGGCATTCACCGTATCGGCAAAGGCATCAATCATACGAAAGCCGATATTATGGCGCGTTCCTTGATACTCGTCGCCTATATTTCCCAAACCGACAATCAGAAACTTCATTATTCAAGTAACAATTAAAAATTAACAATTAACATGCATTTATCCACTCCCTCGCTAACGACTCATTGAACGCATCAAAAAGCAAAAAGAGCGGAAAAGCCCCTGCTCCTCCACTCTTTTGTTGTGTCCGTTTCGCGGATTATTGTGCTGCAGCAGCGCTCTGACGAGTTGCTTTTACCTCTGCAACGCAAGCATCTTTCGGGTTCATCATCGTCAAGCCCTCGATATGAACGTCGCCAACGGCAATCTTCTTACCAAGACCCAACTCGGTAACGTCGATAACTACGCGGTCGGGGAAGTTGGTATAGATACCGTTCACTTTCATCTTGCGCATGTTCAGCGCCAGTTTACCACCGGCTTTCACACCTGCTGCGTGACCGGTCAGTTGGATAGGAATCTCAACTGTTACAGGCTTGTTTTCATCTACAGCGAGGAAATCGATGTGCATTACATCGCCACTCAGCGGGTGGAACTGCATCTCTTTTACCACAGCGGTTTTCTTGACATCACCTACGGTAAGCAGTACAATCAAGGTGTCAGGCGTGTAGATCATCTGACGTACATCACTTGCAGCAACGGTAAAAGTCAGGTTCTCGCCTACGCCATAGATGTTGCAAGGAACGAGGTTCTCTGCACGAAGTGCCTTAGCGGCTTTCTTACCAAACTCCGAACGAGGAGTACCGGTCAATTCAAACGTTTTCATTGTGTTGTATTTGTGTTACTCAATATGGGGCAGTAAGACTACATCTGCATTGCGCAGCATGTATTGGTGAGGCTGCCCGTATCCCATCACACTTGCCCTAAGGGGCTTAAAAAAAGAGCCTGCGGGCTCTTCCTTTAGTTGTCCAACCCGGAATCGAACCAGGATTTTCAGAACCAAAATCTGACGTAATAGCCTTTATACCATTGGACATCGTCGAAATCCGCTTGCGGCACAGAAATCTGCTATACAGATTTTAAGCCACCGCGTTTTCTCCTCTTCAACTGCGAAAACTTACGTTTTCTTGTTGATAAAAGAACTTTGACGCCCGCTTGCGGTACGGGTCTTGCCGAGCACCATTCCGCAAAAGCGACTGCAAAAGTACTGCTTTTTTTTGAGATGTGCAAATATCCGCTGCATTTTTTCTGCTTTTTCTATCAAGGTAACCATATCAAAACCATATCTATACACTTTATTCAACATATATAGTGCATAAAGTGTATAAAAAACACCGCATAAAGACTAATGTCGTTGCCGTCTTTTTGCCGTAAATGGTATTATAACAATAGTTGGTTACAATTAGCACCCGGACAGAATGTGAAATAAACGGATAAGAAATGCCAGTGCCTCATCATTCCACTGTATGGACGTTCCCATACGCAAATAGCCGACAGACGCATTATTGATATATAGTGTATGTCCGACATACGCCCCGCGATAGGTAAAACCGACATCAAGATCGCAGATAGAGATATTGCGTAAATCACTCCAACGTACAGAACCGTTTCCTCCTAAACCAAAAGTTCTTCCTAAAGGAGAATCATCTACCGTTCGATATACAATACGCTGATTGGTAATCATCATTCCCGACCAACCCCACGCAGAATAAAGACACATCCACGAAGGCTTATTGAGGACTAACAAGATCTGCTCATCTTTCTCCAAATGGGCGTAATGATGGTCATGCCATTCCGCCAATTCTGGCGGGATGTTATTTTCCAACCATATTGCACTCCCGCACGAAGCCCCCTCCTTGCGAATAAATTGCTTAATGGTTTCTGCCGCAGTCATATTTACCGGATATTATCACCGAAAGTGACGGACGTTTCTTTGAACCAGCCCTTTTGCTCGGATATATACAAAAAATAAATCACTCCGAAAGCCAACAGCATAAGCACAAATACCACAATTTCCAAAACAATAGTGGCTGTACAAACCGGTTGATGCGATTCAGTCTGCACATAGGTCAATATATTGTGCAAAGTAAAAGGTTGTTCCGTTGCCTCAAAAACGGTTAAATGTGTATCTATACCATTGGCAAATGATTCTAAATAAGATATATATGTATTCACACCGACTGCCTTTACAATCCAATTCACCTCGGTATTATCATCCAAATAAGTACGCAGCGACCGGCTGTCGGATATAACTTGGCGCAATTGTTCCTTATCCAATACCTGATCGCAAAAATCAGGCGAAACAGCATTAAGATACTCCTCGAATGTTTGTATCCCTTTTTGTGTACCTGTGTCCATCTTCGACGGAATCAGCGTACATAGTATCAATAAAACAGTTCCAACAACCGGTATTGCATAACTACCGGCAAGCAACCATTTTTTTGTGGGGAAATCAAGTGCAGGAAGAAGTACGTAGCGGATGATGCCAAATGCTCCTCCCGCAGCCAAAAGAATAAAAATAACAGCAAGAGCAATATACATATTTTATGTTTTTTTAGAAGGATAATAAATAATGGTTTTCTGCGGGCGGCAATTTTCTTTAAGAGTTTCTTTGAACGGTTTGCGCAACGCTTTCAACTGTTGGTACGTTTGAGGACAACCCAAATCTTGTAGTACCACACGTACAAGCAACCGCCCGCATGGAGCTTGCATATAATCAGTAAACGTATCCGGGCGCAAAACCGGATTATTACGTTCCATCAGTACTTTGTATTTACGTTTCTTGTCAGCCCACGAATAAAAAATCTCGATGGCTTTGTATATACATACCAGCCCGAGTATCACCTGTATGCCAACAAGCCACCAACCTATACGATAACATGGCACGACACCTATGCCTATTCCTAAGGCTAATAGGAAAAAAGCATAGGTGTTGAGGTACAAGAACCTCGGCAAAGTTGCGATTGTTCTTGCAGATGTCATCTTATTGTGCGGAAGCGATGGCTTTGTAGAAAGCGTCTACCACTTTCTGAACCTCTTCTTCGCCGGTTACAGTCAGTTGAACGTTTGTCCGTTGGGTAAAAGACTCATAATACAGGACATAGTTCTGGCAGAAACAATCGAAGCACATTCCCGTTTTGGTGTAGCCTATTTCTTTCAAACTGCTCGGCAACAGGTAGCGTATGTTTTTTGCCGAATTGAATACCCAGCAGACAATATCTTGCCGAACCTCTACCACACGCTTGTTGGTGATAACCAAGAAACCTTTGCGTTTGATACCAAACAAAAGAGCAAGAAATTTCTGAATTTTACCCCAGATGCGCGAGAAAATGTTGTTGCTCGTTGCCCACAATTCGGCTTCAAGTTCCATTAGGAGTTCCTCACCGTCCGTGAGGACCAAACCGGATTTTAAGTTTGCCATAAAAATTAAGTGTTTTGTATTTGTTAAGTCCCTACTCTGTCAAGGCTTTTCGGGTTACGCCTGTATGTATATCTTTTATTCTGCCACGTTAGCATAGGCACCCATATTGAGCGGGGCGGAGGGGGTACCATCCAAGAGGGCGGAACGGTCAATTTCAAGGTAGGGGGTGTATTTCTCGGGAATGAGTTGCCCGGTGCCGATACAAGCCGAACCCGCAGTCAAATGGAAATCCTGCTGCAAGACCTGTTTCTGTTTCTCTTTGTCGTTCACCACGGCTCCGACAATACCCGACACTTTCTTGAAGCGCACAGACGGTTTCTGCGGGTCAATGTTCTTTGCCGGGAGGTCGATCACGCCGTTTATCTCGTCCAACTCGGGCACTAATGTACCGCCCTCGATGGCGCATCCGTGGGCTTTGAGGTTGGCGTCCTGCATATTCACCGCCGTATTCTGCCCCTGTGTGCGGTTGTTCCAGATGATACTGCCGGCTATATACAGATCGGCGTTGTTGAACTGCATATCCACACCCGCATAACCGCTTGTAGAGAGGTTGTTGGCAATGACGCAGGACTCGATATAGCACTTGGTATTGGTCAGCACACCCGCACCGCGCGTGGCGGTATTGTTGTATATGAGGCAGCCGTGCAGGATATTGCGGTCGCCGCCCGAGATAAACACCCCGCCGCCATCGGCATAGCGGTCGCGCGGGTAGTTGTTGCGGACGGTACATTGGTAGAGTTGGCAGCCTTCCATCCAGATACCGCAGGTGCCGTTGGTCTCCACGGTACATCCGGTCAGGGTACTGCCATGGGTGGTGATACCATACTGGTCGTTGCCGCTGACAACCACCTGACGAAGTTCGCACTCGCCATAAGTTTTGATACCCGAGTTGCAACCGCTCACATAGCAGTTCTCCAACAGCACACGTGCCACATCCATATCTATTCCCCACTCGCCCGTTTTGTAGCCTATGACGCTGCAGTTGCGGATAACCGTTCCCGCAGAGTGGATACTGATACCGCCGCTTGCCATACTGATGTCGGAGTCGTAGTCAAACGGTTTGTCCGCCCCGCCGCGCACCACGGCAAAGCCGTCCACCACGATATTGCGCTGGAAATAAGCGACATAGATACCGCACGGCTGGTTCATAATCTGTATGCGCGAGAGGTTTGTTTTTGTAGATTGTTCGTTGGTGGCGGGATCGATACTGCCTATCAGGCGTATGTCCGATCCCATAATCTTCACCATCTCGGCGTACTTGCCGCCTGCCACGCGCACTTCGCCGCGCCCGAAAGCCGCTACGGCATTGACCGCACGTTGGATACTGCCCGTAGCATCCTCCCACGATGTTCCCTTACCGGTACCGCCCTCGCGCACATAGCGCACGATACCCTGTTCCTGTGCCGATAGGGTGATGGCACACAGCACGGCGAAAAGAAATAAATTGATACGTTTCATATTTGGGGTATTTTTATTTATAACATATAATTATCCACGAATTACCCATTAATGCTTTTCCGGTAAAATTAATGGTACATTATATGGTTAATTATATGTTCCATAAAAGAATTAACGGCAATTAACGGATCTCAAAACCTATGGCACCCAGACTTTGGCGGAGGCGTGGGCGGCTACAGCGATATAGACACCGCGGAGAGTGCCGTTGGCGGCGGTAACATCGCGTCCGAGGAGGTCGTAGATACGCAGGCTTCCCTCATAGACGAGGCATCCGTTTTCCACGCGGAGTCCCTCTATGGTGGCGGGGCGCACAGCCGTGGCGTGGCGGAACGAAGCCCGATAGGTGCTGCCGCTCTGCACGGTTACGGTGCGCGGGTTCTCGGTGCTGCCGTCGTCCCAGCAGTCGAACTCATAGCCCTCGTTGGGCACCGCCTCGATGACCACGGTCGTGCCTTCGGGGTATGATCCAGCACCCGAGACATAGCCCTCCGTTTCATCTTCGCTCTCTGTCTCTACGGTGTAACATTCGGTATCGTCAATGATGTTAAAGTTTTTCCACATATATGCCGCACGATAGGTACTGCCGCTCCCTTGCGGCACATAGACCGGCGTGGCATAGTCGATATACGCCACTGTCTCCCATTCTATGCTTTGCGGCACAGTCGCTTCATTGACAATGCTTTGCAAACCTGTACAACCATAGAACGTGCCTTTCGACAGGGGAAAACCGGCGGGAATGGTAATGGTTGCCAAGAGTGTATCATTATAGAATAATTTGCCACCATTGTAGTCCAAGACATCGGGCAGGGTAACGCTTTTCAGTTTGCCGCAACCCGCAAAGGCTCTGTTGCCGATGAATTTCATAGACTTTGGCAGCACGACCGCTTCCAAACCTGTATTCTCAAAAGCATTATTGCCAATCGTATCAATGCGGCTCGGCAGGTTGATACGCTGCAGGTTCTTGCAATCCCGAAACGCCCCGTACGAGATATATTCAATGGTAGAGGGGAGGGTTATCTGCTTGAGCGACGTACACCCCGAAAAAGCATAATTGCCAATGGTTTTCACACCTGCAGGAATGGTGATTTTCTCCAATGCACTCAGCCCTGCACAACCGAAATAGTCAACTAATTCCGTGCGTTGTCCGACGGTGGTACTGCCGCGGTAGAGTTCGATCTCGCGAATGTTCTTATAACCATCTGGAAAAATCATACTTATGGCTGAAGTATTCTCAGTATAGCAGAGAGACACCTTGCGGATATGTTCGCATTGGGAGAACGCCGAAGAACCGGTTACGGAAGCATAGACTTTGGTGTCTTTGCCGGGAATATCCACTTCCTGCAACTGCCAACAGCCTTGAAAGCAATTGATTTCTTCCACTTTTTCCGGAACACGTATGGTGCGCAGTCCGCTATTCTTAAACGCCTGCAACCCGATATATTTCAGTCCGTCGGGCAGTTCGATACCTACCAACGCACTGTCATTTTGGAACGCATACGTCCCGATAGTATCCACCGAGGCGGGGATATTGACGGTCTTCAGTTTCGGGCAGTCGCTGAATGCATTGCCTGAAATATGCCCGATACTGTTCGGGAGGTTCACCTCTTTCAGTTTTTTACAGCCCTGAAAAGCGGCATAGCCGATAAAACGAACTCCCTCGCGGATATCAATGGTGGTCAGCGCCGTAAAATCCTGAAATGCCCCGTTTCCGCTATAATTTTTCGTTCCGATACGGTCACTGCCCGTATGCAGTTCCACCTGCGAGATAACACCTTTGGAATCGGCAAAGAGTTGGTTCGGCGCCACCGTGTTGACATTGTAGTAGAGGCGTATCGTGCGGATATTGCCCGACCCCGCAAACGCATTGGCATCCACTTTCGTATTTGCCCCGTTGATATATACCTGTCGCAGTTGTCCGCAGTTGCCGAACGCACCGCTGCGCACCTCCTTCACCCCGTCGGGGATACTGATTTCGTCTAACGAATAGCATCCGTAGAACGCCCCCGCATAGATATAGTCCACACACGACATAATATGGAACGAGCGCAGGTCCTCACAGTTGTAGAAACAATCTTCGGGGATATATTTCAGAACAGTGGTCAGCACACGGACGTTATCCAGATCAATGTCGTTTTGGAACGCGCCGGCACCCAGATGCTGCAACGTGGCAGGCAGAGTGGCTTCCACGAGAAACGGGCAGTCGGCAAACACATAATTGCCGAATTTGTTTGCCAAGGGAAAATGGTTCGCCGTGAGCGTTGTCAGCAGCGTATGCGCAAACGCACGGTCACCCACCTCCAGAACGGCGGGAAAATCGGGAATGGACGCCACGCTGGTATGGTAGAA
>SAMEA104315435__coassemble_1548_pt1 | contig 9246 bp, 9 predicted proteins | sample SAMEA104315435__metabat2_high_PE_041 | metagenome-assembled genome bin SAMEA104315435 (sample SAMEA104315435) | gut metagenome | biome: Monkey gut; feature: monkey-associated habitat; material: faeces | place: China | collected 2013
TCCATTTCTTCTCCAATGGACCTGCCGGAATCTTCGCCATCTCAGGCGTAATGACCCCTGTTGCTTGTTTTGTTGCCATAGTTATATTTGACAATTTGACGATTTACGATTAGACAAAATTATGCGCAGAGCATGCCGATGCCTACGCCGAGGTAGTAGAATACCACGATAGCGAAGGGGAGGATAACGAGTGTAGCGAGCACTGTTCCGATGACGCGGATACGCTTCATCCAAGTGAGGTTGTTCCAACCCAATGTGTGCAATGCCGACCAAATACCGTGATTCAGGTGGAGCCACAATGCTGCCAACCAGATAATGTACAATGCGCAGTACACTTGTCCCCAGACAGGTGTGGTGAACAATGCTTTTACGTATGCTGCACCGTTCTGCGGATCAAAAGCCCCTGCCGTGGCACCGCCGGTCAGTTCTGCCAACTGCATACGGAACCAGAAATTGTAGAGGTGAAGTACAAGGAAACCGAGAACGCAGATACCCAGTACGAGCATGTTCTCCGATTCCCAATCCACGCCTTCACGCTTAGCGGTAACGGCGTAACGGTCATTACCACGCGCAAAACGGTTCTGAATGGTCAGATAGACAGCATAGCAGAAGTGAATAAGGATGAGCAAAGCGAGCCCAAGCGTACCCACAATTGCATACCAATTGGCTCCCAATACGGAGCAAATCCAGTTGTACGCTTCCTCCGAGAACACCAAAGCCACGTTCATGCAGCCGTGGAACAGGAGAAAGAAGACCAGAGCGAGGCCGGTAATGCTCATAACGAACTTACGGCCGATAGATGAATCTTTTAACCACATAGTTTTTTGAAATGATTTATTATTATTTATTGTTATCCGAATGGGGACGCACGCATTATGGTTTATCATCCGTTTGTCATCCCGATATTCTCCCTTATACGGCAACCATAAGTATGGTACGTGCATAATACAGCGTGCAAAGTTACAAGTTTTTTCTGACATACGCAACTATATACGCAAACACCAACTGCGGAACACTTGATTTCCGTTTGCTTTCGTGCCGATAAGCATATGTCAAACTTATGTTAAACTTATGTGATTCTTATGTGATTCAGCCATCAGCTCTGATAGAATAAGCCGCTACGCCTCTATTTTCTGTCTTTCTGTCATCTCGGTTGCGTATCTCGCAAAAAAGCAGTACCTTTGCCCTCTGTATGAAACGGCTTATCTTGATATGGGCTTGCTTATTTGGCAGTCTTTCGCTATTTGCGTTGGATACCGACTATCGTCTGTCTTTTCGGGCGGGGGCAATCATGCCCGATGGCAAAGTGGACGATATGCTCGCTCAGAAAGGGCAATGGGTGGGCCCGTCTATGGGCGGTGAGTTCGCTGTGGCTTTTCGCCCCGATTGGCGTGCCTTGCATGATTGGAATAATGCCTCGCTCGGTGTGGCGGTCGGCTATTGGTATCTGGGTAATCAAACGCTCCTCGGTAGTGCCGTTACGCCATACGCTTTTATGGATATTCCGCTTGTGCGTCTCCCGCATTTTGTCTTTGGACTCCGTCCCGGGATTGGTGCCGCATTCGTTACTAAGACCTATCGCAATACCATCCCGAAGGAACACCTCTTCCAAGACTTGAATAATGCCAACAAGAGCATCGGCAGCGTATTCAATTTCTATTTCCCCGAAGCATTTTATATGGAGTTTCCTATCCGCCATGGGTGGAGTATTCCTGTTTCTGCGGGGTGGTACCATATCAGCAATGGCAGTATGGTGCAGCCCAATTCGGGCTACAATATGTTTGCGGGCGACATAGGCGTGCGCTATACCCCGCAACATAATATACAACCGACAACCAGGGGGAAAACAGAACTCAAAAAACGTTGGGAACTGGAGTTCGCTTTCGCGGCAGGCGGCAGGCAGGTCTATTATCGGGACCAACAAACTTTCTTCGCCTGCGAAATGCAACTTGCTGCTTATTGGCGTGCGCACCAAATCTTCCGGTTGGGTGGGGGAGTGGACGTGTTCTACGATGGGGCGTATATCTATCGCAGTACCTATTTTGATAAAACCAATCTGGCTGCGGCTCGTACCAATGGTGCCGACTGCTGGCGTTTGGGTGTCAGCCTGCAACCCGAGTTCGTCGTCGGACAGTTTACGGCAGGTTTTCATTTTGGTGTTTATTTGCTTGACCCTGTTAAGAACCTTGAACCCGCCGACGAAGCCCGTCTGGCGGAAAGCGGACGGCTCAATAAAGGTATATTCTATAAATACGACCTGCTCCGGGCGGGTTCTGCAGGCAACCCGGACGGCTGGCTTTATACCCAAATAGCCCTCCGCTATCGCCTTCCGTGGCATTTGTTTATCCAGGGTACAATGAAAGCCCACTTGACCAAAGTCGAGTTCGTCTCCCTCGGCCTCGGTGTCTGGCTCTAATAGGGGAGTCTTTGTACCGTTCTGCTTTTCTTTTGTTTCTTTCGTCTGTCTTGTCGCTTGCGGCATAGCCCGTTGTATGCACAATAAACGGGCATAGTTACTTGGGCGCACAGGTAGAAAAAATAGGTATAATAGTGGTATAAGAGAAAGGAGTGGTAGGGTAGTGGTAGGGCAATACATACGAGTTTGGACGCTAAATGATTCATAAGGCGTTTTTGTCTTTACTTTGACTTGTCCGATTTTGATGGGGTTGTTATGGCAAAAAGAGCACCCTATTGCACATATCAGAAAAAAGCAGTAACTTTGCACGGATTTGGAGTGTTCCGGTTTGGACATACAAAGTGTAAATCAACATAGGAAGGATAATGAAAATAGCACTGATAGGATATGGTAAAATGGGGCATATCATTGAGGAAATGGCGCAAGAGCGTGGGCATCAGGTGATATGCACTATTGACAAAGATAATTTGCAGGATTTCGATTCCGAGGCGTTTGCTGCGGCGGATGTGGCAATCGAGTTTACCACTCCCGCCACAGCGGAAGAAAATATCCGCCGTGCGTGGAGCAAAGGCAAACCTGTAGTCTGCGGCACTACGGGTTGGAATGTGGATGAATTCATAATCCGTAATTCTCAATTCTTATTTACCAATGCCCTTGTTTGGTCGAGCAACTACAGCATAGGGGTAAATATCCTGTTTGCAATCAACCGGCAGTTGGCGAAGATAATGCAGCGTTATCCCGAATACACGCCGAGTATCACCGAGGTGCACCACGTGCATAAACTGGATGCCCCGAGCGGTACGGCAAAAACGCTGGCGGAACAGATAAATAAGACCTCCCTAACCACTCCTTCGGAGGAGGGGGTAGGGAAGGTCAAAATCACCTCCATCCGCGAGGGAGAGGTGCCGGGCATACATTCCGTTACGTGGGACAGCGAGGTGGATACGCTCTGTATCAGCCATTCGGCAAAGTCGCGCAAGGGCTTTGCACTCGGTGCGGTCTTGGCTGCCGAATGGATAATCGGTAAGACAGGATACCATACGTTTGATGAAGTAATGAATAGTTGAATATGAAAAGTTTTCAGGAAAGAATACATAATGTAACGCGTCGCGGTTGGATTGCCGCAGGCGTGTGGAGTGCAATATATATCGCATTTGTGCTGTGGGTGGCATGGGGCGATTGGGCAAGTCTCGGGTGGCTTGTGTTGTTGCCTGTTATTTTCGATGTTTTTATTACCAAGTATATCAATTGGAGTTGGTGGAAACGTTATAAGCCTGCCGCGAAAGGCGAACCCGAGAACCCGAAAGCAAACAAAGTGCTATATACTGTCTGCTCGTGGGTGGACGCCATTCTGTTCGCACTCATTGCGGTGTACTTCATCAATCTTTATATTTTTCAGAACTACCAGATTCCGTCTTCGTCGCTTGAGAAGAGTCTGCGTGTGGGGGATTTCCTCTATGTGAGTAAGATGAGTTATGGTGCGCGTGTACCGAATACGCCGCTCTCTATGCCGTTGGTGCAGCATACGTTCCCGCAGTGGCTGGGCGGCGGCAAAAGTTACATCAGCAAACCGCATTGGGACTACAAGCGTCTGGCAGGATGGGATACACCCGAGAAAGGCGATATCGTAGTCTTTAATTTCCCTGCAGGTGATACGGTATGCACCCGCATGCAGAACCCTGACTACTACACATTGTGCCACTACTATGGCAAACAGGTGGTGGAAAAACGCACAGACGTCTTTGGTGAACTGACGGTGCGCCCCGTGGACAGGCGTGAAAACTATGTGAAACGCTGTGTGGGCACGCCGGGCGATACGCTGCAAATCGTAGATAATGTGATTTATATCAACGGTGAAGCCGAGCCGCACCGTGAGGGCGTGCAGTTGAACTATTTTGTGCAAACCGACGGGCATATCCTGACCGATACCTATTTGGAGAAAGTGGGTATTAACAAAGACGATCGTCGGCGTTTGGAACCGGGCGTCTATCATTTCCCGCTTACGGAGACTATGCGCGACGAGTTGGCAAAGAACCCGCATATCATCTCTATCACCATCGAACCTGAGCAACAGGGCGGAGACGTCTATCCGCTCGGGCATACCACGTGGACGCGCGACAATTATGGTCCTGTCTATATTCCGCGCAAGGGGGAGACTTTGCGGATTACCGGGGATAACTACTGGCTCTACAAGCGTATTGCCGATGCCTACGAGTTCAAGCCGATGCACATAGGCGAAGACTATACATTTGATATGGACTACTATTGGATGATGGGCGACAACCGCCATAATTCGGCAGATAGCCGCTACTGGGGCTTTGTGCCTGAAGACCATATCGTTGGGCGACCGGTATTTATCTGGTTATCTATAGAGAAAGACAAACCGTGGTTCAAAGGACATATCCGCTGGAATAGGATTGGAAAGAATGCAGTGCAATAATCTGATTTTGCCCACTACCTATCTCGGTTCCGTAGATTGGTATCGTACTTATCTGCAAAATCCGCAAGCGGTGCGGATAGAGGTGATGGAGAGTTTTCCTAAGCAGACCTACCGCAATCGTTGTACTATCACCACGCCTGACGGACCGCTGACGCTGACCGTGCCGGTGAAGAAAGCAGAGAGCAAACAACTGACGCGCGATGTGGAAATCAGTTACCAGACACGCTGGCAACACCAACACTGGATTTCGATCGTAAGTGCCTATCGCAGAACGCCTTACTTCGATTATTTCGAAGAGTATTTTCGCCCGTTCTATGAGCGGGAAACAAAATATCTGATAGATCTGAACAACGGGTTGCACGAAGTGATAATGCAACTGCTCAACCGGAGTATGAAACCTATCGCCGGCTATAGCCTGCAACCGACCACCGATTGGATGGGACAGGATTTGGAACTCTGTTTCGGCAGCGGACGCAGCATATTGGACGAGTTGTTTAACTCCCCCAACCCCCTCAAAGAGGGGGCTTGCAGAGTTGGGGAGGAAAAGAATGGTAAAATAAGTAGCAATTAGAATCCGTAAGCCCCTCCTTTGGAGGGGTTGGGGAGGTCGAAAGTGTCTATGAAAAATATAGATTGGAAACACCTGACTTTTTCGTACACCGAGTGTGCGAAGATAGTGCGTTGCTCGTATCGGGACGGGCAATGGGGAGACGTATATGCCACAGATGACTTCTTTATCTCCATCCATGCGGCGGCTACGGCGTTGCAGTATGCGCAGGAGGCATTCGAGGGGCTGAAAGCCTTCCGCGGTGTGGACGGGCAAGTGCGTATCTTCCGTCCGCAAGAGAATGCCCGCCGTTTGCAAGACTCGGCAAAGTCGATGTATATCGCGCCGTTGCCCGAAGAAAAATTTTTGGAGGCGGTACAATTGTGCGTGGCGGAAAATATCGGTTATTTGCCGCCGTATGGTACGGGGGCGACGCTCTATATCCGTCCGATACTGATTGGTACGACCCCGAAAGTGGGTGTGTCGCCTGCACATGAGTTTGAGTTTATGTGTCTTGCCACACCTATTGGTCCCTATTTTCCGAGCGGGTTCGGTACAACACCGTTTATTATCAACCGTCGTGTGGACAGAGCCGCGCCGTTTGGTACAGGGCAGTACAAAGTGGGAGGCAACTATGCTTCGTCTTTTCGTGCTACCGAGCCGGCGCATGAGCAGGGCTATGGTGTGCTGTTTTTGGATTCGCGGGAACATAAATACATCGACGAGTGCGGCGGGGCGAATTTCTTTGGAGTCAAAGACGGTGTGTATATCACGCCCAAGAGTGACAGTATCTTGCCCAGCATCACCAATCGCAGCCTGATGACCCTTTGTGGAGACTTGGGCATCCGCTATGAGGAGCGGCAGATACCCGTGGAGGAACTCGCAGAGATGCAAGAGACGGCATCCTGCGGTACGGGGGCGGCAATTTCACCCATCTCACGGATTATCGACCCCGACCTTGCGCGCGTATATGAATATGGTCTTGCTCCCGGAGATGTGTGTTGCCGATTGTATCACGCCCTGCAGGATATCCAATTCGGTCGCGCAGAGGATACACACGGATGGTGTGTCCTTAATGCGTAATGAAAAGTCAGGTGGATGTCAGGTGGATGTCAGGTGGATAGCCATTCTATCCTATAACCAACCTATAACGATCCTATAACAAAACCGCCTGCAAAATACAACGAAAATAATCACTTAAAACAAATACCTATATGTTCAAAAATCACCCTAAAGGTTTGATTCCTGCCGCCCTGGCAAATATGGGCGAGCGTTTTGGTTACTACATCATGAATGCAGTGCTATTGCTGTTTTTGGTGTCTAAATTCGGTCTGTCGGATGCTACGGCAGGTGTGATCTACTCTGTGTTCTATTGCGGTATCTACGTGCTGAGTCTCGTTGGTGGTCTTATTGCCGATAAGACGCAAAACTACAACAAGACCATTCAATGGGGCTTGATAATCATGGCATTAGGCTATGTGGCATTGTCGATACCTGTGTTCAGCCAAACCGATGGCGATGCTATGTGGTGGGGCATCTTGGTCTTCACTTGTGTGGCATTGCTGATGATAGCGTTTGGTAACGGACTTTTCAAAGGCAACTTGCAAGCCATCGTAGGTAAGATGTACGATGAACTTGAGGAAGAAGCGGCTAAAAAAGGTCCGGAGGCGTTGGCGCAAGCCAAGGACAAGCGCGATTCAGGGTTCCAAATCTTCTACGTGTTTATCAATATCGGCGGTCTGATTGCGCCGTTTGTGGCTCCGCTGCTCCGCCAATGGTGGCTCAAAGCGCACGACTTGGTGTATAACGCGGATATGCCTGCCCTCTGCCACCGGTATCTGGCTGACGGGGTTGTTACCACCAAGTTCACCGAAACTATGCAACAGGTGATGACAAGCGGTTACCACTTCGTGGACAATGCGGCTTTCTGCCAGGACTATATCAATGTATTCAACACCGGTATCCACTATTCGTTCATTGCTTCGGTGGCGGCTATGTTGCTTTCGCTCGTTATTTTCCTTTGCACCAAAAAGATATTCCCGCAACCCGCTAAGAAAACTACCGATAATGTTGTTACCTATACGGCTGAGGAGAAAGCCGCTATGGCTCAGGAGATTAAGCAACGTATGTATGCGCTGTTCGCAGTACTCGGCGTGGCTATTTTCTTTTGGTTCAGTTTCCACCAGAACGGACAATCGCTGTCGGTCTTTGCACGCGACTTTGTGGTAACCGAGTCGATTGCACCGGAGATTTGGCAGGCTCTCAACCCGTTCTTCGTGATTGTGCTCACACCGATTATTATGTGGATTTTCGGCTCGTTGGCACACAAGGGAAAGGCTATCTCCACACCGCGTAAGATTGCTATCGGTATGGGTATCGCGGCTTGTGCTTATCTGTTCCTGACTATATTCTCGGCGGTTATGGGCTATCCTTCGGGTACGGATTTTCGCGCTATGGACGCAGAGCAAATGGCGGCTGCCGGTCTGACCAAAGCAGGTCCGTGGGTGCTGGTAGTAACCTATTTCTTCCTTACGGTGGCTGAGTTGTTTATCTCGCCGCTCGGCCTCTCCTTTGTCAGCAAGGTCGCTCCACGCCACATGGTAGGTCTCTGCCAAGGCCTCTGGTTGGGTGCTACCGCCCTCGGCAACTTGATGATTTGGGTAGGCCCGGTAATGTATAACGCTTGGCCGATTGAGTACTGCTGGGCAGTGTTCTTGGGCGTTTGCCTTGTCTCGATGGGCGTTATGCTCGGAATGGTCAAATGGCTTGAGAAAGTGGCGTGCTAAACCCCATTATGAATTAAGTATGACAAAATAACAGATGGATAACGGACATTTTATACAGGCGATAGCCACTTACTCTGCCAGTTTGGAGAAGCGCATCGCTACATTAGATAAGACGATTGAGGAGTTGCAAAAATCCCTCAATGCCACCAATGCGGCATTGGCGGTGCAACGCGACCTGCTGGAGGAACTGGAGCAACGCCTCGTAGAGGTGGAAGCCCGTCCTGCAATGGACGAGGAACCCGAGGTGGAAGTGGAACTCCTGATGGACGATGACACCGAAGAACCGGAACTTGTAACGGCAGAAGTGGCAGAAGAAGAACCCGTACAGGAGACTCCCGCTGAGGCTGTGGAGGAACCACAAGAGCAACTACAACCGGAACCGGCAACACAACCGGAACCCGTCGTAGCAGAACCGGCGCAGGAAGAACCGAAAGCGGAACCTGCTCCGGCTGTGGCACCCGCAGAGCCTGTACATACCGATGCTCACAAAGCCAATACGGCTTATGGCGCACCCGTGACCGACCTCAAGCAGGCAATCTCTATCGGCGACCGTTTCCTCTATCAGCGCGAGTTGTTTGGCAAGAACGGTGAACTGATGCAGCGCACTATTGCAGACCTCAACGGACTAAACACTTTCGATGAGGCAATGGAATATATCGACAGACATTTCAACTGGGACAAAGAACAGCCGAGTTACGAATTGTTTGTCAATGCTCTCCACCGCCGCTTCGCATAATTCGTAATTATTCATTCATAATTCGTAATTATGCTCTATGTCGTCCCGACCCCTGTCGGCAATTTGGAAGATATTACACTCCGCGCTTTGCGTGTGTTGAAAGAGGTCGATTTGATTCTCGCCGAAGACACACGCACTTCGTCGGTGTTGCTCAAGCACTATGATATCCATACCCCGCTCAAGGCACATCATAAGTTCAACGAACATGAGACTTCCGACTCTATGGCGGAGCGTATTGCTGCGGGGATGAATGTGGCATTGGTTTCCGACGCGGGTACTCCCGGTATCAGTGACCCCGGATTTATGCTCGTGCGCGCGTGT
>SAMEA104315435__coassemble_1592_pt1 | contig 9014 bp, 9 predicted proteins | sample SAMEA104315435__metabat2_high_PE_041 | metagenome-assembled genome bin SAMEA104315435 (sample SAMEA104315435) | gut metagenome | biome: Monkey gut; feature: monkey-associated habitat; material: faeces | place: China | collected 2013
AGGGTTCATTGGCGGGACCCAAGGTGCTGGAACACATCGTGGATACGGTGCTTCAGTTCGAGGGCGACCAACACTATATGTATCGTATTTTGCGGGCGCAGAAAAACCGTTTCGGCTCTACTTCCGAACTGGGAATCTACGAGATGCAGCAGGACGGTTTGCGTGAGGTTACCAATCCGAGCGAGTTGCTTCTCTCCACTGCCCGCGAGGGACTGTCGGGTATCGCTATCGCTGCAGCTATCGAGGGGGTACGTCCGTTTCTGATTGAGGTGCAAGCGCTTGTGTCGTCTGCCGCGTATGGTACGCCCCAACGTTCATCCACAGGGTTTGATAGCCGCCGGCTGAATATGTTGCTTGCCGTGATGGAAAAGCGTGTGGGGTTCAAACTGCTGCAAAAAGATGTCTTCCTGAATATCGCGGGTGGTCTGCGCGTGAATGACCCTGCCATCGATTTGGCAGTGTTGGCAGCGGTGTTGTCATCGAATATGGATATTGCTTTGGACCCCGATACCTGCCTGACGGGCGAGGTGGGACTGGCGGGAGAGATACGCCCTGTCAACCGTATCGAGCAGAGAATCAGCGAGGCACAGAAACTCGGATTCAAACGAATCATCATTCCTGCCGACCAAAAAGTGCTGACACAAAAATACAAAATTGAGGTCGTGCCTGTGAAAAAAGTAACGGACGCTTTCCGCTTGCTGATTAAGCAGTAGATTGGCACGCAATTTGTGCATTTTTTATAGAGACATTTGTCTCTATAGCATCATAAAAACATTAACTCTTAACAGAAAGGATTCACTATGAAACTGAACACGCAAGCCGTTAATTTTGAGATTGCAACCCGTTTGGAGCAACACATTGAGAAGAAAACCCGTCGTTACGAGAAATTGCTGACTCCTTCCGCCGAAATGGATATTCGTATGACGCTTGTTAAACCCGAGACCAACCTGAACAAGGAAGCCGCAATTCGTATTACGGGTATGGGTGCTGAACTCTTTGCACAAAAGACCTGCGACACGTTTGAGCAAGCCATTGACGAATGTCTCGAAGCATTGGACCGCCAACTTGAGAAGCAAAAGGATAAATAAACATAATAAAATAAAAAAGGAGACTGCCTATAGGTGGTCTCCTTTTTTGTGTTTTATACAATCAATCTACTTTCTGAATCTACGGAATAAGCGGGTAAACAAGGTTACCAATAATGTTCCCTGCCCTACTTTTGGCAGCACAAGACTCATTATGTTGGCAAAACGTTCCACGCCCGCCATGCGTTTTTGCCATGTCCGGCGAATTGTTTGTGTATCGCGAACCAATCCTTGCAGTTGTTTATCCGCCTGTCGCTCCAGGCGTGCCTGCTCGGCTTCCAACTGTTCGATGGTGCGTAGCCGGCTCAAATCAGTCATGGCTCACCTCCTCTCCCGTAGAGTTATCTGCAAACAAGATTGTACTCAATGTACCTATCAACGGATTGACAAACAACTGTTTGCGGAATAGAATCGCCAACACCAATAGCAACAAAAACACCCCGCCGATGATGAGAAAAGATGCCCACAGGGGGAGCCATTGTGCCAACACAAAGACCAATGCCAATGCACCGAATGACAGCACCGCGAACACCAACAGCACAACCACCAACGCCAAAAGTATCAAACCGAGTATCTTACTCAGTTTAGCCAATAGCGAAAGGCGAAGCAGGTCGTATCGCGTATTGAGATACGACTTGCAGTCGTCTAATAGTTTCTGATATTGCGTCTCGTCCATACCTATGCTTTGGTTTCGTGAATAGCCTCATCCACAACGGCTTCCAACTCCTCGCTCGTGAAATAGTCCTTCACCTTAGCCATCACTTTATTTACGAATGCTTCCAACTCTTCTTTGTTGAGCGTCAGACCTTTCTCACGTGCCAAATCGGCAATCTGTTTGCGTGTTTCCTCGCCGCTCTTGGGCGCGAACAACAATGCTGCCGCGGCTCCAACCAATGCACCGCCCACAAATGCAGCCAATACTTTTCCTAAGTTTGCCATAGTTCATTATATTTTAGGTGTATATTTTTTTCCGTTCCCTCTTAACAGGGAACCGTTTTGATGATAATCCGCAAAAGCCGTGCCAAATAGTATGCATAAGATATACAGAGTATGCAACAAGCGAACTTCGTGCTATCATTTACGTAAAAAAGACGTAGAAAGGACGTAGAAAGAATTGCACCTTACCGATAGGATAAGCCTTGTTTTATGCACAATATGCACTTTTTATGCAATCATTATGCATTGTCCATTGTGCATTTTCTCTTGCACATATCAGAAAAAAGTCGTACCTTTGCACCCGCTTTTGAATTTTTATCAAGGGCGGTAGATGTAACATCGTCCGGATAGAAGCACTATCGTAGTGGCGGACATCGGGCGAGGTTATGATTGTTTCATTAAATTATCTTTTTTAGTCATGTATTTGACATCCGAGAAAAAAGCAGAACTCTTTGCCAAGTATGGCAATGACGCCAAGAACACCGGTTCTGCAGAGAGCCAGATCGCTCTGTTCACTTTTCGTATCAACCACCTTACCGAGCACCTGAAGCAAAACCGCAAGGACTTCGGTACAGAGCGTGCACTGACCAACCTCGTTGGCAAGCGTCGCCGTATGTTGGACTACTTGAAGGATCGTGACATTGAGCGTTATCGTGCTATCATCAAAGAGTTGGGTATCCGTAAGTAATTCTTACCCGAATACTTCGTGCAGCCTGTCTGCACCTCTTTGCAGAAAAAAAGAAGAGCCGTCCGGTTCTTCTTTTTTCGTATATATACCCACAATTAGGGATAGAGTTTACCGAAAAGGCGGGATTGCAGCAACAGACAAAAGGCAGTACCTTTGCATTGTTTTTTGAAAGATGGTTTATTGAATTGTACAAAGTCTTGCGGGGGCGGTTCTGTCTGCCGAAAGCGCAGACCCGGCGGCAGACCGCCACAGCAAGGCAAAGCACAGAAAAAAATCAACCGATAAACAAGCAATTAGGTATTAGTATGAAAAAATATATTTATTCTCTTTTGCTGTTCTCTGCAAGCATCTTCCATGCGTATGCAGAAGATTCTATTGTGGTATCGCAAGCCGACATAAAAGCACTGACAGAACGTATAGAACGTTTGGAACAGGCGCAACCACAATCGGCGACATCACAAGAAACAACTACCCACATTCAATCCGAAAAAAGCCAACGCCCCCATCGCCTTACCATCGGTGGCTATGGTGAGGCGACAATGAAACGCTGTTTCTACTCCAACAACTACCTCCGATATACCTCGCCGGAGAAATACAAGAATGACCAATACGGTGAGTTCGACCTGCCGCACGTGGTAGTGTATATGGGCTACGACTTCGGCAAGGGATGGTCGATGGGTACGGAGATTGAGTTTGAGCATGGCGGAACAGAGGCGGCTGTGGAGATAGAGGATGAGGAAGGCGGTGAATATGAGACCGAGGTGGAGCGTGGTGGCGAGGTAGCGTTGGAGCAGTTCTGGCTCCAGAAGTCCTTCAACCGCTATGCCAATATCCGCGCGGGTATGTTGATTGTGCCATTGGGAGGAACCAACGCGCACCATGAGCCCGACCAGTTCTTCGGCGTCTATCGTCCCGAAGGCGATAACACGATTTTGCCTTGCACTTGGCACGACATCGGTATTCAGTTCCACGGCAGGTACAAGTGGTTGGGCTACACTGCGCAGTTCCTCCCCGGCTTGGAGAGCGCGCGGTTCGGAAGCAAGAACTGGATTCATTATGGCTCGGCGTCGGCATACGAGTTCAAGTTGGCTAACTGCTACGCTGGTTTGGCGCGTTTCGATTTTTATCCGCTGAATAAGCAGGGTTCCGATGCCTTGCGCCTGTCGGTAAGCGGATACGCAGGCACATCTTTCCAAAATAATCTCCAACCTACCACCAATAAGAAATACGAGGGTGTGAAAGGCTTGGTGAGCCTCGGGGCTTTCGATTGGCGGTACAAGGGGCATGGCGTTATCTTCCGCGGTTCGGCTATCTACGGACACCTGAGCGATGCGGACAAGATTACCGCCTACAACAAGTCGATGCCGAAAACTTCGGTCTCTAAGAGACAGAACGTGGCAAGCGACGCCTACAGCGTGGGCGCGGAGATAGGCTACGATTTCTTCTCGCTCAACAGGACCCTGCGCGACAAGCAACAGCAGTTCTACCTCTTTGCGCGTTACGACATCTACGATGCGCAGGCGAAAATCAACGCCAGCCGCAACTATTGGGCAGGGCGGCAGAAAGTGTCATGCGGCTTCAACTATTTCCCTATCCCGCAGATAGTGGTGAAAGGTGAGTTCGGCTACGGTATCCTGAACCAAAACCCCCATTCGGAAACCAACTACAACAACGAGCCTTACATCGCTCTGAGCATCAACTATAGCGGTTTCTTCGAGTTGTAAGTTCATCTCAACTTTCGCGGTGATTCAGTTTATCGCTGTCTATGTGATGTACTTGCATACTATCCTATCGGGTATCATCTACTAATCACCTACTCTTGCTATAGGGACGGTAGGGGAATGGAATAGGCAACAAAAAGCAGAGACGTTTTACATCTCTGCTTCTGCGGAAAGAGAGGGATTCGAACCCCCGGACCCTCGCAGGTCAACGGTTTTCAAGACCGCCGCGATCGACCACTCCGCCATCTTTCCGGTCTTTTTCCTTCGAAAAAGCGTGCAAAGGTACATCTTTTTTATGAAATATGCAAATACCGGTGCATTTTATTTCTTAACGTAGGTCTTCCAAAATCTCACTTTAGCACCGTATATTGGATGGGTCGCCCTACCACTACCCTACCACTCCTTTCTTTTGTATAGTGTTTACCCTATGGACACAAAAGTATTATCCTATGCCTCGTTGCAAGCCTATTTCTTCTCTCTCTCTACAAAATAAATAAATTTTGCGAAGCCTCTATGGCAAAAAAAATATGGAAGAAGATTGACAAAAATATGTAGAAAATAAGGTCTTTTTTTTGGGGGGGATTGCCGTTTGATAAGATAAAGATGTTGTTGGATTACATTTTTGTGGTTTTGTACACGCTTTGGACATTTTGGCACGCATATTGCATAGTTTTGTCAGTTTTTATTTCAACAATGATTACAGCAACACTTTTGGCTTGTCTGCTTTTTTGTTCAGCGTTGTGCTTCGCGCAATACACCGACGAGCAGTTATATGAAGCGTTTCTCCACCAGGATATGTCGGTATGGAGAGACTTTGTGACGACTTCGAAATGGGAGGAACTGTCCGTAGAAGAGCGCAAGCGTCTGATCAACTATGAATACGGTTTTCTGGCTACGGCAATAGACAGGAAAGACCCTCAAGCGGACGAATATCTGTCGGCTTTCCGGAAGCACGTGGAGAACGAATACAAGGAAGAGCATATCTCAGAGGCACACTATTGTATGTATATGTCGTCGGTGAATGCATACGATTTTATGCTCAACAAGTCGCGTCTGTTTTCCGCCGGACTGCAGTCGTTCAAGTTGGTGAAGCGTGCCGCCGAGTTGGCTCCCGATGACCCGTTTGTGCTGACACTGAAAGCGAATGTGGATTTTTATGCTCCGTCGGCGTTTGGCGGCGATAAGGAAGAAGCCTTGAAGATGTTTACGCGGGCGCGCAATCTGTTTGTGAAGAATATGGATTGCACACATCTGTGGAACTACGCGTCGTTGCGTATGTGTATTGCCCAATGCTATGAGAAGACAGGCGATACGCAGCGGGCGATTGACGAATGTCGGTCGATATTGAGCGAAATACCCGATTTTCGGTATATTCGGGACGAATATCTGCCTTATTTGCTGGGAAAATAGCATTATTTTGCAAAATTATTTGCACGTATCGGAAATTTGCAGTAATTTTGCACACGCTTTCGAAAGAAAGTCATTGCCTAATTGTGTAATGGTAGCACTACAGATTCTGGTTCTGTCTGTCTGGGTTCGAATCCTGGTTAGGCAACAATAAAAAGCCAAGCATACAATAAACGCTTGGCTATTTTTGTATCTTTGCGACTAAAAATAGTTATCGTATTATTATATAACATCTAAATCTGTTGCTTTATGAAACGATTTTTTACATTGTTGGGAGTTGTATGTATGGTGCTGTCTGCGTTGGCTGTTCCGAGACGTTCCGCACTTTCGGTGGCTGCATTGCCGGACGGCAAACTGCCTAAAGATACGGTGGTTTATACTATTTCCAAGACTACCCTGCAAAGGGGCTATGGCGCCGTGGTGATAGACGGAGAGATAGAGGGAGAGGTGATTGCCAGCGCATTGATCTACACAACCAATATCGTAGGGACGTACACGGCAAAAGATTTCGAGATGGTATGGAGTACGTTTGTGCGTTTCCCGAACAAACCCAATGCGGGCGATTCTACGTTTGTAGATGCAATAGATTGCTCGGCGGTGGTATCGATAGACAAAGGGGCTTATCATTTCGATATTTCGCTGTTGGGGCAGGACTCCATACTATACCGCCTGCACATGTATCATCCGGTTACGTCGTCGGCGGTTACGGATACGGTGGATATAGCCATCAACAATCTGTCGATTGACCTGTCGGCAGTAAGTTTTATGAACACCTTTTTCTTAGACGGCAGTAATGATGATTATACCATTACGATTGCCTGCGAAGGAACAGGCGAGGACGGCGTATACGAGGGAGCGAGCACTGTTTCGACCACGATTACCAATATGGCGGGCAATATGATACGCAGCGTGAATACCAAACTGACACTCTATACGACAGGCGGCGTACGGGAAGCCGATGCAGAGGTGTATGGCAGCGACAACAAGTTCTACCGTATTCACCTGATGTTCACCATTCCCGAGCCGAAAAAGACGGTGGATATTACCTTTACCAATAAGGGCGAGGGTATCTATTACCGCGAGGACGGTTCGTTTTATATATATAATGAGGACACACGGTATATTGTGTCAATGGAGATCTATACCGACCAACCCGAAGGGCAATATGAGCGCGGTGATTTCCGTCCGCGCTATACGTATGCGGGCGTGATAGAGGGCAATGATACCATTGGTGCATCGATGTACACCGCCACCGCTACGATTACCAAGCAGGGAGATGATTATTTGGTCAAAGCGGAGATGCTGGGTACGGATACGGTTCTGTACCGAATCGAGATGACGGTGGATTACCGGTATGTTGCCATTCAGTACGACAAGACATCGGGTGAGTTTGTGCAGAATTACACCGATGCGGATCAGTCGGTGTTCAACACGCGCAATTTCGCAACCGACGGATATGTGTCGTTTACAGCGCTTTCGGCGACGGGCAAACTGACCTACCTGGAGTTCTATCCTGTTGCCATCGACCCTGTAACCACGTTGCCTGCGGGAACATACACGATCGATTCTTCGGAGTCGGTAGGGACGGTCTATGCAGGACAAGGCGTGCTGAATAATGCCATTGTCGGTTCGGTTTGCGGCGACTACACGTCGAAGGGAATGAATGTGCCCTGCTTCTTTGTGGCGACGGGTACGGTGAAAGTGGAGGCGGCAGACGGCAAACTGCGTCTGACTATGGGAGCACAGAACACAAACGGGCTTCCAATACGTGTAATCTATGAGGGAAGTACGGGAACGACGGCATTGGAGAATACCGCTGCGGATACCGTTCCCGTGCGGAAGATCGTCCGTGACGGACAAGTGTATATCCTTTATGGCGCAGATACATACACCACTACGGGGGTGCTGCTGAATAAATAAACCCGTTTGTGCTTGTTATTTTGTTTGCACAATCACGAAAATTGTTGTACCTTTGCAGCGAAAAGAAATCTCCTCGAGGCAAACCTGTATGACCAAACTGAGTGTAAATATCAATAAGGTGGCAACGCTGCGCAACGCACGCGGGGGCAATTTGCCGGACGTGGAACGTTTTGCCGTAGATTGCGAACACTTTGGCGCACAGGGGATTACCGTTCACCCGCGCCCCGATGAGCGACATATTCGCCGAAGCGATGTGTATGCGCTCAAGTCGCTGATTACCACAGAGTTTAATATCGAGGGAAACCCCACTGAGGAGTTCGTGTCGCTCGTTACAGAGGTGCGCCCCACGCAGGTTACCCTTGTGCCGGACGCTCCGGCGCAACTCACCAGCAACCACGGTTGGGACACTCGCACCCATCTGACGCACTTGCAAGGTCTGGTCGCACGTTTCCATGCTTGCGGTATCCGCGTGAGCATATTTGTGGACGCCGACCCCGAGATGGTGGAGTATGCCAAACAGGCGGGAGCGGATAGAGTGGAGTTGTACACCGGTCCGTATGCCGAACTATACGACCACGACCCCGCTGCGGCTATCGAGATGTATCGCGCTGCGGCAGAGAAAGTGCGGGAGGTGGGCATGGAGATGAATGCAGGACACGACCTCAATTTGCGCAACCTGCACCCGTTCATCGAAGCATTCCCGTGGACTGCCGAAGTGAGTATCGGGCATGCGCTCATCGCCGATGCACTATACCTTGGTATAGAGGAGACGATTAAACAATATCTTGCCTGCTTGCAATTGCATAATTGATGGATAATAAATACAATACCGAAACAATATGTTGTTACTTCAAGACACTGCGATGACGGCTGAAATGATAGGGCAAATGCCTCTCGAGCAGCCTGTAGAAGAATCGATTAACCTTTGGACCATGGCGCAGTATGGCGGCTGGATAATGATTGTGCTGGCATTGCTTCTCGCGTGGGCAATCTATATATTTATTGAGCGCATGGTCGTGCTAAAAACCGCTACCAAAGAGGACAAGAGTTTTATGGACCGTATCCGCGACTATATTCATGACGGCAAGATTGACTCTGCTCTGAACCTCTGCAAGCAGACCAACACCCCCGCTTCGCGCATGATTGAGAAAGGTATCACGCGTATCGGTCGCCCTATGCAGGATGTGCAAGTGGCGGTGGAGAATGTGGGTAATTTAGAGGTCGGCAAGTTGGAAAAGGGCTTGGTGATTATGGCTA
>SAMEA104315435__coassemble_1603_pt1 | contig 8961 bp, 7 predicted proteins | sample SAMEA104315435__metabat2_high_PE_041 | metagenome-assembled genome bin SAMEA104315435 (sample SAMEA104315435) | gut metagenome | biome: Monkey gut; feature: monkey-associated habitat; material: faeces | place: China | collected 2013
TAATAGTGAGTCCTTCTTGATATTTCTTCAAAATTGAAATTATAGTAGAATTTAATAGCTGGAAAATTGGTTTCATCTACTTCTAACATAATTTTTTGAACCGTTTTAGGTAGAGATGTTATCATATAATCCATTAAAATTGTTCCAATCATTTTATTTCGATATTCTTCTTTTACTGCGAGGTATAAGATTTCAAGCGAGTTGTATTCCGTACCGCTGTTTTGCTCTATACCATATATGAGTTGCATATCATCGTATGTGTCCTCATCTATAATAACGGTTTCTATATCTATAACAAAAAGAGCAACTATCTCAGTACCAATACTAAGATAGTAGCCCGAATAGTTCTGCTGAGCAGATAAGACCTTTTGCAGTTCGGTGTGGATAAACTTATCCATTACTGCCAAACCGCAGTTGAAATCGCTCAAATCAGTATCTTGTGATAGCTTGCGTAGTAATAGTTCTGCCATTAGAGGTCTTCTTTAATCGTCCACTTGTTGGTTTTCTTGGCAGTAGTGCGTTGGGTGCTGTTACTCTTGCTCAACATCTCACGTACTGATTTTGCGAACTCTCCACGAATAGGTTCGTGTGTAGAAATTACGCCTAACATAGTTGATTGTGTTTTGATTTGTTATTATTTCGCTGCAAAGATACGATAATTTTGCCAAATCTGCAAGAAAAGACATAGTTTCTATTTGGAAATGCTATTTTTTCAAGTATATGCACTTTCTTAACCATTCGTTTTGTTGGTGATATTGACGTCCATGTGCGGGAATGCAAAGTTGAAACCGCGTTGCGGGAGTTCGGTATAGAAACGGAGATTCAGGTCGTAGAATACATCCCAATAGTCCTCTTTGTGCACCCAGGCACGGACAACAAACGAGATGTCGTTTTCGTTGAGCGACGACAATGCCACAAACGGGTCAGGAATCGGCAGTCCGTCGGTATTCACCGCCGAGCGTGAGTTTGTCTTCGGGCGTTGGTCCGCCGAGGTGAGGATACGCTTGTCGGAGCGCACAATCTCCAGAATCGCCTCCATACACTTCTCTGCGTCGGACCCGTATTCCACACTTACCGTCCAATTTACACGTCGCAAGGGTTGCGCGGACACGTTCTCGATATTGCTGCTAAACAATGCTCCGTTGGGCAGCACGACGACACGATTGTCGGGCGTCAGTACCTTGGTAGAGACGATAGTAACCTCCATCACCGTCCCCGAAACACCGGAGGCAGTAACGAAATCGCCCGCCTTGAACGGTCTGAATATCAGCAACATAATACCGCCGGCGAAGTTCTGCACCGTCCCTGACAATGCCATACCTATTGCCATACCTCCGGCAGTGAGCAGGGCGGCAAACGAGGTGGTATCTACGCCGAGCGTGCCGATGGTGGCAAGCACAAGAAGCACCGTGAGCGTGATACTGACAAGGGACGAGATAAACGTCGCCAAAGTCCGCTCCGTGTGTCTGCGCTCAAAGACGCGCACCAACAGTCTCTTCACACGCTTGATGAGCCATGCGCCTATCAGGTAGATGACAAACGCGACAAGCACTTTCAAGCCAAAATGAATCGCACTATCCAAGACCCCATGCCAGAACGACTCGGGGTCGGTGGTTGCCTGCTTGATGATATTCTCCGTTACCGCACGGATAGAGTCGGAAGGCGGGATAGTGGGTGTGGGTACCTCTATATCAAGAAAAAGCATGGTTCTGATTAGGAATTAGGAATTAAGAATTAAGAGATTGCACTCATCATCATCTCAGGCGGTCAGCAGCACGGACGAGCGCCTCGTCTTTGAGTATGCGGCGGGTAGCCATCAGCGACAGAACCACGTTGATAAGCGGTATGCCTGCCCATACATTCAGATACCAGTCGGCGTCCTCCAACAGCATACCGTGGATAGGTTCGTTGCCTTTCACGATATAGGCGATGTAGAGTGCGAGCAGGGCATAGTATCCAAGGCACAACACCACGTTCACCACATTGATTCGCGCCTGCAACAGTCGGCGTTTGAATAGGAAAATGTTCACCAACGCGATGACCGGCACGGCTATTGTAAGCACCGCCAACGGCCATTTTTGGAAGGTGGTCAGTGCGATATATTCCGTACCCGTCGGGGTCAGAAACTGTACCGGCGCAAAGAAACAAAGCAGTGTGCCAAGCACCACTACCAAAAACAAATAGACAGTTTGAATACGTTGTATCATAATTATATTTATTTATCTGATTATCAGTCGTGTATGAGCATAGGTAGCGAGATGTCCTATACCTCCGTTGATGTTTGAATATATTTGTATGCTCTCTTGGTTGCCCAGAGAACCTATATCTGCAATGATTTCCTCAATATAATCGTCACCGTAGTCGTATTTCTCATCATACATTTCACCTGTAGGAAACTTATCATCGCTCGAATCATATTCGTCTTGCGATAGTTTGACAGAGGTACGATACACATAATAGTCATAGGAGAAGACGTCCACATCTATGGAGAGATTGAGCAGACGCAAACTATCTTGCCGCACTATATGGCTATTCCGGTTTTGGTCTGCAAAGAGAGCAATACGACGGCTTTGCTGAAGTTGTGAAGCGGGGATATAGAGGTATCTGGATGCCTTGGCACCATAGTACTTACACCCTCCTCGTCTGTTGTTGAGCGCGATATTCCATATATCTCCTTCGGCATAGAGAAAGGTGAACGGGATAGTATCAAACACCGTGATGGTGTCGTAGGTTACACGTGTATAGGTGTAGCCATACTTCTCATCATACACTTTCTCTTCTTTGCCTATCTCCTTGCTAACGATAGCGGTGAATGCACCCTCGTTGAGACGGATTCCGATAAGGGCATCGGGCGAATATGTGTATGCATCGATGTCGAGGGCAAATTGCGCCCAACCGTTTTCAGTGATTTCGGGGTATAGGTCGGTGGTATGAATGGCACTGACGGATACCGGTGCAGGCACAGTCTGTATGGCAGTGGCAGTGCCTAATTCAGCATGTTTGACTTCCAACTCGATATTGTCCCCGATAGCAAGTGTATAGTCTGTTACAACATAGTTTTTTTGTTCGGCGTCGTAGGTCGCTGTGTGCCATTCGCCATTGTTGAAGCGCATACGCACTGAGGCATCGGACAAGTACAGCCGAGGAGGCTCCAAGTGTCGATATTTAACGGTGTCGCCATTGCTATACACTTTCTCATACCAAACGGTATCTAATTTGATTTCGCCCAATATGGGCGTGGTGCTACATGCAAAACAAGCGGGGTTTTTACCCATCTCCATATCTGCCGAAACCACCAATAGTTGTTCGTCTGTACCTCCTTTATATTCTATCTCGCGTCGGCACGAAACAAAGCAAACTACAAAGACAAGCGTTCCCAACGCACGTACTGCCAACCACCCTTTGGTCAGGAAACGTATTTCCGCGTCAGAGAAGTATGTATGTAGAAATTTCAATAATTGTTTCTTCATAGTCGTTAGAACTTAAATTGATAACTGATACTTGGCATGATGGGAAATATGGATATCTGGTACAACTTGCCATTGCTCGAAGGGAAAATCATATACGGGTTCATGTGGTTGTACACATTATATACACTGATATTCACAATATGCTCTGCGTTTTGCAACCATCCCCCCCGTGAGCGTGCCGGGTCTCCTGAACGCTTGTGCGGGACATGGAAATTGATACCCAAGTCAAGTCGGTGATAATCAGGCATTTTGAAGTTGTTGCGCTCCGGCGCATATTCTATATATTTACCTAAAGTCGGGTCGTAGTAGCCCTGTGTGGTAAGTGTTGCGCGGTTGCCTGTGCCATAGACAAACGTGGCGGCAATATCAATTTTTTTTGTGATGTCATATTGGAGCGTGATAGACAGGTCATGCTCGCGGTCATACTTGGCGCGGAATGGTCTGCCGAAGTTTATCTCGTCGAATTGGCGCATTGTCCGGCTCCATGTATAGCCAATCCATCCCGTTACTGGTCCGACACTTCGCTGTAGCAGGACTTCCACGCCATAACTCCAACCATTGCCAAGTGTAACTTGTTCGTCCCAATTTGCAGCACTCCCCATAAACGATGCTCCCTCCTTGTATTCCATCAGGTTTTTGGAATACTTGTAGTAGCCTTCCACGGATATTTCCAATTGGTTGAGCAGGTTGTAACTCAGTCCCGCCGCCACCTGCATAGAGCGCATAGGGGGTATATCTTTGGTGATAGGTACCCATAGGTCGGTAGGCATAGAAATCGAAGTATTGGACAACAAATGCACATACTGCGACACATAGGAGTACGAAACTTTGAATGCTAAGTCCTTGTAAATCAATGCCCGCAAACCTAATCGCGGTTCAATAGACGGATATGCCTTTCCGTTCACTCCGTAGAGAGCCCCCCGCAAGCCCATGTTGAGTCGAAGCCACTGCCATGGCGAATAGGTATCCTCAAAATACAGGGCAGCCTCATGTCCGTGGATTAAGCCACCTCCGATGGTAGTATCTACCCGCATCATCTCTGTTTTGGAATCTGTTTCCAACATATAGAAATTGCCCACCGAGGGTTGAAACAGGTGATAGGTATAGTTGCCTCCGAACTTGATGTCGTGCTTGGCAGTAGGGGCATAGTCGAACTGTGCGTTCAGCGTAACATCGTGTATATTAGAGGCGTAGGTCATCGTTTGGTCGAACACATAGTTGATTTCGTCCTCTTTGTATCTCTCATTAAGCGACTGTCCCAACTTATATTGATAGCGCGTGTAGGATGTTTGCACATGGCTATAAAGACGCGGTGTAATTTGGTGTTCCCAGTCCACAGCCGCCAATATATTGCCCCATCGGAAACGTGCGCTCATTTTGTCGATATCTTCTTCAATCTTGTCCGAATAGCGCATATACATCACGTCATCTCCCATATAGTAGGTGGCAGAGAGTCGGTCGCGGTCGGAGAACGTGTGCGACACCTTGGCATTGACGTCGTAGAAATAATAACCGCCGGTCATGGAGAAACCATCTTCGTGCGTTACGGCAGCAAGGATAGGTGCCATAAACAGGTCGAAATAGGTTCGCCGTGCCGAGAGGTTGAAAGTGGTCTTTGCACGCGGTTCAAACCCTTGTTTGAGTGAGTCGAGTTGCGCTTTGGTGAAGATAGGTCCCTCCACGTTCATCTTCGCAGCAAGCAGTCCAACCGTGATACCGCCATGCCAAAATGCCGAGTTGCCGTCGTTTTGCCGCACATCTATCACCGAACTCAGGCGCGACCCGAATCGTGCAGGGAAGTTACCTTTGTAGAGCGTTACGTTTTTGATGGCATCGGCATTAAATACCGAGAACATACCCATCGCATGATTCACGTTGTATAGTGGTACACCATCTAACGTGATGAGGTTCTCGTCCGGTCCGCCGCCTCGCACATAGATTCCGGCACTTCCCTCCGACCCGGATTGCACACCGGGGAGCAGTTGTATCGCCTTCAGCACATCTACCTCGCCACCTATGGCAGGGATATTTTTTATTTGCGAGATGGGCACTTCTATGGCAGACATCTGTGCGCTTTGCGGACTATTGATGGAATGGCGTCCAACCACCGTTACTTCCTCCAAACGTGTGGAGGAACGGAGGGGGAAGTGTATCACCGTGTCCTTATCTAAAAGGAACGCGCGTGCGTACGAGGGGTGATACCCTACATAACTGATTTGCAGCGCATGCTCCCCCTCCGGCAATGTCAGTGTATAGAATCCTGCCACATTCGTTACTACACCTTGGCGCGAAATTGTGTCATACACCGACGCTCCAATCAGACGTTCTCCGGACTCTATATCCGTTACATAACCGCTCACCGTGTATCGCTGTGCCGTTACGGGCACGGCTAACAACATGATAATGAGCAATATATAATTACGTAGAGCCATAGTGTTATATTGTAGGACTAACTCTCACGTTTCTGCCGGTTGGACGACACCGTCTTTCAAGCGGTATCTTTCGCCTGTGGCGGGACAGGTGGCGAGGCCTTGTTCGTCGAAAACGAGTCTCTCGCCATTACGGCTCACCCACCCGATACGGCGGGCGGGATTGCCCACCATCAGGGCGTAGGCGGGGACATCTTTCGTTACCACCGACCCCGCGCCAATCAGGCAGTACTCGCCGAGTGTGTGTCCGCAGACGATGGTTGCGTTGGCACCGACCGATGCGCCCTGTTTGAGAATCGTCGGGCGATATTTCGCCTTGCGACTCACCGCCGCCCGCGGGTTGATGACATTGGTGAACACCATACTCGGACCGAGGAACACATCGTCCTCGCAGCGCACGCCCGTATAGACCGACACATTATTCTGAATCTTACAGTTGCGCCCCAACACCACATCGGGCGAGATAACCACATTCTGCCCGATATTGCAGTCCTCGCCTATCCTGCACCCTGACATAATATGCGAGAAGTGCCAAATCTTCGTTCCGCGACCGATATTGCACCCCTCGTCCACATAGGACGATTCATGCACAAAATAACTACGAGACTCCGACTCCCCCTCATTCCCCCTCAAAGAGGGGGATGTACAGAGCGGGTTATGTGTATTTTCTATGCTCATTGCTTGTTCGATTTTGGTTGTTTACGGGTAGCCTATAAGGAGTTCTACTCAGCCCACCGGGCTTCGTTTCGTTCCGATGCTCAGTGCACATAGTGCACCCGTCAGTCGCTTCACCCTTGCTTATCCCTTGCTTATCCCTTGCTGACTGCTCACTCTTTTCCCCGACTCTTTTTCGCGGGTCTGTCGCGGGTCTGTCGCGGGTCGATTAGAAGAACGCTTTGAATATATCGTTTCCGTTGGCGAATATCAGCAACGCCAGCAGCAACCAAAATCCTATCGTGTTCGCAATCTCCAAAAATTTGTCGCTCGGTTTGCGGCGCGTGATGATTTCCCAGAGCAGGAACAAGATATATCCGCCATCGAGTGCAGGTATGGGCAAGAAGTTCATAAACGCCAGAATCAGACTCAGGAAAGCGGTCATATACCAGAACGATTGCCAGTCCCAAATGCTCGGGAACATATTTCCGATAGCACCGAAACCGCCCAACGACTGTGCCCCCTCTTTGGTGAATACCAATCGGAACTGCTTGACGTAGTTGCCCAACAAGTCCCATCCATAGCAGATACCCGCCGGTATCGCCTCCCAGAAAGTGTAGTCGGTATGCTCAATCTTGAAGAACGCGTATTTTGATTTCTGATAGACGCCCAAGCGGCACTGGTCGCCGATAAACAGGTGCGCAGTCATCGGTTCGCCCGCGCGATAGAAGTCCAGCGTGATACTGTCGCAGGGGTGTTTTTGCAACTCCTCGGTTACCAACACCGCACAAGGCGTTGCCACGCCGTCCACTGCCACCACGCTGTCGCCCGCCTTCATACCCGCGAGGTCGGCAGCATTGTTCGGCATGACGGAATCTACCACAAACGGCACAAACTCCGTGATGAGGATATAGGGTCGTTTCTGATACAAATCGTCGTTGCGCTGTTTTTGTCGTTCCTGCCGATCGTGTTCGTTTTGCATAGCGAGGTAGCGTGTGCCGAGGTCCTTCGACATCACCAATTCCAACGTGTCCGTACCGCGAAGCACCACCACGTCCTGCTTGCCTTCTATGATAAGCCACTCCACCACATCGCTCAGGCTCTGTGGCTCTACTCCGTTGATTGTCAGTATCTTATCCTGCTGATGGAAGCCCTCTTGCTGCAGAAGTTCCGAGTAGTAGAGTCCCGTGTCCACGTTGTGCAAAGGCATGGTGTCGGTGCCCCAAGAGAACAGAATCAGTCCGAACATCACCAACGCGGCGATGAAATTGACCAATATACCGCCCAAGATGATGAACAAGCGTTGCCAAGCCGGTTTCGAGCGGAACTCCCACGGTTGAGGTTCTGTCGGCAGGTCGGTGGTCGATTTCGTCTCGTCCACCATACCCGCAATGGAGCAATATCCGCCGAAAGGCAGCCAGCCGATACCCCATTCGGTGTTGTCGGGGTCGCGACGCCAGTCGTCGGCGGGCAGAGCATTGCGCTCCTCGTCCGTCATCGGGCGATAGATTTTATTCCCTTTTGCGTCTAATTTCGGCTCGTGTGTAATCTCGTCTTCCACCTCTACCAACGCGGGCTCCACGTTCTTCGCAAAGAAGCGGAAACGCCACCTCCCGCCTATTTTCTTTGCACGAAACAGCGAGATCCGCGGATTGAAAAACATATAGAATTTCTCCACGCGCACCTTAAATATGCGCGCGAAGGTGAAGTGCCCCAATTCGTGAATGACAACCAAAAAACTAAGAGCAATGATGAGTTGTAACCAACGCATTTTTTTCTAATTATAAATGATGAGTTATGAATGATGTATTAAATCGGCGGCTATCTGTCGCGCCATCTTGTCTGTCTTTACATAGTCCTCGTAGGTCGGTTCTTTCAGATAATCAGCGCGTTGCATTGTCTCCGCTATTATCTCCGACATCTGCAGGAAACCACAACGCCCCTCACGGAACATCAGGTTCGCCACCTCGTTGGCAGCGTTCAGCACACACGGGATATTTCCCCCGCGGCGTATGGCGTGGTATGCCAAGCCGAGGTTGGGGAAACGCTCCAAGTCGGGTTTCTCGAAGGTCAGGTTGCGGGTTTGGAACAAGTCCAAGCGCGGAAAATCGCTCTTCACACGTTCCGGGAATGTCAGCGCATACTGTATCGGCAGGCGCATATCGGGCGCACCGAGTTGGGCTTTCACCGCCCCGTCGCGGAACTGCACCGCGCTGTGGACAATCGACTGCGGGTGAACCAGCACCTCTATTTTCTCCGCCTCCACGCCAAACAACCATTTCGCCTCAATCACCTCGAACCCTTTGTTCATCATACTTGCCGAGTCGATGGTTATCTTCGCGCCCATGTTCCAGTTCGGGTGTTTCAGCGCATCGGCTGCCGTTACGCGGAGCATTTGTTCGCGACTG
>SAMEA104315435__coassemble_1628_pt1 | contig 8809 bp, 8 predicted proteins | sample SAMEA104315435__metabat2_high_PE_041 | metagenome-assembled genome bin SAMEA104315435 (sample SAMEA104315435) | gut metagenome | biome: Monkey gut; feature: monkey-associated habitat; material: faeces | place: China | collected 2013
TAAACAGGTTCTCGGGATTGCCTGCCAGACGCTCTGCACGGAGTTTCAGTTGCCGCACACTCTCCTCGCCACTGGCATAGAGAGTCTTGCGCCCGCCTAATTGCATCAACACCTGCAGTGCCAAAGTGGATTTTCCGATACCCGGTTCACCGCCCAACAATACCAGACTACCCGGCACCAAACCGCCTCCCAAGACACGATTCAGTTCGCCGTTGTGCATGTCAATACGCATCTCCTCGGTGGCTGTAACCTCCTGAATGCGTTGAGGTCTTGCGCCTCCGCCGATAGACGAAAGCGGGCGTTTGCCGGCGGGAGTACTCACCACGGTGTTCTCCTCGTAGGTACCCCATTCGCCACACACGGGGCAACGCCCCAACATCTGCGGAGCCTTCGCACCACAGTTGCTGCATATATATTCGGTAGTCTGTTTTGCCATTGTTGATTATGCTATCCACAGGGAAACATCAGGGAAAGAACAGGGAAACGAACTAGCACTCGAAGGTCTTTCGCTCCTCCGCGAGGGCTGTGTTCGCAAACACCTCTTGCGCCTCTCTCAGGAAAAGATTATGGTCGTCCACCCGCGCAGAGAAATGACCGATGAGCAGTTTCCCCACATGGGCTTTTTGGGCTATCTGCGCTGCCTGACGCGCTGTGGAGTGCATTACAACGCGACAACGCTCCGCCAAATCGTCCAAGAAAGTCGCCTCGTGATACAGCATATCCACCCCCTCGATAACAGGCACAATCTTCTCGGTGTACATCGTGTCGGAGCAGTAGGCATAGCGTTTGCGGATATCGTATAGTTTCTCGCCATTCTCCATTCGCCGATGGCGTTCCGAGAACAAAAATCCACAACACGGCACCGTATGCTTGAGCGGAACCGACTCCACCATCACCGTCCTGTCCTCAAAAATCACCTCGTGCTTGCGCGGATTGATTGGGTGGAAAATCACCTCGTAGGGCATATCGGCACAATAATAATCCAACCACGGACGCATCAGTCGCTCTAAATCTGGGTGCGAATAGATGTGCATCGGCTGCGTGCGGTGCTGCATACCCAACGACGAAAGCAAACCTACCAAACCGAAACAGTGGTCGCCATGCAAGTGGGAGATAAAAATGTTGTACAACCTCGAAGTATGCACACCAAGGCGTTGCATCGTTATCTGCACACCCTCGCCACAATCCACGAGAAACGACTTGTCGCATAGTTCGACAATCTGTCCCGAGGGCGAGTTCTGCATCGTCGGGCGAGCACTTCCGCTACCCAATATGGTTACTTTACAAGGCATCATCTATCTTAAGTTATGGGGTACTGACTTACCTTTTTTCTAAACAAATTCTGTGCCACCCCGTATCTCCATTTATATCCATTAAAACGCCATCGGAATTCCTCTGTAGGGAACATATAGTTCACTGTTAATTCAGAGAATATTAATGGATAAAATGGTGGATGATTATATGTTTATAGTGCGCGGAGTGTTTCCAAATTCGTTCTTATCTTGTTGCCAAGTGTTGTCTTGCGTTCGATATGTTCCAGCACAGTCTTTACAAACGAGTTACTCTCAAAACTCCCTCGAACCGACTCGAAATCAGCTACTTGCTGTGAACGATCGCCGTCCACGCCAAAGCCCGTCTGACTGTTGAGGTTAAACTCTTTCTTGGCATCTTCATACACCATACGGTCGAGTTTCACCACCGCATCCTGCCAGTTGTTGATGCTCTGCAACACCGCATCCAGCGAAACCTCGTCCACGCTGCAACCCCATATCTGTTGCAGTTTGTCGGCAGCCCATGTCCATTCGTAGTTGTAGTAGTTCTCGTGCATTTGGCGGAAACGGTCCTGTATCTGCAGGTAACTCATCCCACCCTTTTCGATGTCGTCCATCAGGCGCGTAACCTCGCTGCGAGGGGCTATGAGGCCCGCCAGATCCACCCAATCGCCCAGGCCGACCTCGGTATCGGGTTGCAGCGCCTTGTGCAGGTCGTCCAATGAATGGATATTTGCTTTTTCTATTCTGGAAATCAGCGAATTGCCAAGGAACTTGGTAATGCCTATTGTATAGAGCATATCGCCATGTACCAACGATGAATTGCGTATTTTACAATTGTTGTAGCCATAGACCTCGGTGTTCATTCCGCTCAGCGTCTGCAACTCTTTCAGTATCTCGCGCCCGCGCCACATCTTCTGTACCGTGTAGGGCGACAGCAGGTTGAAGTTGATAAAATCCAATTTGTCCGGGTCTTTGCGGTTATCGCGTTTCGGCCATTTCTGTGCATCACGTATTGTCCCCACCGTACGCAGGTTGGCTCCCGGTACAAGGTATGATTCCGATTGGTTTTCAATTAGATACGAGAATGGCAACTCGCTGGTGTCGGCATGGTTGGTGTGCCGTCCCATCACGAGCGAGAATGCCCCTATCTTCGACGGCCAAAGCAGATAACTGTCCGAAGTGGTTTTCGCACCGCGTTCTGCCACACCCTGATGGATAGGTCCGAGTTTGTACATGTGGTTCGACTGGTTGCTGCCCGAACCCGCATTCAGAAACGAAAACATACCCGCAATCAGTAGGGTCGATTTATGGTGCGTTACGGTATAGGGACCCGCAAAAATAGCACACGCCTCGCCGTGCATACCCTGGCAGTTGCTGAAGAACAGCGATTCCCCCGCCGAGTAGTGCTTGTCGAAAATACATCCCTGCCCCACAAAGCACTTGTCCACTAATGTCGAATCGCCGATTTCTACGCCTGAAGCAACGATAAAATCGGTGCATTTGACACCCGAACCGAGTTTCGTCGGAGCAAACCGATTGGAATTGACCGTACCGTTTTTCAGACGCGACACGCCTGTCAATTGTGCATAGTCGCCTATACGCGTGTTCTTGATACTGCCGCAGTTGAGAATACATACATGATCTCCTATTTCGCCCATATCGCTTGCCTGCGACTCGGCGTAATCATCTATCATTCTGTCGAGTACTTCTATCATCTTGGGGCGGTGGCGGTAGAGCGTCATCACGTATGCGAGACTCGCACTCAGATGGTTGAAGATGGGTATCTCGCGCCCGCCGCCTTCGTTCATCACCGGCACACGCACCCCGTTGCCGAACGTGGTACGCCCGTCCACCAAAATCGCATTCACGTTTTCGATACATGTGTCCGCCCCTATACGGTAGTTGGCAATATAGTTGTGTATATTATATAGGTGTACGTTGTCGCCTATCTCGCAGTTGTGAATGGTGGCGTGGTTGATTCCGGAGTGGATGCTCAACCCGCCTGGTAACTCAAACTCGCGTACAAAGTTACCCATTTTCACCACACCCGAGAAATGGGCATCGCATACATACTGCGGGGCGAAACCGTCTTTTACATACACATCCGTCCAGTTCTTAGCATCGCACCCCTGTGCTACTAATTGCTGCTGTTCTTCGTTTGTTAAATTCCTATACATGTTGGTTAGAGTTGAGAAGTGGATGAATTTGGAAGTTTAGGAGTAGTTGAACAAGTTAAAAAGTTGAATAAGTTTAACGCCATTCAACGAATTAACTTTCTAAACCACGCATAAACTTATAAACCCATAAACTCATAAACGAACTACTTCACCTTGTTCAGATACACCCGCGTGCAAACCTGCTTGGTGTAGGCGGGAAAATCGCCCCCGATAATCCACCCGTAGTATCCGGGCTCGCGGCGGAATACATCGGCAAGCCGTTGCCCTTTGTGTTGTCCGAAATTGAATATCTCGTATCCGTCTTTGTCGTAGGCAATGCGCCCTGCAAAGTCCGCAAAGCGCACGCTCCCTGCCGAATAGTCCGCCAATCCCTCTATGGTATCAGGCAGGTCATACCGCTCCAATTGCGCCATCAGCACCTCGTAGGTCGCCATCGTGTCAGCATTGGCGGAATGAGCGTTTTCCAATTGCTTGCCGCAGTAGAAACGATAGGCTGCCGACAGGTTGCGCTGTTCGTTTTTGGTGAAAATCGTATAGGCATCCACCATATTACGGCGTTTGAGGTCGATGTTTACACCTGCCCGTAGAAACTCCTCCGCCAGCAGCGGTACATCGAAATGGTTGCTGTTGTATCCTGCCAAATCGCTGTCTTTCAACACCTCCGCTATCTGGTGTGCTATTTGGCGGAAGGTCGGACAGTCTGCCACGTCCTCGTCGGTTATACCATGTATGGCGGTCGAAGTCTCTGGGATATGCATCGGAGTCTCCTCTACCAGCGGCTTGCCAAACGGATCAGATAGGTGCCGGATAATGGTCGGTTTGACGCGCAAGGTCTTCCCCTCGGCGTTGCCGTTGGGGAAGACCTTGTAATAACTAATCTCGACAATCCTGTCTGTCGATATATTTAGTCCCGTTGCCTCCAAATCAAAGAAGACCAATGGGCGACTTAGTCTCAATTTCATCTACAATTTTCCAAATTGTACATCTATAAATGGTTATATCAGTCGTTAAGCAGCATCGGCATCAAGAGCAGCAACAGGTCTTGGTTCTCCTCATTCTCGGTCGGTAAAATCAGTCCGGCACGCGCAGGATCGGCCAATTGCAATTTCACGTCAGTGGAGGAGATGGCATTCAGAATCTCAATTAGGAACGGTGCCTTAAAACCGATAGACATCGGCATCCCGTTGTACTCGCAGGCAATCGTTTCCTCTGCACTGGTCGAGAAATCAATATCCTGTGCCGAAATTTTAATCTGGTTCTCGCTCAACGCCAATTTCAGCAGCGATGTACCCGTATTGGCAAACACAGCCACGCGCTTGCAAGCATTGATAAGTGTCTGACGATCAACCACTACCACGTTCTGGTTGTTCTGCGGGATAACGGCATTGTAGTTCGGGAAACGCCCCTCAATCTGGCGACAAACCACTATCGTCTGTCCGAACTCAAACTTCGCATTCTTCTGCCCGAAAGTGATAACTACTTCATTGTCATCCTTGCCTAAGATGTTTTTCAGCAGTGTGGCGGGTTTCTTCGGCAGAATGAAACTGATGGGCTCTGCTGCGGAAACGGAGGTGTTGGTGTAGCGGACAAGGCGGTGCGCATCGGTAGCCACCATGGTAATCTTGTCGGTAGCAATATCAAAGAATATACCGTTCATCACAGGGCGCAACTCATCGTCTGCTGTGCAGAAAATGGTCTTATTGATGGCGTCAAGCAGCATCTTCGATGACATCGTCACCGAGTGTGTATCCTCTTCTGTGGCGGGCATCTCCGGGTACTCGTTGCCGTTCACGCCTACAAACGAATACGTACCGTTGGTGCTGACCATATTTACCGCAAAGTTCTGCTCGTCAATCGAGAAAGTCAACGGTTGCTCCGAGAATTCTTTGAGTGTCTCGAGCAATAGGCGTGCCCCGCTGGCCACTTTTCCTGCACCCTCGGCGTTCTCTACATCAAGCGACGTGCGGATCGTGGTCTCGCCGTCCGAAGCCGTCAGCGTCAGTGTGCTGCCGTTCAGATCAAACAATACATCTTCCAATATAGCCAGACTGTTCTTCGAAGCGATTACACGGCTTACTGCTTGCAACTGCGCAAACAATTTTGTACTCGATACATTAAATTTCATATCTCTTGTAGTTTTTAGATTTCTATTATTTATAGGAAAATTATATGGATAATTAATGGTCAATTATATGTTCAAAAAAACAATTAACGACTGATTACACGATAATTAACGTTCCCTTTAGTTCGCAAAATTACTAATTTTATCTTGCATGTGCAAATTATTTGCCAAAAATACATCAGTTTGCCCCTTTTTCTTTTCCAAACGGATTATTTTGCGTACCTTTGCATTGCAAACTTATGAAAATTGGCATTTTCGACAGTGGCTACGGCGGTCTCACCATCTTGGACAAGATTCGTCGCGAGTTGCCGGAGTACGACTATATCTACTTGGGCGACAACGCTCGTGCGCCCTATGGTTCGCACTCTTTTGAGGTCATCTACCAATACACCTTGCAAGCCGTCCGCTATCTCCTGCAACACGATTGTGCATTAGTGATTCTCGCCTGCAACACCGCCAGTGCCAAAGCCCTGCGCACTATCCAACAGCACGACCTCCCCGCCCTGCGTCAGGGGACGGAAATCCCTAATGTTCTGGGAGTTATACGCCCTACCGTAGAGCAGGTTTTCTCCCTCACGCACAACGGACACATCGGAATACTTGGCACACAGGGCACTATCGACAGCCTCAGTTACCCCCTCGAATTGCAAAAGATTTGGGATAATTTACAAGTTCACACACTTACCAATTTACAAATATCCCAGCAATCTTGCCCTTTGTGGGTACCCCTCATCGAGTCTGGCGAACACCTCCACGAGGGGGCGGATTATTTCGTGAACAAGTACCTCAGCGCACTCTTTGCGCAGGACTCGCTCATCGACACACTTATCCTCGGCTGCACGCACTATCCGTTACTCAAACCAAAGATTGACAGTTGGTTAGCCTTATACCACCCACAGGCGCATGCCATAGCGCAAGGCGACATCGTAGCCCGTTCACTGCGCGATTATCTCACACGCCACACCCTCATTCGCGAAACCCTCTCTTGCGGCAGCACTTGCGAATATCTCACCACCGAGTCCGCCCGAAAATTTGCCGACTCCGCCTCCGTTTTCCTCTCCCTCCCCGTCCAAGCACACCACATCAGCCTGTAAACTGCGGTAATTATTAATTATGAATTAAGAATTATGAGATTGCCTTTGATTTGAGATTGCTGAATCTCTCCTCAATCACCCGACACAGACAGCGGTAATTAAGAATTATGAGAGCATATTTAAGGTGATTACAAAAAGAAAAGTCAGGTGGATGTCGGGAGGATGTCAGGAGGATAGACACAAATTGAGGATAGACAATCAGAAACAACATCCGGTCGGCTCTTGTTGCCGTTTCGTTGCCGTAATTAACCTTACTTGTTTTGAGGAAATATAGGGGGGTATGTTGAAATAGGAAATTATGCCTATTCGGCATTGTCGTCGGAAGGTTTCCGCGTGCGTTTTTTTGCTCGCGGGTGGGCTGCGTTGTATTCCTCGCGCGCCTGTTGGAAAGTAGTGTGTGTATAGATTTGCGTGGTTGAGAGACTGGAGTGCCCGAGCAATGCCTGTATGGTGCGTATGTCCGCTCCGTTGTTGAGCATGGTAGTGGCAAAGGTGTGGCGCAACACGTGCGGCGAGTGTTTCTTGAGCGTACTTACCTCCCCCATACGTCGCCGCACAATCGAATACAGCAAATCCGTACTCAGTGGCGCAATACTACCATCTCGCCGCATCTTGCGCACAAAAAATGCAGGCGACGGAAATCCGTTTAATAGTTCTGCCCGTGCGTCCAAGTACGTGTGTATCTGTTCAATAAGCGCATTGCCGATTGGTACGACCCGCTCCTTCTTGCGTTTACCGAACACGCGTATCTGCTGTTGCCCCGGATCGACGTCCGTATCTTTCAGTCCCACTATCTCCGCCTCACGCATACCCGTCTGGTAGAGCATTTCGATAATCAGGCAGTTGCGTATCGACTCGAAATCGTCCGCAGCATCGTCCATCTCCGTGGCATGCTCCATTTCGGTGGGTTTGAAGAAAACAGGCAACGGTTTGTCCACTTTGGGCGGGACTACCTTGCGTGTAATATCGCGTTTTACCAGATCCAACGATAGCAAGAAATGATACAGACAATGCACACTCGTCAGTTTCCGGCGCAGACTGCGGGGACGGTTGTGTTTCTCTTCTGCCAAATACAGCAACCAGCCTTTCACATCGCTCTCGTCCACCATCTTGGGGTCGAACTCCGACATATCTTGCAGCCCCAAGAACATACAAAAATCTCGCAGGTCATCGTGATAAGCCTTCACGGTGTGCTGCGAGTATTTTTTTTCGATGGCAATATAGTCCAAAAACTTCTGTATCACCTTGATTACGCATTACGCGTTGCGTATGACGCATGGTGTATTAAATCTCTTTTCCAACCTCATCGGTGGTCTCGAAGGGGAACAGACCAAACAACTCGGCATCTATCTGGTCGGTGATTTTGCGGAAGTCGTCGGGATTCTCTCCGAACTTCACATTGTCGCCGTCCACAATCAGCAATTTGCCCTTGTACTCACTAATCCACTTCTCGTATTTGTCGTTCAGACCTTGCAGATAGTCGATACGCATGCTTGCCTCGTACGCACGCCCGCGTTTTTGTATCTGTGCCACCAATGTGGGAATAGAGGCGCGGATATAAATCATCAGGTCGGGCATTTTCACAAGCGACATCATCAGGTCGAACAAATCCTGATAGTTGTCGAAATCGCGATCGGACATAAACCCCTGGTCGTGCAAGTTGGGCGCAAAGATACGCGCGTCCTCATAGATAGTACGGTCTTGAATGATATACTCATTCGACTTGGAAATCTCCACCACGTCCTTGAAACGCTTGTTGAGGAAGAATATCTGCAGATTGAACGACCAACGCTTCATATCGGCGTAGAAATCCTCCAAGTAGGGATTAAACGCCACCGTCTCAAAAGCGGGCTTCCAACCGTAATGTTTAGACAACATTTTTGTTAGGGTTGTCTTTCCGCAACCGATATTTCCTGCTATCGCTATATGCATATATTTGTGATTTATAGTTTTCTTTGTTAGACCCCTCTAACTTCCCCTCCAAAGGGGGAGGAACCAGAGCATCTGAAAATGATGGACTATACTCTGCACTCCCCTCCTCTGAAGGTGGGGCGGGGGAGGTCTCGGGGGGATTGGTTCTTAAAACAACCCGAACAACTGTGCGTCAATCTTATCCACAATATATCGGAAATCCTCCGGATT
>SAMEA104315435__coassemble_1655_pt1 | contig 8686 bp, 6 predicted proteins | sample SAMEA104315435__metabat2_high_PE_041 | metagenome-assembled genome bin SAMEA104315435 (sample SAMEA104315435) | gut metagenome | biome: Monkey gut; feature: monkey-associated habitat; material: faeces | place: China | collected 2013
GTTTCCGCATCATCGCCACCGACGGCGTGTTCTCGATGGACGGCAATGTGTGTCCGCTGGATAAGATATACGAATTGGCACAGAAATACAATGCCCTTGTCATGGTGGACGAGAGCCACTCGGCGGGCGTGGTCGGCAAGACAGGACACGGCGTAACCGAACAGTTCGGCTTGCGCGGCAAGATTGAGATTCTGACCGGTACTCTCGGCAAAGCCTTCGGCGGTTCGGTAGGCGGATTTACGACGGGTAAGAAAGAGATTATCGACCTCTTACGCCAACGCAGCCGCCCCTATCTGTTCTCCAACTCTATTCCGCCGATGATTGCGGCTGCCGGGCTGAAGACGTTTGAGATACTCACCCGCAGCAACGAGTTGCAAGACCGCCTGCACACCAATACGGAGTATTTCGTATCCAAAATGAAAGAGGCGGGATTCGACATCAAGCCCACCCAATCGGCTATCTGTGCCGTAATGCTCTACGATGCGCGATTGAGCCAGGATTTTGCTGCGGCTCTCCAGAACGAGGGCATCTATGTAACTGGTTTCTACTATCCCGTAGTGCCGAAAGGGCAAGCGCGCATCCGCGTACAACTGTCTGCCGCGCATACCCGTGAGCAACTCGACAAAGGTGTTGCCGCATTTGTCAAAGTAGGTAAACAATTAGGTGTTCTCAGATAAAAAATCGGTTATGAAAGCATTACGTAAATCTCGTCCCGAATACGGAATTTGGATGGAAGAAGTGCCTATGCCCGAAGTGGGCGTAAACGATGTACTCATCAAGGTGAAGAAAGCCGCCATCTGCGGAACCGACCTGCACATGTACAAGTGGGACGACTGGTCGCAGAAACACTGCGTGCCACCCTATACGATGGGGCATGAGTTCGTGGGCGAAGTGGTGGAGATAGGACCGGGCGTACGCAACACCAAGGTGGGTGAGCGTGTAACAGCCGAGGGACATATCGTCTGCGGACACTGCCGCAACTGCCGCCGCGGTATGGGGCATGTGTGCGAGAACAGCCTGTCGGTAGGAATCTTCGGTAAAGACGGTGCTTTTGCCGAATATGTAACTATCCCCGAGTCGAACATAGTACACCTCAATCCGGCTATCCCCGATGACTTTGCGGCGATTATGGACCCGTTTGGCAATGCTACCCACACCGCATTGGCTTTCCCGCTATTAGGTGAGGACGTGCTGATTACGGGCGCAGGTCTGATAGGTACGATGGCTGCCGGAATCTGCCGCTATGCAGGTGCGAAACATGTGGTGGTTACCGACATCAATCCGCTCCGTCTGGACATCGCCAAGAAGATGGGGGCCACGCTCACGGTGGACGGCTCCAAGGGCGAGACAGTAGAGGACGCTATGAAACAACTCGGTATCCGCGGTTTCGATGTGGGACTCGAGATGTCCGGCGCACCGTCGGCGTTCAACGATATGATTCAGCACATGTACAAAGGCTCGAACATCGCACAACTCGGTATTCTGCCTTCTAATACCCAGGTCAACTGGTCAGATGTGATATTCAATGCGCTGACTATCAAGGGTATCACCGGGCGACGTATGTGGGAGACATGGTACCAGATGGAGCAGATGTTGCTCGGCGGTCTCGACCTCAGTCCCGTGATTACCCACCATTTTAAGTTCGACGACTTCCAGAAAGGCTTCGATGTAATGGTGAGCGGTCAATGTGGCAAGGTGCTATTAGAGTGGTAAGAACACAAATCAGTTCATAGAATTTCCGTCAAGAGGGGGATTCTATGCCTGTTTATATACGATATATGAGAAAAATTTTTACGTGCATTGCGTTGCTGCTTTGTGTCCTGCTGGTGCAGGCGGGGCAAAGCAACGGGCTGATAGAGTACAAGTTAGACAACGGTCTGACGGTAATGCTGTGGGAAGACCGCGACCAACCCGACGTGCAGGGCTGGACGGTTACGCGTGCGGGGTCGATAGACGAACCCGAGACGGCGACGGGTCTGGCACACTATCTGGAACATATGCTTTTTAAGGGCACTGACCGTATCGGTACTCTCGACTGGGAGAAAGAACGCCCGCTGTATGAACACGTGATAGCGCTGTACGATACACTGGCTATGACCGAAGACCCAAAGAGCAGGGAGATGATACAGACCCGTATCAACAAGGTATCGCGCGAGGAAGCATTTTATTCGGCTACCGATGAATTCCCCAATTTGATACAGAGCATAGGCGGTGAGGGGTTGAATGCCTTTACTTCCTATGATGAGACGTGTTTTATGAACTCATTCCCCGGTTATCAGTTAGAACGTTGGCTCACACTCTATTCCGACCGGTTGATACATCCGGTTTTCCGCTCTTTTCAAGCCGAGTTGGAAAACGTGTTTGAGGAATACAATATGTACCTTGATGACAACTCTACGCACGTACAGAATTTTGTGAACGGGCATCTTTATGCGGGGCATGCTTATGCACGCGACATTATCGGCTATCCCGAGGACCTGAAGAATCCGAAACTGCGCCGGTTGATCGAATTCTATGACACGTGGTATGTGCCGAACAATATGGCACTAATCCTTGTGGGCGACTTCAATGCAGAGGAAGCCAGACCTTTGATAGAAAAGACTTTCGGACGCTTGCCGGCAAAACCGTTGCCTGAACGCAAAGTATATCCCCAAACCGATTTTTCCCAAGATGAGCGGTTTGCCGCCAAGTTGGGCTATATGCCTATGGTGGAGATTGGGTACAAAGGTGTTCCTGCGGGCGATAAGGACGAGTTGCTGTTGGATTTTGTCACCTCGCTGCTGTCCAACTCTATGCAGGTGGGGTTGTTGGACAAGTTGGTATTAGACAGCAAGGTGATGTATGCGTGGGCAAGCAACGATTCCCGCCGCGACCAAGGGCGTATAGAATTGGTGGCTGTACCCTATATGGATGCCGCTACACAACAATATAACTCGCTTCCGGAAGCCGAAGCATTGGTGATGGAAGAGGTGGAAAAACTCATTAAGGGCGATATAGATACCGCTTTGGTTGCGGCTGTACGTGAGAATTTCTACCAGCAGTTCGACCGTACTATGGAGTACCCGCAGATGAAAGTGCGTCTGTTGGAGCATAGTTTTGTCTATCAGCAGCCTGTAGAGGAACTATTGCAGCAGAAAGAGCAGGTTGCCGCCATTACGCTCGGGGATATTAGGCGTGTAGCCAAGCAGTATTTCGCCGCTCCCCGCAAGACATTTGAGATAGAAGAGGGCAATCCGAAGAAGAACAAACTGCCCAAACCGAAGATATTGCCATTGGCTCCGCCCAAAGGAGAATCGGACTATTATGCCCATTTTGATACCATTCCCACAGGACATCTGGTTCCGAAGTTTATTGACTTCAGCGATATCGACCGAGATAATTTCTACGAGGGCGTGCATGTCTATTGCACCCCCAATACGCAGAACCATATTTTCTCTCTGCGTTTGAAATACGGAGTGGGAACGTATGAGATTCCTATGCTGGAATATGCTACTGCAATGATGAATATCTCGGGCGTGAAAGGCAATCCGGGCATGACTTCGGCGGAGTTCCGCGCCCGTCTGGCGCAACTCGGTGCCAAGTGTACGTATTCGGTTACGGACGACTATTTTCTGGTGGATATAGAGGGCAACGAACAGAATCTGCAGGAGATCGTCTCGCTGGTCAATCTCCACCTGCTGTTCCCTAATTTCAGTTCGGAGAACGATATACTGCTCAACAATATCAAGGGACAGGAATACTCCATGCGCCAAATGGAGCAGAAAAACACCGATATGGTAGCCGATGCTGCTATGGAATATATGCGCTATGGCGAAAATTCGGCATATATCCGTCGTCCGACATTGCAAGATGTACTCGAACTGACCGACACACAATTGGAAAGCGAACTGCATCGTGCGTTGGATTATGAACTGGAAATCCACTATGTGGGTGCTTTGCCTGCTATGGAGGTGAAAAACATACTTTATGGCCGCCTGCCGATGGCTGAGCATGCACGCCCGACCAATTCACCCATAGACCGCCCACAGAAGCCTGTGGATAAGGATGTGGTCTATTTCCTGCCCGATGCGACTATGCAGCAGGCAAAAGTGTATTTCCTGATTGACGGCGAGCCCTATTCTGTCAATGATGCCGTCCGCTATATGGCGTTCAATGAGTATTTCGGTGGAGGTTTCTCGGGGTTGGTGATGAACGAGATACGCGAGAAACGCTCTATGGCATATACGGCTTACGGCTATTTCGAGTGTCCCCCCATCCAAGGTCGTGCCACCCGTTTTGTGGGCTATGTGGGTACGCAGTCCGACAAAGTGGCGGACGCTGTTGATGTGTATATGAGTCTGCTGGATTCCATGCCCGAATATCCCGCCACGATAGAGAATATCCGCACTATGCTGCGTCAGTCGGTATTGTCGAGCAAACCTACTTTCCGCAAGAAAAGCGAGCGCCTGACGAGCCTGATGCGCTTGGGCTATGCTATCGATCCCGCCACGCTGCAGGTACGTCAGATACAACGGCTGCGGTTCGACGACATAGATGCTTTCTATCGGTCGCACGTTCAGGGAAAACCTGTGGCAATACTTATCGTTGGCGACCCGAAACTGATTGACCAAAAGCAGATTAAGGCACACTACGGCAAAATAACCAAACTAAGCAAAAACAAATTATTCAGTTACTAATCTATGCACAAAGCAGGTTTCGTAAATATCGTAGGCAACCCCAATGTGGGCAAATCGACGCTGATGAACGCTCTGGTGGGTGAGCGGCTGTCTATCATCACCTCCAAGGCGCAGACCACGCGCCACCGTATCATGGGTATCGTCAATGGAGAGGACTTCCAGATGGTCTATTCCGACACCCCGGGCGTCTTGCACCCCAACTACAAACTGCAAGAGCAGATGTTGGAGTTCTCGCGCTCCGCGTTGGTGGACGCCGATGTGTTGCTCTATGTAACCGACGTACAGGACAATGTGGAGAAAAATATCGAGTTTCTCGACAAGGTGAAGAAAATAGCAGCCAACAGCGCAAACGGTCTTACCTCCAACAGCCCGAATGGCGGTCTGTCAGCGCAGCGGTCTGTTCCACGTGTCTTCTTGATAATCAATAAGATAGACCTCACTACGCAGGAGACGTTGGAGCGTCTGGTAGATTTCTGGCACAGCCAACTCCCCGAGGCAACTATCTTCCCCATCTCCGCCCGGGAGCGTTTCGGCGTGGCACAACTATTCGATGCCATTCGTGATGCCTTGCCCGAATGCCTGCCGTTCTTCCCCAAGGACCAACTCACCGACAAGCCCGCGCGTTTCTTTGTGGACGAGATTATCCGCGAGAAGATTCTGCTCTCCTACGACAAGGAGATTCCCTATTCGGTGGAGGTGGAGGTGGAATCGTTCAAGGACGAGGAACCCTCGCCGCAACACCCCAAGGGGCTGATTCGTATCAGTGCGGTCATCTATGTGGAGCGCGATAGCCAAAAGGGGATCATCATCGGCAAGGCGGGGTCTGCACTCAAGCGGGTGGGCTCTATGGCACGCACTGAGATAGAGGATTTCTTCCAAAAACCGGTCTTTCTACAATTGTTCGTCAAGGTGGATAAGGACTGGCGAAGCAATCAGTCGCGACTCAAACACTACGGATACGACCTTAATTGAATTGCGAATTGAACCTCCCTGACTTTTCCCTGATGTTGCCCTGACCTTGTCGAAGACAGAGTAGGTGATTAGTAGGTGATTAATAGGTGATTCAGCAGTGGATAAGCAGAGGATAAGCAGTGGTTAGACTACCCTTACAAGATATATGAAAAAGGTATTTATATTTCTTTTTGCGGTGATGATGTCGGTATCGATGTCCGCCGAAGTACTATTTACTGAGGATTTCACCGCCGGCATAGGCACACCTGTGGAGAGCAACAACGGCTGATTTACGCCCTATGGCGGTGCGTCCGGAGTGAGTATCACCAATGGGCTGGAGTTCCCCGACTATGTGATGTCGGGGGTGGGCAATGCAGTGTTGCTCGATGGCAATTGTGGGCAGTATCAGCCCCACCATACCTTTGCGGAGGTGTCGCAAGGTTCTGTGTATGTGGCGTTTATGTTACAACCGTCTATCATAGGCAAAGCCGGTTGGTTCTTCTGCCTGCGCGATGCGTATAGCCAAAGCACCTTCAATTATGTGGCGCGTATTCATCTCTCTGCGGACGGTTTGTTGGGCTTGCGTTTCTATAAGACTGCTGATCCCGTCTTCGACGAGACCATGCCCCTCGACGGACAAAACACCTATTTGGTTGTCCTCAAATACACCATCGTAGAGGGCGACCACAACGACCAAATATCGCTATACGCCTTCGATACTATGCCTTCTGTCGAACCTGCCACGCCGCTTGTCGGTCCGCTCACCGATGCCCAAGCTCCGGACATCTGTCCGCAAAACATCGTCTTGCGCGCATTCGACGCCAACTCATGGTTAGTGCTCGATGGTATCCGCGTTGCCACCACATGGCAGGAAGCCGTCGCCCGCTTGAGCACGGCGTTGCCAAAGGTACAAGATGACGTTTATCTGAATCAATCGTACAATCTGCTGGGTATGCCTGTATCTTCCGCATACCGTGGTATAGTCATCCGAAACGGACAAAAATACGTGCAATAGTTCTCGTTTCCTGCATATTTTTGCATACAAGAACAGGCTACCCGTTGGAGTAGCCTGTTCTTGTATGTCTGATGTCTCAATTAGATGCGCTCTAAGTTTGCAAGGCGAATCCAACCTTGGTTGTTGCCCACGCGGATATTGCACCATTCGCCGAGAGACTCACGGATGTCCACTTTGGTGCCCTCGTGGAGGGTGAAAAGGTCGGTTCCGGAGCGGTCGGGCGATGACTTTGCATTGACCACACCCTGTGTGATAATCGCCTCCTCGCGGAGTGTGTCGCGGCGATGAAGCGAACCGGCATTCACTCCGCTCAGGATAGACACCAGAAGCAGTACCCACGCAGTATGGAAAGCAGTCTTGCGCGCCCATGTAACACGGCATAGCAAGAAAAGTAACAATCCTACCAAACTGATGAAAAACAGCGAGATAGATAGCCACATCCATGTTTGCTCGGTGAGCAGATTGCGGAAATTGCGTGCCCAGTTGCTGATGAAAAATGCCTGTGTGTCGGTGATGTTGTCGGTAATGCGCGATTGTGCAAACTCCAGATTGTATTTGGCGTCGGAGTAGGTGGGGCGCAGGCGCAACGCACGCTCGTAGGCAAGGATAGACTGTGCCAACTCGCCCTGTTTGAAATAGGCGTTTCCGAGGTTGTAATACACCACGGCATAGTCTTTGCTTATGCCCGCGCCTGCATCGTCGATGATAGTCCGGTATAGCGCAGCGGCATCGGCATAATTGCCTGCCGCATATTGTTGGTTTGCTGCCTCGAAAGCCGTCTGAGCCGTTGCCGAAAAAGACATGCACAGCGCGCAAAAGGCTATGACACATATATTGAATAGTCGTTTCATATCTCGTTACAATTTCTGTTCTTCAAGTTGGTCGATGAGTAGGTTGGTTGCCTTGTAGAGGTCGTCCATAGTATGGTCTGACGACGGTGCATAGCGTGCAAACTCGGCAGTGGAGAGGACATTGTTTACCTCTTTGATAAGGTCGTCGCTGACTCCTTTCCCATGCAGGATAGAGGCGATATTGTCCTTGTTGAGGTCGGCGGTCGGGATAGAGAGACGGTCGCTCAGATAGGTCCACGCCGCACGTTCTATCTCCTCGTAGAAGGCTTCTTTTTGGTTGTCTTTGAGCAACTTACCGGCTTTCTTCAGGCGTTTCTGTGCCACCTTGTTGGCGTGTTTGTAGCGCACGCGGGTAATGTCGGCGTTCTCTTTGATTTGCTTGCGGAAGATGATAAACAGGAGCAACGCCACGCAAAGAGGCACAAAATAGAGCATACAGAACGCCATACTGCCATACTCAACCGGTGACGCCGACTTGGTGCGCAGCGTGGGGAGCGTGGTGTTGATATAGCGGATATCGGAGCCTAACTGCTTGATATCCTCCTTGTTAACGTAGTTGTTCACCACGGCATTGCCCGCCTGCTCGTTGGCACCTTTCTTCACATGAATGGTGTATTCGGGGGTGGTGAGCGTCTTGTAGGAATCGTCGTTCGTATCGAAATAGGAGAACGTAACGGCAGGAATGGTATAGTCGCCCGACGCACGCGGAATAGCCAGATACTCAATCGATTTCGTGCCACTGACGCCCGCGGTGGTGGTCTTGAAATTGTTGGTTACTTTCGGGTCGTATGGTTCAAAGCCCTCCGGCCAGTCGATGGCAGGCGTCTTGAGCAGTTTCATATTGCCCGTTCCCGTGATGTTGAGGCGGATAGTAACGGCATCGTTGGTCTGCAGTTCGGTCTGCGAGATAGACGGCGTGAGGGAGAAATGACCGACGCCACCGGAGAAACCTGCAGGCTTGCCACCCGGCAGAGCGTCCACATGGATGGTAACGCCCGGGGCAGAGACCGTGCGAGTTACATTGGTGTAAGTGCCGAAGAAATCATCAAAGATACTCCTCACTTGTGCGCGGGTCTGCACACGCAACACCGCCTCAAACGACGCGGGGTCAATCTTGATGTCGCCCGAATGTTGGGGGTACAGCAGGGTGCGATAGAGCGTGGCTGTCTGATAGTTGCGCCCGTTATAATGTT